>Ga0209748_1001133_pt1 | contig 13257 bp, 4 predicted proteins | sample BarGraIncu00421A_FD_185490 | JGI IMG/M metagenome (GOLD analysis project Ga0209748, IMG submission 185490) | Arctic peat soil microbial communities from Barrow, Alaska - Barrow Graham LP Incubations 004-21A (SPAdes) (version 2) | ecosystem: Environmental > Terrestrial > Soil > Wetlands > Peat... | reverse complement strand
CACCATCAGCGTCGGCAGGAACCCAGTCGGCGCGGCGGTGGCGCCCGACGGCAGCGTCTACGTGACCAACGCCGGTGACGGGACGGTTTCGGTCCTACGTTGAGGCGCCGCTTCCTCACCGCCGCGGCTACCGTGCTGTTCAGGTGACGCCCTGAGATCTCCACCGGGCCAGGTCTAGATGTGTTCCCGCTCGGATCAGTACGTGGGACGCATCAGACACAGGTCGGTGGTGACTTCACGGTCGGACCGGGGGTGTGTGTCGGTTCCTATACCGTCCATGATCGTGCGGTTCAGCAGTCCGCGCACGAGGACAAGCAGGCTGTCCCGCGGGAAGCCCTCGCAGCCGCAGCGACGGCACCATTCGTCCGGGTCGCTGACCCGACACGCCAGCACCGCCCGCCCGGACTCGAGGCGTTGCCCGACCGCTATCAGTCCGAGCTCATCAAGGCGGGTGAACGTAGTCAGGTCAGGGGTCGTGAAGGTAGCGTCGGGCGCGTCGAGGTCTTTCGGGCGGAAGGCGTCAGAACCTCCATCATCGGAAGACCTCGACCCCTACCCCCGCACCGACGCGCCGCCAGCCTCCTCCACGCTCACCAACCCGCCAAACAACCAACCCGCCACTACACCGTCGATTGCGAAGAGCCAGATCACTCCTCGAAGCCGGCGGCTTCAGACCCCTGACCCACTCTCTTTTGTGAAGAGCCGGTAAACGGGAAAGAGCGCCTTAGCCGTGAGATGATCGTCAGCCTCGTCAGCCTCGTCTGCCCCGTGCTGACCGAACTGACAGACGAATGGGCGAATGCGGAGCGACTCGGTCCGCCGCTCAGCCAAGATGTCCATGATTACTCGATGCTGGTGCGCCGGCGGGCTGGTCAGGAACGATGCCGCCGGCAGAGTGTCAGGAAGGCCCAGGCGGCGTCACGCCTCCAAGGTTCTGGGGACTGGTCAAGCGGGCTGCTCAACTCTCCTCGAACCCCGCCTGTTCGAAGCGCAGCGTCTTCGTGTTCTCCAAGATCGTGCGGATCTTGCCCTCGTCGAAGCCTGAGGTGTCGGTGGCCTCAATCTCGATGCGGACGGTGAGGCTGGTGTCGCTCGATCTGAGGTGCGCCAGCACTTCTTCCGCGATGTTCTTGAAGTCGAGGGCGATCTTGGCCGAGTTGAGGGTCTTCACGCCGAAGAAGCGGGTCTTGGCGATCGGATAGACCACGTCGACTGCGGCCGTCACAGGCGTCTGGGTTGGGTCGTTCGGAACTGCCGTGTCCGATGCGTCGTCGGGAGATTGTGCGGGCCGCGTGACTGCCGCGATCTGCCGTAGGGCCACGTCGGGGCGCACCAGGAGCAAGGAGTCCGTTGCCACCGGTTGTGACCCATTGCCGTGTGGCGTCCACAGCCCCACGTACCGGCCAGCAGCCTCGTCGTAGCTTGTAGCAAGCGCGAAGGAATCGGTCTGCCAGATCAAGGGCTGCTCGAACACCCCCGCATCTAGCACGCTTCTATCGCGAAGCCGGGGCATGTACGGGTACTGCGTGTACAGAGCCCACAAAGTCCCCAGACTGACGTGGCCCTCCTGCCAAATCTGCGGCACCTTGTTCAGTGCGAGGCGGATGGTCGCCGCAGCTTGGCGCGTCGACAGATCCCCGTCATTGCCGAGCCGCCTCGACATGCGTTCGGCCAAGGAGTCCGACTGTCCCTCGACCTTGACCTCTCTCACCACGAACGGAGCCCCTGGGTCCGGCTGGGCCGGCACGAGCGCCCAGGTAAACGTCTGCAGCAGCCTCGAGGTCACCGTCTTGTCGGCCTGGGACTGTCGCTGGGCAGCTTGAGTTCGCTGATTCTGCGTGAGGTCGAGGTCGGCGTCGTTGGCCAGAACATGGGTCCAGCCCAGATAGTCGCGGGTCGCCGAGTCGAGCTCCTCAAGGCGAGCTTCGTCGGCGGCCAAGTACACGAGCATGTTGCGGTGGGTCCGGTTCGCTGTACCGCGCCGTTCGGTTGCGGCGTGAGCGAACTGCTTGGCCGGGGAGTCGGTCCCACGCTTGTGAGCCACCTTTGGGTGCAGGATCACCAACCGCGCCTCTTCGAGGTCCGGGATGTCTGCGTTGGACTCGGGGGCTATATGGACGCCGGCGAACTGGCCTCGTGTCCGCGCCTGTACTTGCAGACGCCGGGTGACCTCGGCCCAGACATCCTCGGGATGAAGGCGTTCGGCTTGGTCCTTCGCGGTACGGGTGATGTTGGCCTGCAGGTCGTACCAGTACTTCCCCGAGCCTGAATAGAAGTAGGTTGCACGGTCCTGCAGCTGAGTGAGAGCTGCGTGGAAGTTGCCGGGCACATCCCCGGGCACCGCCGTGCCGAGGAAGACCCGCTGGGTGCCGATGCCCTTGCTGGAGGAGCCCGGAGCGATGGTCGGCGCGGCGCCAAAGAAGACCGTACGCGCCAACCGCTTCGTCAACGATCGCTGACCAAGCACAGGCTTGGCCTTGTCGATGCGGACCGGCTCGGAGTTGGGGCCGTCGACGTCGGCATCGATGATCGTCTTCCACGAATCCTGCAAGTACTGCGTCAGCTCGCTGTTAACACTCGAGGTCGCAAGTGGGATCGAGCCAGGCATGATCAGTGGCGACGCATCCTCGCCAATCCACAAGGAATGGATGACCGTCGACATCAGTCGAAGCACCCCGCGGGTGCGCTGGAAACGCTCTAGCGACGACCACTGCTCGTACAGCGTGTCGAACAGCTCCGGATGGATCGGATAGGTCTGTTTGATCCGGTCCTCGTACGCCGCGTCGCGGGTCTCGCGCGGGAAGTCCCCGGGGTACTTTCGGTAGAGGTCGACGAACCCCCGTGCGGTTGCGTTGATCGCGGCGAGCGAAGCTGCGTCAGGCTGGGTGAAGAGGCGCTGTTTGACGATGTGGTACGCCTCGTTGGCTGAGGCGGGGCGCCACTGGTCTGCGACGCGTCTCACCACGTTCTGCAGACGTTTGAGTGCTGCCAGTCCGTTGGCGCCGCCCACCTCTTCGGCGCTGCCAACGGCGACCGCGGCCGCGTCACCGCTTTCGGAGGCGGGAATTGAGATCGCCAACAGCACGCCGGGAGTGCCCTTTACCGCTTCGGTAAGAGCCTGAGCGAAGGTGAACTGGTCGTCGAAAGTACCGCCCGCCAGGTCGTCTCGACCCACGAGCGAGCGTGCGTAGGACACCCACTCATCGATCAGGATCACGGCAGGCGAGTAGTTCGCCAACAACTGGTGCAATGCCTGCCCGGGCGGCGTCCGGTCAGAGTCAGATTGGGCCACGATCGCGAAAGCCTCCTGGCCACCCAGCTGCCATGCCAGCTCGCCCCACAGAGTGTTCACTCGTGTGCCATTGGCCTTCGTGGTCCCCGAAGGACTGAGGTGGTTGCCGACCAAAGCGACCCGGTTGATGGAGTCGCCTGTGTAGCCGCTGGCCAGCAACAACTCCTGGCTATCTTGTGGGAAGTCGCCCAATGGTCGCCCCGCAGCGACATGCCACAAGGCCAGCATGGAGTGGGTCTTGCCGCCGCCGAAGTTCGTCTGCAGGTTGACCACCGGCGAGGCGTTGGGATCCCCTGACAGTCGGCGCACAGCACGGCCGATCAGGTCGCGCAGGCCCTCGGTCAGATAGGTGCGTCGGAAGAATTCCACCGGGTCGGCGTAGTCGGCGTCCACCTCCCCCCCGGTGGCGACCTTGTAGAGATCGGCGGCGAACTCTGACGCATGGAAGTTACCGGTCGCCACGTCTTCGTGCGGCGGGAGGACCTCGCGCCACGGGTGCAGGCCAGCCGCCTCAGGGTTGTCCACCGCCGCCTTGAGTACTTGTTTGTCGGCCTTGTCGGCGCTGACTCGGCGTAGGTCAACCCGGATGGCGCGCACCTGCTCTGCCTCCGCCGAAGCCCCTGCGAGCTTGAGGAGCCGTTCACCAGTGTCGAGTGCGCGGTAGGCGTCGTCATCACTGAACGTGCCGTTGTGGGCCCATGTGTTCCGAACGTCGCGCAGCTCGCTGGCGAAGGTCTCTCCAACATGGCCCAAGGTGTCGTTGAAGGGGTACCACCCCGGCTGGAACCCGCTGGTGATGTTGGTCTCTGTCAGCATCCGGAACTGGAGCTGCGGATCGAGCGGGTCGTAGACCTTGCCAGGGTTGGCACCATTCTTGGTGTCCTTGGCCTGGACCAACTTGATCCACGCAGCGCCAAGGGCCGGGTCGCCCTGCCCGATCGCCGATGCAATGAAGTCGTCCAGGACCGGCGCCATCATCTGGAACATGCGGTCGATCCGATCGCGGTTGCTAGTGGCCATGGTTCCGCCCTTCGCGTGCTAGTTCGTCTGGTGGGGTTGTGGGGAATAGGGGTGGTCCCAAGGGACCGTCAGGCCCTGGTCGACGCAGAGAACCAGCGGTCGGGCCAGGTTGCGCGAGATCCCCGCGGACTTCATGGTCACGTCAGGCCTCCTCGTCGAAGTCGAGGGCGCCTTGCGTATCGACGCGCGTGGCTGGTGCCCGCGCGACGTCTACCGTGTCTGGCCAACTAGTCACTACAGCGTTGAAGCTCAAGGCGTCTTTGGTGGCGCCGTTGCTTTCAGCGATACGGAACAACAGGTGGGCGAGTTCCTTCACCAAGTCGGAGTCAACCGCTCCGTCAGAGCGGGCCAGCGCGATCTGTAGGAATTCGCCCGCAGGGCCGATGCCGTCACGTTCGAGCACCTTGATCAGGTGATGCAACGCCTCCCAGGTGCTGGTGTGGTCGTCCCTGCTGACGTCGTAGTTCCACGAGAGATGGCCTGGCTTGATCAGTTGGACGTTGCCAGCGCGGCTGATCAGGATGCCATCGCGATCCAGCAGGTCCACGCTAGTGTTACGGGCACGAGCGAGATTGTCAGCGTCACCAAATTTGCCGATTGTGTAGCCATGCTGGCGGTACCACGCCACGGCGAACCGAGTCGTGGTGTCGAAGTCCCCCTCCTGCTCGTTGAGAACCTGGTCGAGGATCTCGTTAATCCGCACCAGTGCCGAGCGGACCATCATCTTCGTGCCGTCCGGCTCCAGGACAGCGCCGTACCGACTAAACACCGCCATGCCCGGCCCGATCGCCGCCTGGGGGAGGTCAACGGGGGCTATTTGCCCTTGCTGCAACTTGCGAAGTGCAACTGGGAGCTCGGCTTCCAACGCCGCAATCAGGCCGCGACGCTCGGTCGTCGGCGCATTTGCTGGACGCGGGCGAAGCGAGAGAACTATCGATGACGCAAGCGCGTTAGTCCCGACGCTGAGCATGCGGTTTCCCATCTCGCTCCGCACCGGCCAGGTAGAGGTGATTGCCCAGCCCGAGCTAATCATGCCCTCCAGAAGGGTCTCCCAGCCTGAAGAAGCTTTTCCACCTTCGTCAGCTTCACTCTGCTTGAACGCGTAGTACACGGTGATGGGAAATTCCGGGTTGGCCCCAATGCGGACCTTCGCAAAGACCTCTCGAAATCCCTCTTCGAAGAATTGTTTCGCACCAGCTCTTCCCCCGTGACGCGTAGGATTCGCTACAAGCTCCTCCGTCTTCGGCACCAGCATCGTTCCGAGCAATTGAGGGTAGATCGGTCGCAGTGCGCGACGGAGCCAGACGTAGAAGAAGTCCGAAAGGTCAGAGTAACCAATGTTGTCGTAGTAGGGCGGATCGGTGCTAACCACTGCGCCTTCGTACGACACCGAGCCCGCATCCGCCTGCTCCGCTAGGCCCGGAGGGCCTGGAATCAATTGATCCAGTACTTTTCCGATCCAAGAATACTGGTCTCTAAGATTGCCTGACGAGGAAGACAATGGGTTGGCCTCGCAAAAGTCCCAAACCATAGGAATGCTCTGGCGTGAGAAGAGGTGGCCGACACCCTCATTCTTTACGTCAGAGCGCCATGTGCACAGCGAATTGTGATAATCCGTCGCCTTCGAAAGACCGAACCCGAGGAAGGTAGCAACCGCGTCGGCGTATTCCTCCGAGCCGCCGTCTGCGATGACTTGATCTCGTGCCTCACCCACAAGGTCGCTCACGGTCGTGAGCATCACCAGTTGGCGGTTCGTGAATGCGTCCGACCAGCAGGGCATTCCATACATCGGAAGACGGTCGACGTCGTGATTCGGAGTCGGAACCAGTTGTTGCGGAACGTCCGGGGGACGGTCGACGATCGCTAAAGCGGCCTGCTCGCTGCTGGGCGGGAGGTAGATCCTTCGGCGGTCTCCCTCCGCAACAACGGCCATAAGGGCCACTCCAAGTCCTCCGCTATTTGCCTGCGTGCGTATGTAGGCGTTAGGAACCGCCGCATCGCAGGACAAGCACCTGCCGTCACCGTGTGACGTCGTCCCGTCCGACGATCCGACTGGTCCGGACGCAGCATCGTGGCCGATCTGGAACTTGACTCGCTGACCAGAGGGGTGGGTCGGGTCAGCCACCACCTTCGGGACGACATAGGCCTCCTTGCCCTTCTTCTTGCCCAACCACCAACTGCGGACCAGAGGCATTTCGATGCCGCATGCCGGGTTAGGACAGGTCACCGTGCGCGCCCAGATCCAAGCGATGATTGGGGCGGTCGTGCCGTCGCGCAATACCGCGTCGGGGTAGAGATGACCGATCCTCTTGGCAGTTTCATTGCGCATCCACTCGCCGTAGGCCCTGACATCCGCGCCCAGCCCCTCGGCTCCCTTCCACGAACGGATTTGTGAGTCAGCCAGGCCCACGAAAACCGGTGGTTGGTTGCCGAACCGTGGGGAAATCTCAACGAGGGCCTTGTTGATCAGCACGGCTACGGGGTTAAGGTCGGATGCGTGAGCTTCCAGTCCGAGGCGTTGAGCCTCAAGGGGGATGGTGCCGCCTCCTGCGAACGGGTCGAGGATCATTGGAGGGTTACCATCGGTCGATTTTAGAATCTCAGCGTGAGCCTCTTTGAGAAGTTCTTCATCGCGGACGTTGTCCCAGTCGATGAGCCTTTCGATCAGCTTGTGCAATCGCTGACGCTCCTTGCGCTGAAGCTCGTCGGACGGGAACTCATCGGGTCTCGAAGACGGGTCGTCAACCAGTTGAGCGAACAGAACCGCCCGTGCTGTAGCGAGGGGACGCCGCGCCCACCACAGATGGAGCGTGGAGGGATGACCATGCCGGATCGACTTTTCGCGAGCGGATTCCTTGTTGATCGACTCGAGCGGTAACGACACCTCGATCAATTTGCGCCTGGGGTTCTGTGCAGCCGTTGTCATCTCTAGTCCTCGCGTCATGGTCAGAACGGCTCGGTCCCGCGGGCCCACATTTTTGCCCAGTCGCCGCGAAGGCCGGTCGCGTCGAATTCACCGAAAGCCGTAGTCGCGAAGGGGTCGTCAAGGTATCGGACCTCGTCGTGGCTTGGTCCTCGCGGGTCTACTCGGACCAGCGCAAGTCGGTAGCGGGGTGCCGCGTTCTTGCCGGTCAAGACTTCGTTGTGGCTGATAAAGAAGTCGTCGGAGCCTTCGATGCGGGCTTTGACCTCAATCCGGATGGTGCTGCCGTCCGGCAGAGAGGAGAGGATGTCGAAGCCTGGGTTGTTGAACGCCTGCTCGACGGGGCGACGTCCCAGACGAAGTTCGTAAGCGAGGACGGCGTCGACGCCGCGGCGTTCGACTTCCTTGGTTTCCACCGCGTGGCGAAGGGGCTCATCCTGGGGGATCTCCGCGAGCGCGTCCGCCAAGGGCAGGACGACCGCGGCCGCGAGGATGCGCGGGGGACGGGTTGCCAGCTGCTCCTGCTGGGCCAAGCTGCGGAGTCGGATCGTGAGGCGCGTGTCAAGGTCCTGGGCTTTGCGGTTGAGGCTCTCAGAGGACTCCTTGGCCTTCTGCCCAACCCTCTCCTGATCGCCGGCCACGGCCGCCTCGAAGTACAGCCGGTCGCGTTCGCTGGTGAGCCGCTCGTTGACCTGTCGGCGTACCTTCTCAAGCTCCTCGCGACGTCGCGGCTGCACCTCAGCCAGGAAAGCAGGTAGCCGGTTCTCGATGAGCCAGCTGACAGCCTGTAGCTCACCGGTCGGGAGCCAAGGGAGACTGCGCGCGCCGTCGGCGATGCGGCCTTCCGGTGCCGCGACCGCATCGAGGTAGGGAGCCGGTCCGGCGTCGGTGACTCTCCCGGACTGATCGACGAAGGCGTAGCTGAAGCGCCGCGAGATGGACTCATCTGTGCCGTCGACGACCTCTTCGATGACCCCGACCAACAACTGAGGTGAAGTCACGGCTGCAGACACGAGTACGGTCCCGGCCTCCAGGGCAGGCCTCAAGAGGCGGGCAGCCTCGGTCATAACCGCGTCGTGGAGCGGATGGCCCGGCGCCAACAAGTCAGCGCGCAGGAGACCCTCTGGCTGAACGCCAGGCAGATCGAAGGTTACGCGCGCGTAGTGAGTCGCGATCGGTAGGTTCGTGGCGGCTCTCACGTTCGAGGGCACATTCGTGGCCTCGAAGCGTCCCTTTTCGCGACGGGCTAGACGGCCACCCAACCGTGTGAAGGCCTCTCGGAAGGCCATCTCGATGTAGTGCGGCTGTAGCCGGCGCGCTCGTGCCTCGTCCATGGACTGACGAAGCCCGGCGAGATCTGCCTTCGACAACACCTCGGAGGCCAGCGCGCGTTCCTTGAGCAGTTCCGGGAGACCCTCGCCCACCTGCTTGTCGATGACCTGCTGCATCTTGGCCCGGGTCTCGGGTAGTTCGCCGTACCGGATGGCATTCATCAGCAGGGCGCGCAGGGGTGTCGACTCGAAGGCTTCACCGAGAACGTCGAAAACCTCGCCGCCATAGGCGCGGCGTTGCTCTTCGATCTTGCTGAGAAGGGTGTTGAACACCTCACCCTCGCGAGTGTTGGTCGCGACCAGGTTCCACAGCCGGCAGACCTCGGTCTGCCCGATTCGATGGATACGTCCGAAGCGCTGCTCGATGCGGTTGGGGTTCCACGGCAGGTCGTAGTTGACCATGAGGTTTGCAGCCTGGAGGTTCAGGCCTTCACCCGCGGCGTCGGTGGCGATGAGGATCTGGCATTCGGGGTTCTTGGTGAATTCCTCGGTGATCCTGCGCCGCTCGGGACGGCTGACCGCACCGTAGATGGAGACGACCGCATCCACGCGTCCCAGGAGCGAGCTAACCCGACGTTCGAGGTAGTGGAGGGTGTCGCGATGCTCGGTGAAGATGATGAGCTTGCGGGGGTGTCCGTTGCGGTCGAGGCGCAGTTCCGGGTCTTGGAGGATTGTGCTGAGTTCGCTCCACTTGCGGTCGTTGCCTGAGTCCCGGACGCGGCGTGCGAGTTCCGCGAGTCCGGCGAGTTCCGCGAGTTCGGTGTCGAGTTCGGCGACTGTCTGGGCGGCGGTGGCCGCGTCGACGAGCTCCTCCTCGACGGATTCCATTTCTTCGGCGGTGTATTCGTCCGCTTCGTCGTAGACGCTGGGGTCCACCGCCCGGGCGTCTTCGTGGTAGGTGCCGTTGAGCATGTCGCTCTTGCGCCGCTGAAGTCGCTGGATGCGTCGCTCGAGAGACCGCAGAATGGCTTCGGGGCTGGAGGCCAGTCGGCGCTGGAGCACGGTGAGGGCGAAGCCGACAGTGTTCCGACGCTTGTCGCCGAGGCGGTCCGCGCGATCGAAGCCTTGGCGAACGTAGTCGGTCACTTGCTCGTAGAGCGTCTGCTCAAGCGACGTCAGTTCGTACGGCACGGTCTCGGCGATCCGTTGTGGAAAGAGCGGTTTGCCTTCAAACGTGAGCAGCTTCTCTTTGACCATGCGGCGCATCACGTCGCTGGTGTCGACGTGGTGGAATCCGGCGCGGTAGCGGCCCTCGAACCGGTCCTTGTCGATGAGGGTAAGGAAGAGCTGGAAGTCCTGTTCGATCCCGGAGTGCGGTGTCGCGGTCATCAAGAGGAAGTGGCGGGTGATGCTGCCGAGGAGTTCGCCTAGCTCGAAGCGGCGTGTCTTCTCGAGCTTGCCTGCGAAGTAGTGGGCAGCCATCCGGTGGGCCTCGTCGATGACGATGAGGTCCCACTCTGTCTCGCTCAGCATCGCCTGAAGGTCTTCGTTGCGTGAGAGCTGGTCCATGCGGGCGATCAGCAGGGGATGGCGCTCAAAGACGTTGATGTTGATGTTCGCGTCGATGAGGGCGTTGGTCAGGATCTCGAAGTGCAGCCCGAACTTGAAGAAGAGTTCGTCCTGCCACTGGTCGACCAGTCCGCCAGGAGCGACCACGAGGCAGCGCTTCACGTCGTCACGGAGCAGAAGCTCCTTGATGTACAGGCCCGCCATGATCGTCTTGCCGGCGCCCGGATCGTCGGCCAGCAGGAACCGCAGCGGCGTACGTGGCAGGAGCTCGCCGTACACAGCCGTGATCTGGTGCGGCAGAGGCTGCACGTCACTCGTCGCGACGGCGAGCATCGGGTCGAACAGGCCGGCGAGACGGATCCGCTGCGCCTCTGCGGCCAGCTTGAAGTCGGACGCCGGGGCATCGAAGGGGCGCCCCGCAGCTTGGGCGATGTGGATGCGCTGTTCGTCGCCGCGAAAGAGGATCTGCTGGGCGATAGTTCCCACGGTGGAGCGGAACGTCAACTCCACAGCATCCTGACCGTGCCGCTGGGCCGCGATCACCGTGACAGTGTCGCCCGGGATCACCCCGCTGAGCCGCTGGCCTCCGCAGATGTCCTCGAGCTTCACACGACCCTCCTTGGCCCACCGCTGACTTGACCCGACGCGACGCTCGCTAGAGTCCGGGGTGTTCACATGACACGGGGCTGGGGGCGACGTCGCTTAAGCCACGATAACGGAATCGGTGGGATGGACCGCAGCGAGCGTCAAGAACTGAAGCAGCTGTCGGAAACCGTCGGTCAGTGGGCGGCAACAGCACGCAGGGTGACCTCAGAGCGGGACAACGTGCGGTCCTCTGGCAGTCGTGCGGACGCCGAGGTCAGCCGCAGGGTCACAGGCATCGAAGTCAGCTCGGTCCGGTACGCGACCCTGGCTCTCTCGATGGTCGACGCGGGTCTCCTCAATGATCTACGCCGACGCCACGATCTACCCCTAGTCAATCCAGAGTTTCTCGATCGACTGGTGCACCTTCCCGACGAGGTCGACACCGCCCGTCACAAGTTGACGTCGATAACGGGCTTGAGGCGGGTCATCGCTTCAAGCTCCGCTCGCAGTCACGCCATGGACGCGGAGGCATGGCTGAAGGCCGTCGCGGAGTGGGGACAATCCATCGACCTTCCTGCCGCGATGAAGGCCGCAGCACCCTACGCGTTGATGCAGCCCCAGCTGGCCAAGGCCCTCGACGAGTCCTACGGACTGCGACCTCATCTGCAAAGGGGCGGTCCTGCAATGGCGGTGATGTCCGGCGCGGCGATCACTGGATTGCTCGCCGGCGCCACGGCCGTCAACCGTGCGGCTCAGATGGACGCCCAGCTTCGTCACGACGTGGTCCGCGCGGGAGACGACGTGCGACGATCTGAGACGGCGCGCCTGATCGCCAAGATGCCGCTGGAACGGCTCAAGGAAGTCACGAGCGACCGGCTACGTCTCGGCCCCATCGAGCAGGTGGGCTGGACGACTGTCGGCCACGTCTTAGCCAATGAGCGGTTCATCGGCACGCTCCCGGGGATCGGCGACGTGACCGCAGCGCGAATCGCAGGGGCAGCCCACGCCTTGCAGCAGACCACCTACGACGAGATGCCCGTACGCATCGATGTCAAGCGACGCGGGCCTGAGACCACTGAACTGCTGCAGGCCTTGCGGAGCTATGACTCCTACCGCGTGGCCATGCGTCACCTGGACAACGACCGCAGACTCGCTCATGAGCTGGGCCCGGTTGTGGAGTCTGTGTCTCGAGGCGCCACGCATGTCGCAGTCGCAGCCGAGACGGAGGACGCACTGCGACACCTCTACGAAACGATGAACTGGCTGTCGTCGCGGTCCGTTGCGTACAGCGGGAGCGACCACTGGTCAGGCGATCCGTGGGATGACTTCTTGGAGCGAGCTGCGACGTACTTCACGCTGCTGGCCGAACTCGGCGTCACCAAGCAGGACGAGGAGAAGATCCACGGCGAACTGCCGCAGGCAATCCTCAACGCCGTTCGCGAGCTCGAGCTGAACACCGAGCACCTGAAGGTGTCGCTTCGCGGTTACCAGAGCTTCGCCGCGCGCTTCGCTCTCGTTCAGAAGCGCGTCCTCATCGGCGATGAGATGGGTCTGGGCAAGACCATCGAAGCGCTCGCGGTCCTCGCCCACCTGCGCAGTCGCGGGAGGACTCACTTCGTGGTGGTTTGTCCGGCTTCCGTGGTCACCAACTGGGTCCGCGAGATTGCCAGCAAGACGGAACTGTCGGCGCACCGCCTTCACGGCAACGACCGAGAACAGTCTGCTCGGAACTGGCGCCGGCGCGGTGGTGTGGCCGTGACCACGTACGAGAACCTCGGCTGGTACGTCAATCAGAGTGAGTACCAAACGGTTGAGTGCGTGATCCTCGATGAGGCCCACGCGATCAAGAACCCGTCCGCCAAACGTTCACAGCGCTCTGCGTGGCTCCTGGCAACCTCGCCCTTCGCGGTCCTCATGACGGGCACGCCGCTGGAGAACCGGGTCGAGGAGTTCCGGCAGCTTGTCGGCCACATCCGCCCAGACTTGGCGCAGAACAGCCCAGAAGTCGCGAAGGCGTTCCGAAGACACGTGGCGCCGGCGTACCTTCGCCGCAACCTGGAAGACGTGCTGACGGAACTTCCAGAACGGATCGAGGTCGAGGAGTGGCTCCCACTGTCCGCAGCCGACGTCGCGACCTATCGAGCCGCCGTCATGGAGGGCAACTTCATGGCCATGCGTCAGGCCGCGATGGTGAGCGGTCGAGAATCTCAGAAGATGTGGCGTCTCCTCGAGATCGTGCACGAGGCTGAGGCTAACCAGCGCAAGGTGATCGTCTTCTCCTACTTCCTCGACATCCTCAGCAGGGTCGCTGCACATCTACCAGGACGTGTCATCGGCCCGCTGACGGGGTCAGTCCCCGCCCACGTTCGGCAAATGATGGTTGACGACTTCACCCAGGCCAGGGGCCCGGCTGTGCTCGTCTCTCAGATCCAGGCCGGCGGGGTAGGTCTCAATATTCAGGCTGCTTCGGTCGTCATCATCTGCGAGCCTCAGCTAAAGCCGTCGCTGGAGGAGCAAGCCATCGCCCGTGCCCACCGGATGGGACAGGTCCAGAGCGTCCAAGTGCACCGGCTCCTGTCCGAAGAAGGAGTCGATAC
>Ga0209748_1001132_pt1 | contig 13262 bp, 13 predicted proteins | sample BarGraIncu00421A_FD_185490 | JGI IMG/M metagenome (GOLD analysis project Ga0209748, IMG submission 185490) | Arctic peat soil microbial communities from Barrow, Alaska - Barrow Graham LP Incubations 004-21A (SPAdes) (version 2) | ecosystem: Environmental > Terrestrial > Soil > Wetlands > Peat... | reverse complement strand
GCAGGTTGCGCCGGCTGAGTCCCCGACGTTTGTCCGGGGTGGATCCCGGCGGAGGACCTACTGGTCCGCCCTCCTCCGAGAGCGTCGGGTGACTCTGCATGCCGTCCTACCTTTCAGTTGTTCTTACAGTTCGTGCTCTCGGGCGGGCGCCTGCGTCAGCTAACGACGACGTTTGCCTGCATCCAGCCCTTGGTAACCATGGCGTCGGTCATACCGTTGGCGCCGCCACCACACGGGGTGAAGCAGCGCCATCAACGCAATTTGGTTGCGGCCCGTTCCAGTAAGGCGGGTGACGCTGGTTGCGCAGGCCTGGAACTGCCTGCGGGGGTGATGCTGTGTCGGCTACGACAGAGCACCAGCCCCGCAACGTTCCTAAGAAGGCTCAGGCCTGGACGACGATCGTGCCGGCCATGATCATGTCGTAACCACGGCCGTCATTCCCCTTGATCTCCATGCCCAGATGTGTAGGTCCGTCGCACGGAAAGGCACAGTACCAATGGAACGCGCCAGCCTTGGTGGCAACGAACGTCGTTGTTGACGTTTTCGGAGTTACCGTCTTGGTCGTCGGATCCTCCTTGCCCGCAGCGATGACGAAGCTCAGCCCGAGGTCGGGGGAGGTGATGCTGTGCTGTCCGCCGTCGTAGTTGATCGCGGTCAACGTGAAGGTCTGACCCTTCTTGACGACCCAACTGCTTGGCAAAACAGCGTCGTGCATCTTTGAATCCATGCCCGACATTGTGATTGCTCCCGGAATCACGTTCACGGTGATCGCGTTGGTGCCATAGGAACTGGTATTGCCGGTTGCTGCCGCGGCAACGGCAGGGGCGGGAGCAGCCGCATTTGTGGCTCCGCCGCACGCTGTGATGCCCAAGGATGCAACGGCAAGCGCGGTGAGCGCGACTACCGCTTTCCGGGTAACGAGTTTCATGTAGTTCCTTTCCCTCTGTCTTTGCAGCGCCGACCCCGCGCGCTGAATCCAGCGGCCGCGGGACGCCGACGAGAGTCGACAGTCCTGATCTTGCGAGCGATAGCCGATGCAGTTCATCAGCCACTCCAAGGATCTAGGGACACTGCGGATCTGCGCATGTGCGGTGCTACGGATCTTGGCTCGGTGATTCCGCCTACCCCAGGTGCGGCTTCGCCTCATATGAGCACGGCGTTCGACCGAACATCGCTGGAGGTGGCGCTGCCAGAACCCTGGCGTCGCGCGTGGGTAAGTGCCGCAGACTCCCACATTCGCCATGTCGGGCGGTGGTAGGACAGGGGCTATGCGTGCACCATCGGTACCTGGGACACCAGTGAGAGGTCGAGAGTGACGCAGGTCGCGCCGGGGCGGCTGGAGACCTTGAAAGCCGCGCCGATCAGGCTGGCGCGTTCCTGCATCCCTGCTAGTCCGAGGCTGCCTTGCCGGACATGCTGCGGATCGAATCCACAGCCATCATCGACGACCTCGAGGCAGAGCCGGTCGGGGCCGTAGGTAAGTAGTGCAACGACCCCATTCGCCATCGCGTGGTGCTCGATGTTGTGAAGCGCTTCCTGTGCGACTCGGAAGATGACCAGCTCCTGCTCGGGGTCCAGTCTCAGACGATCGCCTTTTTCTTTGAGCACCGTGTGGATCCCGCTGCGGTCGGCCAGATCAGAGAGCAGCCATTCCAGCGCTGGCACCAGTCCCAGATCGTCCAGCACAGACGGGCGTAGGGCACGGCAGAAGCGCCGGACGCCGTCGATACACCTTTGCAGCGCAAGGTCGACAACGTCGAGCCGGTCACGCTGACCTGGAACTTCCGGGACATTCTCGAGGGCTCCCTTGGCTACGACGAGCTCTTGGACGGTTTCGTCGTGCAGCTCACGGGATAGACGGAAACGCTCATCCTCCTGCGCGCGCAGCGCCATCCCGATGTAGCTCTTGAGGGAGACCTGAATGTCCGCCAACTGTCGGTTGGCATCTTCGGCTACCAGCCTTGCACGCCGTTCCTTGTCGACCCGACGGGCCACCACGACACCAAGGATCACCAGCAGTGTGAGTTGGATCGCAATGCCGATACTCTCGTCGCCGTCATGGAACAGCAGGACATTGGGGATTGTCAGCGCGACACACCACAGGCTGGTCGGAAGTGCCCCTTCGATGCCGAAGTTCAGCGCGGCATACAGAACGGGCAGGAAATACGCTGATTCCGGCAGCATGTACAGATCCGAATTGAGCTGCAGAACTCGCGCAGTGTCCAGCGTTGTGTCGACGAGGCTGATCCCGATGGCGAGCACCTGAACAATCCAGAAGCGCTGGTCGCGCATTCGCTCCCGAAGGGACGGACTGGATGCCTCATTCCTTACTGCATCCAGCGAACTCGACCTCCTCCAACCGCAACAGCCCTGCCTTGACGGCGAAGACCACCGCTTCAGTGCGCGAACCCACGAGGAGCTTGGCGAAGATGTTTCGCAGGTGGGCCTCCACCGTTCGCACGCTGAGGCTCATGGACGTGGCGATCTCTTTGTTGGTAGCGCCACGCGCTACCAGGACCAAGACCTCAGTCTCTCGTTGGCTCGGTTGCTGCCAGGCTGCCGGTTGGTCTGCACCACGCAACCGCGCCTGGAGCCGGCCGAAGACCTTGTCGGCGACAGCAGAACCCAGGACCGTGTCGCCGTGGTGTGCGCTGCGCACCGCTGTCGCGAGGTCGGAGCCCTTCACCGTCTTAAGAAAGTAACCAGAGGCCCCCGCGTCGAGTGCTGCCTCGATGTACTGCACGTCGTCATACAGGCTCAGCATGATGACAGCCGTTTTGGGCGCTAGCCCCTTGATCGCACGAGCGGCATCAATGCCGTTCTCATCCGGCATGGAGATGTCCAAGAGAACGACATCAGGAGCGAGTCCAACGACCATCTCCTGCGCCTGCCGCGAATTGCCGGCCTCCCCGACGATCTCCAGATCCGGATCATGCTCGTGCAGCCGTTGTCCCACGCCGGCGCGAAACAGCGGATGGTCGTCGACCAGCAGGACCCTGATCCGGCGTGTCTGCATCGTGCGAGCAGGTTCGTCGCTCATGTCCTGCCCATCAGCCCCATGGCCAGTCAACCAATCACCTTCCCATAGCCCCCAAGGCCATTTGGCCGCCTACCGCGAATCATAATCTCGGCGTCGGGGTGATGGCGAACTCAGACCGTCGCGGAATCTGTCAACCTAAATGAGGCACCGATTCGTGGCGCTTACTGAGCCATGGCCTCCATCTCTGGGGCGGGTTGATTCAGGAGTTGGTGGGGATCTTCGGCGGCGCTGGTGGCTTGCGGCGCGTTCGGTCCCAGTGAATGGTGTCTGTCCGCGTCAGGGAGCTGCAAGCGTTCCCTGGTGATGGAACACCTGCCAGTGACCGGGCTCGACGCCGCGCCACAGAGAAGTGCGATTCGATCGCCGTCCGCTGTTCTCGGAGATGTACTTCAGCATCACGAGGCCCTCGGCAAGCAACCAGCCGCGCATGTTCTCCACAAGGATCGGTTCGCCGTTCGGGTCCGTCTCTTCAGCGACACGCGCGGCCATCCCCTCGTAGCCGATCTCGCGCCCCGAGGTGCCGAACTCATGAAAGTCGGGCGCAAGAAGCCGTTCAAGGCGGGCAGTGTCGGCGCGGCACTCCGGTCTGAGTGACTCCCGCTCGGCGGCGGTTTGGGTAGCGCTCTGGTTGATGCCGTGATCCTCGCAGACGAAGGTGTCACGGACGAACCTGTTCAGAACAATGTCCAACGGGTGCGACTCAATCGCGCGCTGTGCGCGGTTGATGAGTGCGTTCAGATGACGCGCGGTTGGGACCTTCGGTGTCCCGCGAAGGATCCGTGGGAACGACGGTAACCGGATCCAGGTCAGGTCACGCCCGGCAAGACCACGCTGACGAAGGAACGAGCGAGATGTCAGGCGTGTCATGTTGCACGGCGAAGCCCGCCGGGCCGCGTGTACTACGAGTGGTCGAGGTCACCCCGCCCAAACCCTTCGCGGCTCGGTCGCAGGTTGGCCACCTTTGTAGTTGCCGGGTCGGGCCTATTTGTGGCCGTAGACGCGCTCCTGCAGGGCGGTGTCGCTCATGGACCGGAACTGGACGACTTTGCCGTCGCGGTAGGTGAGCACGTCAGCCTGCTCGGCCGACTCGCCGTTGACGCTGATGCGGGCAAGCACGACGAGGACGTCGTCGCCCAGGAATCGCTGGGGCGGGTAGTGAAGGACTTCTCGGTGATCGCCGCCCAGAACTGGCCGACCTTTGCCTTGTCGCGGTAGGTTCCGCTCACCGCGCTGTCGCCGCTGACGATCCATTCGATGTCATCGGACATGTTCGCCATGGCGCGATCTGACCCATCTGTGACGGTGAGTTCCACCCATAGGTGAGTGGGTGATTTCTGCCGTGGCTGGCCGAGACGCCGCGTAGCCTGATCTGCATGGAGGTACCGGTGATACGTGTTGTGGTCGTCGACGACCACGCGCTGCACCGGGATGGCACTCGTCAGATTCTTGACGCGTACCCCGACCTGCAGATCATTGGTGAGGCCGGCTCCGGTGAGCTCTCCCTCGAACTGATCACCCAGCTTCACCCTGACGTGGTGCTGATGGACATCCGGCTGCCGGGCATGAACGGCATCGAGGTCACCAGACGGCTCACCCGCGACCATCCGGACGTCCGAGTCCTGATGGTGAGCGCGTACGACGAAAACGAGTACGTCCGCGGTGCGCTGGAGGCCGGGGCCGCGGGGTACTTGAGCAAGACGGCTCCTGGCAAGGAGCTGGTCGAAGCTGTGCGTGCTGTGGCTCTTGGGACAAGTGTGCTCCGGTCAGGTCTCGCAGCTCAGCTTTTGATCTCCTCGTGTTAGCCCACCCTTTGACCGCATTCTTTCGGCGGAGAGTGGCGGCTATGTCGTCGCCGGCTCAGGGGTTGCTGCGTTGGTTGCGCGCGGCCTCGCTGGGCATCGGGGGCTTCGTCCTTGCGCTGGTGGCGCACCTGGCGGCCGGGGGTGCCGCGCCGGGGCCGGTTGTCCTGCTTCTCCTGGCTGGGCTGATCGGCGTGGCTTCGGTGCTGCTGACGGGAGCTTGGCTGAGCCCGGTCCGTGTCGTGGTGTCCTTGGCGGGGATGCAGGTGTTCCTGCACGAGGCGTTCATGAGACTGGGTGCGCCGGCTGGCTGCGTGCTGACTGGGATCAGTGCAACAGCCAGCGGACACGTTGCTATGGGCCACGGCGGTCAGCTGGCGCCAGCGTGCTCAACCGGTATGGCCCATGCAGGGATGGGCCAGGGCTCCATGTCCTCGACCATGATCATGCTCGGCGCGCACGTCGCGGCCACGGCGCTGATGTCGGCGCTGCTGGCCTACGGCGAGAAGGTGTTGTGGTTTCTGGCCGGGTGGGTCCGCCCGGCCCGGTGGTTGCCGGGCCTGCCAGAGCTCCCGGCTGTCCCGGTCTTCTCGTATGGTGCGCCCACCATGTTGCGGGTGCGGTTCGCCTGCGGCGGGGTGGGTCGGCGCGGTCCGCCGCCCAGGGGTCTGTTCGCCATCGTTTGAACCCTGTTCAGGACGCGGGCGTCAGCCTGCTGCCGGATTCGGGTGACCGCTTCCCGCACGACCGCCCCTTTCTCTTCCCCCCGACTCTGGCCTGCCCTCCATCAACGGAGGCTTATGCCTTGAGCTCTGCATCAAAGGATTCCACGGCCATGACTGTCATCTCCCGTCCCCGATTCACCCGACCCGCGTCGGTTGCCTCCTCCCGTGTTACTCGAGCCGGCGCCGTATTTGCGTTGGTCGGCGCTGTGGTGGTCGGCACCGCGCTCAGCGCCTCAGCGCACGTGACTGTCCACCCCGACGTCACCACCGCCGGGCAGGGAGCCCAGCTCACCTTCCGGGTCCCGGACGAGTCCGATACCGCCAACACCATCAAACTCGTGCTCACCCTTCCGCAGGACCGGCCGCTCACTGACGTCTCCACCCAGCCCATGCCGGGCTGGACCGCGACCGTCACCGACGCACCACTGCCCAAACCGGTCAACGTCGGAGGTGCCACCATCACCAAGGCCCCACGCACCGTGACCTGGACCGCTCTGCCCGGTACCAAGGTCGCCCCCAGTGAGTATCAGAACTTCTTCCTCGCCACCGATGCGCTGCCGGCTGCCGGTGAGATGGTCCTGCCGGTGGCTCAGTACTACTCCGATGGCACGGTGGTTAATTGGACAGAGCCGACTGTGGCTGGAAAGGCCGAGCCCGAACACCCGGCCCCGGTGTTCACCGTCACCGCGGCTTCCGCGACCGAGGCCAGTGCCAGCCCCACGCCGAGCGCCATGACCCAGGCCTCGGGCACGAATACACCGGTCGCTACGACGACAACGGATAACACAGCCCGCGTTCTCGGCGGCATCGCCCTGCTGGTGGCAGTGGTTGCCGGCGGGCTGGTCCTGCTCCGGCGACGCCCGAAGACAGACGTCAAGTGACCCGCCCACACCTGGTTCGCGCCCGCTGGCGCCCCCGGGCACTGGCGGTCGTGCTGGCGGCGGCGGCCCTGCTGGTCGGGTCCGCCACCGCGGCGCAGGCGCACAACATCCTGGTCGGGACCTCCCCCGCGGACGGGTCGACCGCGAAGGTCGTTCCCGCCCAGGTCACGTTGACGTTCAACGAGCCCGCCCTGGCAATCGGAACCGAGATCATCGTCACCGGCCCGGCCGGTCAGGAACAGAACGGCGCGGCGGTCCTGGTCAACAACACCGTGACCGAACACCTGCAGCCGGGTTCACCAGCAGGCCCGTACGCGGTGCTCTGGCGAGTGACCTCAGCCGATGGTCACCCAGTCAGCGGCAAGTTCTCCTTCACCGCGACTTCCCCGTCACCGGGTCAGCGCCCGAGCGCCACCCGCGCGACAACCTCCACCCCTGCCAGTGTGTCCGGGCAGTCAGCCACCCTGTGGTGGGGGATGGCCGCAGGCGTGGTCGTGCTCCTGCTGCTGGTGGTGGTGTTCATCAGGACCCGCAAACCCCGCACCACCCCGCCTGACGAACGGGACCCCAAGTCGTGACCACCCGGACCCGCCCCGTGCATGGCCCGGAAGCTCTGGGGGTGTGCACATGACCACGACAACAGACTTGGCTCCCAAGGCCGACAGACTGCCCTTGATCCTGGCGGCTGTGGCGGCGGTCGCCGTGGTCATCCCGGCCGGTCTGCTCGGGGGGGCGTTCGCCGCCCCGGTCGCCGGCCTGCCGGATATCGGGCCCGTCGTGCGCTGGGGCATACCGATCGTGCGAGCCATCCACGACCTCGCGGCAGCGAGCACTATCGGCCTGCTCGTAGTCGCCGCGACGATCATCCCCGAGGCACACCACACCTCCCGGCGGATCACCGCGGCCCGCTACGCCTGCGTCTCGGGCGTCGTGTGGGTAGTGGCCGGGCTCGTCGGGCTGGTGTTCTCGTTCGCCGACCTCTCCGGCACCCCGCTGAGCGACCCGACCTTCGGCAGCCAGTTCCAGAATTTCCTGTTCCAGCTTGAGTTCCTGCGCGTTGCCACGATCAGCACCGGGCTGGTGGTGGTGGTGACCATCGGCGCCGCGCTCGTCCGACGCCGTTCGGGCATGGCTGCCCTGGCCGCGCTCAGTATCCTGGCAATCCTCCCACTGGCCCTGGCTGGCCACGCCTCAGGCGCCGCAAGCCACGACACGGCCGTCAACTCCCTTGCCGTACACCTGGTCTCGGCCGTCCTGTGGGTCGGCGGACTGCTCGCGCTGACGATGCTGCGCCCCCTGCTTGGCAAAGGGTTCGCGGTCAGCGTCCAACGGTACTCAACCCTGGCCGGGTGGTGCTTCGTCGCCGTTGCCGTCTCCGGGGCGGCCAACGCCTGGATCCGGGTCGGGTCCATCGGCAACCTGGCATCCAGCTACGGCGCGTTGGTCATCCTCAAGGTCGTCGCCCTGGTCGCCCTCGGTATCGCCGGCTGGCAGCAGCGCGCACGCGTGGTGGACCGGATTGCCACCGATCCGCTCGCCGGGAGGCTGTTCGGGCGACTGGCCCTCATCGAGGTCGTCATCATGAGCGCCGCGTTCGCCCTGGGCGCCGCGTTATCGCGTAGCGCTCCGCCCGGGATGGGCATGCCCATGGCGAGCCCGGACCCGGCATCCGCCCTGACCGGTTATCCCGCCCCTGCGGGCCCGCTGTCGAGCAGCGGGTGGTTCACCGCCTGGCGGATCGACTGGCTGTGGCTGTCGGCGGCGATCATCGCTGTGGCCCTGTTTCTGGTTGGCGTCCGGCGGATGCGCGAGCGCGGCGACTCATGGCCGGTGCTGAGGACCCTCGGCTGGGTCCTGGGCTGGGGGATCTTCGTATGGGCCACCAGTGGGGCGCCTGCGGTCTACGGGGGTCTCCTGTTCTCGGCGCACACGGTCATCCACATGACGGTCGCCTTGGTGGCTCCGATCCCGATGGTGCTCGCCGCGCCGATCACCCTGGCACTGCGCACACTCACGCCGCGGCAAGACAACACCCTGGGTCCTCGGGAGCTGCTGCTGGCCCTGATGCACTCCAGGTTCTTCCGGGTTATCGCCAACCCGATCGTCGCGTCGGTGATCTTCTTCGGCAGCCTGGCCGTCTTCTACTACTCGCCGCTGTTCGAGCTGGCGCTGCGCACCCACACCGGGCACGTCCTGATGACCACTCATTTCCTGCTTGCCGGCTACCTCTTCGCCTGGGTGCTCGTGGGCATCGACCCGGGTCCCAAGCGGTGGTCACCGCCGCTCCTGCTGGTTATCCTCTGGCACGAGGCCATCCCATGCTGTTGGAGCCCCAACTCTGGTTCCGGCGGTGGGAGCAGCAAAGCCACCTCCAGTGCCGACAAGCGGACTGGTGCGGAACTCTGATACCTGCGGGCCGGAGGCGCAGGTCAGTCACCCTCTTCCTGACGTCCAACTCAACGTCGTGTATTGGTGCAAAGGGAAGGTCTTCCTGCCCAATGGGACACCGGACATGGCTCACATTCAGGTCAGACTGCGCCCGAGGATCATTAACAACTCCGCCCGCAGCGTCACGATCGGGATTGGCAAACCCGCGACCATAAGGCTATTGGTGAAATCCGCCCAGTTACCGAGTGGATGGGATCCGCCTCCAAACAGGCTAGTGCCGGAGACAAGCCGGTCCTCGTGACTTGGGACGGAGAACAGTTATGGGCGGTGCTGCCGAACGCCAACGGCGATGCGACGGTAGCGGCGAATGGCTACTACACGGGGTTCGTCACCAAGTGGCAGGCGACGTCATTGGTATCGGGCGGGAGTTACGTCAATCCGCTTACCTTTGACGCCAATCGCCAGCCTGGAGGTTGTCCCGGGTCTCGTGGAATTTGAGTGGCGGTCCCCGCCTGACGCCGCCCATGGGGTGGTGTTGGGCGTCCGCCAAGACACCACCAAGAAGGGGACCACCGTGACCAACAATTACCAGAAGAACACGCCGAAGACGAGTGCCGGGCCAGGGCTCGCCGTACCGGATGAAGTGACGGTAGCGATGGTCGAGATCGCCGATGACATGCGTGAGGGCCTTCTGGCCCTGGCCTCGGCGTCGGCCTGCAAGTGATGAGCTCGCTGATGGAGGCCGACGTCGCCAGGGCGTGCGGACCGCGCGGCAAGCACGACCCTGAGCGCACAGCGGTGCGCCACGGTAGTGAGCGCGGGTCGGTCGCCTTGGGCGGGAGTCGAGTCGGCGTCCAACGGCCGCGGATGCGTGCCACCGGCGGCGGTGAAGTGCCCGTGCCTGCCTATGACCTTTTCAGCCGCCGCGAGATCCTGGGCCGGATGGCGATGAGCAAGATGCTCGGCGGCCTGTCGAGTCGTCGTTACGCGGTCGGGGTCGAACCGGTGGGTGAGAAGGTCGAGCGCGCGGCTTCGGCGACGAGCAAGTCGGCGGTCTCCCGCGTTCGCCACGATCGTCCAAGCGGTCAAGGACACGTTCAAACTCAAGGACATGGTGATGGTCGCCGGCCGGGGAATGATGACCAGCGCCCGCGTCGACGCGCTACGCGAGCTGGGCGGGTTCGGGTGGGTCACTGCGCTGCGGGCCCCGGCGATCGCGGCCCTGGCTGCTGATGACGGCCCGTTGCAGATGTCCTTGTTCGACCAGGTGAACCTCGCCGAGATCACCCACCCCGACTACCCGGGGGAGCGCCTGGTCGCGTGCCGTAACCCCGCCTTGGCCACCGAGCGGGCCCCTAAACGCTTGGCGCTGCTGGAGGCCGCCGACACCGAGCTGGCCAAGATCGTCGCCGCTGTGGATGCCGGGCGCCTGGCCGGGGCCGGGAAGATCGGGATCCGGGTCGGGAAGGTCGTCGGCCGGTACAAGATGGCCAAGCACTACATCCTGGACATCACCGACGACACCTTCGCTTTCGCCCGCAACACCGAAGCCATCACCGCCGAGGCGGCCCTGGACGGGATCTACGTCATCCGCACCACCATCGGCCCCGAGCAGATGGACCCGGCCAAAGTCGTCGCCACCTACAAGTCCCTGGCCAGGGTGGAACGCGACTTCCGATCCCTCAAGAGCATCGACCTGGACCGGCGCCCCATCCACCACTACACCGAGACCAGGGTCCGGGCCCACGTGCTCATCTGCATGCTCGCCGCCTACCTGACCTGGCACCTACGCCAAGCGTGGGCTCCTTTGACGTTCACCGACGAGAACCGGCCCGAGCCCATCGACCCCGTCGCACCCGCCCAACGCTCCCACGCAGCCGACCACAAGGCAGCGACCAAGACCACCACCGAGGACTTGCCCGCAACCAGCTTCACCGCGCTGGTGGGCCACCTCGCCACCCTGACCCGCAACCACCTACGCGTCACCGGCCACGACGAGTCCGGCTTCGACCTGCTCGCCATCCCCACCCCCACCGGGCGCCGCGCATTCGAACTCCTGGGCGCTCCGATCCCACTGACCCTGAAGTAGCCAGAACCCGAAACCTGAAAACCCGTGAAACCCCTGGTCAACAGGGGTTTCACGCGTTTTCAGACACGTAACTTCGGTTTAATGGTGGCCAGGGGTCGAACCGCAGGCCTTCCGATTATGCGTACCGGTAACGCACTCAACTCGGCAGATCCGGTCGTGTCTCGTCGACCGTCCACCGTCTCGTAAGCGGAAGGGCCTACGTGTCGCACGCGCGGAGGCTGCGCAGGCCTGGAACAAACCTGATTTCGTTGTTCCGTAGCGGGATCCGCTACCGCGGCTGACCTTTGCGGGTTTCACTCGGGTGCGGAGCGACCTCGACAGCGAGGTACCGAAATTCGCCACCATCCCTTTCACCGTCAGCGCAGGACAATCGGCCGAAAGGTCATAGCGCAGCCAGATCTGGCATGTCCGCGACTTAGGCCTCTGACCATCCGCGAGATAGTCCCGGCCAGGACTGCGTCAAATAGACGAACCCGGTGGCCCTCCGTAGGGAGGGCCACCGGGTTAGCGTCGTTTTCTCAGTTGGCTTGCGACTGGCGGATCAGCTGGTCGAGCCGCGCCTGGTTTTTGACCACCGGCAGTTGCGTCTGTGTTGCGGTGCCCACCACGAGTGGGCGCATCATCATGGCCATGGCACCGTCCTCGTGGGACAGGATGTGGCAGTGCCAGACCGAGGTCCCGCCGATGGTGTATTGGCCGACCCAGACCGTGATGTAGTCAGGGGGCGCGACGAAGGTTTCCTTCGGTCCCGACTCGAAGGCACCGGGGGCCTGGAACGCGCCAACCGTCACGGGGAAGGCGTTACCAGTTACCGGGTCCTGCCCGGGCTGGGTGACGCCGAATTTGTCCTTGTAACCCCACGCGGTGACAGGCCAGCGTCCGACCAGGCGAAGTTGGGTGAGGTGTTCGTGAATGGGATGCGAGTCCGGGCTGTGGTTTCGCATCGCCCAGGCCTCGGTCGAGCCAAGCTTTGGTGTCTCGGTTGCGGGCGCCGGGAAGTTCAGCAACCCTGTTGCGTTGCCGAGCAGAGGCATGCCCGAGACAATCTCGCCGGCCTGGACGGTCCGCAGTCGGGCCGTGAGCAGCAGGCTCGCCGCGGACTGCTGGTTGTTGGTCTCCGCGATCGTCGAGGGAACCGAGGAGAGGTCTTTGCCGGTTACTTTGGCGCCGACGTCGAAGCGCATGAGCTGTGGAACCGTCGCCACGTTCGGGTCCCCGCCGGGGTAAGGGGTGGCCGCGTCGTTGGACAGCACCCACTGTCCGCTGTGGCCGGTGAAGTCGACGACTACGGTGTACCGCTCCCCGGGGGCGATGAGCAGGTCGTTGACCTTGGCCGGTTTCAGCACGTAGCCGGAGTCGCTGCCCACCACAGTCATCTGGGGGGCCGCGCCGGTCGTTGCCCCGGTTGGCTGCAGGGTCATGTGATAGAAGCGGGAGTCGGAGCCGTTGATGAACGTGAAGGTGTAGCGGCGGGGCTGCACGCTCTGTTTGGGTGCGATCGTGCCATTGATGACGGGCAGGTCCCCGAAGAACTCCGGAGACGCGTGGGTGTAGCACAGCTGCTTGGTAACAGGGTCGAAGGACTTGTCCTGCAACACATAGGCCTTGGCGAAGTCACCGGCCGGCAGGTTGAACGACGGCTCAAGGGTGTCGGTGTTGGGTATAAACCCGGCCAAGCCCGCATACACGTTGAAGGACGCGGTCCCGTCAGCGTGGTCGTGGTACCACAGCGGCGCCGCGGCCTGGTTGTTCGGGTAGTAGTTGGTACGGGTCCCGCCCGGCGCGACTATCTGATATGGGGTCCCGTCGTCGACGACTGCCTGCAGGCCCCCATGCCGGTGCAAAATCACGCCGTTGGAGTAGTTCGGGTAGCCGAACTGGGGGAAGATCGTTGTACCAGCCGCTGGAAGCCCGTTGACGATCTTCACGTTGATGGGCGTTCCCTCTTTTGTGACGATTGTCGGGCCGAGGTAGTCCATCTTCTGGTTGGCCGTGCTGTAACCGAGGGTCGGGACCGCTGGCCATCCACTGTGGAACGAGTGCGAGCCCAGGTGAGCGGTCAGCGTGTAGTGGTTCGGTGCGTCCGGGGTGGCCACCAGAGGCTGTCCGGCCTCATCGGTGAAGAACGTCGGTTTGGACGAGGTTGCGGCCTGCCCGCACGGCGGATCGCCCGCCATCGCGGCTGTCGGCGTCACCATGTCCGCGGCGCCCTGGGGTGTGAGTTGACCGGCTGTCGCCGCTGACTGCCCGAAAGAGAAGGTGAGGATTGCCAACATTGCCATTGGCCAGCCCAGTTTGATTGTCATGGCTCCAGCTTTCTTGACGAGTTGCCTCGAGTTT
>Ga0209748_1001130_pt1 | contig 13269 bp, 14 predicted proteins | sample BarGraIncu00421A_FD_185490 | JGI IMG/M metagenome (GOLD analysis project Ga0209748, IMG submission 185490) | Arctic peat soil microbial communities from Barrow, Alaska - Barrow Graham LP Incubations 004-21A (SPAdes) (version 2) | ecosystem: Environmental > Terrestrial > Soil > Wetlands > Peat... | reverse complement strand
TTTTCCTGCCATGTTACTTTGTTTACTGAACTACCAGCAACCAAGGCCTATAGGGGTTACCATGATACCTGTTCGTCCCAGTGGCCGTAAGTTTTTCATATTTCCCATTTTTCAATATTTGATAAAACTAAGATAGACAAATTAATAATGCCTTTTGATCTGCAAAACCCATACCTTTATAAAAATCTGACTTATTTTATCATGAAACCCGGAAGTCAATCAGAACCTTTCACCAGAAATGATTGTTATGTTAAATAGTAAAATTAAATGAGAATACTCCTTACAGGGGCAACGGGTTATATTGCACAGAGATTATTACCCATTTTAGTAAACAATGGCAATGAGGTAATTTGTTGTGTCCGTGACAGAGCCAGGTTTAATTCAGACAAGTACCCTTCTTTATCAGTACTTGAAGTTGATTTTTTAAAACCCGAGACTCTTCAGGGTATTCCTCTTGACATTGATGCGGCGTATTACCTTATTCACTCCATGTCAACTTCAACAGGTGATTTTGAAAAAATGGAGGAGATCTCTGCCATCAATTTTAAAGATTACATTCAAAAAACCAAAGCCAGGCAGGTGATTTATCTGAGCGGAATAGTCAACGAAGAAGTATTATCAAAGCACCTTACAAGCCGAAAGAATGTAGAAAGAATACTTGGTTCCGGATCGTACTCATTGACAACAATCAGAGCAGGTATTATTATTGGTTCCGGGAGTGCTTCTTTCGAAATAATCCGTGATCTGGTAGAGAAGTTACCGGTGATGGTTGCTCCCCGGTGGCTTAATACCTTATCGCAGCCTATAGCAATTCGCAATGTTATTGAATTCCTTTCCGGAGTATTACTTAATGATAAGACATTCAACCATAGTTACGATATCGGGGGCCCTGATATTATGACCTATAAGCAGATGCTGTTAAGTTTTGCAAAGGTCAGGGGACTTAAGCGATGGATAGGGATTGTGCCGGTCATGACTCCAAAATTATCATCATACTGGTTATATTTTATTACCTCCACTTCATATTCTCTTGCACAAAACCTTGTTGACAGCATGAAGGTTGAGGTTATTTGTAAAGAAAACAATCTGAAAGAGATTCTGGCGATAGTACCCATGAATTATGAAAAAGCTATAATGGAAGCCTTCGAAAAGATCGAGTTGAATCAGGTGCAATCAAGCTGGAAAGATGCCCTTACATCCGATACTTTGAATGATGGGATATCAAAATACGCACAAGTCCCGGTAAACGGATGTTTTTTTGATCACAGGAAACTATATCTCAGTAACAGTGAAGAATCACTGAAAAAGATATGGTCGATAGGAGGAAAAAACGGATGGTATTATGCCGACTGGCTCTGGGGTATTCGTGGTTTTATTGATAAACTGTTCGGTGGAGTCGGACTAAGAAGAGGCAGAAAAAACCAGAATGAGATATCACCTGGTGAGGCCCTCGATTTCTGGCGTGTTCTGATTGCCGACAGAAGAGAAAAAAGATTGCTTCTGTTTGCTGAAATGAAGCTTCCAGGGGAGGCATGGCTGGAATTCAGAATTGACAATCAGGATGTATTGCATCAGAATGCTACTTTCAGACCATTGGGATTATGGGGGAGACTATATTGGTATTGTATGCTGCCATTACATGGATTTATTTTCAGGGGAATGTTACGAAATATTGCCTTAGTGTGAAAAAAACCTTCACAAGTCCATCTCCAATTATTTAATCTGAAAACCCTATTATAGAAGCAATCTGTGAGCTGGCACAATTATTTTCAAATATTTACGGCGCTACTTCCTTCCAAATGCCAATAGCGCTTCTTCTTCCAAATCGCCTGAATAGTTCTGACTTTTGTGTTTAGAAGAGTCGCTTTTGTATTAAGTTAGACTATTACTCTTTTCAGAAAATTCAGAGGGAAAGTTGTATTAGATGAAATGAGTTTTTAAGTCAAAATAAAAACTCTCTGAACCGATCAGAGAGTTTTAGTACAACTTGTTAAAGTCTTAATATTGACTACTTAGGAAGAAGTACTCCGTCAATCACATGGACAACTCCATTGCTTCCTTTTAAATCGGCAACGGTAACATAGGCTGAATTACCAGATTCATCAGTTAATTTAACTTTGCCCATATCCAGTAAAGCAGTTAGCTTGCCACCGCTTACAGTTGTTAAAACTACTTTGCCATTACCTTTTTTGATAGCAGCCATAACTGCAGCCGCATCAAGGTTCCCTTTAACAACATGATAGGTTAAAATCTTTGCAAGTTTGGCTTTATTTTCCTGCTTTAGCAAATTTGCTACAGTTCCTTCAGGAAGCTTATTAAAAGCTTCATTAGTAGGAGCAAATACAGTAAAGGGTCCCTTACCTTTTAAGGTTGTCACCAAATCTGCAGCTTTCACGGCGGCTACCAGAGTTGTATGATCTGAGGATCCGAATATTTAATTTAAGTAAATTTATGGCATTCTACCAATTAATAAAAAAGCAAAAATTACCTGCCAGCATCAACGAAATCTGGGACTTTGTTTCAAGCCCTGCTAATTTAAAAGATATCATCCCTGACCACATGGGCTTCATTATAACCAGCAATAATGGTTCACAAAAAATGTATCCAGGAATGATAATTACTTATAAGGTAAGTCCCATACTTGGTATAAAACTTAATTGGATGACAGAAATTATGCATGTTAAAGACTATGAATATTTTGTTGATGAGCAAAGGATTGGTCCATACAGAATATGGCATCATGAGCATAAACTTGAAATAATTGAAGATGGTGTTATGATGATTGATATAGTTACATATCAGCCTCCTATTGGTTTTATTGGAGCAATTGCGAATTCTCTATTAATAAAAAATCAACTTATACAAATCTTTGATTACAGAGCAATTGCTTTAGAAAAAAGGTTTGGGAAATATAATTAATTATTACAAACTGGAAATTAATCTCAACTGACATAGAAAAACTATGCTCGCTGGTTCAAAACATTTTACTGATCTATCTCAATGGTAATGAAAAGAGATTTTGGCAGCGAACGTACAAAACACTAAAGAAAGAATTCCGGTTGGCCGGGTTTACAGGGATATGAATAAACAGAGCACAATAAAAGAATATATCGAGGGCGCTTTTCAGACCAGCCGGTTAGCTGTTCTGGCCACAGAACGAAATGGACAGCCACATACGAGTCTGATAGCGATAACACCATTTGGAAGTTTCCGGCAATTGATATTTGCGACTTATCGTAATACACTTAAGTATAGAAATCTTGCACATAACAGCAAGGTGGCAGTTCTCATTGAAAGCGAAGATGTCAATATGAAAGGCCTTCAGAAAAGCATCGTGTTGACAATTATCGGACACGCTGAAGAGATCAGTATAGAAGAGAATGAAGCAGCTTATCAGGCACATCTGCAACGACATCCCGAAATGGAGTCCTTCATGCTTTCATCGGATTGTACTCTTATTCTGGTTATTGCACAATCATATCAGGTCGTATATGGGATTGATGATATAAGATGCATTACAACAGACGATCTTAATGCCATCTGAAACGGTACCATCGGAGTTATAATATCATTTGATATTCTCAGGAACAACTTCTCCCGAATTAGTTGAAAATATGTTTGAGGATAGATCAGAACCTTGAACTGGTTTGTTATAAGTGCTTCTTAAGATCACTTACTGATCTGATAGGATAGATATTTTTATACTTTTCAATAACAGGTTCATCAGCCAGAGATCCGGATACAAGAATCTTTTGTGAATTGAATGTTGAGCTTAAACTTTTCAGGTACTCTTGCGGTTCTGAAATTGAGAGATATGATAATGCACCTGTGACAAGTATATCAGAGTGCCACTTTTCGTTCACTTCAGTGAGAGCAGCTAAAGGAGTCATCTGACCCAGGTAAAGCACTTCATGCCCTGATTTTCGAATCAGATAGGTATAGAACAGAAGCCCCATTTCATGCAATTCATTATCAGGAAGGTACAGGATGACTCTTTTTCTCTTCGGATCGTTAGCCGGTGGCAGGGAATCAATGGCTGAAATCAGTATCCCACGGAAAATGTTTGTTATAAAATGTTCTGCACCCGTATTTACAGAACCGGTATGCCACATGATGCCAACCCTTCTTAGAAATGGGAATACTACGTTTGAAAAGGTTTCCTCAAAACCACTGTTTATGATTGATCTTAAAAGAATCTCATTAACGGCGTTACCATTAAAAGAGAGCATAGCAACAATTAACGAGTTAATATATGTATCAGAGCTGACAGAATCCCTTGTCAGAAACTCTACCTTCTCTTCCAGTTCAGATTCAGAATACTTTGCAATTTTTGATATCTTGATACCACTGTGATAGATGACGGAGATATTTATTAATCGCCTCAGGTCATCATCATCATACCACCTTCTGTTTGTACGGGTACGTTTAGGTTTGATGATATTATAACGCCTCTCCCAGACTCTAATGGTAGCAGCCAGTATACCGGTCAGCTTTTCAAGCTCATATAAGGTGTAATGTCTCATCCGGGAAGTAATTCTGGTTATAAATATAAAGATTATTAGATTATTAAAGTTTGGCTTAAAGAAAAATCTGCAATCGTTCGAATGCAGATTTTTCTGATTTAAATACCCTATTTCCCTTAAGGAAGAAGAACCTTGTTTATTGTATGAATTACCCCGTTAGTCCCCAATACATTAACCAGAGCTGAATTTGAGCTGATATTAGCCACTGTTCCGTTCCCGGAAGTCACCGTACCTGCAGTGGCGTTGATGCTTATGTTACCATTCAACGTAGGCACACTTCCGGTAACCAGGTCGCTTGAAAATATACGGCCAGTTGCGGTAGTCGGCGCGGAAATAATATGATGCTGCAACACCGCTGTTAATGTGTTGATATTTATATCATTAATTCCTGCCACACCCAATGCTGTGTATAATTCCCTGAAAGCAGCATCGGTAGGAGCAAATAAAGTAAGATTTGAACCGGCTGATGAGGCAGCTGTTAGTAATGCCGGAACTCTGCCCAGTGCGGCTACCAATTGTGTAAACTCGGCACCGGAAGAAGCTGTGGAAAGTGCTGTTGCAATCTGAGCTATGGTTTGTGAAGGAGGCAATAAAGTTCGGTCAATAACGTGAACAACACCATTATCAGCCATTATGTCTGTGGCAATAATACGTGTACGTCCATTGATAAATACCCCGTTCGAACCACGGTTACTAAGATAGAACACTCCTCCTAACGTAGTGATAGCACTATTTGAAGGAGCAGCATTAGATGGAAGCTGATTTGCCATTATCTGGCTGCCAATTACATGATAAGCCAAAACAGCATCCAGAGTTGCACGATCCGGTAATGTTGTAATACCGGCAGCTGTAAAAGCGTCATTAGTTGGTGCAAATAGTGTTTTCTTTGAGGAATTTAGCAAAGTTTCAAGAATTGAAGGACTTGCAGCTGTTACTGCTGCGATAAGTGTTGTAAAGTTCTTATTGAAATAAGCAGGTTCTACGACTGTATTAACAACACGTCCGATAGATGCTGGAACTAAAACCTGATCAATTATGTGAATAACACCATTTGTGACAAGAACATCAGCAGTCAGTACCTTTGCAGATCCATTCAAAAGAATCCCTCCGGATGTAGCTACCGTAATGTTCTCCATATTGGCAGTTTCAACATTGCCGGCTGTTAACTGTGTTGAAAGAACTTCACCGGAAGTTACTACATGGTACTGAAGCAATGATTTCAGAACCGGTTCAGGTAAATCGTCAATGCTTGTTTGTCCGATCACACCAAGAAGCGTGGCAAAAGCATCATTTGTGGGAGCGAACACCGTAAATTTGCCTGGTCCACTAAGTGTTGCCACTAAATCCGGAAATTTGGTAAGAGCTGTAACCAGGGAGCTGAGGGTTGGTTCAGCCTGAGCACGTTCCACAATACTCTGTGTAACCTTTGGGGTTTCGTCTTTTTTTTCACACCCTGACAGGAAAAAAATCCCCATAAGTGCGATTAGTACTAAAGTTAATTTTTTCAGTTTCATGATCTGTTCATTTTAAATTAGTAATTAATATTTTAACTGTAAACATTATGGAATGCATTATGTTCACTTATTTATTATTTATTTGATTCATTATGTAGATTAAATATAGCAATATCACATATATTTGTGTTCTATATATCTGTTACTTAATTTGTTAATATGTCCATGAAAATATGCATTTTGTTCTTTTTTAATTTCATTTAAATGAACATAAATGAATATTAATTGTTTAAGTTTCATAATAAACAAAACAGATATGGAGATAGCAGCCAGTATAAAAGGAGCAAGTAAAGAGTACAAAACAGGCGATACTGTAATTAGTGCTCTTGAGCCAACAACCTTTGATTTTATGAAGAAGGAGCTTACGCTTATAATAGGTCCTTCTGGTTCAGGTAAAACCACTCTCCTTTCTCTTCTTGGTTGTGTTATTTTCCCAACCAAAGGTGAAGTATATATAAACAACATCCTGGCAAATAGTCTTAGCGAAAAGAAGCTTGCCAATCTTAGGCTTAACAATATCGGTTTTGTCTTTCAGAGCTTTAACCTCCTTGCCCCGCTAAATGCACTTGAAAATGTTATGCAACCGCTAAGACTTTCCGGTATCAGCAAAAAGGAAGCAAAGCTAAAAGCTGAGCATGCCCTTAAAAAGGTAAGCATGGAAAACAGAGCTAATAGTCTGCCTAAAAATCTTAGCGGTGGTCAGCAACAAAGAGTAGCAATTGCAAGAGCACTTGTTACAGACCCGTCTATAATGCTTTGCGATGAACCAACCGCTTCACTCGATATAAGCAGCGTTAGAATAGTTATGGAAGAACTTAAAATGCTATCAGATTCAGGTAAAGCGGTTATTGTTGTAACACACGATCTGAGGCTTAAACCTTTTGCAGACAGGATCATCTATGTTAACAACGGCATCGCCTCAGACAAACCATCTGAAGATGAAATTTTTCATAATTAAGAATCAGAGAATAAATGAAACAGGAGAATAAATTAAAAAAATGAATTCAAAATTTTACATTCTGATAATCCCATTGATTATTACAGCCTGTAGTGGCAGTAAGGAAAATAAGGAAAAACCCGGAACTGTATTACAACCGGTTAACAGTGCCACGTTAGAGGTATCCGAAGTTGTAGGAGTAGGAAAGGTTGAACCTGAGAAAGAGATAATCAGTCTTGCAGCTGCAACCGGTGGTGTTGTAAAGGAGATATACATGAACGATGGGGATAGTATCAAAAAAGATGAGCCCCTGGCGAGACTGGATGATGAGTTGGAACTGATAAAGGTATCACAGTTAAAAAGCCAGTATAACTCTCAGAAATCACAGGAAGATATTGATGTGATTAACCTGAGGGAATCGGAGGCAAGACTTTCCAATAAGAAAAAGCTTCTTGAATCGTTGAGAACGCTTGCATTGAAAGGGGCTGAGACTAAACAGACTCTAGATGATCTTGAAACAGAGGTCACTACACTTTCTCTGACTGTTGAAAAGGACAGCACCTCAGTAAAACTTTCTGCCAGCAGGCTAATGGAGCTGGCTGATCAGGTCAGATATGCGGAAGTGGAAGCTGCAAAAAAGGTATTGAGGTCACCCTTCAATGGTATTCTTTTAGAACTTAAAATTGAAAAAGGAAGTGCAGTAAATCAATTTGCAACATATGCTGTAATTGCCCCTTCCGGACCAATTACAGTGAGAACTGAAGTAGATGAGCTTTTTGCCGGCAGACTAAGCAAGGGGCTTGATGCTAATATCAAGTTCATCGGCAGCGACTCGGTAGTAGCAAGCGGAAAAATAATATTCCTCTCTCCCTACCTCAAAAAGAAGTCGCTTTTCTCCCAAAAAGCAGATGAACAGGAAGACCGGCTTGTAAGAGAGGTAAGAATAAGACTTGACGGGGAAAACAAGCTTATACTTAATTCCAGGATTGAATGTGTAATTATACTTAAAAACAGCCGGCTATGATTTCAACTGCATACATGTTCATAAGGTATGACAAAGTAAAGAGCATTGGTGTAATTATAGGCATTGTTGTAAGCATCTTCCTTATTGGTCAACAGATAGGTGTACTAAGTTTCCTGACCGGATTAATGGGAGGCCTGGTAGGTAACTCGAGGCAGGATATTGGACAGATCTGGGTTGTCGATAATATTACAAGGAATGCTAATGAACTCCCAAAACTCAATGAGAGTCTTGTAAGGGAATTAAGAAGTATTGAAGGTGTAAAGAACACTTATCCGATAGTGGTTGCGGGGGCATCAGTCAAATTTGAGAATGGCAAGCTAGCCCCCGTACTAATAATAGGAAGCGAACCCCAACTTTTTGTTGCGGGGCCCAAACCTGAATCCATTCACGAAGGAAATATACTTTCACTTAATGATGATGAAGCTGTGTCTGCAGAATTCTACGATAGGGCTGTATTCGATTTCCCGGTAAAGGTTGGAACCAGGGTAGAGATAAATGGGAAGAGCGCCACTATTAAGCTGCAGACTAAAAATGCCCGGGGATTTGCCGGATCATTTTTCTATACAACATTATCGAAGGCTCGTTATTATACATCATTCCCCGAATCGAAAGTAAGCACAATAGCTATTCAGGTAAAATCAGGCTTTGCCATAGAAGATGTTGTCAAGAACATAAACAGGTCGGTTTATGGTATTAAAGCTTGGAATGCAGAGAAACTAAGAAACACAACAATCAGCTATATCACAATATCGTCAAACATTGGAACCAGCATCGGGTCGCTGGTTGTTTTTGCTGTTATCAGCGGATTCTTTATCATCGGCCTTACACTATATTCTTCAGCCGTTGACAGAATAAGGGATTACGGTACACTTAAGGCCATCGGTGCTACTAATGGTTACATTACCAGGCTTATTCTGACCCAGAGTTTCCTTTTTGCTGTTACCGGTTTTGTAATCGCAATGATGCTGCTGGAAGCATTCAGGGCAGGAGTTTTCAACGCCGGACTTGTATTCAGTTATTCAATCATCGAATACGTTGCTCTCTTCCTGGTAACAGTTTTTATCTCGGTTGGAAGTTCTATCTTCTTCTCTATAAGAACAATTAACAATGTTGAACCGGCTGCAGTATTTCGTGGCTGAAAAATTTAAAGAATACAAAAATGAAACCTTTGACACGCACAATATCATTTATCATCCTTATAAGCTTATCATTCAAGCTGTCAGGCCAGGAGATAAAACTCATAACCTGCATCAATTCTGCCCTTACAAACAGGGGCAGTATTCAGGCCATGAGAACTGATATTGAAATAGCCAAACTTCAGACATTGTCGGCTTATCAGAAGTATTTGCCGGACCTCTCGCTGAGCTATAATTACAGATATAATCCTGTTATTCCGACACAAATTATCCCTGTCGGACAATTCAACCAGATACCTTCAGATGAAAAACTGCCCATAAAATTCGGTACTAAATGGCAGCAGAATTCAGGATTAAATCTGTATCAGCCTATTATCGACTTTTCAATAAAGAGCCGGGTTGCTGAAAGCAGAATAAATGAGAAACTGAAGAATAACGATGCTGCTGCCACTGAAAGAGATCTTAAACTGGAGGTCATTAAAAGCTTTACAAATATATGGCTCTATAAAGAACAGGTTCATTCTGCCGCACTCGATACACTTCGTACATCAAGGATAAAAGAGCTTTTCATGGAAAAATCGAAAGAGGGTAAGGTGCTGAAGACGGAAGTCAATAAGGCAATTTTGAACCATAATAATGCTCTCTCAAATTATGTTACTGTTTCTTCATCCCTCACGAGGGAAAAAATATATATGAGTTTCCTAACCGGAATTTCACTTGAGACTTTGCGTGATGGCACTTTTGACTTTTCGCCTTTTTCAGGTGATGTTCTTAAGATAAATAATACAGATACTCTTTTAGACTCCATTCCTTCCTTGAAAAGCCTCAGACTCAGGACTGAACTTCTTGAGCAGCAGCAAAAGTCAGAAAGAATGAAACATACACCCCTTATTGGTTTTGAGGGATTTCTTGGAGCAAACCAGTATACAGATACCTTTAAGCCATTCCTTTCAGGAAGCTGGTATGGAAGCAGCTACATGGGACTGAACCTTAGATTTCAGATACTTTCCGGAAGCAGTACAAAGAACAGGGTCAACCAGTTGAAGCTGGAGGCAAAAGGACTGAAATCAAGGCTCGACGATGAGATTAACAGTGTCAGTAATAAAAGTCTTCTGCTTAATGAAGAGATAAGGCAGATTGAATATCAGGCTGGATTATCCAAACAGAACATAGCGCTTTATGAAGAGAACCTTTCATTGAATCAGGAAAGATTTGATAAAGGGCAGATTAATGCCTACGATTTGTTAACAGATGAAATCGATTTTCAGAAAGAGCAATCTAAATTCAATGAAAAGCAAGCTGAATTGGTCTATAGACAGATTGAGCTGATCAATAACTCAGGGGCTCTTTCGTCATTCATAGAGAATTTGCGATAAAATGAACACTAAATCAATTAAATATGAAAATGTTTATCATAATTTTAGCTGTAGTTATATTATTAACCTTATTACTTCAATCTTTTATAGTTATGTCAACCAATAAAACTGAAGAACAAAAGTATTCAATCGTCCGCAAGTACAAGGATTTTGAAATCAGATTTTATCCCTCTGCTACAATTGCAACAATTAATTCGAATGCAAAGACTTACAGGGATCTTTCGGGCCCCGGGTTTCGGAAACTTGCAGGCTATATATTTGGCGGCAATGAGGCTAATACAAAAATCCCGATGACTGCACCCGTGCAAATGGATATCAATGATTCTGTTTCTACAATGAGCTTCGTAATGCCTTCTGAATATACAAAAGAAAAGCTGCCAAAACCTAATGATCCAAATGTTCAAATAAAAAACACGGCAGATGAATATATTGCTGTGATAAGATTTGGCGGATATGCCTCTGATAAAGATCTGAAATTCTATTCGGAAAAACTTCAAAATCTTCTGAAAGAAAATGGTATTATTTCTTTCGGGAATTATAGGTTTCTAGGGTATAACCCTCCATTCCAATTTATTGGCAGAAGAAATGAAATTATTATGACAGTTGACTGGAAAGAAAAATAGCAAATATAATTATCCCGGTACTTTTTAGCCGGAATATTTAAATGGAAGGGTTTGTTATTGAATATTGCCTTTTATCTTAAATTGACCATTTTTAGGTTTTTACTGTTTACTTTTTTATGATAAATTATTGATTGTAAAATAAATATAAAATTATGAAGAATAAATTCTTGCTTTCAGCGACATGTTTTCTGTTTATCCTGTCATTTAATGTTTTGACACTGAATGGCCAGGCTTCTTTCGACCTGGAAACGGGTGCTGTCGGGACAGGTTATAATAATGTCCGCATTCCCGGGGACCAGGGGACACTTTTTTCATTGAAAGATGATTTAAATTCAAAAACGGATTTCTTTTTCCGGATAAGACTCAATTATACAATAAAATCCCGTCATACCCTATCATTATTATATGCACCCCTCGAAACTGTCTCAAATGGGAATGTGCCATTTGACATATTTTTCGAAGGGGTAACTTTTCCTGCAAATACAGACCTTAAGGGCACCTATAAATTTAATTCATACAGATTAACATATCGCTACGAAATTGTACTTAAACCGAAGTTTGATTTCGGACTAGGTTTAACTGCAAAAATCAGAGACGCTAAGATATCACTGGCTTCTGCGGGATTAGAAAGTGAAAAAGCAAATGTAGGCTTTGTACCACTTATCAATTTCAGAATGTCATGGAGGCCGTATGAAAAATTTGGCATTCTTTTAGAAGGCGATGCCCTTGCCGCGCCACAGGGCAGAGCAGAAGATGTTCTTATTGCAGCAACTTACAGGCTTTCTGACCGTTTTGGATTAAAAGCCGGATACCGTATACTTGAAGGTGGTGCTGATAATGATGTAGTTTACAATTTTGCTCTGTTCAATTATGCTTTGGTTGGCCTTTTCATATACCTCTGATTTAATAATTTTTATATATATCTGTAAATTAGTAAACTTATAATTATTTTAAATTACTGCAGATAAAGCAGAAACAGTCAACTAAATAGTATTATGCTATTACTCAAAAATATCTGGCTTGTATTATTCATTTTATGGGGTTTGCCTCTAACATTCTACCGGAGCAAATTTCGTAAAATAGTTTACCAGACTGATAAGTGGACCATAAACATCAAACCATTTTTTATGAAAGAACTGAAAGCCCTTTTCGGAAACATGTATCCGGATAATCAAAATTACCTGAAACTTAGAAATTTCTATCGTTTTTATCTAATAATTTACCTGCTCTTATTTACATCTTATTTAACCTTTAGTCAAAAAAATAATATGAACGAAATCAAAATCGGAAGTAGCATCCCGGCATTTACATTGCCTGATTAAGACGGAAATTTGTTTGACATCAATTCTGTACTTGGTAAAAAGAACCTGGTGATTTACTTTTATCCAAAAGATGACAGCCCCGGATGCACCAAAGAGGCCTGTTCGTTTCGCGATCAGTTTGAGGTTTTTAAGGAAGCCGATGCTGTTATAATTGGAATTAGTGGTCAATCCGTTGAAAGCCATAAAGAATTTGCCGAAAAACACAGACTCAGTTTTACCTTGCTGAGCGATGTAGGAAATAAAGTACGGAAGCTATTTGGGGTGCCCACAAATTTGATGGGATTGTTACCAGGCCGGGTAACATATATTGCAGATAAAAAAGGGAAAGTGATCTTTATCTTCAACTCGCAAACAAAAGCCACAGAGCATGTTGATGAAGCATTGAGGATTTTGAAAGAACTTCAATAAAAATAATTTATGAATAAAATTCAGATAGGAGATACAATTCCCTTTTTTACCCTTAAAGATCAGAATGGTAATGATTTTGATATTTCCAACTTCCTGGGCAGGAAAAAAATGGTATTATTTTTCTATCCTCAGGATGGCAGCCTGAACTGCACAAGAGAAGCATGTTATTTTCGTGATCTCTCTGATGTATTTGAGGAGGCAGATTCAGTTGTTATAGGCATAAGCAGCCAGTCGGTTGAAAGCCATAAAGAATTTGCAGAAAAAAACAGACTTAAATACACCATTTTGAGTGATACCGGGAATTTAGTAAGAAAATTATTCGGTGTTCCCGGCAGGGTTTTCGGATTAGTTCCCGGTCGGGTAACTTATGTCGCCGATCGTTCAGGTAAAGTAGTTTAATGATTAC
>Ga0209748_1001129_pt1 | contig 13281 bp, 16 predicted proteins | sample BarGraIncu00421A_FD_185490 | JGI IMG/M metagenome (GOLD analysis project Ga0209748, IMG submission 185490) | Arctic peat soil microbial communities from Barrow, Alaska - Barrow Graham LP Incubations 004-21A (SPAdes) (version 2) | ecosystem: Environmental > Terrestrial > Soil > Wetlands > Peat... | reverse complement strand
GGACGACAGAAAGGCGATTATGGCCATGGAAAAGCAAATGCCGGATCAATTTATTTTGAATATGGCGGGAACGAAACTCACCTTCGATTGAACAATGCGTTTATCGTGAAGCGTATCTCGTGAAGCATATCTCGAATGAAACTTAATTTTGCTTAAACAATTTTGAAAAAGGAGATCGCATGACGAAAAAAGCTTTTCAGGATTACTACCCGGACTATTTCAGTCATTGTTATGGCTGCGGCAGTCTCAACGAACAGGGCATGAAAATTAAAAGTTACTGGGACGGCGAAGAATCCGTCTGCATTCACATACCCAAACCCTGCTACACGGGGGGAGCCCCCGGCTATGCCTACGGCGGTTTGATCGCTTCCCTCATCGACTGCCACTCCACGGGCACGGCCGCGGCGGCCAAATACCGGGCGGAAAACCGCGAAATGGACACGTTCCCGCCCCTGCGTTTTGTGACCGCCTCGCTGCACGTGGATTATCTGCTGCCCACGCCCTTAGATGGACAGATCGAAATTCGCGGCAAGGTGAAGGAAGTCAATGGCCGCAAGGTGGTCGTGGAATCACGGCTTCTCGCGGGAGGTAAAGTCTGCGCGCGCGGCGAAGTGGTTGCCGTCCAGGTGCCCCAACATTTGACGCCCGCTGACACTAAAAAGTAACCGTGGATGGATAAGAATATCTCTTGATTGATTTAGATCAATGCAATTGTGTTCATCGGCTGTTAGAGTGGCGTTCAAAAAAAGGAGTGGGTTTTCATGAGTGAACGTTTAAAAAACTTCCCCATTTCATTTTTTTAACAAAGGAGGAACCTATGACAAAAAGAAAAAGAATCGTAGTAATCGGCGGATCGGCCGCCGGTCCCAAAGCGGCGGCAAAAGCCAGAAGAATCGACAACAATGCCGAAGTCGTTATCCTGCAAAAAGACGCTGATCTTTCCATGGCGTCCTGTGGCTATCCCTATTATGTCGGCGGATATTTCAATGACCGCAACATGCTTTTGTGTACGCCCACTGGCGTTGTGAGAACTCCGATGTTCTATCTCAACGCCAAAGACATCGACGCGAAAGTAAACATGGAAGTCACGACCATTGACCGGAAAAACCATTCCGTTTCATTCAGGAATATTGTTTCCGGCGAAACCGGTTCATTGACGTACGATAAACTCGTTATCGCCACCGGTTCTGTCCCACAGATGCCGCCATTGCCGGGTCTGGAACTCGAAGGCATTACAACTTTGAAATCCATGAAAGACGCCGACTTTCTACGCAAAGTTCGGGACGAAAGAAAAATCAAAAAAGCCGTCGTCATAGGCGGTGGATTGATTGGCATTGAGACCTGTGAAGCGCTTCAGCTTGCGGGCATCGAAATCACAGTGGTTGAACTTTTACCTCAGCTGCTTACTTTTCTGGATTGGGAACTGGCCAAGCTCGTGGAAAACCATGTAAAAAGCAAAGGCGCCAATGTCATTACCGATAACGGCATTGCCGAATTTCTTGGTGAAAACGGCAAATTGACGGCGGTAAAACTACAAAACGGCACGGAATTGTCCTGTGAACTAGCGGTTGTGGCCATTGGTGTAAGTCCCAACGTCAAACTCGCCAAAGAAGCGGGCCTGAAAATCGGCAAATTGGGCGGCATTGATGTCAACAAATACATGCAGACTTCCGACCTGGACGTCTATGCCGTGGGCGACTGTGTGGAAACGGTGAACCGGATAACAGGCAAAAAGGTTCTGGCGCCTTACGGCGATCTGGCCAACCTTCAGGGACGTGTGGCGGGAGAAAACGCCGCCTCGGAAAATTGCGTGACATTTCCCGGAACGATTCAGACAGGCATCTGCAAGGTCTTCGATTATGCGGCAGGCTCCACGGGACTTTCTGAAACAGCCGCCAAAAAACTGGGCTACTCGGACATCATGACGGTGATCAACGCCAGTCCCGACAAGCCGGGGTACATGGAAGGAAAGCTCCTGGTCACCAAGCTTATCGCCGACCGCAAAACTGGCAAAGTGTTAGGTGCTCAGTGTATCGGCCCCGGCAATGTCAGCAAGCAAATCGCCCAATGGGCAATGGCCATTCAGGGCAAACTGACCGTCGAGGACATCATCAATGCAGACCTCCCTTACGCGCCGCCATTTTCCCTGGCTATCGATCACTTCATCGCGACCGCTCACATCATGCAGAATAAAATGAAAGGCAGGCTCAAAGGCATCAGCTGCAAAGAGGTGAGACAGAAAGTGCAAAACAACGAAAAGCCGTTCCTCATCGACACGCGGGGGCCGGAAGAATTCGAGGAAATGCGCCTGGGCATCGGCGAGACGCTTATTCCCCTGGGCGCGCTGCGCAAGCGATTGAAAGAGATTCCCGCCGACAAGGAAAAGGAAATCATTTGTTACTGTAAGATTTCACTGCGCGGTTATGAGGCGGCGCTGGTTTTGGAAGGCAATGGATGGAAAAACGTTAAGGTCATGGAAGGCGGTATCATGGCCTGGCCATATCCAAGGGAAAAATAGACAATAGCGAGGACGCAACAGCAAGGGAACCGAGGCCACGCCTTCGGGATGGAAACCGGACAAGCCCACGCTCAAACCCAGCCCTGACTTGGTCGGTAAGGTCTGGGAAGTCTGGAAAACCGGCACGTTCAAGACCAAAGAGGAGCTGGCTGTGATTGCTGAGGCCGCCGCGGGTAAAGATAGATCAAAGGAAATCGTCACCTACTGTGACATTGGTCAGTGCTGCCCGGTCTGGTCGTACCTGCTTGCCGAAGTATTGGGCTACACCAACGTCCGGCTTTATGTCGGCTCCATGCAGGAATGGATGCAGGACCCCCAGGCGCCGGTGACGCGCTGAAAACCTGCGGAATCCCTTCCGGTCAGACCTGCTTCCTGCTCAGGATGGGATGCAATCATGAGTCTATTGTAAAAAAAAGTGCATTTATGCGACTTTATGCCCATGCTGAAGGAAAGGGGCCGGCGTTCTTCATTGACTATCAAGGCATTCTCCAAAGTTGACGACCTCGTAAAAAGTCGTCACACCGGTGAAAACCGGTGTCCAGTTCTTTTTTAAAACCATCTGTAATCTCTGGATTCCGGCTTGCGCCGGAATGACGATCATTCGACTTTTTACGGATTCATCATATTTAATATCTTGACTCACGAACGCCTCCTCCATATACTCAGACACCGGGAAGCAGGCTTTAATGAAAGTCACCTTTAACCTGCGTAAGGCATAGGCGAACATGAAAATTCAGACCGTAAGCTATAAAAATAATAGTATTTTCTGCTCCGTTAGAACGAAGAGAGTGGTTGAGAAAGAACAGTATGTCCCAGATCACGCGCTGATCCATATCCTCGCCGGTAAAATTGATATTATCGAGGCTGATTCTCGCAGCACTTTCATCTGTGGAGACACATTTTTCGTCAGACGAAACAGTCTGGTAAAATTCATCAAATTCCCGCCGGATAACGGAGAACCCTTCAAGGCCCTCAGTATTTTTATCAAAAGACCTTTCCTTCAGGATTATTATGCTAAGAACCATTCTGATGTCGCCATCGCCAATCATACCAACGCCGATGTCAGGATAAAAAAAGTGGCATCGACGCCATTGATACAAGGCCTCTTTGCAACCCTTTATCCTTACTTCGATTCCGGCATGGCTTTCAGCAAAGAGCTCATGGAGATCAAGACCAGGGAGGCCATCTTGATCCTGATGCAGGTTGATTTGTCTTTACAGCATTGCCTGTTCAATTTTGCCGAACCCGGAAAGATCGATCTTGAAGAATTCATGTGCAAAAATTTCATGTTTAATGTACCTCTTGAGACCTTCTCCAAAATGACCGGCAGGAGCCTTTCGACCTTCAAGAGAGATTTCGAGAGAATATTTAATTCATCTCCCAGCCGCTGGCTCAAGAAAAAACGCCTTGAGCATGCCCATTACCTCATCAAGGAAAAACACAAAACACCGTCTGATGTTTATCTGGAGGTTGGTTTTGAGAATCTATCCCATTTTTCATCGTCATTTAAAGAAGCTTACGGATATAATCCTTCAGCCTTATTTGACCCGTAGAACAAAGCGATTTTGAACTCCTGGCAGTAACAGGAAAAACAACATTCGTTGTACCTTTCATCATGAACATAAATTTTTTGTAAGGAGGGAAGAGCCATGGATAAACCGACTGCATTGAATCAAACCTTCCACATGATCATGAAGCGAATGGTGGAAACCGGACAGGCACCCCATTATACGGAAATTGCGAAAGAGCTGGGGATCGCCATGGCGGAGGGTCGAAAGATCCTGCATGAACTTTTCTCACCTAGAATCCCGGGGTGGCTTTTTCCCAATACGGATTTCATCGCTTCGTTCGCACCTTTTAACAATCTCCCCACGCAGTTCCGAATTACTATCGACGGTCAGCAGAAATGGTTTGGCCAATGAGCGTTTGAGTCGCTGGCGGTCTGCTGGCTTTTCCCGGGGAAAAAGATTCAAATCGACAGCCCATGCCTGGATTGCGGTGAGCCGATCCGGGTCGAGATCTGTGATGGGGTCATACAAAAGGCTAATCCCCAGGGTCTGATCGGGTATGTAGCCGTTCCTTTCGCCAAGTGGCTCCATGACCCCAGCTATGCCTGAACGACCATGACTTTCTTCCGGTCGGAAGAACACCTTCGCAACTGGGCACAGTTTGATCCCGAAACTGAAGATGGGATCATTCAACTGGCAGATTTGGTGAAACTTTTTTCCAGTAAGTTGTTTCGCAGGCGATTGGACCCCGATTATCTTTCCCACATGCGGGAATATGGCGCCGATTTTATGTCAACCCTTCAAGAAATCGGCAAGGTCGGTCCTTTCTGGTCAATAAAAAAACCCTAACCTCTCGGTCAATCGCCGGTCTGCAATCCAGCCGGTAGATGCAGGGATTAGAAAACGAATTAACGGAGGTCTTTATGTATGCCTTGAAATGGAAGGAAAAGGTTTGCGCCACCTGTCCCTCGGCCGATTGTCTTCTGAAGTGCCAGTACATGTCTTTTACCCGCCATGACGAGGCCCATGGAGAAATGATGAAGGTCGTCCGGGAGGAGGATTCCCGGGTGCTTCACGAATGCGCCACCTGCTACGCCTGCGAGGAGTACTGCAAAAGAGGCAATCACCCCTTTTATCTCATCAGCGAGCGCCGGGAAGAAAAAGGTATGTTCACAGCCGCCCGGCCCATCACCAATCAGTGGATCAACATGACCCAGATGCAGGGTAAGTGCATGGTGGGCGCCGTCCAGGACAAGGCCCTCTCGTGCTGCTTCATTCCCGACCTGGGGATTCTGGGGCAAGGGGAGATCTTCAAGGATGTCGCGCCGGCCGCCGTCTTCGGAGCAGAATTCATGTGCCCCGCCGTCCATACCCATTTCGCCCGCATGTCCATCATCAAGGAGCGCCTGCCCATCGTCATTGAGAATTTCGTCAAACTGGGCGTGAAGGAGGTCATCTGTCTTCATGACGAATGCTATGGCACCTTCACCGCCATTGCCGACGCCTACGGCATCGACGTGCCCTTCAAGCCCGTTTACTACATGGACTTCCTGCTTTCGCGGATGAAGGAAATGAAAGACCGGATCACGCCCCTCGGCATTAAGGCCGCCTACCAGCGGCCCTGCTCCAACCGCCTCATCCCCGACAAACTGCCACTGGTGAAAAAAATTCTAAATTTAATCGGCGTCGAACTGCCCAAGAGGGTCTACCAGGATGAAAATTGTCTATGTTGTGGGGAAATTCTCCGGTCGGTTTCCGGCTACAAACTGGCGGATGATGTGCAAAAGAGAAATATAGACGATATGCTGAAAAGCGGTGCCGAGTATTGTGTCTTCAACTGTCCAGCTTGTCAATCGTCGCTATCGGAAAAGGTTGCCAAGAAAGGGTTGAAGCCGATCCATATTATTGATCTGTGCAAGATGGCCATTGGTGAAAAGGAAAGGGAGGTGAAGTAAGATGAGCGACATCCTGAAATTGCTAATCGATATCGTTGGAGAAATGGGTGTTTCCAATACGCCTGAAGAGCTTTGGTTCTACTCGCGCGACCCCGGCGTTTTGACACCACATCTCCCCGACTACGTAGTGGCACCCAAAACAACGGAGGAAGTGCAGAAGATCGTTTTGCTCGCCAATCGGGAAAAGATTCCCATTGTGCCCATGGGAAACGGCATGTCCCTGACAGGTCTTGTGATCCCCCTGAAGGGCGGTATCGTCATGGACATGAAGCGGATGAACAAGATTCTGGAGGTAAATCAAATGGCCCGCTACGCTGTGGTGGAAGGGGGAACATCGCAGGGTGTTCTCAAAGCCTACCTGCAGGATCACCATCCTCAGCTTCGCCACAGCATTCCCGACGCGCCACCCACAACCACCATCGCCGCCAATATGGCACTCCACGGCCAGGGCCGACTGACCCAGCAATACGGCTTCAATTCCGAGATGGTAACCGGCTTGGAGGTCGTCCTGCCCACCGGCGAGATCTGCCTGATAGGCTCCCCCTCTCTCGGACCGTACTGGTTCTCCAGGGGGCCCACCATGCCCGACCTGTCGGCTCTCTTTCTGGGCTGGCTGGGAACAACGGGCATCATCACCAAGATCGGCCTTCGCCTATATCCGAATAAAAAGATTCGGGAGGTGGAACTTTTTGTCACTGATCGGGTAAACATGATCCCCGACATCCTTTACAAGCTTACTCACCTGGAAATGCTGGAAGACATCAACGTCTGGTTCCAACCCAAACCTCTTATGTTCCAAGGCAATTTTCACATCACCATCTTCTTTACGGGAGACATGGAGGAGGAGATCGCCTTCAAGCGGCGGATGATCTGGGACACCCTGCAGGAATATATGGATTCAAAAGACGGAGGTTTCATGAGCGTCCAGTACATGAAAAAGATGCTATTGGAGATGCCTAGTCGGGGGGTTGCCGATTTTGCCGATGTTCCCAAGGGCGGCGGTTTCGAATATTCAGGACCGATTACCATCATCGAACACTTCCCCCTCTATGCCGCCAAGGTTGTTGAACTCGCCAAGAAATACGATGTTCTGTATGCGAGTGCGGCCCGTCTCATCTCCGGCGGGCACTGTATGATGTTCAGCATCTCTTTTGCCTTCAACCGCAAGGACCCGGCCATGATGGAGCGGGTGAAGCAAGCCCTCGACGAGGCAATGGCCTTCGCCTTGGAAATGGGCGGCATCCCCTGGAAGCCTAATTTTATGGAGCAGAAAATGACTATGGCGAAAATGGATCCCCAAGCCCTGAAGCTTCTTCAGATGATAAAAAATAACCTGGATCCTCAGGGCATCATGAATCCCGGCAATTGGGAGGTAAACTAATGACCTACGTACATAATATAGAACATCAAGAGATCGTCCACCGTTGTTTCCGATGTGGATATTGTAAATTCCCCGAAGATTATGTAGATTTTAACTGCCCATCCTACAAAGCTTTCGGGTGGGACACCTATTCCCCGGGCGGAAGGATGTGGCTCATCCGGGCCTGGTTGAACGATGAAATCAAGACCAGCCCCCACTTCGCCGAGATCCTCTATTCCTGCGTGGCCTGCGACAACTGCAAAAACCAGTGCGTCTTTCCGAAGTTCCGGGATTTCCTCCCAGACATCTTCCGGGAGACCAAGGCGGAGCTGGTCAACGAGGGCCGGATTCCTCCCGCAGTCAGGGATTATTTCAAGGCCGTCGCCACAAACGGCAACCCTTACAAGCTGCCGCAATCGGAAAGAGGCAAGTGGGCCGAAGGAACAGGACTTCAAAAATTTTCCAATCAGGAGTATTTGTTCTATGTTGGCTGTGTCGGCTCCTACGACGAAGTCGGACAAAAGATGGCTCGCAGCGTGGGGAGTCTGCTGGTTAAAGCTGGCGTGTCCTTGGGCATTATGGGGAGTGAAGAAACCTGCGACGGCAACGAGGTTAAAATTCTGGGAGAGATGGGGCTTTTTACGCAACTGGCCAATGACAATATCAAGAAATTCAAGGCGAAGGGCGTCAAAAAAATTATTACCCTGGACCCCCATGCCCTGAATGTCTTCAAGAAGGATTATCCCGAACTGGGAGGAAGTTTTAAGGTCTTTCACTATACGGAGATTCTGGATAGGTTGATCAAGGAGAAAAAAATCGCTCTTGCCAACTATCCGGTAAAAGTTACTTACCATGACCCCTGCTATCTGGGCCGGCATAATCAGATTTATGGTCCACCGCGGGAGATACTGAAGGCCATCCCGGGTGTCGAACTGGTGGAGATGCGCCGTAATTCTCTGAACGCGTTTTGCTGCGGTGGGGGTGGGGGAAACTTTTTCACGGACATTCTGGGTACAGGAGAAGATAGTGCCGGTCGGGTCCGTGTTCGGGAAGCTCTTGAGACAGGCGCCAATATTATCGCTGTAACTTGTCCGAGCTGTGCCAAGATGCTTATAGACGCGGTTAAGATGGAAGAGTTGGACGGCAAATTGAATGTTCTGGGTATCGTCGAAATAATCGAGAGGGCTCAAAAAAAATAAAGAGTTAATACATGTTCTAATGAGAAAGCAGACTGAATAATAAAACGTCAAAGGCGGGAAAAATCAATGGAAAAAGAGACTATGTTAAAAGAAGTTTATGACAAAGCGAAGGGCTATGAGCTCAAAAACGGGAACTGCGCTCAGTGTACCATTGCCGCCATCTTCGAAATAATGGGAGTGGAGGATGAAGGAGTATTCAGAGCCGCAACGGGCATGGCCGATGGTGTGGGACTCACCGGGGATGGCCATTGCGGAGCTCTATCTGGTGGAACGATGGCCATCAGTTATTTTTTTGGCAGGAGCAAAGACGATTTCGGCAGGATGGGCAAACAGCTAAAAGCCTTAATTTTGTCTAAAAAACTCCATGATGAGTTCGTGGCGGAATTTTCCACGTGCCGGTGCGCCGATATTCAGACAAAACAATCCGGCCGCTTCTTCAATCTCTATGATATGGAAGAGATGAAAGCGGCCCTCAAAGCAGGCATGCTGGAGAAATGCTCAACGCTGGTGGGAAAGACGGCACGGATGGCCTTAAGAATTATTCTCGACGAACGGGAAGCAGAAAAAGTAAAGCAAGATGAACTGCCTGTTTTATAGGGAAGAAGGTTTATCTGTTGCCTGAATTAAACAGATGAATTTTAGCCGGTATCCGTTTATTTTTTGGCAACGGGAGTGTCGTTACCAAGAGCCAGGAGTATTTTATTTATGGCGTAATGAACTTTAAGATTATTTTCCGGCGCGAAGCGGCTTACCGACATCCAACATCCCGGACAATAGCAGACGACGTCATTGACTTTCATAGCCAGAATCTGGTTGATCTTCTTTTTCGCTTCGATATCAACCTGCGTTTGGTCATGATGGTTACGGATGCCGGCGGCAAATCCGCAGCACAGAGAATCGTAGCGGTTGTTTTCCAACTCAACGATGGTCATCCCCGCTGCCTGATGCGGTCCGCGAATGAAACCGGTGCTTTAATTAGCTGTCACTATTCTTTTATCATAATTTCTTGATCGTTGAAATTTTAAAAGGTACATATAAAGGGCAAAAACCGATCAGGCTCGTTATTATAAACACAATTGCCAGAATGCCCAGAATAATCGCCGCAACGCCTGTAATGCTGCCGCTCAGATAAAGAATGATTACGACAACGGCCAGTAATATTCTAATAATCCGGTCTATAGTTCCCATATTCTTTTTCATGTGCTTCTCCTTTCTTTAACCCAATAAAATAAGGGAAATAATCATGATCACTTTGCAGGATATTGCTTATATTCCAGCAACGATCTGCCCCGGTTACAACATTGTACAACTTACCAAACGGTTATTTTCTAGAACCAATACATCCGTCAGACAGCATAATTAATTACGGCGCGATGCAGAAAACATAAAACTGAAAATGTTAGCGGCCTTTCTGATCGCCTTCCACCTCGGGTTTTTTCTTCTTGTCCTCGACCGGACAAGCTGGCCTCACTCATGTAGAGACGCCCATGCGCGGCAATAGCCAGGCCTGCACAAAAACCCACCCGGCCAGGATCAAAAGCAAAATCAACAAATCGTTCATTTTTTTTCTCCCTTTTTCTGATGCGGAAAGGCGGCAAACCCGCCTCCCCTTTTACCGATTAGTTCAAGTACCTATCAAGTAACGCCGCAAGCTGTTTTTTTGATAACAATCCGACCTGAGTATCCTGCACTTTGCCGTTTTTAACAATAAGCAATGTCGGTATGCTCCTTACACCATATTGGGAGGCCGTTGCCGGGTTATCATCGACATTCACTTTGACCACGTTGACCCGATCATTGTATTGGGCCGCGAGTTCTTCCAGAATCGGGCCAATAGACCTACAGGGTCCGCACCAGGGCGCCCAGAAATCCACCAGAGTCGGCTTTTCTTCTTTTAAAACTACTATACCGAAATTACTATCATCCGCGTGTTTCACAAATTCCGCATTACTCATTTTTGTTTCTCCTTATCGATAATTTATTTTGTTTCTCTTTTCCGTCTGTGGTAAAAGCTACCTGCTTCTTGCTTCATGAATACACCCTGATATTTAATATTTCATTGATTTAAATCAACGTGGGAGAATATTTTTTGCACATGGATATCACTAAGCAGATAAAGGATATTGGCCTGTTCCAGGGAGTTTCTTCAGAAAAATTACGCTTGCTGGCAACACAGGCAACATACAGAAAATTTAAACCTGGTGAGATGGTCATCGGCGAGGCAGATCCGATCCGGTCATTTTATGTGGTCATCTCCGGACAGCTAAAGCTCTATAGGAGTTCACCGGAAGGCAAAGAACAGACACTGCAACTGCTCGGTCCGGGAGACCCTTTTGGCCTGTGCACGGCATTTGTAACTGATTCCTTTCCCGCAAGCGCTATGGCCATTGAAGAAAGCTCCGTCCTTCTAATACCCGGCACGGTCATGGAGGCAACAGCAAGACAGGAACCAGCGCTCTTGTTCAACATCATTCAGATACTATCCCAACGCCTCAAGGATTCCATGACACTTATCGAATCACTCGCCTTAAAAGAAATTCCCGGGCGGCTGGCATCTTTCCTGCGCCATTCATTACCCCGTGATGCCACGGATAAAAAAACCTCTGTGGAACTGACGATTTCACAACGGGAACTGGCCAAGATTCTGGGTGCCACACCGGAAGCCCTTTCCCGTGCCTTAAGAAAAATGGCCAATGACGGTATCCTCGCAACAGCAGGCCGAGTGATCACCATTCTGGATCACAAAGCACTAGAACAACTGGCAGAAGGTGAGTAACTAATTATTAGACCTACCACTCGTCACTATTTACGCCCTTGAAACTGATGTTCAATATAAAAATTTACCCCATGCCTTTCCCCAAAAGAATGAGAAAAATACCATGATATATCTTGCATATGAAACAATTGTCCGTTATAATTGCTTCACAAAATGAAGCGATTAATGACTATAATCGCTTCAGGAAAGCCAAATAGATGAAATACATCTGGGAGAGAAAAAACTGGTTCGATTTTCAATATGATGAGTCTGCCCTGCTTAAACCTTTAAGCCGGCTGAGGGTCTTGCAGGGTAAGTTATTAGGCCGCGTGGCAGCTCTGGATATTAAAATGGAAACACAGGCGCAGGCTGCCGTTCTGGTTGAAGAAACCCTTCGCACAGCGGAAATTGAAGGGCAACAACTTAATCGGGAATCAGTTCGTTCTTCCGTGGCGGTGAAACTTGGTTTGCCCAGAGGTGTCGGCGCGTATGACAGGCATGTTGACGGCCTTGTCGATGTTTTACTGGACGCTGTGCGTTTTTATAACAAGCCCCTGACGCTGGAAAGGCTCAACGGCTGGCAGGCTGCGCTCTTTCCTTCCGGCTATTCAGACTTAAGAAAGATTCGGGTTGGAAAATTGCGCGGCGATGAGCCAATGCAGATAGTATCCGGTCCTGAAGGCAAGGAAAAAGTGCATTTTGAAGCTTTGCCGAAGAATCGTCTTCATGAGGAGTTGCGGCTTTTTTTGAAATGGTGGCCATCTTCGGAAGACCGGATGGATGGCATATTGCGCGCGGCAGAGGCTCATTTGCGTTTTCTGACAATCCATCCTTATGAGGATGGCAATGGACGATTGGCGCGAGCGCTGACCGATATGGCTCTGGCACAGGACGAAAAAATGAAAGTCCGGTTTTATAGCGTCTCTTACGAGATCATACGTGGTAGAAATGAATATTATAAGATTCTCGAAGACGTGCAGCGATGCAGGGTTGACGCGACACAGTGGTATTTGTGGTTTATTCAATGTGTGAGCGCGTCAATTGAAAATTCTCAGACTATCATTGCCGATGTGCTTATGCGGCTTGACTTCTGGAACAAACATGCCCAGACATTGATCAATGACCGCCAGAAAAAAGTTATCAGCCGTATTTTAGAAGCCGGAGAGGGGAATTTTACCGGTGGTTTGACAACGCGCAAATACGTAAGCATCGCTGGCGTGAGCCGGGCAACAGCATTCCGCGAAATCGCCGATCTGCTGGACAAGAAAATTCTGCGCCAGATGCCCGGCAAAGGCCGCAGCGTCCATTACGATCTACTATGGCCGCAGCAATCTTTATGAAATCTATTAGAGGTAGGGAACGGTCGCGACCGTTCCCTACAGAAGTAGTTACTCTCCTAAAAACAGCTTGACGCAAATACTTGATCTCCATATACTCAATTCATCCCAAAGCAATTTTTTTATCCGAAGTCCAGGGAAATAAACACCGAGCCAGAAAGGAGATATATCTACATGAAGATTTTACGGGTGAAAATGGGCAATGAAAAGATTATTCTGGAAGACCTGCCCCAGGAGTGGAAGTACCTTGGCGGCAGCGCATTAATCGCGAAGATCATGAGCAAAGAGGTACCGCCTGCCACTGATCCATTAGGCCCGGATAATCACTTTATTGTAACTGCCGGACCTCTTGCCGGCACACGAGCTCCGCAACTCGGGCGGATATCTGTGGGTGCCAAAAGCCCTCTAACCATGGGAATAAAAGAAGCCAACTCGGGAGGCCCCGCGGGACAATTCCTCGACCGGCTGGGAATTCGTGCCATTATTGTTCAGGGCATACCTGAAAATCATCGATTATATTGTTTACTTATCTCCAAGGGTAAGGCCCAACTGATTCCGGCCGATGAATACCGCAGCATGAAGAATTATGAACTGGCTGCCGCTTTACAAAAAAAGCACGGAGAAAAAATAGCCGTTATCTCAACAGGAA
>Ga0209748_1001127_pt1 | contig 13284 bp, 16 predicted proteins | sample BarGraIncu00421A_FD_185490 | JGI IMG/M metagenome (GOLD analysis project Ga0209748, IMG submission 185490) | Arctic peat soil microbial communities from Barrow, Alaska - Barrow Graham LP Incubations 004-21A (SPAdes) (version 2) | ecosystem: Environmental > Terrestrial > Soil > Wetlands > Peat... | reverse complement strand
GTCCCGAGGCACGGGTACCCCGTGTTGCACGACGGTGTGCAGGTCGGTACTGTGGCAAGCGGCACCTTCTCTCCGACACTGGAGCACGGCATCGCAACGGCGTACGTGCCGGCTGCGCTCGCCGGTTCCGGGACGCGCCTCGAGCTCTCCGTCCGCCGCAAGAACGTGCCCGCAACCGTGACCCGTCCGCCGTTCGTGACGCGGACATCGCTCTCGTCCTGAAGAACTCCGCCTCACGAAGAGTGCGGTGGTCCCCCGACCCGAAGGAGTGTACGAGCACATGAATCCGGCAGACCTGCGCTACGACAAGGAACACGAATGGGTCCGTGTCGAGGGTGACACGGCTGTGATCGGCATCTCCGACTTCGCGCAGGACCAGCTCGGCGAGGTCGTCTACGTCGACCTTCCCGACGTCGGCGACGAACTCGCAGCGGGCGACACGTTCGGCGAGATCGAGTCCGTGAAGTCCGTCTCCGAGCTCTTCGCACCGGTCTCGGGCACCGTGGTCGAGGTCAACGACGAGCTCGACACCGCGTCCGAGGTCATCAACAGCGACCCCTACGGCGCCGGCTGGATGGTCAAGATCGAACTGTCCGACGCTTCGCAGCTCGACGCCCTGATGAGCGCCGGAGAGTACGAGGCCTTCGTCGCGAACGAGGCGTAGCCACTGTGCAGTTCTCTCCTGTGAGTCGTGGGCATCGCGACGCGATGCTCCGCGCCGTTGGCGCGACCAAGATCGACGATCTCTTCGAGTCCGTGCCCGCAGCCGTACGGCTGGCGCGCCCGCTCGATCTGCCCGACGGGCTTTCCGAGATGGAGGCCTCCTTCGCGCTGCGAGCGCTCGCCGACGCGAACACCCCTGCGACGGCGCTGGTCTCGTTCGCCGGAGCCGGCTGCTACGACCACTATGTGCCGGCCATCGTCGACCATGTGATACGGAGGCCGGAGTTCTTCACGGCCTACACGCCGTATCAGCCGGAGGTCAGCCAGGGAACGCTGCAGAACATCTACGAGTTCCAGACGATGATCTGCGAGCTGACCGGCATGGATGTCGCCAACGCGTCGATGTACGACGGGGCGACCGCATTCGTCGAAGCCGCGCTCATGGCTTCGCGCATCAAGAAGCGCCACAAGGTCATCGTTGCCGGTTCGGTGCACCCGGAGTGGCGCGTCGTGCTGCGCACGTACGCGGCCTCGGGCAACATCGAGGTCGTGACCTGCCCGGTCGAGAACGGGGTCATCACCGCGGCCACCGTGACCGCGCTGATCGACGACTCGACTGCGGCGCTGCTGGTGGCGTCCCCGAACTTCCTCGGACACCTCGAGGACCTTGCCTCGTTGGGCGAGGCCGCGCACGCCGCCGGCGCCCTGTTCGTCGTCTCGGTCAACCCGATACTGTCCGGTGTGCTCGAGCCGCCTTCGTCGTTCGGTGCCGACATCGTGGTGGGCGAGGGCCAGCCGCTCGGCAACGCGATGTCCCTGGGCGGTCCCGGCCTCGGGTTCTTCGCCTGCCGCACCGCCCACGTCCGCCAGTTGCCCGGCCGCATCGTCGGCCGCACCGTCGACGTCGACGGCAGGGGAGCGTTCGTGCTCACCATGCAGACGCGCGAGCAGCACATCCGACGCGAGAAGGCGACCAGCAACATCTGTTCGAACCACGCCCTCAACGCGCTCGCGGCCGCGGTCTACCTGTCCGCTGTGGGAGTCGAGGGTCTCGCGAGTGTGGGTCGCGCCTGCGTCGCCAAGGCGCACTACCTGCGCGACGCGCTGCTTGCCACGGGCGCGTTCGACGCCCCCTACGAGGCGCCCTTCGCCCACGAGTTCGCACTTCGCTACATGAAGGACCCGGCGTCCATGCATGCCGAGATGCTCCGGCGCGGCTACCTGGCCGGTGTGGACCTCGGCACCATCGATCCCGGAATGGACGGCCTCGTCCTGTTCGCTGTCACGGAGAAGCGCACCAAGGCGGAGATGGACGCGTTCGCGAAGGAGGTGGCGTCGCTGTGACCGCTTCTGACGCTCGCTTCCCGACAAGCGCCCCGTCCCGCGGGCCGCGCGCGCTTATCTTCGAGACTGGTTCGCCCGAGTCGCGCTGCGTCGTGGCGCCCGAACTCGACGTGCCCGAGGTCCCGCTCGACACGGTGCTCGCCGGCTGCGCCCGTGCGCAGGCACCCGCGCTGCCGCACGTGACCGAGGGCGAGATCGCCCGACACTACCACCACCTGGCCTCCATGAACTTCGGTGTGGACTCGGGGTCGTACCCGCTCGGGTCCTGCACCATGAAGTACAACCCGAGACTGAACGAGGATGTGTGTCGCCTCGAGGGTTTCGCGGGCCTCCATCCGTACCAGCCGATCGAGACCATCCAGGGCGCGCTGGGACTGATGGTCGGGCTCTCCGACGCTCTGGCCGAGATCTCGGGTCTGCCGGGCGTGACGCTGCAGCCCGCGGCGGGCGCCCACGGTGAATTCACCGCGATGATGGTGTTCCGCGCGTACCACACGGCGATGGGCGACCCGCGCAAGCGAGTCGTCATCCCGGACGCCGCGCACGGCACCAACCCCGCGAGCGTGGCGATGGCCGGCTACGAGATCACCACGATCGCGAGCGACGCCAACGGCGCGGTCGACCTCGACGCGCTGAAGGCCGCGCTCGACACCGACGTCGCCGCCCTCATGCTCACCAACCCGAATACGCTCGGGCTTTTCGACCCCAACATCGTGGCGATCACCGAGGCGGTCCACGCGGTCGGCGCGTTGGCGTACTGCGACGGCGCGAACATGAACGCCATCATGGGCAAGACGCGTCCCGGCGACATGGGTTTCGACGCGATGCACATCAACCTCCACAAGACGTTCAGCACGCCGCACGGAGGCGGAGGTCCCGGCGCGGGTCCTGTCTGCGTGTCCGCGCCCCTCACGCCGTTCCTGCCCGGCCCTCTTCCCGTTCGCCTCGACGACGGCACGTTCTCGGTGGGCTGGACCGACCATTCCATCGGCCGGGTCCGCTCCTCGTTCGGCAACTTCGGCGTGTTCGTGCGCGCCTACGCCTACATCCTCGCTCTCGGCGGGGACGGGTTGCGCGCCGCCAGCGAGCAGGCGGTGCTCTCCGCCAACTACATGAAGGAGAAGCTCAAGGGCACCTACCCGTTGCCCTTCGACCGGCCCTGCATGCACGAGTTCGTGCTCTCGGGTGCCCGCCTGCGCAAGGAGCACGGCGTCCACACGCTCGACGTGGCGAAGCGACTGCTCGACTACGGGATCCACCCGCCCACGATCTACTTCCCGCTCATCGTCGACGAGTCGATCATGTTCGAGCCGACGGAGACGGAATCCCTGGAGGACCTCGACCGCATGATCGACGTCATGCTGACGATCGCCGGCGAGGCGGCTTCCGACCCTGAGCTGCTTCACGGCGCGCCCTACAGCACGCCCGTCCGGCGCCTCGACGAGGCCCGTGCGGTCAAGCAGCCCGATCTCCGGTGGCGGCCCCCGAGCGCTCGGTAGCGGAGGGTCGTCGCAGTGTCCGTCCCTCTCTGGCGTCTCATCATCGACGGCCCGGTACCGGGAGCCATGAACATGGCTCTCGACCGGGCCGTTCTTGCGGGCCGGAGCGCCGGCTCATCGCCCCCGACGCTGCGGCTCTACCGATGGGAGCTGCCCACCGTGAGCCTCGGGCACTTCCAGGCCGTCGAGCAGGTCGATCTCGAGGCGTGCGCGCGGCGCGGGTTCGACGTGGTCCGGCGACCGACCGGCGGCAGGGGAGTGCTACACGACGACGAACTGACGTACAGCATCGTCGCCTCGACGGACGACGGTGTTCCGCGCGGCGTGGCCGCCTCGTACCGCCATCTGTCCGCCGCGCTCGCCGCAGCCTATGTGAGGTTGGGCGTGTCCGCCCAGGTGACTGCGCGATCGCGCGGAGAAGAGGGCGCCGGCGCGTGCTACCTGCACTCCACGCAGGCGGACCTCTCGCTCGGGGCCGCCAAGCTCTCCGGCAGCGCCCAGGTGTGGAAGGACGACGCCGTCCTCCAGCACGGCTGCTTCGTGGTCTCCCGCGATGTCGACGCCGAGGCTGAGGTCTTCCGCCTCGACGAGACGCGCCGCGCCGCGCTCGGGAAAACGACCGCCACCCTGTCCGGCGCTCTCGGTCGCTCGCCGTCGGTCGACGCCATCGCCGGGGCCGTGGTCGAGGCCGTCGAGCGGACTCTCGGGGTCCGACTGGTGCCGGGAACGTTCTCCGACGTCGAGCGCTCGTACGCGTCAGACCGGACCGAGGAGCACCGCGTGTACACGGTGCCGCGCGGGGCATAGACCTACAGTTAACGTCGAGGTAGCGACAAGCTTCTGTGGGGACCTTCGGAAGCCCTTGCGTGTCGGACCTCGGTGGTACACTTCGACCAGAGCCTCGAAGAGGAGACGCTATGCAGGATCCCGTTGGTTTCGGCGACGAAGCGCTGCTCAATCTCCGCGAGAAGAGCAACGACGAGTTGCGCTCCCTGCTCGACCAGTTGTCTGCCGAAGAAGACGAGCTGAGCTATCGCCGGCGCGTGCTCCACGGCCGGATCGACATCCTCCGCGCGGAGTTGGTCCACCGCCTCGCTGAGGGTCAGCGTGAGCCTCACGACGTGATCTCGGGAACCGATCTGGACAGGCTCATCGCGATCCTCGCGCGCGACCTGAGGGCGGGCCCCGCGATGCGGCCTGAACCCGACGAAACCGACGACGAAGAGTAGATCCTGCAAGGAGGAGATGTGGTCGACCTTACCGCTTCAATCCGCGCGTTCCTCAAGGAGCTCGCGACCGACGAACTCGAGGAACGCGTGATCGAGTACGTGGTCCGCGAGGTCGGCAACGGCCGCAAACTCGAGGAGGCGCTGAACGACCCGTACGTCCGCAACCGGCTCAGCGAGGAGAAGCTGCGCCACGTGCTGGAGACCCCCGAGGTCATCACAGCCGTGGAGGGAAGCATCACCGCGGCGTTCGAGCGCAAGGACTTCGGTTTCACGGACTGACCGGCCCGACACAGGATCGGACGTAGGTATGGACAGATGCCCCGCATGCTATGCCGTTGTCCCGGACGACGCGACGATCTGTCCGTCGTGTGAGGAGTCGCTCCCCGAGCGTACCGCCTCGTTCGCCCCGGTCGGCACGCCGGCGAACGCCACCGTGGTGAAGCAGCCCTCGTCCGACGGTCCGCTTCTTGTCGTGCGCAAGGGCCCGGAGGTGGGGGAGCGCTTCTACCTCGACCGCCCGCGTCTGACGGTGGGTCGCGATCCGGGAGCCGACATCTTCCTCAACGACATCACTGTCTCTCGCGACCACGCGGCTCTCATCGTCGTCGGCGGCGAAGTGACGGTGGAGGATGCGGGATCGCTCAACGGTGTGTACGTCAACGGCGTGAGCGTCGACCGTGCGGTCCTGCGCACGGGTGACCAGGTACAGATCGGACGGTTCCAGATGGTGTTCATGTCGGGAGGGGCGGAATGACCGCGTCGCGCAGCCGTGACTACATGACGATCGGCGAACTGGTCGAGAGCCTGACACCCGCACATCCGGACCTGACCATAAGCAAGGTCCGCTTCCTCGAGGACGAAGGACTCGTCACCCCCGAGCGGACCGCGGGAGGCTACCGCAAGTTCTCGTCCGCGGATGTTGCCCGCGTGGATCTGATCGTCCGTCTCCAGAAGGAGCACTTCCTGCCGCTGGCGGTCATCCGGGAGAAGCTCAAGGACTTCGACAAGGGCAAGGTTCCCGAGGAACTCCGACCCATGGTCACCCGACCCGAGTCGGTGGCTCAGCCGTTCGACCAGTCGGAGTCGGTGCCCCTGGAGGACATCCCCTCCGCGCTCGGCTTCCCGGTCTCGTTCGTTCGCGAGCTTGCCGAGTTCGGACTCGTGCGCCTGACGAAGGGCGAGCGCGGTGACGAGTTGCCGCGCGGTGACGTCGCCATCGCCCACACGTGCTGGGACATGCGCGCGTTCGGCATGGACCCCCGCCACCTGCGCATGTACGCGACCGCAGCCGAACGCGAGGCCGCGCTCTTCCAGCAGATCCTGATGCCTGCGTACCGCCACCGCACTCCCGAGACGCGTCAGAAGCTCATCGAGTCCGTCACGGAGTTGATGCGCCTGAGTGACGAGCTTAATCGGGGACTCGCGAGGCGCGCGGTCGCCGACACGTTCGAGGACGTGATGTAGTCGACACGATGATCGGATCACAGTTCACATCGCAGCCCTCCGACGGGCTGCCTGTCTCCGAGCGGGTCGCGGTGACCTCGTTCGCGCACCCCTCAGAGAAGGTCGCGGCGCAGATCCTCGACTTCTACGGCATCCGCTGGGAGTACGAGCCCACGACGTTCCCGATCGAGTGGAGCGCCGCGGGTGACGTCATCGCGTCCTTCGCGCCCGACTTCTATATGCCGGACTTCGACCTCTACATCGAACTCACGACGATGTCGCAGAAGCTCGTCACGAAGAAGAACCGCAAGGTGCGCCGGTTGCGCGAGCTCTACCCCGACGTGAACATCAAGATCTTCTACCAGAAGGACTTCCGCGCGCTGTGCTTCAAGTACGGACTGGCTTACCCGCAGGGCGCCAAGACACCGCGCAGCGCCGGGAGCAGCGGGTGAGGCTCGAGCCGCCGCCGCGCGGCGCACCGCCCCAGGTCGCAGCCGTGCTGCTCGAAGAGGCGAGGATCGCGGCCCGGGTGGCGGAGCTCGGAGCGGCCATCACCGCGGACTACGCCGGCCGCGAGGTCGTGCTCGTGACGCTGCTGCGCGGCGGCCTCTACTTCCTTGCCGACCTGTGCCGGGCGATCGAGGGCGAGACACGCCTCGACTTCATCGCCATCACCTCCTACGGTGCCGCATCGCGCCAGGGCGGCGTTCGCATCACGAAGGACCTGGACGAGAACATCGAGGGTGCCCATGTTCTCGTGGTCGAGGACATCATCGACACCGGCCTGACGCTCAACTACCTGATGGGTGTCCTGCGCTCGCGCAAGCCGGCGAGCCTCGAAGTCGCGGTGCTGCTCGATCGCGACCAGCGTCGCATCGCCGACCTGCCCATCGCCTATCGGGGCTTCCACATGCCCGACACGTTCGCTATCGGCTACGGCCTCGATCTGGGCGGCCGGTTCCGCAACCTGCGCTATCTGGGTGTGCTGTCGGATGAGGCCCTGGCAGAGGCTGGGCTGGCCTAGCCGTGTCTCGCCGGCTGCTCTATGCCTTCGCGGTCTTCCTTTCGGTCCTTGTCGTCGGCTCGCTCGGCTACGTCCTCATCGAAGGCTGGAGGGCATTCGACGGCCTGTACATGACCGTCATCACCATGGGCGGCGTCGGGTACCGCGAGATCCATCCCCTGAGCATGGCGGGACAGCTGTGGACGATGCTCGTGATCGTGGCGGGGGTCGGAGCGCTGGGCTTCGCCGTTGTCACGGTGACGGACTTCATGGTCGAAGGTCACTTCTCCGGATACCTGGAGGGCAAGCGCATGGACAAGCGGATCGCCGGCCTCACCGGCCACCACATCGTCACCGGACTCGGGCGTGTGGGCTCGGTCGTCGCCGAGGAGTTCGAGTCGGCAGGACTGCCCTTCGTGGTGATCGACACCGACGAGACGGCGCTGGCGCGCGCACGGGACCGCGGGTGGGCCTGGGTCAAGGGCGATGCGACCGAGGAGGCCACGCTCCGCGAGGCCGGTATCGAGCGCGCGAGCAGCCTGACCGCGGCGCTCGACAGCGATGCCGCCAACGTGTTCGTGACGCTGACGGCCCGCGGCCTCGCGCCCGAACTGCTCGTGGTCGCACGGGCGACGACGCCCTCGGCCGAGTCGAAGCTGCGCCGCTCGGGCGCGGACCGGGTCATCACCCCGACGGAGATCGGCGGCAGGCGCATGGCGGCCATGGTGATGCGCCCGATGGTCGTCGACTTCCTCGACGTGGTCAGTCACGGGCACGGGACGGAGTTCAAGCTCGAGCAGATCACGTTGTCCGAAGGCGACCCCTACGTCGGCTGCACGATCGGAGAGGCGCACATCCGCTCCCGGACGGGCGCCTACGTCCTCGCCGTGACGGGGGAGGACGGCGCCGAGAACTCGAATCCCAGTCCCGAGACGACCCTGCGTGCAGGCGACCGGTTGGTCGTTCTGGGCAGCGAGGAGCAGCTCCTTGCCCTCGCCGATCGAGCCTGCGCCGATTCGGGCGTGTGCTACCCTGCAAGCCGCCAGAGCTAGTGCTCGTCCCAACGACCGGGAGGCCCGCGTGAACATCGAGTCCTACATCCGTGACATCAACGATTTCCCGAGGCCGGGCATCGTTTTCAAGGACATCACCCCGCTGCTCGCCAGCCCCGAAGGCTTCCGGGAAGCGATCGACATGCTCGCAGTGCCGTTCGACGACGCGGGGGTCACGAAGGTGCTCGGGGCGGAGGCGCGCGGTTTCATCCTCGGAGGCGCGCTCGCTCTGCGCCTCGGCGCCGGATTCATCCCCGCGCGCAAGCCGGGCAAGCTCCCTTGGACGACGACGAGTGCGGAGTACGCGCTCGAGTACGGCACCGACGAGCTCCAGATGCACACCGACGCGGTCGGGCCGGGGGACCGCGTCCTGATCGTCGACGATGTGCTCGCCACCGGAGGTACCGCGTCGGCCAAGGCCGCGTTGGTGGCCGGCAGCGGGGCCGAGGTGGTCGGCTTCACGTTCCTCATGGAACTCGACTTCTTGCACGGTCGCGACAAGCTCGGCGACCACACGATCGTCTCCCTGATGCACGTCGAGTAGGGCGCCACCCGTCCCTTTGACGAGCCCGTTTCGGCCACGTCGGGTGGTATCATCGATAGAGCCTTCCGCAGGCTTGCAGAGCGACCGCACAGACCCTTCACGCAGCAGGTCGTCCGTCCCAATACGGGGGTTGTGAGCAGGTGCGACGCATCTCCGGCCATCCGGCCGTATCGTCCTGGATAGCATGCGCTCTCGTCGTATGCCTGGTCGGCCTACCCGCCGGTGCGTTCGCCGCGCCCACCAACGCCAAGATCAAGGCCAAGCAGGCCGAGGCTGCCGCCGCCCAGAACAAGCTCCAGGACCTCAACGACGACCTCGAACTCAAGCAGACCGATCTCGAGGCCGTGACCGCGGCGCTGCAGGCGACGCGCGACCAGATCGGCGTGACCGAGTCCGAGTTGGCGCAGGCCCAGGCCGCATTCGAGGACTCCGAGGCGCGGCTGGCCGATCGTGCGGACGTCATGTACCGGAGCGGGTCCGTCGACCTGCTCGCGGTGCTGCTGGGCACGTCGTCGTTCGAGGACTTCGTCACCCGTCTCGACCTGCTCAACCGCATCACGACCTCCGATGCCGATCTCGTCACGCAGGTCGAGGCCAACCGCAACCGGGTCGCCGACGCTCGGGCGTCGCTGCAGAACCGTGAGTCCGAGGAGGTCACGCTGCGGGCCCAGGCCCAAGCGGCGACGGCCCTCGTGACGGCCGCGGTCGCGAAGCAGGCCGCATACGTGACCTCGCTCACCGCACAGGTCAAGAAGCTCATGAAGCAGGAGGCCGACCGCCAGGCCGCCATCGCCGCGGAACTCGCACGCCGGGCCGCGCAGGCCGCGTCTCATCCGTCGACCCGGCCCAGTGATGCCGGTTCGCTGGGCGCGTCGCATCCCACCGCGGCAGCGGCGGCGAAACGCTATCTCGGAGTCCCGTACCTGTGGGGCGGCACGTCCCCTTCGGGCTTCGACTGCTCCGGCCTGTGCCAGTACGCGTACCGCGAGATCGGCATCTCGATCCCGAGGACGAGCCGCGCCCAGTTCACGACCGGGCAGTTCATCCCGCCTTCGAGGACCGACCTGCTCGAGCCGGGAGACCTGGTGTTCTTCGCCTACGGCGGCGACCCGTCGCAGGTCCATCACGTCGGCATGTACGTCGGCGGGGGAGTCTTCATCCACGCTCCCGGCACGGGTGACCACGTCAAGTACTCGTCCCTGACGGACCGCATCAGCACGCGCAGGGACTACGTGGGCGCCGTGCGCCCGTAGCGCCCGCCCGCGTGGCAGCCGTTGCATGGGCCCTATGGTAGAATCCGTCGCACCCGCGGCGGCTACGCCGTTCGATGCAGACCTCTCGGAAGGACGCGGTGCCCGTGCCCACGCTGCTCTCAGGCAACGAAGCGATCGCACAGGGCGCGTGGGAGGCCGGCGTGGTCGTGGGAGCCGGATACCCGGGCACCCCCTCCACCGAGATCCTCGAGAACCTCGTCCGCAAGGCCGGCGTTCGCTGTGAATGGGCGCCCAACGAGAAGGTCGCGCTCGAGGTGGCCATCGGAGCGAGCTTCGCCGGTGCGCGAGCGCTCGCCACGATGAAGCACGTCGGGCTGAACGTCGCGGCCGACCCCCTGATGACCGTCGCCTACACCGGCGTCGGAGGCGGCCTGGTCATCGTGGTGGCCGACGATCCGGGCATGCACTCCTCCCAGAACGAGCAGGACAGCCGCCGCTGGGGACCCTTCGGAAAGGTCCCGATCCTGGAGCCCGGAGACAGCGCCGAGGCCCGTTTGATGGTCCGCTACGCGTTCGGGCTGTCCGAGGAACTCGACATGCCCGTGCTGGTCCGCTCGACGACGCGCCTGTCGCATGGGAAAGGCCTCGTCGAGGTCGGTGAGCGCACGGAGGCGCCTCGAGAGCGCTTCCGCACGGCGCCCGCCAAGTGGGTCATGATGCCCGGAGCCGCCAAGGGGCGCCGCCTCGACCTCGAGCGCCGGGTGGCCGCCGCCCAAGTGCGCAGCGAGTCGTGCACCTTCACGCTCGAGGAGCTGCGCGATACCTCCCTCGGTATCGTCACCTCGGGCGTCCCGTACCAGTACGTGCGCGAAGCCCTCCCTGACGCTTCGACCCTCAAGCTCGGCATGACCTTCCCGTTGCCGGAGCAACGCATCCGCGACTTCGCCCTGAGGGTCGGCCGCCTGTGCGTCGTCGAGGAGCTGGATCCCTACCTGCTCGACGCCATCCGGGCGATGGGCGTCGAGGTCGGGGAGGTCGCGCTGTCGCGTGTCGGCGAGCTCAGCGCGGGCGCGGTCGCGGCGGCTTTCGGCGTTCCAGCGTCCGCGACGCGCGAGCCGATGGCGGACCTGCCCGCCCGTCCGCCGATGCTGTGCCCGGGGTGCCCCCACCGCGGTGTGTTCCGCGCTTTGCGCGAGATGGACGCGATCGTCACCGGAGACATCGGCTGCTACTCGCTGGCAGGGCTGCCCCCTCTGAGCGCGATGCACAGCCTCGTGTGCATGGGCGCCTCCATCGGGATGGCCCACGGCTTCGCGATGGCGGGCGACGGCCCGCCGGAACGTCCCGTGGTCGCCGTGATCGGGGACTCCACCTTCGCTCACTCGGGGCTGACCGGCCTCATGGACGCCGTTTACAACTGCGGGGCGGAGACCGTCGTCGTACTCGACAACCGCATCACAGCGATGACCGGGCATCAGGACAACCCCTTCACCGGTCGTACGATGACCGGCGCGCCCGCGCCTGAGATCGACATCGAAAAGGTCGTGCGCGCCTTGGGCGTCGAGGACGTACGAACGGTCGATCCGAACCTGTTCCGTCCCACGGAGAAGGCCCTGCGCGGTGCCGTGGAACACGAGGGGGTCTCGGTCATCATCGCCAAGGCGCCCTGTGCGCTCCTGTCGCGCGAACACCCGGATCCCTTCGGGGTCGACGAGGCGGCGTGTACCGCGTGCGGACTGTGCGTACGGCTGGGTTGTCCCGCGATCAGCCGCGACGCGAACAGCCGCGCGTTCATCGACTCGGAGACGTGCGTCGGCTGCCGGCAGTGCGTGCAGGTGTGCAAGTACGGAGCCATCGTCAGGACCGGGCGTTCGTGCGACATCGGGAGCGGCGTGTGAACGTCACCACAGTGATGCTGGTCGGCGTGGGCGGGCAGGGCACGATCCTGGCCGCTGACGTCCTGGCGAAGGTGGCTGCCTCCGCCGGCCTGGATGTGAAGCTGTCAGAGGTGCACGGCATGTCGCAACGCGGTGGCAGCGTCGACACGGTCGTGCGTTTTGGCGACCACGTGTACTCGCCGACCACCGACGTCGGCGGGGCGGACCACCTGGTCGCCTTCGAGTTGCTCGAGGCGGCGCGCTGGCTCCACTTCCTCAAGCCGGACGGTCGTCTCGTGGTCAACAACCGGGTCATTGCGCCGCTGCCGGTCCTCATCGGCGATCAGAACGCGCCGACGGGCGTCGAGGCGGCGCTGGCGTTCGAGGGAGCCGTGCTGATCGACGCCGACGAGATCGCCTGCGAAGCCGGCTCGCCGCGTTCCGCGAACGTCGTGCTGCTCGGTGCGATGTCGGTCGGCCTGCCGTTCGCGGCGTCCGCGTGGCGCGACGTGATCGCCGCCCGAGTCCCGCCCAAGACCGTCGAGGGTAATCTGGCAGCGTTCAAGCTCGGACGCGCCGCCTGTCTGAAAGGGGAGTGTGGCTAGGTGAGCGAGGTCATCCAACTGTCGGTCTTCATCGCGAACGAGGCCGGCCGCGTCTCGGAGGTCACGAAGGCGCTCGGCGAGGCGGACATCAACATCCGCGGCTTCTCGGTCTCGGACACCGCCGACTACGGCATCCTGCGGCTCATCGTGGACAAGCCCGGCGAGGCGCACCAGGTCGTCAAGGACGCCGGCTTCACCGTGAAGGAGACCGCGGTCATCTGCATCGACCTGCCGGACCATCCCGGGGGTCTCGCATCCGTGCTCAAGATCGTCTCCGAGGCGGGCGTCAACATCGAGTACGTCTACTCGCTGATCGGCACCTATGTGGTGCTCAACGTCGCCGATGTCGACAGGGCGCTCGCGTTGCTGAAGGACCGTCCCGTCCGCGTGGTCTCCCAAGAGGAGATCGCGGCCGCGTAGGCAGCGCCGTGCAGCTGCGGCAAAGGACGTGCCGATACTTCGGGACCCGACCGATCATCGGCACGCCGAGTCACGCGCTCCACCTCGCCGAAGTGGGGGAGAGGGCAGGCGCCGACGTCCCGAAGCCGCTGACGGTCCGACGGACCAGTTCTTGGCAGTGGTCGTCGAGCCGGCGACCGGCGGGACCTTCGCGGAGGGGGAGGAAGGGGAGCTGGCGCTCACCTCCGTCGGCAGGGAGGCATTCGCGGTGCTGCGGTAGAGCGCGCAGCACGACACCGCCGAACAGATCTTCTCGGACGTCAGCGGATATCGCCGTGTTCACGGGGAATGTATCGGATAGACTGAACGGCGTGCTCGGACTGAGCGTGAAGGTCACGCTGGTCGAGCCGGG
>Ga0209748_1001126_pt1 | contig 13287 bp, 17 predicted proteins | sample BarGraIncu00421A_FD_185490 | JGI IMG/M metagenome (GOLD analysis project Ga0209748, IMG submission 185490) | Arctic peat soil microbial communities from Barrow, Alaska - Barrow Graham LP Incubations 004-21A (SPAdes) (version 2) | ecosystem: Environmental > Terrestrial > Soil > Wetlands > Peat... | reverse complement strand
GTGGTGGTGATACGAAACAAGAGAACTGTGACGCTGTAGTTAATTGTGGAGTCGATCATAACCCCAAGACCTAAAAATTTTCTGCGAATGGCATTTATACCTCAATATCCTACTCCTCGCAAATGGATCTCGAAGAGTTAGCTAGATATTGGGACGCATTCGGAAAACGTGATCCACTTTGGGCAATTATGGCATGGCCTGGCAAGGAAGGGGGAAAATGGGATGTTGAAGAGTTTTTCTCGACAGGAATCCATGACCTAGAGCCGATTATCCAATCAGCGAAATTGGATTCTATTGATAAGGCATTGGATTTTGGATGCGGAGTTGGGCGACTCTCCCAGGCCATGTCCAAACATTTTAAGCAGGTTATTGGCGTGGATATTTCTCCCTCAATGATCGAGTTGGCCGAAAAATACAATAAATTTGGTGAGCGATGCCAATATCAAGTATGTAATGGTCTGAAACATTTTCAAGATAATACATTTGAGTTTATACTCACGATTCTTGTATTGCAGCACATCGAACCAAAATATTCAAAGAAATACATAAGGGATTTTGTTAGAATCCTGAAACCAGGAGGAAAACTTGTATTTCAGATGCCATCAGAACCAATTGAGACGATACAACAACATGATGTTCTCACTCCAATGGAGATGTATGGCATTCCTAAAGATGAAATTCTAAAACTTTTAGATCATGGAACCGTGCTTGATATACAGGATGCATCAAATTTCAAACCTGGCTGGAAAGGATTCTTTTACTGGGTTACTAAATGATAACAGATGTCTGTTAGATCCATTGTGGGGGATGTGCGCCAGCCTATCAACCTATTAGAAATATTAAGCCCATGCGTTACAACAGTCATTTTAATCCTGCCCTCCCTTGTCAGTTCCTCAAGGATTTGGGTTCAAGTGAACATATCTCATCCCTGAGCATGCCCCTTAATCTGCTACGCTCCATCTTACCGCCGTTATTAGCCAGTATCCACAGGATACGGTCACGTGGAGACTGTGAAGGTCTTGTCATTTCCAGAACCGCCACCATCCCTTTTTCTTGATCTCCTCATCGCCTGGCTTTAGGGCAAATTGGCTGATGCTTTGGGTGAGCTGCGATACATGGCCGCGAAGGAACGAGATTTCATCTTCTTTGGCTTGTAGGGCAGATCCTATCGTTTCTTTCAGCTTTTCGGTTTCATGCAATTGTTCTCTGAGTTGATCAATCTGAGATTTCAGCTTATCTATTTCGGATGCTTTTGATTCGAGTTTCTTGTCTTTCTCTGCTATCTGGTTTTCTAAAGTATGAATCTTCTTATCTTTCTGGAATACTTCTACAGCTTTGAATTTGATTCCTTTTGAGCTTCTGCTAGTTGTTTTTTAATGGTAGGAAGACTATCCTCCAACTGTAATACTTCCTCTGCTAATGATTTATTTTCTCTGGTCTTTTCAGCTAATTCATTATTGAGTCTATTGATATCGTCTTCTTTTATCCTACTTTGGTTTTCAATGGTAAGATGATTTTCTTCTAGTCGTAATACTTGTCCTGATAATGATTTGGCTTCTTCAGTCTTACTCTTTAGATCGTTATTAATTCTCTTGATCTCGTTTTCTAAGTTCCTACCGTTTCCTATGTAGAAATCAATAGCCTCTGCGACAAAGTGAGAACGATTCACCCCCAGACGCTTTACCTCAGCATCAATGCTGCTCATTGTAGAATCAGGAACGGAGACGCTCATCTTTTGCATGTATCCTACTATGGTAGGATGAAGTTATAATATTATCTCACTTCGGTAGGATGGTAGTAGGAATGTAGTAGGATAAGTAAGAATCAAGTAGGAAAAGTATATTGCGCTGGCCTGTGATTTGACCTTAAAATCGATTTTATGAGCCTTCTTTCTTATGTACCCAATGCTTTCTCATGGGTTCCAATTTTGACTATGACGATAGTTCGTGTGCCGTAATCAGTCCTGTAAATGATAACCCAATGATTCTTGACATGGACTTCCCGATGGCCGGCTTTGTCGTGACTTAGGACCTCTCCACATTCCGGGTTGGTGCGGAGCTTTTCAAAACGCTTCCTGAGCTGCTCAAATAGCACATTATCTTTCCTTTTGATACGCGATAATTGATTCTTGACATCGTCGGGAAAGAACAAGCTGTATGGGTTCTCTGTGGTAGCCTGATCTGGCTTTGGCTTACTAAGACTTGTTTTCCTGACCATATGAAAAATGCTTAAAGGCTGTCTAGAAAAGCATCTAGTTCCTTGGCGCTAGTAACTCGCGTTCCCTTACCTTGCTTGTACTGCGTCCAAGCTACATCTGTACCCTCTAGGAGAGCCTTGATGTCCTCCTTGGGTTCTTCACGAACAGGCATAACGGTTTCCTTCACGGTGCCAGCCATAGGGGATCGATGGTGAGCTTCGTATAAATAAATTGGCCATAGCGCATTTGTTTCTTAGTAGTACCACATCATCATATCATCATGGAAATGATATGGTACTACTGAGAGACGAGACGGACTCATTAAGCTCGCGAGTTATCCATAGTCAATTATACAATCCTTCAAATTGCCTAAATCCTCTTCTGGCAAAGTGCTCATTCCACATCTTATAAGAATGGTAATCAAGTTTTCTTGAGTGGTTGCTGCTATCGATCAAAAGATCTTACTGCTATCGATTCCGCAAATGTGGAACTTGGAGCGCAAAGGCTCGGGGTTTGAGTCCGGAATGATATCTTATAATAATATCTTGCAGTTCAACTCGTTGCCCAAGGAGTCCCCATCCTTCAGGGTGGGGAGGAATTGGGCGGTCCCGGAAGGTATTTATGCTCACAAACTCATCTCCTGATGTGTGTTTTGCATGATCCGGCAGAGCGATACCTGAAACGGTAGGGCACCCATTCAGAAGGGATAAAACAGCTTCATCACCAAATCGCTCAGACGCAAGGGGACGAAACAGCTTACCGAAAGCATGAGATTCAGTAATGAGTCTAGCCGATAGTATGACAGAGGACGCTTCTTTCGGTAAGTGGGGTGCCAGCGGTAGAACCCGCCACAATGCAGTCAGCATGAAGAGTCAGCCACCCTTACGCCTCCTGATTTTGTGCGGAGAGGCAAGCCACGGACTTTAGGCCGTGGTAGTTGACGGCGTATCGAAAAAAGAGGGATGGATTACAGGTTACACACACTGCTTGGAGCGGGTTAGCCCGTATTTTCATGCTCATTGTACTCTATAACATTGCCGCGGAGCGCTTTTTCGGGATTATCAGCCAAATCACATATTCAATGGGAAGGAAGCCTTACTCCCAAGCTCGGACACTACTGATATCTCGAATTCTCGGTCGTAGAGCCGCCTTATTTTCTTCATCTACATTCCCTCCAAGGATTGATGTTGCTTAGGGCTTGACGGAAGATAATTTATACAAATTAGCATCCGTAACGTACAAGGAACAGTTATCTGATGCCAACGTATTTAAATGTATTTTATTAAATAATTTATAGTTTATTTCCTTCTAAGGACTTAACTCATTTTCCACTCAGAGGGTTTCACTCCAACCTGTAAAGTATAACATCTGAATAAACAGTTTGGTGAGTGGGGATATAGATATTGAGAACCGGCAAACGCACATATGTCCCCACGGTCTTTGTGAGCTTTAGTCCGCAGATTTCTGCCAAATTTTCCATGTTTGTCCTTCTAAAACAGTGGATATGCGTGGGGTCCTCCTTTATTATGAAACTATTCGAGGAAGGAGTGGAAATGATAATTCTACCTTTATCAGAGAGAATCTCCTTGCATTGCAATAAAAGAGACTTGAAATTTTCTACATGCTCTATGAACTCATTCATGAAAATAACATCAAATTTACTATTCATAAGTTGTGGAGGTAACCCCTTTTCCAAGTTATGTGCAAGAATCGTCTTGTCTTTCGGATATAAATCCACGCCCGTATAATCGCAGTCTTCGGGCAGAAATGTCTTTAACCGTCCATCCATAGAACCAAGATCTAAGATTTTCTCCTGCCCATCAACTATAGATATCTCAACTGCTTTCTTAAGCCTTAAGTATTCACCACAATTTAGTGAAGAAGCCATAATAGGCGTAATAGTCTCCATTTATAATTATATCTATCTCTTAAATGCTACAACTGATCTCTTCTTCTGTCAGCCCGTAAAGCTCGTAGACCAGTCCGTATAACCGACGCATATATTTCGCTTGTATGAGATGAAGAATCTATGGGAGCAATGCAACGTTATGTCTCAAAGGAGTTAACACATTTCGTGGGTAAGAACCTGCGTAAAGAGATAATGGACAAAAACCAGCGTCGAGAAGAACAATATAATATATTGCTCAAAATCATCAAGGAAAAATGCATTAGCTATCACCCCCATTTTCCTGATGAACCACCTACTACTCGTCGTACTCGCATAGTCTATCCGGGAAATTTCAGCAATAACGTTATGATTAACCCTAGTATGGTCTGCTTCTGCGATATCCCTATAGAAGATCTTGGCATCCACATCCGCAAATATAGTCATTTTGGACTGTCTTTTCAAAAATCGTTTTTGATCAAAAAGGGTGCAACCCCGTTGTTATACGTGGAGCGAAATTCAGCATTCATAAGCACCTTTAGATCAGAATATTTCGACGAGATGGTTAAACTTTATTTCGAAAGTTGCAGTAGTATTGGTTCTCTTCACGACCTTATAAAAAATGAATCCAACCCGGAAGAATTTATCAAAATGGTCGAATCTACCCCGAAAGAATGTGATAAGATCAGCGGCTTTATTTTATATTTGCTAAGTTATATAAAATTTTTTGACAGCAGTAAATCAGATGACGACGAAGAGAACTTCTACATGGAGCGTGAATGGAGGAGCCCATGTTATATACTTTTTGAAATCGCAGATATCTGCAGAATTATCCTGCCCAGCTCTTATAGCAAAAGATTTCGGAATGATGTGCCCGGATACGTTGGACAGATCACATTTAGCGATGAGCGCCTCGGCTAATAGGCCAGCCAACTGCATCGTGATCATCTTTCCATATCCAAACGGTTTGTCGAAAGAATGGGCCTTATGGTTGCCCAATCGGAATTACATGCTCAGTAGCCCACGCATAAAGTCGTTGGAAAAGTGGATAAAAAATTGATCCATTTAAAGAATTGTCTGGTGCTGCCCGTCAACCTCAACTCCAGAATACCTATAAGTGCCTTCGTAGAACGTCCGCCTGTCCAAGATTCTTTTGACCTGCATAGGATGGAACGCCTTGTCCTCTTTTGTGGTAAAGCCCTCCACATCCAGAATATCAGCAATCTTCTGTAGTGTACGGCTCACCAATACCGTCTCGCAAGACGAAATATACAATCGCGCTGATTGCCATACGTCTCTTCGTAGCTCAAGTGCCACAGAATCGATTTGCAGTGAGGACAGCGCTTCGGAAACTTCCGTAGGCGTGGCACCCACACATGACCACACCTCTTGCATTGACAGCGTGTCATATGTTACCACGTATAAGTAAGCTGGGGAATTTAAACATTATCACCGGGCATCTCTACACTATCACTATATTCATCATGACAATAACAATTGATCTCAGATTCCCCACTAAACATCTCACCAGTGTTCGGATAAGCTTCATCAATCGGTCATCCCAAATCTATGTATTCTTGATGTGTCGGTCTTCCAAGGCATTATTTACCTTTCTACCGTCACCAAGTGACCAAATTTGAACTTTATACCATTTGGACGATATATTCTTCATCACTTAAATTTCAGACCTTTTAAAATTAAAATAGCAATTCAATATAAAAACATATACATTTATCTCTAGTATTGCTATCGATTTTTCGTCCTGGCTATTTCTCCCGCAGAATTCATAAACACCATCGCACTATATCCAATCGGCCCGGAGACTTCCTTTGCTATACTCCCATGTCCGGCATTGGTTTCCTTCCGGGCCATTCATCCTTGCCACGTAAAGCATAGTTGAAGAGTTTTTTTTATGGCATTTTAAGAGATTCTTGTAATAATGCCATAGATCATTATTTAATGGCAAGTTATATCCCTGACTATTTTAGTTTACCATCAATCATAAACACTAAATGGCTAGCAAGCATAAGCAAACGCATTGCATCTTCGCGTTTCATTATAAGATTTGCATGCGCACTTGGATTCCTTATTCCTTTCATTGATCCTGCAAAGATTTGACCATAACCCTCCTGTATATTTCTATCTGATTCCGTTTCAAGATTATTTAATATAATTAAAGGAGGTTTTGAGCAGAAGACTTTAAACATGAGGTCAGAACCATCTGATTCCTTTCCGGTTTTCTCAATGTAGAATTCCTTTATCATGAAGTTTATCTCTTTGAAGGCGGACTCTACACTGTCAGCATAATGTTCATCCTCAAATTTTTGTTTAGATACTTTGATAATGTCATGATGGATCAATGACCATTCCGCATTATTTTTACCAATACTACGAACCGTTAGACTTCCAAGAGTAGGATCTAAAATCAAAAAATCTTTCTCCGCTAGGTATAACGCTTCAAGTAATAAACCTCTTTTCGTATGATACTCTAATCCGTTGAGATCCGCTAAATCTTCGGCACACTTCTTGCTTAGAAATTTATTTCGTTTTATTAACTCTTTTGTTTTTAAAACAACAGCATCTCTATTTCTTAAGATTGCTGTTCTTTCAATGCTACCACTACGCGTACCTTTTATGCTTATTGGTAAAGCTTCAGCGTCTTTGATTAATCGTTTAAAACGTAAGAACTCCGTTTTAGTTGTCATTCCATATCATTTCCTTCTGCCAACAGTTCACTCACCAATGGCTCTATACCTATTAATAGAAGGAAGATAAAGGATGCTCTAATAGAAATTAAAAAATGGGTTTGATTTAGTGTTTCCAGCACTAAATCAGATTAGGAGAATATGCTTATGATAGACGTAGTTGGTACTAGAATAAAAGCCTTTGGGATATCACCCAAAGATGGTTTTGTATCGCCAGACGATCCTATTCTTGAAATTCCCCTTTCCGAGTTCCAAGGTCTTTTAGAAGAGATGGTTCTCACCCACAACCAAATAGCTGAAATAATCCGAGATGCTGGCATATTGCGGGGTAGGGAGCTTTCCAAGATGATCACAAGGGCATCTGATAGCCTCAAAGCCACAAGATCACCTATGGAGAAGCTACAATTACTCAATGCCTATATTCGCCAGCTTTTAGTTAAGGTTCGCGAAACCTTGAAGAGCCGCCCTGCAGAAGGCGGGAAGATAATTCAGGTCATCAGCAAAATCCAGGCCAGGGCTATCCAGATTGTGGACTATATCAAGACCACCATCCAGGATGATCCCCTGCGAAGGAAGGAGATTGCCCTGGACTCCCAACAGGCCAGGATACTATTCTCAGGTGCCAGTGGTGAGCCTGTAAGCCGCAAGGAGACCATCAGAGTCATGAGGAGAGCAGAAGCCCTTTGGCCTGCCTTAAACTGCGGCCACAGGCCCAATGATGGCCGCCAGACCACAAGGCTAACCGCAAAGGTCGAAGAGCTAAAGGATGCACCAATAATCGGTTATCGTGACCTTTGGCAACGGTCGGATAGGAGCGTGGCCTTGAGCCTGTAGGTCGGTGTTTATAAAGTAATTCTCCTCAATTCTATAAGTCCGTGAAGGATAATATTTGTTTGATGCTTGCTTTAGTTGATCTGCTAATACCGTTTCGGTTTCATTTCTACTATAATAGCAAATGAATAATATTTCTTTGGCTGGATGGATATCCGAGTTGAACCGTTGCCAAATGAAACGATTTTTGTAGTACCACATCATGCCTTACATCTTGAGTAATGTGGTACCGTCTTTTCGTCTCTCATTCCTCTGGTGCATTAATTTCCGTTAAGCGTTTAGATATTACTACTTGCGTCTATTTTTTGAGGTGAAGTATGCTTACTTGTTGCTAACTGTGCTGGGACATGTGAAACGTTCTTCCTACTAGAGTTTAGTAGTTGGGTTAATGGCATTTTTCTGCCAGGGCATAGAATAATATTGATGGTATTAAATAGCTTGGCACTTCTATTATCACCCAGTGTTGAGACGATCAAAATTGCTCTATTTGAAACCAAATCAGATGGCCATACAGGGAAATATGCTAGATACATCCACGATCCTTCGTTATCATACCCTTTTCCAGCGATTCCATTAGCGCTCGCTATCTCACGAAGTTTTGATGATGTGTTCGTAAGCCCTCTTGCGTTCATTTCCTGTTCAAGGAAATCTTGAAGATGGCGATTATCAAAGGTCTCCGATCCTCCAAGCATGGATGGGATAATTGCGGCTTTTTCATTCGAATTGTTGTTGTCTATAAGCTGAAATTCGGGCTTGCTGGTATCAATATGTTTGTGGACGTTATCTGCATCTACCGAAAGATTCCAACCATCAACAGTTCCGAAATTTTGTGACATGGCTATTGCATTATTTGAAAAAGCAATTACAGCTAACAGTGCTATTGTGTGGATCAATTTCATAGATATCATGTAGAGACATACAGATATTAGGAATTTTGGTTACAAGAATATGGCTTGTCCCGATCCTGCCTTCCCGGGCCGCTCGCTAAGAATATGGTCCAGGTCCGCGTATCTCATCCCGGCGCATCTCCTCAATCTGCTTCGCTCCATCCTTCCGTCACGGTTGGCGAGTATCCAGAGGATACGGTCACGCGGTCAGTCATTTCTGCGATTAAATCATTTAAGCATGGAATCATTTAAAAATTGCCTCATTGAAGAAAAATCTTTTAAGTTCCATGCTACGATTGCTGTACAGGTTCGCTTTTTTCCATCCGCTCCGATGCCTTCTACAGTTATCGGATAAGCTACTTTTACATTGGATCTAGCATAAGTCATATTGACATACAAGCTCACAAATGTAGGTTGATCGCCACTTATTACTGGATAGAATGTGCTGCGTTCAATTCCAGGAGGACAAGATATAGTTAAAAAAACCTGTCGAGAATATCTTTGAAGAGGATGCAAACTTTGTAGAGTTATAAACAAATTAAAAGGAGCAAATTGTGCAACAAGTGTTCCATTATCTAAAACATCTACTGTCTTTGTTTGATTTAACGCTATTTCGTGATAGTAAGGAGTACAAACCAAATTATAGTCGCTTAAATCTGGTCCCAGCCATACTGGGATGACTGTGGCTGCCAATTGTCCTACTACGACTATAACAGACCCAATTAAAGCGATAATAATCGGACGGTCAAGGATCGACGAGGCCATAAGTTTACCTCCAGAACTGCCACCAGCCCTTTTTTCTTGATCTCCTCTTCACCCGGCTTGAGGGCAAATTGGCTGAAGCTTTGGGTGAGCTGTGCTACATGGCCATCTGATTATTTCCAGATCTGCCACCAACGTTTAGTCCCCAGGAAATTGGGTTTGATCGCATACAATAGCAAGAGTATACCAACTACTAGCAAGACCACACTAAGAACGTTGATGCTATGCGTATTTATCATCATGACTAGCGGTCCTAACTGTAACCATATCAGCCAACCGCCGACGATTGCTAATATAGCCCTAACGATCAAGTTCATCGAGATCATTTTACTCCATCCTTAATTTGCTTTAATAGTGGATGATCTTAACGAAAAGGGTTTGGATACATAGGCGGTTATTTCCAGAATTGCCACCAGCTCTTAGCCCGGATCTCTTCGGGCCAATCATTTAGATCGATAAGCATTTCTGCCTGAAGATAAATAAGTAAATCCTCTAACTGCTGAGATACGTTTTCTGTGGCAAGTTTGTTTATTCTTTTGACCTTTGTTGCTCTCCATTCGTTTATTTTTTTAAAATTCTCTCCAACCTTATCGATTTCGAAATTCTCCACCCATTTCCTAAGATCACCAAAAATACCTGGAATAAGGATTTCTAATTCGTTCCTTAGTATTTCCTGATTAAATTCTGATTCAAATGGGATTAATTGCAAATATATTGGGTTTATTTTTTTATTTAATTGCGGCTTATTTGGGAATAATATTTGTATTAAACCAATTATTTCATATAATTCTCGCCGGTCCTTGGCGAAAAATCTCCCATTTTCATACGATCTAGCGTGCAAGCTTCTGGATTCTTCAAGATGGAGTCTCTGGTTTTCTTTTTCTGAGTGCAGTCTTGCCGCAGCTTCTTGATATAGAGATGCCACCTTATTTATATAATAATCTAAATAGTCCTGAGGTAATGACGATTGAATACCCTTCAATTTGCTGAATATATCCCATTGTTTCTCTTTTTGTAGTTTCCGCTGTTCTTCGTGGCGATTTTGTGCCTCTCTTTTTTCTGCCCGTTTGTTGGTGTTTTTAACCGCTAAATAGGTTATTATGCCTGTCACAGCACCGCCTAAAGCACTTGTGGCGATGAGTATTGCCGGATTAGTCTTTTTAAGTTATCAGCTAACGTTGAAGCAATCTGGCCTGTTAAATTGATATCCATTCTTGTCTCCTCCTTATTTCCAGAACCGCCACCAGCTTTTCGCCCCGGCCTCTTCCTGCGATGGAGGTTGATTAAGAATGGCTTGGACTTCAGCAACAATTTCAGCCGGTATGGGGATCAGATCGTTTAACCAATCCTTTTCTTTCTTAGTCATCATGTCTTCCATGATAATTGCCAGTGCCCATATTTTCAGGAGATCTTCATCAGCATAAATCCAAGGTCTGAGAATCAATCTAGCCCATTTCTGGTGGGCTTTCACATCTTTATCTCCGAGATGCTCTTGACTTTTATAAACAACGCTCATCAGCGTCATCTGCTTCAGCAAAGTGACTGCCTTCAGATTAAATTCATGACGTCTGTTTTCTGGAATTTTCAAAAGGTGTGAGTAGGGACTTGTTATATCTCCAGCAAACGTTTGGTTAATATCCATTGCATAATTGCCAATATCTCGCGTAATTTCAGATTTTATTTTCTTTTTTGCCGAGTTTCTTGAAACAATAAAACTCAAAAAAGAAACTGCTAACGCAATAGTCGAAATGATAATTGGCAACTGGGGCGCATACTTTGATATAAATGCTTCAATTACACCAAGAAAATATCCTACCTGAAGTGGAAGGAATGAGTCCCAATTCATTTAATCCTCCAGAACCGCCACCAACCCTTTTTCTTAATCTCTTCTTCTCCGGGCTTTGGCGCAAATTGGCTGATACTGTGAGTAAAAATTATGAAAATTGGTAGGGATATCTCTGAAGTGCATAATCTCAAAGACTTATGCCGCGCCGCTTCGCATATTCTTCAAGGCTAATAAAATCATCTTTTTCGCGTTCGATGAGTGCGTGAATTTCTTCGGCGGTTGATTCTTCTTCTTCCTCAAGGGCGGCAAAATCCATGTCATTAAGGGGCTCTAGTCCTACTCTTGTCGCTCTGATTCTAGTTCGTGCTGCCATTGATAGTCATCTCCATCTTGTTAGTATATCGATTTATCTGTAATCCGATTTTCTTTTCTTTGGGAATATTTTGGATATATTAATACTGTTTTCTAAATTAAATATTTCGTACTCTACTCGGAGCTTTCCGATTCGCAGCCTATATACTGTTTTACTTCCCGCAACCGGCACAATATCTGCCAATGGCCGCGGTCTGTAAGGATCTCTCTGGAGTTCTTCCAGATGGGTAAATATCTTTATCAAGGCGTTGGAAGGAAGTTTATCAAGGGCTTTTTGCGCCGTGCGTGAAAACTGTAACTTGAACACCATTGCGACTCCTATTCAAGTCCTCCCTTATCCCTCAGCTTCTTGATGTTTTCGCACCTCATCGCCAAAATCTCCACCAGCCCTTTTTCTTTGCCTCTTCCTGGCTTGGTGGTAGGGCCAGTTGCTGCGTTAGTTGCGCCACATGTCCCCGGAGCCAGGCCACATCATCATCTCGGACTCGCATGGCCTCTTGAAGCTTATCTCTTTCCGCTCTTATTGCGGCCAGCTCCACCATTATTTCAAAAGCTTTGTCCGCTTCGGTCTGCTTATCGATGATTTTGTTCTGTAGTCGCAGATTCGTGGCCTGAGCTTCTTCTAAAGCCTTCTTTTGTTTTGCAATCTCGTTCTTGAGGAGTTTCTGTTCTTCCCATCTTTGGGTGGCTTCGGTCAGGTTTTGGTCATATCGTGTTTTTAGCTGCTTAAAATCGTCTTTGATGTTAGCGGCGTCTTCATTGGCCTGCTCCAACTTTGTTTTGTATTGTTCGACTTCTTCTCGGAGCTTATTGGCCTCGCTGCGGGCTTGGTCTAATTCTTCCTGTATGCGCTTAACGTTTCCTTCTAAAAACATAACGTCTTTGTGATTCGATTCTAATGTTTTATCGTTCTCAGCTATCTGATTATTCAATTTCGATAGCTCTTGCGTTAGACGCATAACTTCTTCTTCGCTGGCACTTAACGTGTTATGTGTCTCGCTTAACTTGTTATGTGCATCTACGAGGGCCTGATTATCTCCAGAAATAAAGAATTCAATAGCTGTAGCCACTGCTTGAGAACGACTTATGCTCCTGTTATGTGCCTCCTCATCGAGTGCACTTAACAGGGAATCTGCAACATGGACTGTTACCCTTCCCATCGCTATCCTCTTCTGTTATGTTATGGTTATGCTTTGTTATGTGCGGAGTTATGTGCCTGTTATGCGTTAAGTCTTTTCTGGTGTTTCTCATATTAGTTCTAGGTCATTCTATCAAATATCTGTAAAAATGCCATAGAACTTTTGGAGTGGTGCCGGCCGAGACTTGCAAGTTATACATAGCACTTTATACAATCCTTCAAATCGGACGAAATCCTTTTCTGGCAAAGTCTTCATTCCATATCTTATAAGAATGGTAATCAAGTTTTCTTGAGTGGTTGTTGCTATCGATCAATCAATCTTACTGCTATCGATTCTGCAATTGTGGAACTTGGCGCACAACATATTGGAGTGTGGGCCGGGAAGTATCCTTATAATAATGTCTTGTTGTTTTATGGATATCGAAAAAAGAGGGAATGGATTACAGGTTACACACACTGCTTAGAGCGGGGATCATCCCGTATATCCCAGCTCTTAGCCTAGCAAAGGCTGCATTCGGCTCTGGGCTGCAGTCCCCAGATCAGTTCGAAATGGAGGTTGCTTTAAATACCATTGCTTAACTATTTGTCTACTATCAGGGGTGCAGTCCATTTTTTTTTGCCTTGCATCGGTGCATTTAGCAGGTCTCTAAGCGCGAAGCGACTCAACTTCGCTCTCTATTAGCTTTCTGCGCGTCTCCTCCAATGAATTTCTTAAATTTTCTAT
>Ga0209748_1001125_pt1 | contig 13290 bp, 16 predicted proteins | sample BarGraIncu00421A_FD_185490 | JGI IMG/M metagenome (GOLD analysis project Ga0209748, IMG submission 185490) | Arctic peat soil microbial communities from Barrow, Alaska - Barrow Graham LP Incubations 004-21A (SPAdes) (version 2) | ecosystem: Environmental > Terrestrial > Soil > Wetlands > Peat... | reverse complement strand
AGCCCCTCGGTCATCTCCTCGACCGTCCGCTTCAAGTCGTAGCCGTGACCGGGGCGTGTGGCCAGGGCGCACAGCAGGGTCGGTTCGACGAGCGAAGTCCTGCCACCGGGGTTCGATGACGCCCTATCGACGGCTGTCCGCAAGGTCTTGCGGCCCGGCCCGGAGGTCTCCGTGACATCGATGACCATCGATCCCCCTCCCGCTGTGGACATGCCCGCACCCCTCCTGGAGGTATAGACCACTTATGTGTCCACGACAACTACCGCAGGACCGACGGGAGACACACGAAGGGCGGGGCATCGATGCCCCGCCCTTCGTGTTGCTGCGAGCCGAAAGGGCTCTAGCGGCCCGCGCACTGATGATCGGCGCCGAAGGGTCTCAGGCCGCCGGCCAGATAGGCCTCGACCGCTTGGCGTGGGGTGGCCGACACGTCGTCGAACAGTGCCTGCATCCCGTGCGACGCCATCGCCGCGCGCGGGCCGCCTCCCATGCCGACGACGATCGCCGCACCGGCTCCGATATCGGCCAGCATCCCCACGGTGGCACCGCAGCCACCCGGTACGTGCGGCGGATTCATGATGACGGCAGACGAGGTGATGGCGCCGTCCTCGACGTCGACGAGCGTGAACGACGCCGCGTGTCCGAAGTGGGCGGACCGCGGGGCGTCGACGCCGCCCGGGCCTTCGGTGGGTACTGCGATCCTGATGCGTTCGGTCATGTGGCATGCCTTCCGTATGCGAGCAGATGTCTACTTCTTCGCGGTGCTGAAGTTGCCGAAGAGCTTGTAGAGCAGGCAGAACCCGCTGATACCCGTCGCCAGGGCGACCGCGCCGAGGACGTCGAGCACGATGCCAAGCGTCGTTCCCGCCAAGACGAAGAATCCGACGTAGAGCAACACCGCGCCCAGCACGACGCGGATGACCCGATCGATGGTACCTTCGTTCGACTTCATGACCGATCGACTCCCAACCATGTCAGTGCTTGCTACGGCACGTTCTTCAGAGCTGTGACGAGCGAGTGCTTCGGCAGTCCCTGGTGGGCCTCGACCTCGCGGAAGCCGACCGCCCTCAGCATAGCGACGAGCTCCTCGGAGGTCGCCCGGACGTGCTGTGGGGGCCCGCCCACCATGTCGATCTTTGCCCAGTCGACCACCAGCAAGTGCCCTCCGGCTCCAAGCAGCCGAAGGGCCTCTCGGTAGGTAGACTCCGGGTCGGCAAGCTCGTGGTGCAGGTTGATCATGACGACGAGGTCCGCGCTGCCATCGGGAAGCGGCACAGCCGTCTCCTCCGAGAGCACCGGGCGCAGCCGGTCGTCGACCTCCGGATCGCCGTGCTCTGCTATCCAAGCCAGCATGCTCGGCTCGGTGTCGGTGACGAACACGATCGCCTCGGGTGCCAGTCGGGCGAAGCGGCGGGCGAACAGGCCCGTCCCCGCCCCGATGTCGACGATCGCCACGGGCCTGGGCGAACCGAGGGCCTCCCACATCACGTCGGGGTCCAGATCGTCGAAACGACCCACGTCGTCAAGGCGCGCGATCTTCGCTATGTCGAACTTGATGTGCGGCACTGTGGCTCCTGGCAGCCGGATTCACATCGCAATAATACCCCACTGGGTATCTACTTGTAACCTGTGCGATCGTCAGCTACTGTGGACTATAGTTCGAACATCATCGAATTGACAGAGGACGCGGCCATGGATGCGTTGCTCACGAAGACAAGGTTGGATGAGTTGCTGAAGGCGCTGGCGTCCGAGCCGCGGCGCGAGATCCTGCACATCCTCAGTGCCTCGACAGCCGAACCGGGCAAGACCTGCTGCGGGCCCGACGAGCTCTGCGGATGCAAGCTCTCCGATCGCTTGGGGCTCGCCCCCTCGACGATCTCCCACCACATGTCCGTCCTCGTCGACGCGGGGCTGGTCATTGCCCGCCCCGACGGCAAGTGGGTCTACTACGCGCTCCGCCGCGAGGTTCTCGCGGAGGTCGCGCGCTCCATCGCTTCGATCTAGCCGGCCCACTCGGGGCCACGCGGTTCTCGCATGCTCAGTCAGTTCGACGCTCATCGACGTGAAGGGAACACCGTGATCATCAAGGTACTGGGATCGGGATGCGCCAACTGCCAGAAGCTCGATGCTCTCGCACATCAGGCCGCCGAGCGTCTCGGCATCGAAACCGAGTTCTTCAAGGTGACCGACGTCGCGGAGATCATGGCCTATGGGGTCATGTCGACACCGGCGTTGGTCGTCGACGAGAAGCTCGCGTTGGCCGGGCGCGTTCCGTCGATCGACGAGGTCATGGCCGTGCTCGAACGTGCGGAGGCCTGACGACTCCCGTGGACATCTTCTATCCCCTGCAGTGGATCGCTGACCGGGTCACCTACGATCTGATCGGCCTCTCCGCCGCAAGCAAGCTCGGCTCATCGGTGGACTTCTTCCTCTACGACGTGCCGAAGATCCTGATCATGTTGGCCGTGATCGTGTTCGCCGTGGCGGTCATCCGATCGTTCTTCCCTCCGGAGAAGACACGGAAGTTCCTGTCGCATTCGAAGCTCTACGCTGGCAACGTTCTCGCTGCGGCGCTGGGAACGGTGACCCCGTTCTGCTCGTGCTCGGCGGTGCCGCTGTTCATCGGGTTCGTCGAGAGCGGCGTGCCCCTCGGGGTGACGTTCTCGTTCCTCATCGCGAGCCCCATGGTCAACGAGGTCGCGCTCATCCTGCTGTTCGGGATGTTCGGGTGGAAGATCGCGGCGCTCTACCTCGCCGCGGGTCTGGTGGTCGCCATCGTCGGCGGGATCGTGATCGGCAAGCTCGGGCTCGAGCACCTCGTCGAGGAGTACGTGTACACGATCAAGGTCGGCGAAGCGGAGATCGTCGAACCGTCGTGGTCCGACCGCTTCGCCTACGCACGCGGCTACGTGAGGGAGATCGTCGGGAAGGTGTGGCCCTACGTGGTGGGCGGCATCGCCATCGGCGCGGTCATGCACGGATACGTCCCGAACGACTTCCTCGCGGCCTACGCCGGATCGGGCAACCCGTTCGCCGTGCCGATCGCCGTGCTGGTCGGCATCCCGCTCTACAGCAACGCCGCCGGAGTCATCCCGCTCGTGAGCGTGCTCACGGAGAAGGGCGTGGCGATGGGCACGGTGCTCGCGTTCATGATGGCCGTCGTCGGTCTCTCCCTGCCCGAGTTCATCATCCTGCGCAAGGTGCTCAAGCCGAAGTTGATCCTGATCTTCGCCGGCATCAACTTCGTCACGATCACCGCGATCGGATACCTGTTCAACTGGGTCCTGCCGGTGGTGAAGTGACGTGGAAAGCCCGTTGATCATCGACGTGTTCACCGCCCCCGGATGTGGTTGAGGCGGCAACGCCGCCGTCCCGGACGGGATCGAGATCATGCTCTTCGGATACCCCGAAGGTTCAGTCTGCGAGCTTCCCCTGGAATGGCGCATCCGGGTCCTCGAGGAACGGGTTCGCGCATCGGTCCCCATCGATCTCGACTTCGTCGTGCGGGCCGCCGATGCGCTGCCGATGGCGGAGTACGGCGCGCTGATGGCCGAGGTCTATTCGCGAGGCGACGACTTCCCTGTCGTGCGGGTGCGGGGGAAGCTCGTGTGCGCGAGCGGCCTGGACGCGCAGGCCGTCATTGCTGCGCTGTGTGAGGGCTGAAGACTGGACCCGGCGCTTCACCAACCCCGCGTCCCGCGTTCACCGCTCATTCACACCCGCTCGGGATACTCCTATCCAGACGGTGCGCACACGGCGCGCCAAGCAACAACGGAGGTATCACGATGAAGAAGGGCACAACCATCGCGCTGATCACCGGCGCTCTCGTCGCCGGGCTCGCGCTCGGCACGGTCGGGATCGCGTTCGCAGCCCCTGCGACCGCCGCCGCCGGCACCGCCGGCTTGGGCGCACGCATGGGCGCGGTCTGCCGCCAGGCCGGCGGGACCATCGCCGACATCGTCGCCAAGGTCACGGGCCAGTCGACGACCGACGTGTACGCCGCCCGCGAGGACGGGAAGTCGTTCGCTGACATAGCCGCCGCCAAGGGTGTGTCCGCCGACACGCTGACCTCGGACGTCCTCGCCGCCCGCAAGACGGCACTCGACGCTGCCGTCAAGGCCGGCACGGTCACCAGGGCCCAGGCCGACACCGCGCTCGCCAACATGAAGGCGAACGTGTCCGCCAAGATCACCTCCGACGCCCCCGGCACCTGCACGGGCGCCGGACCCGGCAGTGGCGCCGGCAACGGCGCGGGTCGCGGCAACGGAGGCGGACGCGGCATGATGGGCGGCAGCGGTTGCGGCGGAGCCTGCGTCACGCAGCCGTAGTATCGGACCATCGCTTCGGGGGCGGGGCCGCGACTCGCGGGCCCGCCCCTCTACTTCGATCAGGGGCACAATGGTCTCGGGCCCCCACAGAGCGGAGCACTGACGTGGCACGAACGATCCTCGTCGTTGACGACAACCCCAAGATCGTCGAGGTACTCGACGCGTACCTGCGCGCGGACGGTTTCGACGTCGTCACGGCCGCCGACGGCCCCGCCGCACTCGCGGCCGTCGAGGCCCGGCGACCCGACCTCGCTCTGCTCGACATCATGCTGCCGGGTGTCGACGGCCTCGAACTCACGCGGCGCTTCCAGCGGGAGCACGACCTGCCCGTGATCCTGGTGACCGCACGCATCGACGAGATCGACCGCCTCATCGGACTCGAGGTGGGCGCGGACGACTACATCGGCAAGCCCTTCAGCCCACGCGAGGTCGTCGCGCGGGTGAAGGCCGTGCTGCGCCGGATCGATCGCACACCGGCGGACGGGGGCGCCGCGACGCCGCGGGTCGGCGACATGACCGTCGATCCTGACAGCCGGACGGTGGAACTCAGCGGATCCCCGGTCGCGCTCACCCGCACGGAATTCGATCTGCTCGCCGTCATGGCCGCTCACCCCGGTCGCGTGTACTCCCGCATGCAGCTCATGGAGGCGGCCCAGGGGTTCGCCTTCGAGGGCTACGAGCGGACCATCGACGCTCACGTGAAGAACCTGCGACGCAAGCTCGGCGACGATCCGAAGGAGCCGCGCTACATCCAGACGGTCTTCGGTGTCGGCTACAAGCTGGAGGTCCGGCCGTGAAGCGCTCGCTTCTCGTGTACGCGTTCCTCGCCATCGTCGTCGTCGCGCTCGCGTCGGTGGGGCTCGCGGGGCTGATCACCCGCACCGAGGCGTCCAGCGCGTTCGGCAGCTACCTCGAAACGCTCCCCACCCCGATGGGCGGAGGCATGGGCGCCGGCCGCAAGATGATGGTGGGCGGAGCCGAGCAGACGTTCTTGGCGAGCGTCGACAAGGGCATCCTCATCGGGGCCCTGATCGCGGTCGCACTCGCGGCCGTCGTGGCGTTCGGGATCGCCTACTACCTGACTCGTCCCCTGAAGCGCCTCACGCTCGCCGCCCAAACGGTTGCCGACGGCGACCTGAGCCACCGCGTCGACCCCTCCGGGCCCGCAGAAGTGCATCGGCTCGGTTCCGCCTTCAACGAGATGGCGGACTCCCTCGCCGAGTCCGAGGAGCTGCGACGGCGCCTCGTCGCCGACGTCGCGCACGAACTCCGCACGCCGATCACTTCGCTGAGGGCGCAGGCGGAGGGCATTGCGGAAGGGGTGCTTTCCGCGGACGCGGCGCGGCTCGCGTCGCTGGCCGAGGACACGAAGCAGCTGTCACGCCTCGTGGACGACCTCCAGGAGCTGTCCGCCGCGGACGCGGGACGTCTCAGCTACCGGATGGAGCCCACCGATCTCGCGGAGGTCGCGCGCGTCGAGTCGGCGCGTGCAGGCGCGCGGGCGCGTGCGGGCGTCGAGATCGTGTGCGAATGCGCCGGCGCGCTCCCCATCGAGGGCGACGAGGACAGGCTGGCGCAGGTGCTGCGCAACCTGCTCGACAACGCACTCCGGCACACGGATGCGGGACGCATCACCGTCCGCTGCTCGATCGCCAGGGAGCGTGCCGTCGTCGAGGTGGCGGACACCGGTGAGGGCATCCCCGCCGCCGACCTCCCCTACGTCTTCGAGCGCTTCTACCGGGCGGACGCCGCCCGCGCCCGCGACACCGGCGGGAGCGGCATCGGGTTGGCCGTCTCGCGACGCATCGTCGAGGACCACGGCGGCGAGGTGTTCGCCCGGAACGGCGAAACGGGCGGCGCGGTCGTCGGGTTCTCCGTGCCGCTTGCTCGCGGCCAACGGTAGAGGCTTCACGACTACCGCGAGCCCCCGCTCCTCGCTATACTGTCGCCCTGCGTGCAGAGCTCTGCACGGATACGGAGAGTTGGCCGAGTCGGTTGAAGGCGCTCGCCTGCTAAGCGAGTAAAGGTCTTGAAGACCTTTCGAGGGTTCGAATCCCTCACTCTCCGCCATTTGACATCCCGCCTGCACGTGTTGCAGGATACCTAGGCTCTCCGTCCGCGCGATCGGACGGCGAAGTGCGCCATTAGCTCAGCGGATAGAGCGTCCGGCTACGAACCGGGAGGTCGCAGGTTCGAATCCTGCATGGCGCACCACACGCAACTGAAAGAGGCCGGAGGCGGACAAGCCCCCGGCCTCTTGCTTTCTCCGAACGATCACACGCTTGCACGCCCGGGATCGGGAGCGTCCTGCGCGCCCGGGTCCGTCGCGAGACTAGAAGTCCGCCGATGCGATGCGGTAGTTGACGGTGTCGCCATCGATCTCCAGCGGTACCGCGAGCTTCTCCAGCGACCAGATGACCAGCGTCTCGCCATCGGTCTCGAGGTAGGCGCGGAGGTCATCGACCGTGGCCTGGTCCCCGGATGTGAACAGGGTCTCACCGTCCGCCACCGCGTAGTACTCCGTCCCGTCGTCCGCCGGGAACACGAAGACGTCCGCCCCTGCGAAACCGGCATCCCACACGGGGCTGACCCCATCGATGCTCTCGGGCAGCACCACGGGGGCCGCGGGCGTGACCTCGACGTTCGCGCTGATGAGAACGTTGCGGCCGGCTCCCCCGGCGTCCCTGACCGGGTAGACGTCCCACTTGATCGCCGCGGTGGGGCTGGTCTCGACAGCCGCAAGGAAGTCCGCTGACGTGTAGCCCCGACCCAGCCCGTCCTCGCTCACGCCGTCGATCATGAAGCAGGTGTCGGACACGACCGTCGCGGTCACCTCGACTCCGATGGCTGCGTCCGTGAACCGGACGACAGCGCCAGCGGTGCCCGGTACCGGCGTGGAATCCACGAAGGCCCCCACATAGCCCCGGCTCTCGAGCTCCGAGCCTCCCGGACCCCACACGTACGCGCGTCCATTGCTCTTGGCGCCGAGGGGCGTGACGGAGAGGCTGACGTCCCGGTCGTCGAAGGGCGACACCAGGCCGTAGGCGGTGAACGCTGTTGCAGCTGTCACGGTATCCACGAGAGAAGCGGATGTGCCCTCGACCGAGTCGTACCTGGTGACCAGCACGCGATAGCCGCTCACAGCGCCTGCGCACGGGTACCAGCTGAGGCTCAGGGAACCGTTGATGAAGGTGCCGGTCCTGATGGCGAGCGCGTCCACCGCCAGCAGCGTCTTGGTGACGATGCCGGAGTAGCTCCCGTAGCGGCTGTTCTTGGCCCGCACCCTGAACTGGTAGCGACCCCCTATCGCGAGTGAGTTGTAGCGGTACTTCCTCGCAGCGGTGGAGGTCCTGTGGGTGTTGCCCCACGCACCGTAGGTGCGGGTTCGCGCGTTGTAGGCGCGGCGCTGGACGTAGTAGGAGGTGGCGTGAGACGCCTTGCTCCAAGTCAGCGTGGCCGTTGTCGCAGTCACTGCCACCTTCAGCCCCGTCACCCTGTGCGGGGTGGCGGCGAACGCGAACGCCGGAAGCGCGGTCAGCGCCACGAGCCCCGCAACAACGAAGAGCACTGCGTACTTGGCGAGCGGGTTCATCCTCACAGCAGACTCTCCAGATGATCGGGCGTGCGGGATCGCAGAGCGGCCGCACCGGCTCACGGACTGATAGTGGTATCGGCTCCCGCGGACGAGCGGCTGAGTCTCAGGGTCCCGACCGGCAGTCGGGCGCCACGGACACGGTCGAGCAGGGTCCGCGCGCAGGGGAAGCCGCGCCACATGCGGTCCGCGTGGCCGCGCGTGGGATGGCGAAGGGCCGGACGCGAGAACGCGTCCGGCCCTTGTGTTCGCCTCGATGGGGTCGTCGCCTACGCGGAGGTCCACCCGGCGTCGATCGGGATGATCGCCCCGTTGATGTGCTTCGCTTCGTCAGAGGCGAGGAAGAGCGCAAGATCCGCGATCTCCGTCGGCTTCAGCATCGCGGGGATGCCGGGCCCCCCCGATCGCTCACCCGTTGTGCTTGACGGCGAGCGCCTTCAGTTCGGCCACCAATTCCGCGACGTGATCTCGCGCGGTCGCCAACTCGCTCATGCGGGCGAGCGTCGACTCGGCCTCGGTGGCGAGGTGCCTCCGTTTCATCGCGAGGAGTTGCGACTACCGGCCCGAGTCCGTCCGGGAAGCGCTGGCGGCGGCGCTGGCGGGCGCCCCACTGACCAAGACCTGCTAGGAGGGGCCCCGGCGCGACTGCTACGCACGCCCGATCCGAAGCCGCTTCAGCAGTCCCGCGGACGGGACACCACCGGCATCCCACCCGCGGTGGGCGTAGTAGCCGCGCTTCAGCGCCTCGAGCGGCACGACGCTCGTTGGGTCTCCGGGATCGATGGGCTCCGTCAACATCCGACCCGGCAGTGAGTCGTCCGCTGCCGTCAGGCCGAACCTGCGCCCGAGCAGTCGCTCGAGCGTGAACCCGCGCTCTCCGACCGCCCAGAAACGCCCGAAACCGATGCGCTCGCCGGTGACGAGTTCCACCGCCCGGATGTGCGCGATGAGCGGCATCGGGATGCCGAGCGCTCCCGGCGAGATGGCGCGCAACAGACCGATCACCGGACCCGACACCGCCAGCACGCCGGCGACGGCCTTCCCGAGCGGTCCTCGCGAGCCGCGGATCAGCGCGGCGGGGAAGATCGCATAGGTCGTGAACAGACAGCACCCGGCGGCAGAAACCGCCTCCATCAGGTCCTGGAACATCGCGGTCAGCGCCGGTTTGGACGCCTTCGACCGGCCGTTCATCGGCAGTGAGAGTCCCTCGAGCGCGACGACGTAGCCGCCGTTGAGGTGACACCCACCGCGGTTCGAGGTCGCGTAGCCCAGCCCGTGCCCGATGGCGCGGCGCGGCTCGTAGGCGGCGAGTTCGAGACCCTTCGAATGGATCGCGGCCTCGGCGGCGCCGTACTTGGCGGCCATCCGTCGGGTTCCCTCGGCGAGGTCTTCGCCCGCGCCGCGCCGGTATGCGATGTCCTCGATCAGCTCCGCGACGCCCTCTGTGCTGCCGAAGGACACGGGGAACTGAGCGAGTCCACGCTCGTCGAGCTCCATGGCGAACGCGATGCTCGAGCCGGCGCTCATCGTGTCGATGCCCAGCTCGTCGAGCAGGACGTTCCACTCGACGATGGCGCCGAGGTCCGCGTTGCCCAGGTTGCTCCCGAGCAAGACGAGTGTCTCGAGTTCGGGGCCCTTCACGCGGCGCCCTTCGTGTTCGACGATCCTGCCGCAGCGGATCGGGCAACTCAGACAGCCGTCGGTCGCGACCAGGCGCGTCGAGGCCATCGTCTGACCCGACAGCGCGTCTGCTCCGGCGAAGCGGGCCTCCTGCGCGTTCCGCGTCACGACGATGCCGAGCTCCTGCATACGCGGCAGGAACCCGCCCGTGCCGTAGTCGGGCAGCGACCCGCCGGTCATGGGATGCGCCTTGAGCGTGGCGCTCCACTTCTTGACGTAGGTTCGGAACGCCGCTGGTTTCGCGATCGGCACCTTGGCCGTGCCGTGCGCCGCGACGCCCTTGAGGTTCTTCGCCCCGAAGACCGCGCCGAGCCCGGTGCGGCCCGCGGCCCGTTCGCCGGAAGCCAGTCCCGCGTAGCGGACCCGGTTCTCACCTGCGGGCCCGATGACGAGGGCCGCGGCGCGCCGGCCGGTCCCCGCCACGAGCGCCTCCTGTGAGGCGGTCGTCCGCAGCCCCCAGACGTCGGCGGCGTCATGGAACGTGACCTCGCCACCGTCGCCGACCTCGAGCCAGACGGGCGCTTCCGCCGCGCCCGTGATCACGAGGGCGTCGACGCCGGCCTTCTTCAGGTAGGTCCCGAACGGGCCTCCGCAGTTCGACGAGCCGACGGTCCCCGTCTGCGGAGAGAGTGCGCTCACGTTGAAGCGGGCCGTGCTCGGCGCTCCCGACCCGGTGAGCGGACCGGTCGAGATGACGACGACGTTCTCAGGTCCCAGCGGATCCGTGCCCGCGGGCAGCGTGTCCATGAGGATGCGCGCCGCCATCACCTTGCCGCCGAGCGTCGCGCGCCGGTCGCCATCGGTCCACGGGTACTCGCTGACGTCGCGCGTCGTGAGGTCGATGCGCAGGACGCGCCCCATGTAGCCGCCCATCGAGGAGCTCACAGCGCCGCCTCGAGGATTCCGAGGATCTCGTCGACGCTCGCGTCCTTCGGGTTGAACACGATCGCGCCGTCGTCCGCCGCGACCCGCGCGATCTCGGGCAACTGTTCCCGGCTCACGCCGCACTCGGCCAGCGTGGTCGGCTGCCCCGCTACCTCGTGCAGATGCTGCAGCAGGGATCGGACCGCGCCGATGGCTGCGGCCGGCCGCTGCGCCTCAGGCGTACCGGCATACACGTCAGGCCCGGCGAGGTGCAGCAGCAGCTCGCCGTAGCGCGGTCCCGCGCATTCGAGGTTGAACTGCATGCCCCAGGGAAGCAGAACCGCCATGGCATCGCCGTGCGGGACGCCCGCGACGCCGCCGCAGGCGTGTCCCATCGCGTGCACGACCCCCACCATCGCGTTGCTGAACGCGGCCCCGCCGAGCAGCGCCGCGTTGGCCATCGCCAGACGCGCCTTCGCATCCCGACCGTTGGCGACCGCGGCCGGAAGGTACTCGCGCACCAGGTCGATGGCGGTGCGCGCATAGGCGTCGGAGAGCGGGTTGGCCTGCTTGCACGAGAACGCCTCGACCGCGTGCGTGAGCGCGTCCATGCCGGTCGAGGCCGTCAGGCGCGGCGGCAGACCAAGGGTCATGCGGGGATCGAGCACCGCCACGTCGGGCACCAGGTTGAAGGACGCGAAGCCCATCTTCACATGGCGCTCGGTGTCCTTGATGACCGCGGCGCCGGTGACCTCGCTGCCGGTTCCCGCTGTCGTTGGGACCGCCACGAACGGCGTCATGTAGCGTCCGACGAGGCGGTCGGCACCCCGGAACTCGAGCAGGTCGGTCGCTCCGGTGGACAGCACGATGTTCGCGCCCTTGGCCGTGTCGAGCACGCTCCCGCCCCCGACCGCCACGATACAGTCGCACCCGCTATCCCGGAACGCGGCCGCGACGTCGTTCACGACCGTCACAGCGGAATCCACCGGCACGTCGTCGTAGAGCACGCCGACCTCGATGCCGCCGTCGGTCAACGCCGATAGCACGATGTCGACGAGGCCCATGCCGCGCAACTGCTTGTTGGTCAGCACGAGCGCCCGCGCGCAGCGCAGGTTCTTCAGCTCGAACGGGATGTTCTCGATGGCGCCCTCGCCCGACAGCACCTTCGCGGTGTTCGCGAACTCGTAGTAGGACGGGATCATGAGGCGGCTCCTTCGGTCGGAAGCGACGCGGTGCGGAGGACGAGGCCCGCGTACGCCCGCAGGTGACCCGCCTGCCGAGTCGCGGGCCGGGGCAGGATCCGGCGGGTCATGATGTCGGGGAAGAGGTAGCCCTCGACGACGTGCAGGCAGCGCACGAGCGAGATGCCGAGCGCGACGTCCCCGGACAGCGTCGCCCGGTGCTCCGCGAACGACTGCACTACACCCTTCATCCCGAGCAGGACGGGGAGTGCGCCGTCGACGTTCTTGAAGGTGACGAGCAGGGTCGGCTCGACGTCGTCCCGACCACCCATCGCCTCGAGACGGCCACCCTGTTTCCGCACGCTGGTGCGCGGACCGCGCGGTGCGATCGCGAGCGTGACGACGGTGCCCTCGGGCCACGACCCGACGTCACGGCGCACCCGGTCGTCGAGCCGCGCACACGCCACGAGCCCGCGCCCCATGACGGCGAAAACGACGCCGGCGAGCACGCGCTTGAGCCCCCTGCCGATCCCCGGACCGATGCGCACATCGCGTTCCATGCCGCCCCCTGACCTCGACCGTCGCGCATCATCGTACAACCGCGACGATGCGCTCGCGGGCGCGCGGCCGCACGCGCATACTGCGAGCAGACCAAGGCACAAGGGACGGGACATCGTGGGAGCCACGCTCGCAGGCAAGGTCGTCGTGATCACGGGCTCGACCCGCGGCATCGGACGCTGCATGGCCGAGGCCTGCGCCGCCGAAGGCGCCACGGTCGTCGTGTCCTCCCGGACCGCATCGGCCGTCGATGAGACGGTCACCTCCCTGAGGGCCGTCGGTGCCACAGCGTCGGGTATCGCGTGCGACGTCTCCTCGGAGGCCGACCTCGAGGCGCTGCTCGCCCACACGATCGCGGCGCACGGCGGCGTCGACGTGTGGGTGAACAACGCGGGGATCTCGCTCGGCATGCGTCACCACACGGAGACTTCGCCCGAGGAGATCCACGGCATCGTCGACGTCAACCTCGTGGGGACGATGCTGGCATCGCGGCTGGTCGTTCCGTACCTCGTGAAGCGCGGCGGCGGACTTCTCGTCAACGTCTCGGGCCGCGGCGGGCGCGGCGACACCGCCGCCTACACCGCGGCCTACGCGGCCACGAAGGCCGGCGTCATGGTCTTCACGAAGAGCCTGGCGGCCGAGCACAAGGCCGACCCGGTCTCGATCCTCGTCTTCATGCCCGGGATGGTCGACACCGACTTCTACGGGGCGGACATGCAGGTGAGCCCCGACCTCGCCGACCTGGTCGGCAACATCCGGATCGTGCTCGACGCGATCGGGACCCCGCTCGCCGACGTCGGCCCGAAGCTGGCCGAGGTGGCCGCGATGAAGCCCGGCAGCGAGACCGGGACGGTGCATCGCGTCAGCAGCGGGATGCGCGGGATGCTCGGGGGATTCAAACTGGTGGGTGCCCGCATCTCGGGCCGCATGAAGCCTATGTAGGGGGACCGCGTGGGGGACGTCGGGGATCGCTCGGACCTTTGGGACGACGCCTGGTCGCGGCCTGAGCCGCCGGCCGCGGAGCCCGTGCGCGCACGTCCGCAGTGGGAGCCGCCGGCGGGCGACTCGTCGCCCGTCGGCCGTTCGC
>Ga0209748_1001124_pt1 | contig 13292 bp, 11 predicted proteins | sample BarGraIncu00421A_FD_185490 | JGI IMG/M metagenome (GOLD analysis project Ga0209748, IMG submission 185490) | Arctic peat soil microbial communities from Barrow, Alaska - Barrow Graham LP Incubations 004-21A (SPAdes) (version 2) | ecosystem: Environmental > Terrestrial > Soil > Wetlands > Peat... | reverse complement strand
TGGCTCGGGGCGCTCAGCGACGACGAGCTCGACGCCCTCACCCGCGGTTACCGCGGCCTTCTCCGCGTCGCCGCCGAGACGCCCGCGCAGGAAGCCGCCGCGACGCAGCCGGCAGGCACGGCGGTGCGGCATGGCTGAGGTCCGCACCGACACGCCCGCTCACCCCGTGCCCCAGCCGTGGGGCGTGACCTTGAGCACCCGGCGCATCGCCCTGGTGATCGCGGCGGTCATGCTCGGCATGCTTCTTTCCGCTCTCGACCAGACGGTGGTCGGCACCGCCATGCCGCGCATCATCGCGAGCCTCGACGGCTTGCAGCACTATGCCTGGGTCGCCACCGGCTACCTGCTCGCCTCGGCGGCCTCCATGCCCATCTGGGGCAAGCTCAGCGACGCCTACGGCCGCAAACGCTTCTTCATCCTCGGCATGGCGCTCTTCGTCACCGGCTCGGTGCTCTGTGGCCAGAGCCACAGCATGACCGAGCTCATCCTGTTCCGCGCTTTCCAGGGCCTCGGCGCCGGCGCCATGATGCCGATCTCGCAAGCCATCATCGGCGACATCTTCCCGCCGGCGCAACGCGCCCGCTGGACCGGCGTGCTCATGAGCGTGTTCGGCGTGGCCACGATCATCGGTCCGCTGCTCGGCGGCTGGATCACCGACAGCAGCCTCGGCTGGCGCTGGACCTTCTACGTCAACGTGCCCATCGGCATCCTCGCCCTGACGTTCGCGGCCTTCGCGCTCCCAGGGCACGTGAGCCTGCGCAAGCACCGCATCGACTACGTCGGCTCAGCGCTCCTCGTGGCCGCCGCGGTCCCGCTGCTCCTCGGCCTGAGCTGGGGCGGCAACACGTATCCGTGGCTCTCCTGGGAGATCGTCGGCATGTTCGTCTTCTCCGTCGTGATGTGGGTGGCGTTCTTCCTGCGGGAGACGCGGGCCGCGGAGCCCGTGATCAGCCCGCGGCTCTTCGAGAACAGCATCTTCACGGTCTCGGCCGTCGCCGCGGCACTGCAGAGCGCCGGCATGTTCGGCGCCATCATGTTCTTGCCGCTCTTCGTGCAGGGCGTGCTCGGCAAATCGGCGACCAACTCGGGCCTCATCCTCATGCCGCTCATGCTGGGAGCTATCGTCACGAGCATCGGCGCCGGGCAGATCCTCGCCAAGACCGGCAAGTACAAGGTCATCGTCATCGTCGGCTCCGTGCTGGCCACCGCGGGCGCGTACCTGCTCTCGCGCATGGGCCTCGAGACGACGTGGGTCACCGTGGTCCGGAACATGGTCGTCATGGGCCTCGGCCTTGGCGTCGCCATGAGCGCGTTCACGGTGATCGTCCAGAACCAGTACCCGTCGCACCGCCTCGGCGAGGTCACGGCCGGCCTGCAGTTCTTCCGCTCGATCGGGAGCACCGTCGGGCTGGCGGTGTTCGGGACGATCCTCAACAACCAGTTCGCGGCGGCCATGAAGACCAACCTGCCGGCGCCGCTGCAGAAGTACAACGGCTCAGCGACGCTCGACAACCCGCAGGTGCTGCTCTCCTCCGCCGCGAGCGCGAAGATCCATACGCTGTTCGCGAAGTTTGGCGCCCAGGGCGAGCCGCTCTACCAGGCCTTCATGCACGCCGTGCGCCAGAGTCTGAGCACGGCGATCAGCGACTTGTTCGTGCTCTCCGCCATCGTCGGGCTCATCGGTCTCGTGGTGGTGCTGTTCCTGCGTGAGGACCCGCTGCGACGCACGCATGCGATGGACCCGGAGAGCGGCGAGGAGGACAGCGAGGCCGGGCCCGGCGCGGACACCAGTCCCGCCCCTGGCGCCGAGACCGAGCCGGAGGCGGCGTGACCTGACCCCTGAAATCGGTCCACCCAGAGGTTATGGTTTTCGGACCGAGAAGGAGCAGTCAGGTCATGCCCAGAGGCGTGTCCCTCGCGCACAGGTCTTCATGACGTGTCGCGTCGGGGGAAGTCCGCCCGATGCAGGCCGTCTTCCCCAGCCGCCGACTCCGTGCCGACGCCCGTTCAGGACGCGGTCGAGGGCCGGCGGCAGCGTCAGGCCCAACGCCGTCGGCCGCAGGGTGGCCTTGGATGTACCCGGCGGTACACTGAGCGCAGGTGTGGCCCGCCGGGCCGTATGCTGCCAGCTCGCCGAGGGGTAGCAGGCAGTACTCATCCAAACTGACCGCGATTGTAGGAATCCGGAGGACACGATGGACATCAATGGGGCAGTCTGCATCGTCACTGGGGCGTCTTCTGGGATCGGTGCGGCGACGGCGCGCCTGCTGAGCGGGAAGGGGGCACGGGTCGTGCTCGCTGCCCGGCGGGCGGAGCGTCTCGAGGCCCTCGCCGCCGAGCTGCCAGGCTCGCTCGCACTCCCAACCGATGTCACCCTCCCCGGACAGGTCGAGCGACTGGTCACCCAGACCGTCGACGCCTGTGGCAGGGTCGATGTCCTCGTCAACAACGCCAGACAAGGCCTCCACGTCCCCCTCGAGGAGCTGGACCCGGCCGACCTGCGTGCCGTCTTCGACCTCAACGTGGTCGCGCCGCTGGTGGGGATGCAGGCGGTGCTCCCGTTCATGCGAGCGCAGTCGGGTGGAGCCATCGTAAACGTGAGCTCGGGCACGTCGCTGCGGGTCTTCCCCGGGCTCGGCGGCTACGCCGCCACCAAGGCAGCGCTCAACATGGTCTCCCAGGTCGGCCGGCTCGAGCTGGCCGCGGCGGGCGTGATGGTGTCGGTTGTCTACCCGTCGGTCACGGCCACCGAGTTCCACGAGCGGCTCCGGGCCGGCCACCTGTTCAGCGGGGGGCGCGCCATTCCACGCGACCCGCCTGAGCTGGCGGCCGCGGCCATCGCCTTCGCCATCCGCAGCGGCGAAGCCCACGTCCTGGTCGCCGATCCACCCCGGCCGATCGTCCCTGGGGACAATGAGGGCTGGGGCGCCCTGCTCGCCCGTCAAGGACCCGGTGGCGCGACCCCGCAGTCGCTGCGCGACGAGGACCCGGAGCCGAGCGGGCGTGCGACCGAAGAGAGGCACCCGAGATGATCCTGGTGACCGCGGCGAACGGGCGGACCGGCCGGAGCGTGGTCCGGGCCCTGGCTCGTGCCGGGCACCGCGTCCGCGCGTTCGACGTCGCCACCGACGTCGAACAGCTCGTCGATGAGGGAGCTGCGGAAGCCCTCGTCGGCGACCTGCTCGACCCGGGCGACCTGCGCCGGGCAGTCGAGGGTGCCCAGTCGGTCGTCCATATCGGGCCCCCCATGCACCCCCGAGAGCCCGAGATGGGCCACGGCGTCGTGACCGCCGCCCGCCGGGCCGGGGTGGAGCACATCGTGCAGTTCTCGGTCACGCACCCCCAGCTTGAGCCGCTCTTGAACCACCAGGCAAAGTTGGCGGTGGAACGCGTGGTGCTGCTGTCCCGAATGCCGTTCACTATTCTTCAGCCCATGCACTACATGCAGAACGTCGACGTGGCACACGTGGTCGCAGAGGGAGTCCTGCGCCAGCCCTACTCGCTCGCTACGCGCCTGGCCCATGTGGACCTGGAAGACGTCGCCGAGGTCGCCGCCAAGGTGGTGGGCGAGGGGCGGCACCATCACTACGCCACCTACGAGCTCTGCGGTGAGGACTTCCGCAACGCGCACGAGCTAGCCCAGGCGATCTCCGCCGCGTCCGGGCGCCCGGTCGCTGCCGAGCAGGTCCCGTTCCCTGCGGGCACGACCGCCGGACCTCGACCGTCCGAAGCGGATGACTACCGCCTCGACTCCATGTTCCGGCTCTTCGATCACTACGGACGCTACGGCATCAGCGGCAACTCGAACGTGCTCAGCTGGCTGCTGGGACGCCGACCGACGAGCTTCGACCAGTACGTGCGCCGGAGCCTGGCCGCCAGCTGATGGCGGGGCCGAGCGAGGCCAGCAGCTTCGCCCTTGATGATCGGCCTGGGACGCGGAGGCAGCACCCGCCGGCCGGTCATCTCGGCGGCGATCAAGGCCGTGCCCGAACTCCCCTTCGACCACAAGTCGCGTCGATCGGGCTTTGCCCTGCGTCGTCTCCGCATGGGCTCGCTGCTCTTTGCGCTGGCCACGGGCGAGGCGACCATTATCGGCTTTCGCGTCTTGCAGGGCCTGGGTGGCGACCTGATCGCGCCCAAAGGGGGCGAGAACGACGCCACGCTGCCGCATGCGGTCGAGCAGTGCACACCTCGGCCTCTCGGGGGCGCAGAAGCGAGCGACCCCTTGGCGGCGTGGCGCCAGCCGGGCGCGCTCGCGATGGCTGCCGGATCGACCAATCACGGTCTGGCGCGGTACACTTCCTCGATGCCCATGCTGCGACGCATCACGCTTGACGAACTGCACGACCGCCGCTGGGAGCTGTTGGCGCTCACCAGCGTCGGCGCCTTCATGACCCCGCTCGACGGCAGCATCGTCGCTGTCGCCCTGGCCAAGATGGGGCCGGCGTTGCACCTGAGTTTCAGCGCCAGCATCTGGGTGCAGGCCGCTTATCTCTTGGCCATGGCGGTGCTCCTCCTCCCCCTCGGCCGCCTGGCCGACCACCACGGGCGGGTGCACTTCTACCTGGCCGGCGTCGTCATCTTCACGGTGGGCTCGCTGCTCGCCGGCTTGAGCGTGACCGGCCCCTGGCTGATCGTCAGCCGCGTCATCCAGGGCGGCGGCGGGGCCTTGCTGATGGCCACGTCGGCGGCCATCGTCACCGCCGTCTTCCCGCCGCAGGAACGCGGTCGCGCCCTGGGCATCAACGTCATGGCCGTGTACGTGGGCCTGAGCGTGGGCCCGGTGCTCGGCGGCCAGATCGTCGACCATCTGGGCTGGCGCTGGATCTTCTTCGTCAACCTGCCCATCGGCCTGGTCGTCTTCCTCTGGGGCTGGCTGCTGATGCCGCGCCGCGAGCGCGAGATCAAGGAGGCGCCGCGGCCTGATCTGCTCGGCTCGGGGCTGCAGGCCGTCGGCCTCACCTGCCTGCTGGTGCCGCTGACCTTCGCCTCGGAGTGGGGCTGGGCATCAGCGCCCACCATCGCCTTGCTCGTCATCTCGGTCCTGAGCTTCGCCGGCTTCGTGCTCACCGAGCGGCGCGTGCGGGACCCGCTGCTCGACATGGACCTGCTCCTGCACAATCGCCTGTTCGCGGCGGCCAATGCGGCGGCGCTGCTCAACTACATGGCACTGTACGCGATCAGCATCCTCACGGCAATCTTCCTCGAGGTGGTGCAGGGTAAGTCGGCCGGGTTGACCGGCTGGATCATGCTCGCCCAGGCCGCCGTGCAGGCCATCGTGAGCCCGTTCGCCGGGCGGCTGAGCGACAGGGTCGGCTCGCGCGTGCTGAGCACGCTGGGCATGGTGATTACGGCCGCCGGCATGGTCCTGCTGGCGTTCCTACCGCGCACGGCCAGCATCCCGCACGTCATGGGCGCCCTCGTTCTCGTGGGCCTCGGGCTGGCCACCTTCAGCGCCCCCAACACGAGCGCCATCATGGGCAGCGTGGCAAGACCTCAGCTCAGCCTGGCAAGCGCCTTCCTCGGCACGATGCGCGTGACCGGCATGGCACTGAGCGTGGCCCTGCTTGGCGGCATCGCCGCCAGCCAGCTGGGCCGCGCCGGCGGCCGCATTCTCTACACGCATGGCCACGGGACCGCCGCCATCAACGCCGCCGCCAACTACGCCACCGGCTACAAGTACGCCATGCTCACCGGCGCCGGCCTGGCGCTCGTCGGCGCGCTGGCCTCGCTGACGCGGGGCTCGCAGGCGCCGTCCGCGCCCATCCGCGGCGCCGAGCCAGCCGTCCGTGCGGGCGCACGGCCCGCCGCTGAAGCGCGCTGACGCTCGGACCGCGGGAGCGCACCGTCAGGCAGACTTGATCGTCGGTCCGCGCGCGCACAGGTTATGAAGACGCGTCCCGTCCGCGGAAGTCGGCCCTGTGCAGGCCCTCTCCCCCAGCCGCCGGCGCGCTGCCGACCGGACACGTCCGAATCCAGCCAGGGCGCTATCACACGAACTGGACCAACGAATGGAGGCGGGACGGTATGTTCCTTTGTCACCTTGTCTGGGAAGAAGGCGCTCGGTAGTGCCCCGGCGAACCTGAGGGCACTGCTGAAGATCACGGAACAAGGGCCCCAGTCGTCGTGCAGGAATCACCGAAACCACCCTTCGAGTCCGCCGCCCTCACGCGCCACCCGACGAGCATGTGGAGCGCTCTCGCAAGGCGCGCCGCACGCAGACGCCGTGGCGCGCCCAGCTTCGCGCGGGGCCGACCTGGCTGGGGCGTGCTGGCGGCCGCGGCGGCGACGCTGTGCCTGAGCCTGATCGGCAGTGCCTGCGCCGGCAGTGCGGGGCAACGCCCGTCCGCAAGCCAGACGACGAGCGTGCCTACCGCCCGGCTCTCGATCACGCCAGCCAGCGGCACCGGCAACGTGAAGCCGCAGAAGGGCATCATGGTCAAGGTGCTCGGCGGGAGGATCGTCAAGGTCAGCGTTGACACACGCGGCGACCCCGTCACCGGCATCCTCGACTCCGCTGCCACCACCTGGCACAGCCGCTGGGCGCTCGATACCGCTACGCGCTACACGGTCCGCGCCACAGCGCGCGACGCGGCGGGCCGGACAGTCACGGTAACGAGCACGTTTCGCACGCTCGCTCCGCGCCGGACGTTCACCACGGAGATCTTCGAGGGTCACGACCTGACCTACGGCGTCGGTATGCCCATCATCCTCAAGTTCAGCCGGCCCATCAGCGATCGCCGCGCGGTGCAGCGCTCGCTGCGGCTGTGGACCTCGAGGCGGGTGGTCGGGGCCTGGTACTGGGACGGGGATGCAACCCTCTACTTTCGACCGCGAAGCTACTGGCCGGCGCACACCAAGGTCCGCTTCGTCGCGCACCTGAACGGCATCGAGGGTTCGCCCGGCGTCTACGGCACGCACACCCTCAGGCAGAGCTTCGTCATCGGAGGCTCGCTGATCGCCGTGGCAAACACGCGTACCCACCACGTGCGCATCTACCTGAACAGGCACCTGTTCGCCGACTGGCCGATCAGCGCCGGCCGGTCCGGAGACGACACCCCTAACGGGACCTACCTGACGATCGAGAAGCAGAACCCCGCCCATATGAAGGGGCCGGGCTACGACATCGAGGTGCCGTGGTCGGTGAGGTTCACCTGGAGCGGTGACTACCTGCACGACGCCTACTGGTCGGTGGGCGAGCAGGGGTTTGCCAACGTAAGCCACGGCTGCGTGAACCTCTCTCCCGCCCACGCCAAGACCTACTACCAGCTTGCCGTCCCCGGAGACCCCGTGACGATCAGCGGAAGCCCGCGCGGCGGGACCTGGGACAACGGCTGGACCGTGTGGTTTCTGTCCTGGCCCAAGCTCCTGCGCGGGAGCGCGCTGCATGAGGCGGTGCGGGCAGGGCCGAACGGAAGCACGTTCGTTGACCCGGCATCGCTGCGACCGTCGAGGGCCAAGCCGCCGCTCGGCGCGCCTCGGCCGAGGAACGCCGCCCCGGCGTAAACGACTGACTGGACGCCACCGCAGGCCGAGCCCTTCTTCTCGTTCTGGGACCGCCATCAGCGCATCTGGTGAGGAAGAGCAGGACCCGACGCCGCCCACGAGAGAACCGGCCCTCCCACCAACACAGGAAGTGGACCACTGAATGGGGGCAGGTCAGTAGCCGCCCATGCCCTCGATCCCGTATCCGCCAAACCAGCCGAAGAGCTTCTGGGCTCCGTGAGCGGCGAATGCGAGACCGAGGACGAGACGGATGAGAAGCAGTCCGAATGAAGCCATGATGTGTTTCCTCCCAGTGTTCATCTTAGAAGAACTTACTTCTGGTAAGCTGTCACTCGTGAAGAGTAAGCCCTATAACTTACGAAAGTCACGTAGGTCACTCATGGTAAGTTCAGAGAACCACGACCCGCAGGTCTGTGAGGTCTTCCGTCAGGCGATCGAGCTGATCGGCCGGCGCTGGACCGGAGCGATCGTCTCGGTGATGCTCAAGGGAGCGACGCGCTTCTGCGAGATCCGCGATGCGATTCCAGGCATCAGCGACCGCCTCATGACCGAGCGCCTGAAGGAGCTCGAAAACAACGGCGTTGTCGTGCGCGAAGTCATCGATTCGCGCCCACCTCAGGTCTCCTATCGCCTGACCGAGAAGGGCGAGGCGTTGGGACCGGTACTCGACTCGGTCAGCGTGTGGGCTGCAGAGTGGTGAGGCGGAGAAGTGCACGTGTCTACGCCTGTGGCGCCTGACAGCAACCCAGAGAGCCCGAGCACACTCCAGCGCTGGTGGCTCGCGATCCGACCCAAGACGCTGCCCGCAGCAGCTGCGGGCGTGATCGTTGGTACCGCCCTCGCGTGGAGAAACGGCGGCTTCTCCCTTGGGCCGGCCCTGGCCGCGCTGGGCGTGGCGCTGCTACTCCAGATCGGCAGCAACCTCGCGAACGATGTCTACGACGACGAACGCGGAGCCGACACCACAGACCGGCTCGGCCCTGTGCGCGTGACCCAGTCGGGCCTGTTGAGCCGAGATCAGGTCAAGCGCGGCATGAAGATCGTGCTCGCCCTCGCGTTCGCGATAGGCATCTACCTGACCTTCGTGCGAGGTGTGATGGTGCTCGTCATCGGCGTTGCGGCGATCGTCGCTGCGGTCGCGTACACCGGCGGGCCCTACCCGCTCGGCTACCACGGCTTGGGGGAGGTGTTCGTCTTCCTGTTCTTCGGGCTGACTTCCGTGGTGGGAACCTACTGGGTGCAGACCGGAACCACGTCTGTGCTCGCCTGGCTCGTAGCGACGGCGATCGGGGCCATCATCACCGCCATCATCGTGGTGAACAACCTACGCGACATCGAACAGGATCGAGCCACCAACAAACGAACCGTCGCGGTGAGGATCGGTGCGCGCGCCACCAAGTTCGAGTACGGGACGCTCATGACGCTCCCCTACGCACTGCTCACGATCCTCGTAGTGATGAACGCGCTGCCGCTCGCTGCGCTTCTCACATGGCTTTCGCTGCCACTGGCGCTACGGGCAACGCGTCGCGTGTTCGCGCAGACCGGCCGCTCGCTTAACGCCGCGCTCGCCGAGACGGGGCAGACGGCTCTCGTCTACAGTGTGCTCTTCGCTGTCGGTATGGTTCTCGCGCGCTGACGCGACGCCACGTCCCCGGCCTTGCCTTCTGGTCGCGTGTACGCAGACTGCCCGCCTCAACCGAGGCGGGCAGTCGTAATGTGGTTCTGGCGGAGAGGAGGGTTCGAACCCCCGAGCTGCGCCGTCAGGCGGAGCGCGATCGCGACGAGGCGACGCGCGACAGCCTCGCCGCTCTCGGTGTTTGCCGGCCGCTCATGGAGGGGGCGACGACGTGACGGATCGGCTGCCGCCTTCGCTACCTGGGACTATCATGAGAAGCAGCATCACGATCACGGAGGAGCAATGCCACAAGGCGAACACAACAGCCGCCGGCGAGCGTCAGCCGACACGGCCAAGACGATCAAGTGCCGGGTCGACGAGACGCTCGACTGCCGGTCCGAGGGCAACGGTGTCTACTTCGAGGTCGAGCCGCTGGTCGCGGTCGACTTGCTCGTCTCGTTGGCCGAGCAGCTCGCGCCCGATCGGCTCGTCACCGTCCTTCAAAACTGGGCGGCCAAGATGTGGGGTTGGAAGGCAGAGGTTCAGCCAGAGCACGAGTAACCCTCCGTGCGTGGGGGGTGGTCATTGATGGCCACCCTCCGCAACTGACCTGACCCCATTCATTGGTCCACTCTCTGCAACAGGTTGCGAGCCGGTTCTCGCCTGAACGCCGGCCAGGCGCAGGCGGCGAGGACGGTACCTAACCGGGCGGTCGGCGGCGGGAAGCTGGCCTCGGCTCAGCTGTCTCCACGGTAATCGCCTTGAGCCGGCAGCGAAGCAGTCCTACCCGCGAAGCCGATCCTGTTCCTGGAGCACACGCCTCTGAAGGGTGACAATCGCCTGGCCGGGATCACAAGACTGGCAGGGCAGGACAAGCCTAATGGCAACCCAGCGTGCTGCTGGAGGTTATGAAGACGTGTCGCGTCGCGGGAACTGCGCCCTGTGCAGGTCCTCTCCCCCAGCCACCGACGCGGAGCCGACGCCCTTACCCGACGCGATCGAGGCTCCGGTGGTGGTCCTCGCCCAGGAGGTCCCGCCTATTTCTCGCTCTACAACGACGTCAGGCCGTACGAGGCGCTCGGGCAGCGGATCCCGCTCGCGATGCATCCGGGAGACCAACACCTATTTCGGGCCTCGAGTGTCCAAAGAAGTTGACACGGTACACCGCCAGTGCGCCCGCGGTCTGGACTCCGAAGGGGGCGGGCAGGCACGTGCCTGCCCGCCCCCTTCGGCGGACCGCGACGGGAGAACGCCGGTGCCGCGTTCTCCCGGGTTCTGGCGTCGCGGGTCCCCTCGAGACGCTCTGACGGGCGCGGGCTGGCCGCCCCACCGTCAGTCGTTAAGCCCCTCGAGGACCTTCGCCGTGCCGGACAGGCCCAGACGCGTGGCGCCGGCGGCGATCATCTCGAGGGCCGCCTCGGTGGTGCGGATGCCGCCGGAGGCCTTCACGCCCAGGCGGCCGCCCACGGTCTGGGACATGAGCGCGACGGCGTGGGCGCTGGCCCCGCCGGCGGGGTGGAAGCCGGTGGAGGTCTTGACGAAGTCGGCGCTGGCGGCCTCGGCCGCCTGGCACACCGCGACGATCTGTTTGTCCGTCAGCGCCGCGGACTCGATGATGACCTTGAGGACCACCGGCGCCGGCGCGGCGGCGCGCACCGCGGCGATCTCCGCGCGCACGGCGTCGAACTGACCGGTGGTGGCTAGGGCGAGGTTGATGACCATGTCGATCTCGTCCGCGCCGTCGGCCACGGACCGGGCAGCCTCGGCGGCCTTGACCTCGGCGTGGTGCGCCCCGGAGGGGAAGCCGCACACCGCGGCGACCTTGACGTCCCCCGTGCCGGTCAGCGGCAGCTGGCTGGGCGAGACGCACACCGAGTAGGTGCCGAGATCCTGCGCCTCGGCCACGAGGGCGGCGAACTGCTCGGCGGTCGCTTCCGGCTTGAGCAGGGTGTGGTCGACGATCCCGGCGACCTCGGAACGTGCGGTCATGATGTGGCTCCCTCATTCTCGGCGAAACCGGACAGTACCTTGTAGGACACAGAAACTCCCGCTCCCTTCATGCCGCGAGCTCATACTCGTGGATCAGCCCGCCAAGCATGTCTTGTGGTCGTACTGGCGCGGTCGAGCTGACCACGACGGGTTCTCTTTCCCTGGTGTCTGACGCGCGCAGGCCGAGTCCACGAGGGGCCGCTTGGCATTGTAGTGGTCGACGTACTTTAGCGAGCACCTTCTCCAGGTGTCTGCGACCACAGATAAGCATCCAATCCAGGCGTTCCATGCGCACGGTGCGCACCCAGCGTTCGGCAAAGGCGCTCGCCTTGGGAGCCTGGATCGGCGTGCGAATCACTCTGATCCCCTCCGCGGTGAACACCTGATCGAAGCTGGCGACGTACTTGCAGTCCCGGTCTCTCAAGCAAGAATCGAAACGTTCGACCCTCATCGGCAAGGTCGCAGGAGAGGTTTCTCGCCTGCTGGGTGACCCAGGCTGCGTTGGGGTTTCGAGTCACGCCGAGAATGTGGATCCGTCGGCTTGCGACCTCGAACGCAAACAGCACGGAGAAGGTGCGCAGAAAGAGGCTGTCCACGGTGAAGAAGTCAAAGGCGAGGATGCCCTGCGCCTGGGCTCTGATGAACTTTAGACCAGGTCGGTCCCTCCCGGCGCGGCGCGGGGCCCAGGCCCTGGCGGCGCAGCAGAGTGCGGATCGTGGTGGCCGACACTCTGCTGCCCAGCTTGACGAGCTCTCCCCGAATGCGCAGGCACCCCCATCTCGGATTCTCTTTGGCCATGCGAAGCACCACCTCGATGACTCTCGCTTCCAGCGCTGGACGGCCGCCGCGGGGATGGCGCCGAAAAGTCCACTTGCGGCGCACGAGTTCCCGGTGCCAGCGCAAGAGAGTGGACGGGGTGACCAGAAACGTGTGCCCGGCGCCTCGGGGAAGAACCCGGCTGGCGGCGGCTAGGAGAAAACGATCGCGCCGCCGCAGTCTCGGCCGAGGGGTCTGACGATGCAGGACCTCCAGCTGGTGGCGTAAGACGAGGATCTCGACGTCCTTGGAGCGGTCGGCGGTCGGCGAGCCGAGCGCCCAACCAGTCAGCCTACGAAGAGCGAGGTAGAGCAACGCGAATACCACCGACGAATCCCTTCTTGGGAGAGACAGGAGACCTGAAGGAAACGCTTGCTCAGCGACGTTGCCGAGAGTTTGTGTGCCCTTCAGGGACTCGAGTTGAGCTGACGCGGGGGGAAGCGTCCGGCGGAAGAGTGAACAGCATCAGAGGGGCGACGTATCAGTCGGAGCCCGAGACCCCAGGCAAAGGAACGGGAGGCGTACAGATTGGCTCTTGCGACAGGTCTCCACGTTCTGCGCGACATAAACGGGTCCAGTTGCAGCGCTTTCACACGGGCACCGACACGATGCCGACTCGCTCCATGCGTCGCAGCCGTGACCTCGACGTTGGCTAGGGACTCTCCGACATCCCTACGAGTTCCGCAACCTCGTCCCATGAGGAAGCCTCGACGCCCTTTGCTATCACCGTTGCCCTCCCCTCACGCTGCCACTGTGTCAGGCTGCGAGCGAAGGCCGGTCGCGCCTGCCCTCTCTGCCAAGATGATGTGAGACGATCATGACCGAGGAATTACTGAGCATGACGGGCGAGATCGGAGCACAGAGATGTCATTGTTGCAGAGGAAGGATGTACGGGGGAACGGAGCCGGCGGCGCCGGAGCGCAGCGAGCCGTAGGCGAGCGTAGCGCAGGGGCCGCCGGACGCGCCGCCCCCTCGGCGCCTGCGGATCCCGAGCTCGTGGAGCGGCCCCAGCGGCGGCGCTTCAGCGCCGAGTACAAGCTGCGCGTCCTGCACGAGGCGGACGGCCTCTCGCGGCCCGGTGAGATCGGCGCCCTGCTGCGCCGCGAAGGCCTCTACTCTTCCCACCTCTCCACCTGGCGCGGGCAGCGCGAGGAGGGCGCCTTCGAGGCCCTCTCGCGGCCCCGGGGGCGTAAGCCGGAAGGTCCCCTCGCGGTGGAGAATGCAGAGCTGCAGCGGCGCCTTACGCGCAGCGAGACGGAGCTTGAGAAGGCGCGCCGGGTGATCGCGGTCCAGGGAAACGTCTGCGCGCTTCTGGGCGAGCTCTTCGAGCCCAGGGGCGCGAGCCCGGCCGCGAGCACCGACTCAT
>Ga0209748_1001123_pt1 | contig 13311 bp, 3 predicted proteins | sample BarGraIncu00421A_FD_185490 | JGI IMG/M metagenome (GOLD analysis project Ga0209748, IMG submission 185490) | Arctic peat soil microbial communities from Barrow, Alaska - Barrow Graham LP Incubations 004-21A (SPAdes) (version 2) | ecosystem: Environmental > Terrestrial > Soil > Wetlands > Peat... | reverse complement strand
TGCGCCGGTGTAATTTGACCACCCATTTTTGAGAGTTTTAAGAACGATCATTTCCTTATCCTGATTAGCGTATTACAAAATTAGATTTATTTATTTTGATTCAATATTTTCATTGACATTGTTTTTTTGTCTTCTTCTCAATGATTCTCCTGCGAGTTCCATTCGATGTGCATCATGAACTACCCTGTCAAGTATAGCATCCGCTATAGTTTGCTCACCAATAACTTCATACCATTCTGCCACGGGTAATTGAGACGTAATAATCGTTGAGCGGTTTCCATGACGATCTTCAATGATTTCCATAAGCACTGACCTGCTTGAGGCATCAAGCGGTTGTAGACCAAAATCATCAAGTATCAGAAGATCCTGTCGTTCTATTTTAGCAATCTCCCTGATGTAAGAACCATCAGCCTTGGCCATCTTTAATCTTGTAAACAGCTTTGCTGAGCTTGTATAGAGCACTTTGAACCCAAGTATACAAGCCTGATTCCCAATTGCTGAAGCGATAAAACTTTTACCTATCCCAGTACTGCCGGTGATCAGAAGATTCTCTTTACGTTGAATAAAAGTACATTCAGCCATACGCATAAGCTGATTTTTGTCCAGGTTACGACCTACATCAAAGTGCAGCTGTTCGATGTTGGCTTTATAACGGAACCGGGCATTGCGCATTTGCCTCTCTATCCGGCGATTATTGCGGTCGTCCCACTCGGCATTAACAAGCATAGACACCATTTCATCGCTTGTCATTTGCCCCATACTGCCATTTTCGATACTCGTTCGGAAGGCCCGAACCATACCAAAGAACTTCATCTGTTTCATTTTCTGAAGCGTTTGCTCATTCATCTTAGTTGATTTTTAAGTTAAAAAATACCCCGGGGTTCAGCGTTATTGCTGTCCCAGGGGTTGATTATTATTGGTAATAGTGCTTGCCTCGTATATTCAGGTGAGGCGGCATTGACAGATCAATATCCTGCTGATCATCAACGTTCCGGTCAAGCCCCTTTTCAAGGATTACCCGGATGGTTTGATAGCTGTAATCGCCATATTGCAGGGCACGTTGACAGGCATTGTTAAGCCTCTCTTTTCCGGCGCGTGCAGAAAAACTCAGAACTCCCTGGCAAGACCGATAGGTCTGCTCCGGATGTTGCCTGGCATTAAGCAACTGGATAATATATTCTTTTGTCTGTTGCCCTACCTCCTCGGCACGTTTGATAAAATTATCGGGATTCCAGTCGCTCATAAAGCGGTGTTGTGAAGCCAGGTGATCATTTATTGTAGTGTACCCAAAAGGTTGTCTGTCTCTTTTGTGTACTGCAATCCGCTCATAACGGTGATATATTTCAACTTCAGACTGGCTGTAAAGCAAGGTTGCCTTCTTTCCAATAAAATGGTGAGGTACACTGTAATAATGCTTATCCTCGGCAAGGCAGACATAGTTGTTCTTCAAAACAGAAGCGATATACCGACGCTTTAACTCATACCTTTTCTCCGGCAGGGAATGTAATATGTGGCGCTCCGTATCTTCGAACAACTGTCTCCTGCTGAACGGTCTTCCTGTCAGGGGCCTGTTATTATGTGCTTCTAATGCGTTCCTGATGGCACCATTTAGCACTTCAATGCAAGAATATGCATTGCCCTTTAATACACTGTAAATCGAACGGTAAATGATTTTTACGGCACCTTCTACCAGCGCCTTGTGCTTAGGCTTGTATGGTGCTGCCGGTAAAGCTGCCATCGAATAGTAGCTTACAAAGTCGCGAAAAGCCTCATTAAGTGTCGGCTCATAGCGATTACTCCTGGTTACTGCAGACTTTAAATTATCAGTAACAATGGCATTTGGAACACCGCCAAAGTAATGCAATGCATTTTCGCAGGAGGTTATAAAGTCTTCTTTCTGCTGGGTGTAACTGGCCTCTACGTAGGTCAGCTGGCTTGCACCCAATATGGCAACAAAAACCTCCACCTCTATGGTGTCTAATAAAACAGGATCCAGAACCTTAAGCTTTTCTCCCGCATAATCCACATACATCTTTTCCCCGGCCTTATGCTCAATATGCATAACCGGGTTACGAGCCTTCTTCCATAGGAGATAATAGTGCTTAAACTGAGTTACCCGGTAGCCATCCGGATGCTGCAACATATATTGCTGCCAAAGCATCTCCTTCGTTTTTCCCCGGCTCTTGAGTGCTTTTTCCATAGTCGGGTAAAAAGCTTCCAGTGCTTGAAAACGTGGGGCATCCTCAATATGGCTGCGGGGGACCATATCCATGAACATCTGTTCAAGTTCAGTATCACTCATGTGTTCAATCACTTCAAGCGATTTGCCTGAAGCCAGGAACAACCTGATGTACTTTTTGACACTATTGCGGGGAAGACCTGTCCGTTCCCCGATGGACTGTTTACTTACACCTTCCGTGTAAAGCCTGATAATGCTTCTTACCTTGCTCATAATGATTAGTTTATTTGACATTTGGATTATATTGTACAAAGCCAACATAATCAAAAATGCCCGCTAATCAGCAAGGATATATCGTTCTTAAAGGGTGGTCAATTTGCTCCGGCAGAGACTGACCATTTTGGCCGGCAGAAGGTGGTCAATTTGCTCCGGCGGAGACTGGATATTTTATCCGGCGTGTCCACCGAATAGCGGGACTGGCATAAAAAAAGGTTATGAAAATTGAATTTTATATTGCGCCAATTTAATTCATGTATCCAGTTGATTGATATTATGTTTACTAAATTGGATTTTTGAAAATACAGGAGCAATTTTTTCAAAGAAAAAACCGAAAAATAATAATTTGAACGTAAATCGTTATCAATTCTACGGGAAAATTATCCGCTTGATTAAAAAAAATAAAAAAAGGCGACTTTACAGACAGACTCTAAGTAGGGTTATTCCTCTGATGATGCGCAGCAATATTATGGCAGCCGCAATTACAAGGGCAATATATATTACGTGGCCCAAATCGAAACCAGAAAAACCGTTAGTAAGAAGATAATCAGGATTATTGCGACAAGATAAAGCAGATTGCACTTGATGTTTTATTGTTGAATTAATAAGAAAAAATTAATTGTTAATTGCAAATGTGAGGATCTTTATTTCGTTGGGCCTTATATAATTTTTTAAATAAGTTACATAATTCATAGATTTTTTGACTATCTTTCTTTTGGGATCGGGGTCAGAAGTTCAGGATTTAATTTTTGCAATTGTAATTTAAGTAAAAAGCCCTCGACCAATTGTTGGTGAAGGGCTTTTAAGTTTATTGCCTCAAAATTTAATCAGGCAGTAATTTGAATATGCATCTCAACTTCATGTTCCTTCTCATCATCAGTTAAAAAGATGACATCTCCCTTACCTTGTGTATCTTCCATTTTCCACCATGATTCTGAATTATCATTTAACTGGAAAACGGTGATGCTGTAAGTTGCTTTTCCATAACGATATACAATAGAAACGGAAGGCCACTCCAATGGAAAACAAGGTCTGAATTTTAAATGATCATTCTGTAATTCTATACCTAGCAAGGAGCCTATGATAAACTGGTACATCCAGCCTGATGAGCCCGTATACCAGGTCCATCCTCCTCTTCCCCTGTGTGACTCATTGGCGTAAATATCAGCGGCCATCACATAAGGCTCAACTTTGTAAACCTGCATGGAAGCGGTATCGGAGGAATGACTCAGTGGATGGATCATGCTAAACAATTCCCAGACTTTTTGCCGGTTTCCTAAAGCAGCAAAGGCCATCAATGCCCAGATAGCCGCATGAGAATACTGTCCGCCATTTTCCCTAACTCCCGGCACATATCCTTTGATATATCCAGGGTTAGGTCCGTTTACATTAAATGGGGGATCAAGCAGCTGGATCAGCTTCAGATCTCTTTTTACGAGGTATTTATCCAGTGAAGCCATAGCCATAACACTTCTCTCGACATTTGCTGCTCCGGATAATACAGACCAACTTTGTGCAATGGCATCAATACGGCATTCATCATTGACCTTAGAACCAAGCGCAGTACCATCATCAAAGTAAGCCCGCAGGTACCACTGACCGTCCCAGCCGGAAGCTTCTATGTTCGACTGCAGAGTTGCTGCTTCTTTTAAACACGTCTGGGCGAATAGGTTATCTCCAAACCCACTGGCCGCATCAGAAAAGCGCAATAGTACATTATACTGAAAAAAAGCAAGCCATACACTTTCACCCTGGCCTTTATTGCCAACCCGATCCATTCCGTCATTCCAATCTCCCGAACCGATAAGTGGTAAGCCATGTTTCCCAAATTGAAGGCTATGCTTAATTGCCCTGGCACAATGTTCATACAAAGTGCCGCTCAGGTTACCACTAACCGGAAGATCATAAAGCGAATCTTCCTCAGGATGCAATAACCGGCTCTCCAGAAATCCTACCGGTACTGTAAGGATGTCGGTATCACCTGTTGCATCCATATACCGCGAAACCACGAAAGGCAGCCAGAGCAGATCGTCTGAGCACCTGGTACGAACGCCTCGTCCTTCCGGTGGATGCCACCAGTGCTGAACATCTCCTTCAGCAAACTGCCTGGATGCGCTAAGTAATATTTGTTCACGTGCCATCCCGGGTTGAGAATATAATAATGACAGAACATCCTGCAACTGATCCCTGAAACCAAATGCACCGCCTGACTGGTAAAAGCCGCTCCGTGCAAATATCCTGCATGCCATTGTCTGATAGGTAAGCCAGCCATTTGCCAATATATTCAGGGAGTTATCGGGAGTGGTTACCTTCACGGCACCTAAAATCATTTCCCAATATTCCTTTACATCCTGCAGGGATTGCGTTACAGAATCACGATTGGCAAATTTGCGGATCAAAGCAAATGCTGCCCCGGTGTTTTCTTCATTCCCGATCTGAAATATAATTTCTTTTTCCCCTCCGTCATGTAAATCAAATTTCACCTGAATTGCGGCACAGGGATCCATACCTGCACCACGCCTGCCTGAAAGTTTTTTGCGGTAAAGGGCCTGGGGATCCCCGAGGTTCCTGTTCCTGCCAATAAATTCGGAACGGTCAGCAGTGAAACTCAGATCGGCTCCGTCCACTTTAAAAAAGGTAACACGATCCGTAAAAGCAGAATTGTACCTGTTTCTGAAGAGCAATGCCCCGTTGTCGGTATCCATTTCTGAAAGAATATGCATATTTGTTTTGGAACGCACATCACCCATAATAATTTCGAGGAAACCTGTAGCAGAAAACCGGTATTCCTGTCCTGACTGGTTATTTATTTTCAGTACTATAAATTTTACAGGAAGGTCTTTATCCACAAATACGGTCATCTCGGAAGAAATCCCGAGTTCTCTGTGCTCAAAAACGGAGTAACCAAAGCCATGTGTTGTAACATAAGGTGTCACTCCTTTTGCAGGGAAAGGCGAAGGCGACCAAAAATGACCGGTCTCTTCATTACGCAAATAAAATGCCTCCCCGCCAATATCACTGACCGGATCATTACTCCAGGGTGTAATGCGGTATTCATGGGCATTGATGGCCCAGGTATAAGCTGATCCGCTTTCAGAGATTACGGTACCAAAATTCGGATTGGCGATAACGTTAGCCCATGGTGCCGGGGTCGTTTCCTTTTTGTCTGTTATGATTTTATACGCTCTGCCATCGGGTGTAAACCCGCCGATTCCGTTAAAGAGGCCGGTTCCGTCATATGACAAAAGATGATCGGGTATAGCCAGTGTATTTTGAATCTCCTGAGCTTTAAGTGGTTTTAGTTCCAGTAATGCAGGTAATACCCTAACTTTGAAATCACGGTTTAACTGTTCTGTCAAAGTTCCCTTGTTATCATAGATGATTGCCCGGGCTACACTTTCAAAAAGTACACGGTCCTCAGAAGAGAGCTGATCTGCAGATTTCACAAAAATATTGCCTGGCTTGCCATAGTCTGGTTTGCTGCCTGCCTGCAAATTGATCAGTCCCAGGATCTGTTCCTGCAAAAGCTGCCTGTATGAGCCGTGATCTTCGTTCCATATTACGAGGTCAACTGCTAGTCCTTTCAATCGCCAGTATGCATGTGCACGTACCATTTGCTTCACCAATTCCAGACTTTCAGGATCGTAAATGTGGAGTAACAAAATAGGAAGGTCACCCGAAACAGAGTGGCTCCAAAGTCCCGACTGTCCCCTGAAATTATTATTGATCACCGCAGCTTCGACGCGTAAGACCGGATTGTTGTAAATAACAGAAACTGCCAGACGATTAAATAGTTGTGCGTCAGCTTCCGTTACATTAATTTGCCGTAACAGTACCTGGCTATGCGTCCAGGAGAGCTCAGTAGCACGTTTTTTCAAATGCTGGTCCTTATATTTAAGCATCATGGCTTCGCATGCTTCTTTCGTTTCGCTTATTCCATAAATCAGGTCAATGGTAGCAATATGGCCGGGCTTTATATGGACGCGATAACGGATTGCCATGATAGGATCAAGCACCGATCCCTGTTTACCCGAAAGTAAGTCAACATCCATTGCCTGAGGATTTACCAGCGTTTTCCCCCTTCCAATAAACTGCATACGGTCTGTTTCGTATGATACCTCTTCAAAAACCACACCATGAACATCCATCCGATGAAACATCCATGGCGGTTTTTCCTCCTCAGCACGTGGTCGCCGGGTACAGAAAACAGCTTTATGTTCCGGTTTAATTTCAGTTTGGACAAATAAATTACTGAATGCAGGATGTGCTTCATCCGAAGGCTGACTTGCCATGACTATTTCGGCATAACTGGTAACCTCCAGGATTCTGACTGACTGCGTTTTGTTCGATATCCTGATCCTTCTCATTTCCATATCATCCTCGGGAGAAATCACTATTTCTGTTTTTGTTTCAATTCCGAAATCATGCCTGCGAAATTCGACATGTCCCTGAGAAAATATTACTCCGTAATTTTTAGGAGGCTGCAATGTTGGCTGGTAAGTATTTGACCAGAAGTTACCACTTTTTATGTCCTTAATATAACAAAATATGCCCCGGTTATCCAATGTGGCATCTTCCCGCCAACGGGTAATTGCGATATCTTTCCAACGGCTGTATCCTCCCCCTGAATTTGTAATCATAACCTGGTAATTGCCATTACTCAGTAGCTGAATTTCAGGAATCCTCGTGTTGGCTGTGTTAATGCTTCGCACCTCAATATTTGTGATGGTGGAATGTGTTTCGATAGTATCTGCTGTATGTGCATAAAACAGCGTGGCCCGGGGTATACGCTCCTGGAGCAGCAGTATCGTTGCCTGGAAACGAAGCTCAGACATAAACCTTTGCTGCATTGGTTTATTAAGTAACAGATATGCCAGTGACAGGAGTCCCATTCCCTGGTGGTGTACCATAAAAGAAGATATGATGATGTTTTCCATGCCTCTTGGCAAACGGCTGGCGGTATAATCGATGGCTTCATAGAAACCATAATCACCTTCAAATCCCTCCGAGGACAATAGCTGAAGGTTGGCACATGCCTTCCCGGGAGATACCATCAATGCCATCATGGATGCATAAGGAGCGATAACAAGGTCATCTTCAAGTCCCCTCTTTAATCCAAGCCCTGGTACCCCAAAAGCACGGTACTGATAATTCTGATTTGCATCAGTTCTGTAGTAGGCTGATTCCGAAATACCCCACGGGATTCCGCGCTGCCCTGCATATTCAATTTGTCGTTTTACTGTTGCTTTACTGGTTTGGTACAGTAAAGTGTTTTCATAAGAAGGCATTATCAGTTGCGGCATAAGGTATTCAAACATCGATCCGCTCCAGGAAATCAATATTGGTTCACCGGCAGAATTGGTAAGCAACCTGCCCAATGCAAACCAGCTTTCCTGCGGCAGTTTACCCTGTGCTATAGCCACAAAAATTCCTAACCGTGCTTCAGATGCCAGCAGGTCATAATAGCTGTCATCCTTTCTTTGATCATCAACATTAAAGCCAATTCGTAAGAGGCTTGTTGTTTTATTAAATAGAAAGCTGTAATCAACATCGCTAAAATGTTCACATTGTTCAGCCATTTGATCCAATAACCTAATCCTGTCTGTCGCCAGGTTACTCCCCTTAATAATCAACTCGCGCATGTCTGTCAGCCATTTTTTTTCTTCAGGAGTGTTCACCTCTTGATTAAAAAGGTCAAAGTGCTGTAAAATCAATTCAGGAAGATCCTGAATGATCAGAAGAGAAGGGATATGATTTGTTGCTGCAAGGTCAGGGAAATGCTCCGGGGCAGGTAATAATTCCAGCCACGGAACCAGTTGAATCAGGTCTTCCTGGATACGCTGAATTTGAATTAACAACCTGTTTGTCCATTTATATAAATTTGTTTGGCTGTTTGCCTGTTGTACGCTTAATTCATTCACCAAAAAAATCAGTTCATCGAGATGTTTTTTTACACTACTTAATGAACTGGTTTCATTTACTGCAAAACTCAGCAAGGCCAGGATTTTTTCTATTAATGAAGCATGTTTTCCATTTGAAAAATCACGGATGATCATCGTTGTCGTCCGGAGACCTTCGTATTGTTTTCTGCTGAATATAGGTTGGGATGGAAGGGCAATAAACCCCTGCCGTAAAGTGAGTAAATGACCAATAAGATTTCCGCTGTCAACTGTTGAAACATACCTTGGTTGTAACGGCAATAATGAACCCGTATCATACCAGTTATAAAAATGACCCTTATACCGCTCGAGTTTAAGCATCGTCTGCAACGTATTGTTACACTTGAACATCAGTTCGTCAACACCAATATATCCAAAATCATAAGCAGAAAGATTGGCAAGTAAAGCAAGGCCTATATTCGATGGGGATGTCCGGTGGGCAATAGTCGCAATGGGTTGTTCCTGAAAGTTATCAGGTGGCAGCCAGTTCTCGCTCGCAGTTACAAATTGATCGAAAAACAACCACGTTTTACGTGCCGATTTGTGAAGAAATAAAATTTGTTCTTCAGAGAGACTGGACCTATGTTCTTTCTCAGGTTTACTCAGGAGCCATGCCAGGGCTGGTGCAAAAAGCCACAGGATAAGTATTGGTGCAGCGATAAACAAAGCTGCGGGATTTGAGTAAATTATCAAACTTATACAGGCAACAGCCAACAAGGGCGCTATCCACATCGCTTTATAAACTGACCAGACATCGTTTTTTGAATGAAGTGATGCATTGGCAGAAGGGGTCCATTCCAATAATTTTCTGTGCAATACAAGCATACGCCATAAGGTGAGTATAACAGCATCTGTAAATTTAAAGGCTTCATATGGCAGGACAGCCATGTCGAATATAAAACGGAAAATTACATCCCTGACCGAAATACTCACTTCGGTCAGGTGCGCCATAAACGTCAGATCAGTTGGTTTATTTATCAACCGCCAACCTGCCGCCGCTATTACGGGTAATAATATGAAGATTGCAACCGCCAGAGTCCAGAACAGCGGGAAAGGCAATGCCGACCAACCCATTAATAAAATCAAAAATAAAGTGAGCGGCAAAAGGCTTCTCCGAAGGTTATCGAAAATTTTCCATCTCGATATTACTGAGAGCTTGTTCCGGATCACGCGACCTTTGCCACCTGTAATGAAAGGAAATATCCATGAACCAATCTGCCAGTCACCCCTGATCCATCGGTAACGGCGTTTAACTTCTGCCTCGTATTGTGCCGGACTTTCTTCATATAGCAGCACATCACTGATTAAGCCGGAGCGGGTATAACATCCTTCGATCAAATCGTGACTAAGGATATGGTTCTCCCTGAAAACCTCGTGTACAGCTTGTTCAAATATATCGACTTCATAAATTCCTTTGCCGATAAATGATCCTTCCATGAAAAGATCCTGGTACACATCCGAAGAAACACGGGTATAGGGATCAATCCCCGAAACATTACCCTGCATTCGTAAATACAGGGAAGGAGGCCCTTTGGGGATAGCTGAATCAACCCTGGGTTGCAGGATTCCGTACCCATCTGTTACGCGGCTTTTTCTGCGGTTATATATCGCATGATTAAGCGGATGTGCCATTGTCGCAATAAATTTCCAGGCAGATTCCCTGGGAAGCTGTGTATCCGAATCGAGGGTAATGATATATTTTACCCTGGTAGGTGAGGTGAAGGTACCAACAACCAACGAAAAATCATCCCTTTTTCGTCCCTGTATGAACGCATTCAGCGCAGACAATTTCCCTCTTTTACGTTCATAACCCATCCACTTCTTTTCACGGGGATTCCATTTCCGTGGACGGTGAAAAAGGAAGAAAATATCGTGCTCTGTTTGTTTATACTTTTGATTTAATTCCTCAATCCTGGTACTGATCAACCCCAGTAAATCCTCATCATCGGGCATGATTTCTGTGTCAGCATCCAAAAAATCGGTCAATAATCCAAAATGAAGGTTGTCATCCTTATTCGCCAGGAAACGTATCTCCAGTGCTTCGACCAGTTGTTCGATGTAAGCCTTACCGGAGATCATCGTTGGAACGATGACAAGGGTCCGGCATTCAGCCGGAATACCCCTGGAGAAATCCATCCGCGGAAGCAATTTTGGTTTGACCCAAATTGTCGATAACCAGTTTACCAGCGAAACTGCGAGGTGGGCAGAACCTGAAACAGACAATAACCCAACGAAAGATAACAGCAGCCAACCTTTTGCTCCATAACCCCAGGCTAGGAAGAACATCCCCATGGCGAATGCGAGTGCCAGGAAAGTAATCGATAAAAGGTAAAGAAATACAGGTCTCCTTCTTGTAATACGACTTAGTTTTTGCTTCACTGTACTACGCATACTGGCAGCTATCTCGGTTTGTCGCAATCCTTTGTCAATCAGATAATAACCGATATAATCCTCTCTTTTTGATTCTACATTAAGACTTTTATGTTTCGCTGCCAACTCAAGCACCTTCTGCGCTACTTCAGTTTCGGATAACGGAGAAGCTTTGGATATTGCTTCCACCACATGCCGGTACCTGTCGCGCGTGGCAAAATCCATAAGGGGATAGTTCCCTGTAACATCCTGTCTTAAAACCTGTTCAATGCTGCTGAGCGATTCAACAAATTCCCGCCAATCCGTTGCACCGAGGAAACGCAATGTGCCGATACTGTTACGGACAGACTCCTGGTCAGCAGCCTGCTTTTGATTTTGCTCACGGATAAGGTCATCACTATTAATACCCATGCCCGACAATTGCTGTTCCATCCAGCTGAGCGGCAATGCCAGTGAAGGTCCGGTACCCTGCAGATTTCGTGTAAAAGCAGCTACAAAAGGACCGGATAACACGGGCTTCGACCGCGCCATATCGGCAATAGTCAGAATTAAGTTACCCGGTTCTTCGTTTACAGTAGCGGTCATCTTGTCGGACCAGTAATCAGCAAGGTTTTGATCAATCATGTGCAAGGCAATCTTCCTTGACACCCTGCGAAGGTTTTCAATGACTGCAAGACGAAGCATGATTGGTATTGCCCATAATTCACCGATAGTCAGAACGGCGTATTTTTGATAGGCAGAGATAAAACTGTTGAGACTTTTTGCATCGACCCGGCCATCACTATGCGAGATAATTTCCAAAACAATATCATAAACACGCGGCATTCCGGATGAAATACCGTTCGCCAGGTATGGTAATCCTTCGCTGTATCCTTTTGGTAAATGCTTCCTCGCTATAACGACTTGTTCTTCGATGAGGTAGAAATTGTCCAGCAACCATTCGGCTGCAGGAGTAACGGTCTTTTCTGATCTGATGCTTTCTACCAGTAGTTTACGCACTTCCAGCAGTCTTTCTTCGTTATCATCCAGTCTTTTCAGCAGCTTATCGGGGGATTTTCTATCGAGCAGTTTATGTGACCGGGCTACTACCTCACCGTGAAGATTCATCTGATTAGTGCTGTAAAGCTCTGACCGAAAAGGTTCTTCATTATCGTAATTCCGGATAGTGATACCCCCATGGAAATAACTGCGTAAACGCGCCAATATATCTAAAACAGTAGTGGTTGTAACCTTCATAATAAGAGTTTTAAAACTACTTGAATACCTCTTTGGAAGTTTTTTAAGTGACGTGTGTCTTTTTCGAGTGTCTGCCAATATCTTTAATTATACGAAACAGGGCACATTTCGGAATGATTACCTGCCCCGTCAACTTAAAGTTAAAACAGATTCGACAGAATTTATTTACAGTCGTTATCTGCCAAGTAATAGGAATGAAATAATGTCGTATCAATTTTTCTTTTTACCCCTAAATCTCCTAAAGGGGACTTTCGCCATTTACAAGTGTTTATGATGCTTGCAGCTCAAGCCCCTTCAGGGGTTTGGGGTGAAAAAACACAACATTAAATCGGTTACATTTATAGTCGGAAATACGCAGTGAAACTCAACCTTTCGGTAAATCTTCAAGGTTGTCAAAATGCCTGGGAGCCTGTTGGTCTTAGCACTTTAATACCTTTTGATCATATCAGTAAATTTTTATTGGGAGTGTAATTTGAACTCTGTTTTTTTGTCTGATATTATTTTTGCCGGTTTCATTCGGCATTTAGTTCTGAATTCAGCTTAAACTGCTATTTTAGGGCTATTTCGTTACTCTCGAAAAACTATTTATGGCAATTTTACGTCATTTGAATCTTAAAGAACCGTTTTAGGTTATAGGCAGAACACACCAATGACCAACTCGGCATCTGTTTCTGCTTCTCCTCTTAACGAAAACCGCCTGAAACCCAATATCTCTTTAATAATTCCAAAGACCGGTTCAACGGTTTGTTTTCTTTTTTTTGTATATCCCTTTCCCTTCTGCACTTTTACATTTTTTGTGCATCTTTTCGGTGGCGGTTACGCATTGTGCGTTATCCGGTTCTTTAGTTAAAGTATCGTTTAAAAAACTGTTGTGTTTTTCTCTTGATATTGAGATGATTGGGATGATATTTTTCTGTTCGCAATCGGTAACGTTGGTCTCACTGAAGTAGCCTGCGTCTGCAACTGCCGTGGATATTTTACTAACAACTCTTCAGGCACAGCATTTATAGCAGGCATAAACTCCTGTTTATCATTAACATGTGAGTTGCTGTATACTCCTAATATAATCATGTTTTTATTTACTGCTGCCTGCCCATTGTAACATTGGTCGAACCCCTTTGATGTTTTCATTATCCTTGATTCAGGATCAGTAAAATTGTATTGGTCTTTGTCATTTGGCTGATCTGAAGGAGCTTTATGTTCTTTGCCCCTTGGCTTTTTCCCCGTCTTTTCTTCATTGTCTTTTCTTCCTTGTCTTTTCGTTGTGTCATTTTAGCATCATATTCCATTTTCTACTTTTCATAACGCTCT
>Ga0209748_1001122_pt1 | contig 13317 bp, 7 predicted proteins | sample BarGraIncu00421A_FD_185490 | JGI IMG/M metagenome (GOLD analysis project Ga0209748, IMG submission 185490) | Arctic peat soil microbial communities from Barrow, Alaska - Barrow Graham LP Incubations 004-21A (SPAdes) (version 2) | ecosystem: Environmental > Terrestrial > Soil > Wetlands > Peat... | reverse complement strand
CTCTGAAGGAGAGGGATCTTGAGGACACCAACTGCCATGAAGACGTTGACTATCATTCTCACGGACGGACCCTATATCTCGGAGTATGCAGAGATGGCCTACAAAATCGCATCGGAGGCGCTCAAATTCTCTCAGGTGAATATATTTCTTTACCTGGATGCGGTGCATATAGCAAAAGTTGGCCAGAAGCCCTCCCTTTTTGGAAATGCAGGTCAGCTATTCCAGGAGCTTGCGGAAAGAGGGGCAAAGGTCAGGGCCTGCGCCAGGTGTGCCGCAGCCCGAGGCTACCAGGCAGAGGAGGATGGCAGCTGCCCGGATTATCACCAGGGGATAAAGATCACAAGCCTTTATGATCTGGCCGATATGCTGAAGAATAGCGACAGGGTAATCGCTTTATCGAGATGAGATCGAGGCTACCGGGATCAGTCTATTATGAGATCAGTCTTCTATCTACTTGACGGCGCGCCATACGGCAGCGAAAAGGCCTACGGAGTGCTCAATGCGGCGGCTGTGAGCCTCGATATGGATGTAACCCTGGGACTCCACGCTGACGGCGTCTTCCTCGCCCTTGCCGGTCAGGAGAGCAGGTGTCTCGGAGTTCCCAATAATTCAGATATCATTTATGCCTATCCAGAGATCAGAGTCATTGCCCATGAGCCCTCTCTCACAGAAAGGGGGCTCTTGAGCCGGAGCCTGGTGGAGAGGATAGAGCTGATGGATGAGGAGAAGTTCCGGGAAGAGATCCTCTCATCGGATTGTATCATAATATTATGAGGATGAAGTGAGTGATAGAAGGACTGATGGCATGACGGATATGAAGCATATTTTCCTCTTGACCAAAGCGCCTCAAAGCGAACGCGCCAGGCTCTGCCTGCAACTGGCAAAACAGTCGAAGAATGCCGTCCTCTATCTGGCAGGAGACGGCGTCTATAACCTGCTGGCAGGGGTTGTCGGATCCTGCGATGCCCCGGCCCTGGCAGCTCTGCCTGTGGATCGAATCATGGCCTGTAAGGAAGACCTGGAGGCGAGAGGTGTGCAGGCAGAAGATAAGGCAGTCGTACCAGATGATTTTTACAGGTGGCTGGTGGATGACATGATGCAGGAAGGCAGCCGGATTTATACGTTCTGATTGATGTTTATGTTTGTAAATCTAAATTTCGCTGAATGGATGATGAATTATCCTATCAGCGACTATTAGCGTTTGGTCAAATGATCCATTTTTTGCGCCAACAAGATAAAAAAAAACATAAAAGAATTAAATTTAACTGGGTCGCAGCATTACAGTCTTGTTTCGCACCAAGCTTTTGGCTTCAATGCTTTATATCACTCAGTCTTCTGATCCACTGGTCTACTTCCTCTCCGCTCTTTCCGATTGAGGCTGCCCATTGCTTGATCTGCTCTTCACGCCATTTATTGACTGCCTGCATCACCGGCTCCGGATCAAATCCATGCGTCTTGATATACTGCTCCCGGTTCATCTCATTCATGTTTCCATCCACGTACAACTTCGTGGCCTGGTCCGGCATCATCCTTACGCCAGTGGGCATAGCTGCCGGGCTGATGCATACATCTTCACAGTAAACCAATCCTTCTCCGCTTTTTGCTTGCTCTACTCGGAAAGGCTTTCCACATCCAGGACATACTCCAATCATTTACATACCTCATATCTTCGCATATTTTCCATAGTAATTCTCTCATCTTAAGCTAAATATCTTTCCAAGCCTAAGAGCCCAAAGACTTAAAAACTCAAACATAAATATGAGGCCGCTGTCTTGATCGCGATTCCATTGTGACCTCATCCCATCTTTATCTCCACATTGTGCTCCTTCCGGTCGTCGTTCATGTGCACCGCCCCGTCATTCTGCGCCAGGCCGTCTACCGTCACGCTTGCCACCTTGCAGCCATTACCAGCCCTCTCGACCCTAATGTGGTAGAATGTCTCAATGTAGCGATAGTGTAGCACAAACGACTTCCAATCAGCCGGAATACACGGGGCAAAATGCAACCTGTCCACATCCAGCCTCATTCCGAGCAGCGATTCCACAATGAGACGGTACATCCAGCCCGACGCTCCTGTGTACCAGGTCCATCCTCCCCGCCCGACATGCGGCGGCATAGCATAGACATCGGCAGCCACAACGTATGGCTCCGTCTTGTAGATTGCCACCTGTTCAGGAGTCGAGCCGTGATTCAGAGGATTGATCATATCCAGAAGCTTCCAGGCCTGCAGGCTGTCTCCCATGGCGGCAAAGGCCATGGCGACCCATACGGCGGCGTGAGTGTACTGCCCGCCATTCTCCCTTACACCCGGAATGTATCCTTTGATATATCCCGGGTCCAGATCGGACTTATCAAAGGGTGGTGCCAGGAGCTCTATAAGCGATTCATCCCTCTTGACCAGTCTCTGATCTACTTCCTTCATAGCAGTCTTTGATCTATCCGGATCTCCTGCACCGGAGAGGACTGACCAGCTCTGAGAGATGGAGTCAATCTGACATTCTTCATTGGACGATGACCCCAGCTTCTCTCCGCTATCGAAGTAAGCACGTAGGTACCAATGGCCATCCCACCCGTTCTCTCTGATCGACTGGCGGAGACGGGCAGCCTCATTCTTGCAAATATCTGCGAAGTCTTTGTCATTATTCATCAGAGCGATCTCTGAGAATCTCGCCAGCACATGGTAGAGGAAGAAAGCCAACCAAACGCTCTCGCCCAGGCCCTGATAGCCTACCCGGTTCATGGAGTCATTCCAGTCGCCAGTGCCCATGAGCGGCAGGCCGTGCTGTCCCAACTGCTGGCTGCGCCTGATGGCTCGAACGCAGTGCTCATAAAGGGTTCCGGACTCTTCCGACTTTATGGGCAGATCGTAATTCGCTTCCTCCTCTGGTTTAAGGGGTCTGCCCTCAATGAAATTAACGCGTTCACCCAGTACTCCCTTGTCTCCAGTAGCTGTGACGTAGACATATACGGCCAGCGGCAACCAGAGACGATCATCGGAGCTGTGCGTGCGTACACCCCTTCCTGATGGCGGATGCCACCAATGCAAGACATCTCCATCCGGGAACTGATGGGCAGCGCATCGCAGAAGGTGTTCGCGTGTGATACGAGGATCGGTGTAGATCAGGGCCATCGAATCCTGCAACTGATCCCGGAAGCCGAAGGCTCCTCCTGACTGGTAGTATCCGCTACGCGCCCAAATGCGGCAGGCCAGTGTCTGGTAGATGAGCCAACCATTGGTGAGTACATTCAACGATTTATCTGGAGTCTCCACGCGCACTGCGCCAAGGGCATGGTTCCAGTAATTCCAGACGGCTTCGAGCGCAGAGTGTGCAGAACCTGACCCCTGAAAACGCTTGATCAGGTTTCGTGCATCATCCATGTTCCGTCCCGTTCCAAGGGTGAAGACGATCTCTCTCTCTTCTCCTTCTGCCAGATCGATCTTGACCTGTTGGGCCATGCACGGGTCCATGGCCGCACCTACCCTATTGGAGAGCCGCTCTCGCAACATGGCATCAGGGTTGGCCATACTGCCGTTTCGCCCCAGGAACTCGAGTCGATCGCCGGTGAAGCTGACCTGTTCCGCATTGACATCCAAGAAGACAACCCTCCCTGGAAAATCCGTATTATAAGGATTCCTGGCAAAGAGGGCTCCCGTCCTTGAATCGATCTCGGTGTTTATGTGCATTTCAGACTTTATGCGATTCTCTCCGAGAACCAGTTCGACAAAACCTGTAACAGATATATGACGGGGACCAATTGAATCATTACGGACAATGAGCCTGCAAAACTTTACCGGTGCATCTATTGCCACGTATATCCAAAGCTCAGATGCAATCCCCAATTCTTTGTGCTCGAAGACGCTGTAACCAAAGCCATGCCTGCAGGTGTAAGGCGTCTCTCCTCGTGCAGGCAATACAGTGGGGGACCAGAACTGGCCGCTCTCATCGTCTCGAATGTATATAGCTTCGCCACTGGTGTCGCAAACAGGATCGTTATACCAGGGGCTGAGACGGAATTGCTGGGAGTTCTCGCCCCATGTGTAGGCACCTCCGCATTCTGAGATCACCGTCCCAAAGTCCGGATTTGCTATAACATTCGACCAGGGGGCTGGGGTAGTCTGTCCCGGAGCTATCCTGATTATGTACTCCCGACCATCCTTTGTGAAACCGGCAAGGCCGTTGAAAAATATAAGATCATGACCCGAGGACTTAGTGGGTTGATAGTTCTCGACCCGGAATGCCTTTTCGGGATCCAAAAGCTGGATGCTTCCGTGGAGTCTATTCTTGCGCTCGAGCTGCTCCTCGAATGTTCCCCGATCATCGGAGAAGACGGCATGAGCTGCGGCCTGCAAAAGGATTCCGGTCCCTTCAGATATCTCATCTCCATGTATCACGAAGATCCCGCCCGGCCGGTCCCGGGCGAGAGGATCTGTGCTAATTGATATCAGGCCCATAATATCGTCCTGAAGCTGCTGCCGGTACCCTGTGCTGTCGCCGTTCCAGATCACGAGATCAACCGCCAGACCCATGATATGCCAGTAGGCATGAGCCCTCATGAGTTGGTGCGCCAAATCGATGTAAGATCGATCCCGAATCTTGAGAAGGACAATTGGGACGTCGCCCGAGATACCGTATGCCCATAAAGCCGACTGGCCGCTTTGATTGTTCAAGAGAGTGCTCGTGGCTGCGCGCCAGTTTGAGCCGGGATAGATTACAGCGCCGGCAAGGCGCAGATAAGCTTCCATATCGGTTTCGGTGATATTGAGCTGCTGCATTACCATCTGGTTATGAGTCCAGGCAAGGCTGTGTGCACGTTCTATCAGGCCAGGATCGTGGTATTTTTCAATCAGCCCCAAAGCCGAGTCCCTGGTCTCGGCAAAGCCCGTAATGAAGTTCACCTTGGCCTTCTCTTTCGGTTCGATCGTTATAATGTATCTGATAGAAACGATTGGGTCCAGGACAGGACCCTCGCTATCAGAGAGTGCCATTTTCTCTATCATTGCGGCCGGATTTGCAGTGGTTCTTCCTCTGCCTATGAACAGGCTCCGATCCGTCTCAAAAGAAACCTTCTCCCCATTTATCTTCTCGGCTGCGATCATATGCAACATCCAGTGTGTCTTCTCATCCTTCGATTTCGGTCGACGCGTGCATATTATAGCAGATCTCTTGCGCACGATCTCCGTCTCTACGAACAGGTTGCTGAAAGCAGGATGAGACGCGTCGGCCGCCGGTGTTGTCAGTACTACCTCTGCATAGCTTGTCAGCTCTATCGTCCGTCTGGTCGATGAGTGGTTGGTGAGGTTAATGCTGCGTAGCTCTACGTCGTCCTCAGGCGAGATAACAATCTCAGTATGGACATCGATCTCAAAAGCCCTTAATCTGAACTCTGTTTTGGACCCCTGGAATATGGCTTGATAAGTCGCTTCATTTCTGCAAATAGGCTGATATCCTGCAGACCATACCTCATTGCTATCCATGTCTCGGATATAGATGAACTGCCCCTCATTGTCACGGGTGCTGTCGCCATTCCAGCGGTTGATTGCAATATCCTTCCACCGACTATAGCCGCTACCGGAACTTGTGATCATCAGTTTGTAGTTGCCATTGGAGAGAAGATGTACCTCTGGCGGGGAGCTGTTCGGATCCGTGAAGACCCGGAAGGACTCTTTTCTCTCCGTCATACCAGCCCTCCATATTGCTGCCGAAGCCTCAGCAGCATGGGGATAAATAGGCGCAGCTTTGGGAACCCTTTCCTGGAGAATAAGATCAACTGCCTGGAAGATGGGATTTTTCATGAATCTCCTTTGCATAGGCCGGTCCAATAGTACGTAGGCCAGGGAGAGGAAGCTCATGCCCTGGTGATGGGTCATAAAGGACTGCACAATTGCACAGGTCTCGTCCCTGGAAAGACGGGTTGGAGTATAATCGATGGCCTCGTAAAAGCCGTACTCGCCAAGATAGCCATCACTTGCCATTTGTTGCAGGTTGAGGCTGGCCTTTGCAGGTGAGATCATCAAGGCCAAGGCAGAAGCATAAGGCGCTATAACCAGGTCTTTTGCCAGCCCTCGCTTTAGTCCGAGACCAGGCACTCCAAAAGCTTTGTACTGGTAAATCTGGTTGATATCCATGATATTGTAGCCGCTCTCAGAAATGCCCCAGGGAACGCTTTGTCGCTTACCATATTCGATCTGCCGCACGACTGTCGACCTGTAGGTCTGATTGAGCAGTGAATTCTCATAAGTCGGCATGATCAACAACGGCATGAGATATTCAAACATGGTCCCTCCCCAGGAGAGCAAAGTCAGTTCTCCACCTGCATTGGTAAGCATGCGACCCAAAGCAAACCAATGCTCCAACTTCAGCCTTCCCTGGGCTATGGCAACAAAGCTGCATAGTCTCGCCTCAGATGCCAAAAGATCGTAGCAACTCTCATCTCGTCTGGCATCATTGACACTATAGCCTATGGCCAGAAGTTTACGCGACTTATCGAAGAGGAAGTCGTAATTAATGTCCGCCAGTTCGCTACACTCCTTTGCAATCTTCTCGATCGACTCTTTCCTCTTAAGGGCTCGTTCGCCGGCTTCCGTGATCATCTGACCGAGCTGGAGGAACCAGTCTCTTTCCTCTTGACCCATCCCCTGTTGACCCATGCCCTGAATAGAGCCGAGAACCTGGTCTATCATAGGCACCAGCTTCGTGGTTATCACTGGAATCTCTTGCAGGCTCGGAATGCTATCGAGCAGGAGCACTTCCGCCTGCAATTGACTCAGCATTCCTGTTCTATCTGTCGAGGCTTCGGTCAAGACCTCTTCATCGAGGGGATGAACCATGACCCACATTGGCACCAGAAGCCACGGAGCCATCAGGATCAGATCATCCAGGTGATCCAGAAGCTGTCGCTCATAAGCCCTGGCCCACCACAACACTTCATCATTCACTTTCGGTCCCAGCGGCTCTAGTAACTCTGAGACGTTCCTCGTCTGCCGGTCCAGCAGCAGCCAAGCTGCCAAAAGAGTGCGTGGAGGCGACGAAAGTTCTGCCAGGAGGCGGTCGATCTCTTCGATCAGCGGCTTGGATGCGATTTGCTCTCGGCCATCTTCTTTTGACTTGTTTTCCGTGATGGAATCCCTGAGAATCAGAAGCGTGTCCTTGAGGCCGTCGAAGGTCTGCTCCGGCAGGATCTTCCTGTCCAGAAGCTCTAACATCCCCTGCTGCAGAGTCAGCAAATGACCCGATAAATTGCCACTATCCACAGTTGAGACATATTGGGGCTGCATCGGCTCGAGCAGCAAAATGTCGTACCAGTTGAAAAAATGCCCTCTGAACCGCTCCAGGCCCAACATGCTTGCAAGGGTGAAACCATTCCGCTCTATCAGCTTCCCGGTTGAGATATAACCGAAGTCGTATGCCGCCAGGTTCGCCAACAGAGACAATCCCATATTTGTGGGCGATGTACCATTAGCAATCACAGAGCGTGGTTTCTCTTGATAATTATCCGGCGGAAGCCAGTGGCTTTCTGGCCCGACGAAAGTCTCAAAGAACCTCCATGTCTTTCTTGAGAGCTTGCGCAGGAAGACTGACTGATCCAGGCTCAGCTTTGCCCTCGGCGTATCAAGGGGTAGGCTGATCCACCAGGCAACGGCAGGAGCAAGGCTCCAAGATACCAGCAGCGGCCAGACGAATTTCAGTTCATCAGGATGCATGAAGGCAAGGGACAAGGCCATGGCAATGGCAACTGTTGGGGCTATCCACATCGACTGGTAGAATCCGGTAAGATCACTCTGCCCATTGCTCTCGGAGCTTCTCGAAGAGTTCCATTCCAATAGCAGTTTGTGGGTGAAGAACATTCGCCCTTCGCTGCGCACGATTGCATCCAGACAGAAGAAGGCTTCGTATGGCAAAAAGGTGAGGCTGAGCGCCACCTGGGCCAGATTTCTGGCTATCGATCTCCCTGCAGAATTCAGATGCTGATCCAGGGGTATTTTGGCGGATTTATTCAGGATCCCCCGGAAGCTGGCAATCACCGGCAAAATCAGAACCGATCCCATGACTACAAAGGTCCAAAACTCCGGCTGCAACAGTATCAACCATGCCAGGAACAATAGAAAAATCTGGGCGGGAGGCACCAGACTGCGCCGGAGGTTGTCGAGAATCTTCCAGCGAGATAGCCCTGAGATGGGGTTATCCAACACTATCCCGCCAGGTCCCGGCACTCGCGTAAGAAGCCAGTTGGCGATCTGCCAGTCACCTCTGATCCATCTGTGCCTCCGGCTTACGTCTGAGGTGTAGCGGTAGGGATAGTCCTCATAGAACTGCACATCGCTGACCAGTGCCGCTCTGGCATAGCTCCCTTCCAGAAGATCATGGCTCAGGATCAGGTTCTCAGGAAAACGCCCGCCTAGGGACTGCAAGAAGGTGTCAACATCGTAAATCCCCTTGCCGGAAAAGGAACCCTCCCCAAAAATGTCCTGATAGACATCCGAGACCTCTCGCGTGTATGAATCAATTCCCGGCTCGCCTCCAAAGAGCTTAATAAACCTGGATCGGTCTGCTTCAGGCATGCTTGCGCTCAGGCGAGGATGGAGAATGCTGTAGCCTTCAGCAACGTATCTCTTATTCTCGTCGAACCGGGGCCGGTTGAGAGGGTGAGCCATGGTCTCTACCAGAATCCGGGCAGAGTCGTAGGGCATCTTGGTATCCTCGTCAACTGTGATGACGTACTTTATTCCGGGAAGAATTGATACATTGCCTGTGATTCGAGAGAACCTGTTCTCTGACCCGCTTCTGAGCAATAAGTTGAGCTCTCCGATTATGCCTCTTTTTCGCTCGTAACCTCTCCAAATCTCATCCTGAGAGCTCCATTTGCGCCGGCGGGGGAAGAGAAAGAAGACACTTCCCGGGTAATTTTTGTTCAGAGCCTCAATTCCATTATGAGCTAATAGCAATAGTTGCTCATCCTCCGGCATAACCTCCTGCTCAGCTTCGGTGAGATCTGTCAGAAGGCCGAAGTAGAGGTTCTTATCTCGGTTTGCAAGATATCGAATTTCAAGACCTGACAGCAACTCTGCGACTCTTTCAGGATTGGTCAGCAGTGAAGGCACTACTACCAGGGTGCTTATCTCTTGCGGAATGCCTTTCGAGAAATCCATTCTGGGAAGAACATGAGGCTTGACCAGCATCGTCACCAGCAGGTTTACCAGTCCGACTGCCGGACTGCTCATGCAAAGCACCAGGAATATGGATGCCGGGACCAGCATCCATTCGTTTGATCCTGACTTTGGAGCCTGAGACAGAAGTATATAGGCCGCAGTTAAGGCCGTAGCCAGCATTATTGCTCCTGCATAGCTGAGCAGTGGGAATCGGAGAGCTGTCCTGCCGAAGGAAGCTCTCAGCGACCGGCTCATTCCGACAGTTTTCTCGAGTTTTGGAACTCCCTTATCTATCAGGTAAAATCCAACATGGGCACGTCGATCATCACTTCCTGACGCCTCCAGCCTCTCTTGAGCCAGTTTTACTGCATTGTGCGCCACATCCTCCTCGGAGAGCGAGCAATGTCTTGAAATCCTTTCAACTGCATGACGGTAGCGATCCCGGGTTGCGAAATCCATCTGGCTATACGCGCCTGCAGGGTCCTGTCCGAGTGCTTTTTCTACTGCACTCCATCCCTCCACGAATTCGCGCCAGTCTATGGACTCAAGAAAACGGAAGCTTTCGATATTATTGCCTATGGAAACCTTATCGATAGCCTCTTGTTGAATGTCCTGCTGGATCATCTGCCCTGTGGTCTTTCCCATTTCGGAGAGACGCTCTTCGATCCATGTTAGCGGGAGAGCCAAAGCCATGCTCTGTCCCTCCAGCCTTCGGGCAAATTCAGCAATAAATGCGCCGGTAAATGGCGGATCCGATCTGGCCAGATCCGCCACCACAACGATCATGCTCTTAGGGTCCGTCTCCGCGACCTCAATTATCTTATCGACCCAGTTGCTGGCCAAGCTTCGGTCGTAACTGGCTTTGGAGATGCGTAGAGATATGCGTCGCAGGTTTTCTATTAGCGCCAGGCGGAGCATGATCGGAATCGCCCACAGCTCGCCCAAGTTCAGTATGCTGACCGTCTGATACTCCTCAACGACGCTCTTCAGGCGTTCTTCATCCATTCGGCCATCCGTATGGAGTAGCAGCTCTGTGGCAAGGCTATAAACTCGCGGATATCCGGCCAGCGGCCCGTTAAGCAGGTGCGGGAGATTCTTGCTATAATTCATGGGCAGGTGAAGCCTGGCCATGCGAATCTGCTCTTCTATCTTATAGAAGTTATCAAGCAGCCACTCAGACGCAGGCGCTATTATGAGATTCGATGCGGCAGCATCCGTAAGCAGCCCATAAACATGTAACAGGATCTGTTCGTTCTCATCCAATCTTGGCAAGAGAAGGTCCTTGTTAGGCCTTGGATCGATCTCATCACGCTCTGCAAGCCCTTTTGCATGCTCCTTCATCTGGCCGGTGCTGAAGAGATCAGAATGCAGCGGCTGTTCATAGCTAAACTTATTCAGAAAGGCATCGCCGTTGCCGTGGCCTCCGTAGCGATTCAAGCTCTTGAGAACGATATTTTGGTCTATAATATTAACTCCTGGGTTTTGATGCTTTTTAATTTGCTGACCATCAGGTCTCACAGAGCTACTCAAACTCTAACTAATAAAGGAGTTAGGGCTCTAGTGAGGCGCACGAAGTAGTGCCCTGATAATATTGAATGTATGATGTATAAAGGCATGTCTCTTGAAAGGCCTGAATCCTATTCGAGCCTGTCGATATTGAGCCATTGTTTCCGGAAAAAGCTCAAGTCGGACATAAAGGATAAGTATGAAATTAGGAGATTTTGACGAATGATTTCAAAGAGGCATATTCATGAGCACTGAAATAGATTGGACCGGCACATGGGAGACGAACTATGGAAAAGTAGAGCTTCAGCAGACCGGGAACACTGTAACCGGATCTTATATGATCAAGCAAGGGCGAATCGATGGGATAGTACTAGGCAACGAACTGTCCGGCAAATGGTCCGAGGCCCCTTCCTATGCTCCGCCGAATGATGCCGGGGAATTTGTTATACGCATGGATAAATCTGGCATCTCCTTCAAAGGAATGTGGTGGAAGCTTGCGCCTTTGAGTGAAAAGGAATGGTCCGGCAGAAGAGTATGAGCCATCAGTTGAGTGTTATGGGGATTCGTATGAAAGTGCTTGTAATCATGGGGAGCCCTAGAAAATCCGGCAATAGCTACAGGATAACCAAGCGCATTGAGGAGAAGATGAAGGAACTGGACCCAAGCCTGGAGTTCGTCTATCTATTTCTCAGGGACAGCCATCTCGAACTCTGCCAGGGATGCGGTTTGTGCCTGAACCATGGAGAGAACCGGTGCCCACTTAGAGATGATCGGAAAGACCTGGAAAAGCAGATGCTTGATTCGAACGGCGTCATATTTGTGTCTCCTGTGTACGCCATGAATGTTACGGCCATTATGAAAAACTTTCTGGATCGTTTTGCATACACCCTGCACCGTCCCCGCTTCTTCGACCAGCATGCATTGATCGTATGCACCACCGGGGCAGTTGGACTGAAGGAAGCCATCGATCGCCTATCCGTCATCAAATTCGCTGGTTTCAACCTGGTTCATTCAGCCGGTTTTGTTACGCCAGCAAGTTGTGTATCGAGAAAGTCCAAGAATATAATCGATAGTGATATTTTGAACGCGGCAAACAGATTCTATAGTGCCATGGTCGCCAGAGAACCAGCCCCTCCTGGCCTGATAAATCTCATAGCCTTCCGAAGCCAACAGGCGGCATTCGCTCTTTCTCATGAGTACCATCTTTCGGATTGCGATTACCTCTATTTCCAGGAGAAAGGCTGGCTGGACGAGAAAAGACAGTATTACATCGACGCCAAAGTAAATCCCTTGAAAGGGTTCGTTTCCCTGATTATCGGCAAATGGGTTCGCAGAAGTATGGTGAAAGAGCTGCAGGGAGTTCCCTGGTATCCGTTTGCTTCGCGAGTTGAAAAATAGGCATGTTGAAATTCAATCACCAAAGCCGTACTGCACCGCCTGGCCTTAGAATCACCTCACTTGGTTGTCGCGGGGTCCGCAGCAGCAACATTCACTAACATTACCGATGTTAATCACAAACTCAAATTACTATCCTGCTTTAGAAACAATGTTCGCGCTTTGTGCTATAATTCCTAATTTGTGTTATAATATCTTAAATACTTTCAGTTCCTAATAATCATAGGAACAAAACAGTCTCAAAACACCTTCAGAAATGCGGAGCCTGGTGCTTCTTCTTGGGCTCCCCAGGTCAATCATTTGTCGAAACTCAGGTTGGTTAAATAACAGATAGAATCGAGGATATATGGTACTTTGTGAAAATTGCCGGGAAAATGTATCGCCGAATATGTACTTTAACTGGGGTGGTTTCATTCGATGTTGGGGCATCCCCTATTTGATATATTTTATGACAAAGATTCCGCAATGCCCAAACTGCAATTTTCCCATGCCCAGGAGAAACATGGTCTTTGCCATCCGGCCACCTCAATACTTTATCAAATTGGCCCGTATTAATATATTACAATTGACCCAATTTAAGGATAGAATAGTATCCACCTCTTGGAGGTCAAATCTAAATCGCAAATTCGATCCAACCCGGCATTTCGCGAGTATGAATACACACCAAACCACATCTTACAATATGATGATCAACGAAGTTCATAACTCTATTAGTTTAGAGAGCTATAGATTTAGGAAGTAATATCTGTTTCAGGTGATAATCTATGATAAAGAAACTATTAAAATTTGCAATCAGCTTGGCAGCCATCAAATGGCTTGCGAAAAAGATGAGCCATCATCACAGCAACAATGGAAAACAAGTGGAACCTCTACGGCGAAATTGAGACGCCAAATGAAAACGTAGAAAATGAGTTAGCGGCTATATTTTTTTGCTAAATACCGTAGCATAGGGTTGTGCTGTTTGACTACTCCGTAATTGGTAGAGTATTTTAGATTACCCTTATTCTACGAAATTTTTGCACCTTCAAATTAGTTCAGAGGAGATCCAAAGATCTAATAACTATATCTTTAATACGGAAAACGTGTTGTTTTCCTGGGGATAAGATACAATAATCTTCGATCAGGCGGGATCTGTGAACCATGAAACGAAAACCCAAACATATCGGGATAATTCCAGATGGGAACAGGAGGTGGGCTGCGGAAAGAGGCCTACCGAAGGAGGCTGGCTACAATGCAGGATTGCTTCCTGGATTAGATCTCTTCAGATT
>Ga0209748_1001121_pt1 | contig 13323 bp, 18 predicted proteins | sample BarGraIncu00421A_FD_185490 | JGI IMG/M metagenome (GOLD analysis project Ga0209748, IMG submission 185490) | Arctic peat soil microbial communities from Barrow, Alaska - Barrow Graham LP Incubations 004-21A (SPAdes) (version 2) | ecosystem: Environmental > Terrestrial > Soil > Wetlands > Peat... | reverse complement strand
ATATTATCTTTGCGGCGGAGAAATGGCAGAGCGGTCGAATGCGGCGGTCTTGAAAACCGTTGAACTGTAACCACGGTTCCGGGGGTTCGAATCCCTCTTTCTCCGCTGAATGAAAATGCAATTTACAGCAAAATCCTGAAATAGCCTCTGTTTCAGGGTTTTTCATTTTTATCCCTAAGCAGAAATTAGCAAATAAAATAAAATTAACCGGTTCCCAGGTGAACCAATAGGTGTATAAAGCTTTTTTTCAAAAAAGTTCACCTTTTCCATAATGCATTGTTATGCAGTGTTTTGCGTAATAATATATTGTATTATTTGAATTAATTTTGTAAAAATCATTGAAGTATGGAAACTACAAGGTGTACAATTTGGGTTTACATTAGAAAATATAAACTGAATAAAGAGGGGAAAGTACCCCTTCTTATGAGAGTAACAGTCAATGGAAGACGCTGGGATTCGGCGCTTAAGTACAAAAGCCGGACAAATTGACCACCCCTCGCGGAGTTAAACTAAGAGGGTATGTAACCTTATATCCAATATCTTGATAATGATTTACTTACAGGCTCATAAAATTTTTGTTCTCCGATTCTTTCACCTGATCACAAAAAAAGCCAAAGAACACTTCTGACCGAAAATAAAAAACCTATGATTGAATAACCTAAAAAAATAACATCCTAAAGATATTTCTTGTATTCATCAGGTACATCAAAATATTTATCATAAGTCTTTACATCCGGACCGGTTTTCACCTCAACTTTATTTTCGCGTATCTTATAGGTGCATTTTTCACCTGCAATACCTGAAAAATAAATGTTGTACTCCTTTCCATTTTCATCAATCATAATTATCCTCACCAGGTGTTTATACTTGGTACTATTCAATTGTGAATGGCAGATAGGGCAGGTGTAAATGTATTCTTCACCTTCCTCAATCTGGAATGAGGGATGTGTTGTAGTTGTGTAGTTTCCAATCTCAGGATTCAAAAAAACCAATCCCCTTTTGGAGCTGTGAAGTCTCGAGGCAGCTAGGACAATGGAAGTTTTAACATTAAGACAGCCTCGGCAAATTTTACAAACATATTCTAAAGCCATGATGCACCTCCAGTCTGTTTATTTGGTTAATAATTCTGTCTGCAACATTTCTAACAAGGTACGAAAGATTTTCGCCAAAGTCAATTCTTTCCGGCTGAATTCCAAGTATATAAACCGGCATTCTGAAGAATTCCGATAACCGTTTCAGTGAAATAGAATGAGTATTAAAAGTCAGGTCATGTATCTGATTAATTGATAATAATTTAAATGTTCCGGAAGATGATCTCATGTCGGTACAATCTATAAGGACAAGTATATCAGGATCCATGCTATTTATTTTCCCAATATAATTTTCAATGCCAACTTCTACGGTAAGTGAGGATATTTTGGCTCTGTTTTGTATTCTTTTGCTAATATAAACACCAACGCCATCATCTGTTTTAAGAAGATTTCCTATTCCGACAAAAAGAATTTTTTTGTCATCCTGAGATTTCAATTTAATCAGCTCCTTAAACATTTTTATATAAGTAGGTAACAAGGATTTGTCTCAGACAATTAGGACATATGATATTGAACATGTCTTTTCTCTTCAGGTTGTCCATTATCTCAACGTTAATATCCTGTTCTTCAGCCAGTTCTAGTTTCTGATTTAGCAGGTTTAGATTCAGAATAGACGAAAATGCTTTTGGACCAAGTTTCCTGTGCATAAAATGAAGATGTTCTTTTGTTGTTATCACTGCCTTGCAATTCTGGCAAATGAGCAGCTCTTTTTCCTGGAACTCTACATTTTTCTGCCTGTCAAATACTGCGAGGTCAAAGATTTTATCCGACAATTTCACTCCCTTGCCGGTAATACAATGCTCCTGACACTGACCACAGAAGATGCATTTCCCGTAATCTCTTTTAATTGTCCTGATCCCTTTTTCTTTATCATCGACAAATGTTATCGCCTGCGGCGGACAAACATTTGCGCAGGTCTCGCATCCTACACAATTCTCATCATCGACAACAGGTTTACCCCTGAAGTTTTCAAAAGGAATATGGGGTTCTTTCGGAAACTTCGAGGTATAGACCGGAGAAAGAAGAGAAACAACGGCCTCTTTTATTTCCCGTATTTTTGGGTACTTCATTTTATTGCATCTTTATAATCATCCTTCACACTTTTATCTCCGAGTTTGATCCCGAAATGATAGGTTCCCCTTATAAGTGCATGTGCAGCGACGGTAGATCCAAAGAAAAGAATAGGTATTGCAATCAGAGCTTTCGTTCCTGCATCGCTTAGTCCGAAGTGGAAAATTACTCCGATCAGTATGCTGCAACATCCCAGGGTCACAGCTTTTGTTGCTGCCTGCAATCTGTTGTAAGTATCGGGAAGTCTTATAATTCCAATGCAACCAAGGAGGTTGAAAATAATTCCGATCGTTATAAAAATAAGGCAGATCATATTATTCATTTAATTTTTTACCTGTAAGATATTTGGCAAGAGTCAAGGTTCCGATAAAACTAAGAATGATCCATGCAATACCGATATCGAGAATAAACGACTTTTCGGTTTGAATTGAGATAATAGCACAAACCCCTACCACCAGTATTCCGAAAATATCAGCACCAACCATTCTGTCGGGTATTGTAGGTCCCCTTATAATCCTGTACATGCAGATTCCGCTGAGTCCAATCTGAACATAAAGCAGAATATTAAGCCAGTTGCTCATTCTATTATTCTTTTAATATATTTTTCAAATGCGCCTGTAATAATTCCTGTGTAAACTTCAGGATCATCAGAACTTATATAGATCCAATGGATATAGAGGTAATCATCTATAATGTCTACAGAAATAGTCCCTGGTGTCATCGTAATTGAATTTGCAAGCAGCATTTTTGCCATATCAGACTTCAAGGTTGTTTTCACTTTCACGATACCCGGTCTTATAGGCATGGCCGGATGAAGTACCCTGTAAGCGACATCTATATTAGCTTTTATGCATTCCCAGATAAAGACAAACAGGTAAACAAAAAACCAGAAATAACGATGTGGCTGAATCAGCTTGTAAACATTTTTTACAAAAAACCTGGTGAATAACAGAGAAGTAATGAGAGAAGCAACTGCCCCGACAATAAGATTGGGAAGAGTAAACTCGAAGGTTAACATTATCCAGAAGATCATCGATAGTATAAATACAGTAACATATCTCATATCATTGAATTAATATTGATGTTGAATATTTTACAGGATCAGTCAGAATATCAATTGCAGGTGTGAGAATGACATGCCTGATTTCAGGAAAGACAAGGAGGCTGAGAAGAATGCATATAATACTTAGGACTACCATACTGAATACCATCGGAAATGGAACTTCTTTGATATTCTTATTTTTATTATTATCTGATTTGTTGTAGAATGCGAATCGTTGGAATTTAAGAAATGAAGCCAGAGTAATTATACTGACTATTACTGCCAGTACAGCTAGCAGATAAAACTTAGCCATAATAGCGGCAATTATGATTATCAACTTGCTAAAAAACCCATTAAATGGCGGTATTCCTGATATTGACATTGATGCAATAAAAGATGTTGCAGATGTTACCGGCATTGACTTCGCCAATCCCCCCATCTCTTTCAGGTTACGGGTTCCAATGGTATATTCAATAGCGCCTGCATTAAGAAATAAAAGACCTTTAAATGCTGCATGATTGACAAGGTGGAAAAGGCCACCGGCTATAGCAAGCGAAGCAATCTCAGGCTTTGCTCCCCTTGAAAGAAGAATCATCCCTATGCCGATTGACATTACAACGTAGCCCATCTGGCTGATACTATGATATGCCAGAAGTCTTTTAATATCCCATTGACCTATTGCAAGAAAAACGCCTATTACCATGGATAATGTTCCGAGTGTGGTAATCAGAACAGCCATGGATTCACTTATTACGAACATATTAAAAAACAGCCTTATGATAACATAGATACCGACTGCTTTTATAAGTACTCCCGAGAGCATAGCTGAAATAGATGAAGGAGCCGAAGAATGTGCATCAGGTAACCATGCATGGAATGGAATAATGGCTGCTTTAAGTCCAAAGCCGCTGAGTATAAGAATCTGGACAAAAAGGTAGAATGTCCTATCATAACCTGAAGTGAATGCCTGCTTAATATCTGCAATATTCAGAGTCTTTGTTTTCCAATAAATAAACCCTATTCCAAAAAGGATTAAAAAAGATGCAATGCTGCCAAGTACCTGATACTTGAATGATGCTTCGAGTTCATTTTTCTCAACACCAAAAGCTACCAGGGCATATGCTGAAATTACCGAGATCTCAAGGAAAACGAAAATATTAAACAGGTCACCGCTGAGAACTACTCCGTTCATTCCTGCAACCATAAGACAAAACAATGCATAAAAGTAGTTTTCAGCCGTATATCTTTTTATGTATGATATTGAATAAAAAGCAGACAGGAAACCAATTATGTTTATAATGCATAAGACAATAACTGTAAATCCGTCCATTACCATGTAAATACCTATAGGGATTTTATTTATTGGTTCCCATCCTCCCGCTTTATAGAGGGATAAGTTATCCCCGGTAGTGACCAGGGAATAGATACTGAATATTACAAGGATAAATAATATCAATGAAGCGAGATATTTGTTCACTTCACTGAAAAATCTTCCAAGTATCATTATCAGGAAAGCTCCTGCCAGTGGAACAACAACAAATAATGGTATAAGTGGATTCATTTTTTATCCTCTTAAGTTTCTTATCTCTCTGATATCAAAAGTTCCGTATTTTTTGTAAAGCCTTATTATAACTGCCATAAGCATTGCAGTTGTTGCCAGTCCGATTACAATGGCTGTAAGAACAAGTGCCTGTGGCAATGGATCGACGTAAGTTTTTGCAGGATCAGCCGGATCTACAATTGGTGCAATGCCTCCATCGATGTAGCCTACAAGTGCAAAGAACAAAAAGGTACTTATCTCCATTATGGACAGAGAAACCGCAATCTTGACAAGGTTTCTCCTTGTTATTACGCCGTACAATCCGACCAGGAACAATATGAAACACATTATATAAGCAATCATTCTTTAGATTCCTCCTTAAATATTATCAGTGAAAGAAATATTATAAATATTGATGCTGCAACCTCTGTTCCGACAAAAATATTGTAAAGAGGTAACACACCTGCACTTACCAGATGACCGACAATCCCTTTAGGAAGAAAATTGTTAAAGAATATTTTCGTCCCGAATAAGAAACCTGAAACAGCTATCGCTATAACCATCATGGTAGCTAAGCTTTCGACGATTGTTGTTCCTGCTTCTTCTTTAATGAGTTCCAAAAAATCACCACCATTGGCAAGTGTGACAAGGATGAGAGATCCTGCAATTACTACTCCTCCTGCGAATCCTCCACCAGGTGTAAGATGACCATGTATTATAACATAAATCCCATACATGAAAATCATACCGGCTATAAGCTGAGTTGTCTTTTTTACGATTAATGTCATTCCTTTCATTTCGTGTTTCGTGTTTCGTGTGTTTCTTTGCCCCCTAAGGGGGGGGTAAATACTGACTACATTTGGTAGATTTTCTCTGTTTTCCTTTGTGCTTCTCTGTGTCTCTCTGTGTAAGTTCTTTTTTGCTATCTCCTATCTCATTTCTCGTTTCTCGTTTCTCATTACTTTTGTCTTATTCACCCTAAGCCTTAACCCTGAACTATTTCTTACCTTTTATTCTCATTATCGTCAATACTCCCAGTACTGCAGTAACAAGCACCACAGCCTCCCCCATAGTATCATAGCCCCTGAAATCGAAAACCACCCCGGTAACAAGGTTGGCACTTCCCGTTTTTTGTGCAGCGCCTTCAATATAATGTTTTGCCATTCTTAAAGAACTTTTTCCAAGAACATCAAGTGACTGAATCGAAACCGAATAGAAATAAAGAAGTATCACTATCAATAAAATACCCGTTATGGCGGAAATGTATCCCTGCATATCAAGCTTTAAAAATGATTCTTCCCGGGAGCTATCGAGAACAACTGCGACCATTATAATCAGAGTTATCGTGTCAACAACGATTTGTACAATTGCCAGATCGGGAGCTTTCAAAAGCAAGAAACATATTACCAGGCTATATCCTACAAGACCACAAGCTATTACAGATGAAAGAAGATCCTTTGCATGGATTGCGTATAACGCTCCTAAAATCATAAATCCTGTTATTAAAGAAATAGCCAGTTCCATCTGGTTTAAATTTCAGTTATTTATATCATAATGAGCAACATAATAATCAATCCTGCGAAAACCCAGATTATGTAAGCAGGCAAAACACCTGTATGAGTTTCACTCAACTGGTGACTTAACCAGAGAACAAATTGTTTTGACAGGTCATAAATGTCAAACCATCGTTCTTCAGCTTTTTTATAGATCCAGGAGAAAAAGCTGAATTCACCAATAGTTTTGTAGAATTCAGTAGTGGAATAGCTGGTCTGATCCTGAATTTTTTCTCCACCAATAAAGCTATCTTCAGTCCTGAACTTCAAAAGATTGAATGCCAGATAGAGGATTATTCCAAGAATTATTGAGATTAAAACGAGCAGCGATACAAATGATGAATTCCAGAATCCCCTGAACTGAAATGCACCGGAAACAGGCATGAAGAGTTTTGGTACAACGAAATTCGTGGCAAAAACGCCAAAAAAGATGCAGAAGACAGCGAGAATAACTATTGGCAACCACATCAGAACAGGAACTTCTCTGACACCTTCTAACTCCGTTTTGCGACGGCCGAGAAAAATGCCGCCTATTAATTTAATAAAGCTTGCGAGAGTAAGTGCAGAGCCCAAGACTGCCAGTCCCAGCCAGACCACCCATAGTTTGTTCGCGATACCTGTTCCGCTGCCAAAATCTATTATCCCCTGGTATATCATCCATTTTGAAGCAAATCCATTGAATGGAGGAACTCCTGAAATTGACATGGCAAATATAAGTGACGCGATAAATGTAAAAGGCATTGATTTTGACAGACCTCCAAGGTCGTCGATATCTTCCTTCCCGGTACGATATTCCATGCAACCGGCAGAAAGGAAAAGTCCGCTTTTATATAGAGCATTATTGATCATATGGAAAAGACCTGCTGCCACTCCAATCATCGAACCAAGTCCGAATCCCAGAATCATATAACCTACCTGTGATACAGCATGAAATCCGAGCAAACGTTTGTAATTATGCTGGACAAGAGCCATCATAACAGCAGCGATAATCGAAATCACACCAATGGATAGCAGGAGAAGTGTTAACCATTCATTCAGGATAAACATTCCGGTGGTTAACCTGGCCAGAAAATAAATACCCAGAAGCTTGTCAAGGGAGGCAGGAAGATAAGAAGATGAAGAAGCAGGAGCACACTTTGCATAATCAGGAACCCATGTATGGAACGGAAAAGCGCCGGCTTTTGTAAAACTGCCAGTAAGCAAAGCCAGGAACGCAACAATTGATAATGTATTAGTAGTTGTTAATGATATGGCTCCCATGCTCAGCGATCCGGTAATTTTCCAGATAATTGCAATTCCGATTATCATAATACTATCTGAAGCCCCGATCAGAATGAGTGTTTTTTTGGCGGCTGCTGACCCTTCTTCATCGACTCCCTGAATCAGTTTATATAATGTAATTCCAAGTATACCCCAGAAAAAAAGGAATAAAAGCAGGTTGTCAGATAACACTGCACCATATGCGCAACCCAGAGTTATAAGAAAATATGAATAATAGTTCCTGATTCTTCCTACTTTGATATATGCCAGTGAATATAGCAGAATTAAAAAGCTGAAAAGACTGATAGACAAAACAATAAGTTTACCAAGATTATCACTGTTGAATGCCACATATCTTCCGGCATCCCGGAAAGAGTTGAAACCAAAAACAGAAAAGGTTGAACTGTCTGACAGCTCATTCAAATGATGAAGCTGAATACCTGAACTGTAAATCACAATTGTAAGATATCCGGTAATGATGCTTACAATAAGACCGGCTAAACCTTTGGCGGTTCTGAATTTTTCCGGGACAAAAAATAGAAGAAGTCCGGAAAGAACAGGCAGAGATATTATGATGAAGATCTCTTTCATAGCTGACTTTTTAAAGTTTTCCTTATCTCATTGGTCTTCTTTTGTGATTCGTTTATCAGTTCATTTGCATTCATTATTTTTTCTCCTGAGTTTATATCGTAAGCCACAGCCATTCTCTCTGTACAACAATAGCATGGATCAACAGCAGCAAGCGATATTGTAGCATCGGCAATTGTCTGACCAATACACGACTTTTTAAATGTCGCAATGTTGACGTAGCTTGGAGCCCTTATTTTATGCCGTGCGGGTGAGTTAGAACCGTCTGACTGAACAAAATGGAACACTTCACCGCGTGGTGCTTCAGCCCGGCCATTTCCGATTCCTTCTGGTATCTCTTTGACTTTTAATGAAATGTCTCCCTCTTTTTCCTTTTTAAGGCCATCGAGACATTGCTCAATGATTGAGATTGATTCGTACATCTCAAGCAACCTGACTTCTGCCTTGGCAAAAACATCGCCGGCTTCAGCTGTAATAATCTTCCAGTTAACCAGAGGATATGCTGCATATGGATCATCTTTTCGCACATCAATTGCCACACCGGAAGCCCTGGCAGTTGGGCCTACAGCTCCATAATCAATTATGTCCTGTTTTGATAAAACTCCAACTCCTTTAATCCTTGCATGAATTACAGGATCATCCATAACAGCTCCTGTCAATAAATCGGTCTTTTTCTTAACATCATCCAGAATCTTATGAATTACAGGAATTTTAGTCACCTCAATGTCTCGTCTTACACCACCTACCTTGAACATTGCATAACTGTTCCTGTTGCCTGATATCATTTCAAAAAGGTCAAGGACAGGCTCACGGTATTTCCAGGCCCACATGAAAACGGTATTATAACCGAGGAAATGGCCTGCAAGTCCCACCCATAGGAGATGGCTGTGTATCCGTTCGAGTTCACCGATTATTGATCTTATATATTTTGCCCTGTCTGTAATTTCTAAACCGGCAATTTCTTCAACAGCATTTGCAAAAGCAAATGGATGTGAATTTGAACAGATTCCGCATATACGTTCTACAAGGAAAAAAACCTGTTCATAAGTCTTTGATTCACTCAGCTTTTCAATACCCCGATGATTATACCCGGTTTCAAATTTAATGTCCTTAACAATCTCTCCGTCACAATAAAGTCTGAACAGTTCAGGCTCCTCCTGAAGGGGATGATATGGTCCAATCGGTATGAGTGTTTCTTTGCTCATCGCAGATTATCTCAGGTTATTATTTAAACTCCTTTCTTAATGGATAAACACCTTCGGCCCAGTTTCCTTCCGATATGAGTTTCTCCTGATTGGGGTGATTAAGAAAATTAATACCAAAAAGCTCATGCATCTCTCTTTCTATCCAGTTGGAAGCATTGAATATGTTCGAAAGGGATTCAATCTGAGGATTATCCTTATCAAGAATTACATGAATATTAAGTATCAGTCCTATTGCATCTTTACTGAAATGATAGTGAATCTCGAATCCTTTTTTTGTATGCAAAGCAGAAGCAATTATGAACCTGAATCCTTCTTCCTTGTACAAAAAAGCTGAAACATTTATTATTGAAACAGGATTTATTGTAATTATAATGCGCCGCTGATTCTTTATAATTACTTCAAGAATATCAGACTTAAATTTTTCTTTGAAATTCTCTATGATAAATTCCGTATCCATTTTATGAGTTTCTCTTTTTTCGTTTACCCCCTACTCCAGTTTTTTATCCCCCCAACCCCCCAAGGGGGGGCAAATATCATAAATAAGTAAGTATTTCCTCCCATTTAGGGGAGGTGCCGCGAAGCCGTGGAGGAGGCTTTGTGTTTCACTGTGTATCATCTTTACTCTCTATGCCAGTTCTTATGAATTCTCAACTAATTTTACAATCCCCGCAATAATTGCCTCCGGTTTCGGCGGACAACCAGGAACGTATGCATTGACAGGGATAATCTTATCAACAGGACCTGCAAATGTGTAACTTTCGGTAAAGTATCCTCCTGTACAACCGCAAGCACCAATAGCAACAACTAGAATCGGTTTTGGAGCCTGTTTGTAAACTTCCAACAACCTCTCTTTATCACGAATATTTATGGACCCATTAACTAGAAGTACATCGGCATGCCTGATGCTTCCAACCAGAAGAATACCAAAACGTTCCAGATCGTGCCTCGGAGTCAGGCAGTCAAGTATCTCAATATCACAATTATTGCATGAGGCTCCTCCAAAATGAAAGACCCAGAGCGACTTTTTAAAGCAATAATTTTTAAATCCCACGTTGAGAAGAATTAATAACCAAATGCAATCAATATCAAAGCTACAATGGCAACCAGATTCATCCAGATAAAAAAGAAGCTGATAGCCTGTTTGATCTTAACTCTTGGATTTGTGTTCCTTATCAGAGTTAAAATAAGTACAACCCCAAGAACCTTAAGTACTGCCCATAGTACGCCAATTCCTTCAAGTCTGAAGCCATTCAATAAAAGCGCAACCAGGAAAGCAGGAAGTATAAAAAACATGATATATTTTGTAAGTTTTATCATCGCAAAGGCAGCACCGGAGTATTCAATAAAAATTCCTTCTGTTATCTCTGCCTCGGCTTCCGGCATATCAAACGGAACCAGCGCTAGTTTTGCCTGGATACAAAAGATACCTGCAATGAATAAAAGCACTCCTGAAATACTTCCGATAAACGGAGATCCGGCCTGTTGTGCATGAATAATTGAATTCAGGTTAAATTGCTGGCCGCATTTCATTATGATCCCCGATATTACAAGCAGGAAAGTCAGTTCATAACTAAGGATAAGTTTCATCTCCCTCGATGCACCGACTGCGGCAAGAGGATTTCCTGCGGCAAGTGCTCCGATTATGTAAGAGAATGAAGGGATTGTCAGCAGATAAAAGATAACAACCAGATCTCCACGAAAACCTGTCGTAATATTCAATAAGGGGAGCAGAATAAAAACCCCTGCCATACTTGCACCAAACACAGCAAAGATTGGTGCAAGAAGAAACAAAACCGGAGATCCATACTTTGGCAGGATTGTTTCTTTAACCAATAATAGTTTGAAGAAATCATAAAATGGCTGTAATACAGGAGGACCTTTTCGAAACTGAACCCTGGCAGTAATTTTCCTGTCGAACCATGAAAGGAACGCTCCGGTTACTGCTGCAAAAAGCAGTCCGGGGAAGACAAGAAAATAAAACAGATTGACTGCCATATTATTTTAATTTACTCTTTTTCAGTGATGTATAAATAGTCTCTAATAAGAATTTTTTCATTGAGGGTAAATATATTCTTATCGGGCGACTCATCTTCATAAGTAATAGTTGCTGTTCCCTCAGGACAAGCCGAGATGAATTTTTCCATCTCATTCTCCTCTTTCAGATCATATAAAAGGTCTTTGTTCCTGTGATGCTTAAAAAAATCAGTCATCATTGTACCGAATGGACATATTGTAACACATGATTTGCATGAAACACAAAGGTTTGTATAGCGTACAACCACCCCGGTTTCATCTTTTTCAAGAGCATCGGCAGGGCATATGTTGATGCATGGAGCATCTTCACATTTTCTACATGTAAACTTGAAGGTAGCAAGCTCACGGATAGTTTTTAACCCGTTTAAATTAAGTGATGGATAGAAATAAGCCTCCGGTAAAGTTATAGTTGAGTCTTTAACCATTGCAGAACGCAGCTTAATCATATCTATTAGTACTTTCCGGATCATAATTAATCAGAGTAAACGGAATTAATTTTACACAACCAATTTCAATTTATATCGACCTGTTTTTAACTTATTACTTACTCAGTTAATAAATTTTATCATAATGTCATCTGGTTCATCAACTGGAACCTTGTATCACTCAGACGGTGAGAAATTGTCTGGGCGATTTTTGACATTGTTTTAAATCCGAATTCACAACTTTTATCAAACTCGAGAATGAGTTTTTTAGCGTCAATCGCCATGACTTTTGTCGGGCATGTAGCCATTACCCATGCAGTAGAGATGTATGGACTGAAAACCGCGGACCACGAGAAAAGCTGACCCTCCTCTAATGTACCCAGACGAATTCTCTTCTCCTTTGCCAGGCTGATTCCCAGTGATAAGCATCCGGAAAACATTACGTAAATTTCGTTAAGCTCATCATATTGTTCAAACAAAATATCTTTTACTTTGAATTCTTTTAAGGAGCTTATTCCGATAAATATTTTCAACTGTTCATCGGTGTAATTGTCAAAAAACCGGACATTTTTCAAATCTTCAATTGCGAGTTTCATGGTCTGTTAACTTTTAGTTTTATCTGGAAAGAGATAATACACTGAATGTTAGTCACCTCTTATTTCCATATTTCATGATTGTGTTTTATCTCACTATATGTAAAAACAGGACCGTCCCTGCAAACAAAAAATTCACCCATCATACAATGTCCGCATTTTCCTAAGCCACATGACATGTTTTTCTCCATCGATAGGTAAATCTGGTCATCTCTGTATCCCATTTCAAGCAACCTGATAGTTCCGAATTTCATCATGACCGAAGGACCACACACAACAGCAATGGAATTCGCTATATTAATTTTGATTTCATTAAGAAGATTTGTTGCTACGCCTACTGAACCGTTCCAGTCTTCATCAGCCTTATCTACTATGCGATAAGCTTCAAACTTATCAATATTGTTCAACCGGTCAAAAAGGGGTTTGTAGATACAATCGGCAGGAGTCTTGGATCCGTAACAAAGGATGACTTTGACCAGTTTATCTCTAATACTTTCGAGCGCATATAAAAGAGATCTGATTGGAGCAAGACCGCAACCACCGCCCAGGATGAGCACTTCTTTGCCAAAAAATGTTTCTACAGGATAACCTCTCCCGTAAGGACCTCTTATTCCCATAAACACTCCTGGTTTCAGCATATGCATATACTCAGTAACATATCCTGTTTTCATTACTGTTACTTCAAGCTTTTCAGTTACCAGAGGTGAAGAAGAGGGTGTAAAAGGAGCCTCTCCTACTCCATCAACGGATAATTCTATAAACTGGCCGGTCTTAAAAGAGAACTTATCTTCAGGTACCAGAACAAATGTTTTAATCGAAGGTGATTCCTCAATGACATCTGTTAGCCTAGCCTTTATCGGAGTATATATGTTCTTGATTTCCTGCATTAACTGTTATTTTATAAGCTCCATAAATAATTCG
>Ga0209748_1001118_pt1 | contig 13333 bp, 8 predicted proteins | sample BarGraIncu00421A_FD_185490 | JGI IMG/M metagenome (GOLD analysis project Ga0209748, IMG submission 185490) | Arctic peat soil microbial communities from Barrow, Alaska - Barrow Graham LP Incubations 004-21A (SPAdes) (version 2) | ecosystem: Environmental > Terrestrial > Soil > Wetlands > Peat... | reverse complement strand
GTCAACTATTTCCGTTTATTGATATTATGTCAGGAAATGTTGCAAACGGACTTGTTATGATGTCCGCAGGGTATGAGTTATTTTCGTACAAGAATAATGTTGACAATAATACATTTATTGTTACCGACAATGTGACATATCAGTTAGACAGGCATAATTTTACATTTGGGATGACATTTGAACATCAATACTTTGCCAATAGTTATCTTCGTCAGGGTACCGGGTATTACAGATTCAGGGATTTGACAGCATTTCAAAATTTTCTTAACAAGACCGACTTTACTCAACCCTGGAATGCCTCCAACTCCCCAATCAACTTTGCCTACACTTATCCTATAAACGGATTTACAAATCCAGTGGCTGAATTAAATTTTGGACAGTATTCTGCTTATCTTCAGGATGAGTATAATGCATTGGATAATCTTAAAATTACAGGAGGTGTCCGTATCGACATTCCAATATATTTCTCCGGGGCAGTTGATAATCCGGCCCTGAAAGACTACTCTTTCAGAAATGGCGAAACAGTTGATCTTTCAACATGGCCAAAGACTAAAATTCTATGGTCTCCCCGTTTAGGATTTGTATATGATGTATTTAGTAATAAGTCTTTAAAGGTTCGTGGTGGCTCTGGTATCTTTACAGGTCGTATTCCTTTTGTTTGGTTTACGAACCAGCCAACAAATAGTGGTATGCTCCAATATCAGTTAGTGATTAACCAGAGTGGTGGAGCAGCCAGCCAGGCACAACTTGCAAGGCTTCCTTTGGTTGCAAATGTTGCCGATCTGTTGAAAGATCCTACATTAACAGATATATTTCCTCAGTCTAACCCTGTCGGTGGCAGGATCGCAGTAATTGACAAGAAGTTTAAACTACCACAGGTATGGCGTACGAGCATTGGTGCAGATATTAAACTTCCGCTTAATATGATGTTGACTCTTGAAGGCGTTTATACAAAAGATATTAATGCCATAAATTTTGACAATATTAACCTGGCACCTGATGCTACATCTGTTATTGAAGGGACTCTTTATCGCCCCTGGTGGTCGAATAACACTACTGCTACCAAGTATATCACTGCACCATATCAGAATGTTGTTGTAATGCGCAACACCAATAAGGGTCGGGGTTATTCATTATCAGCAGTACTTGATCTTCCGAGAATTGCAGGGTTTAGTGGTATGTTAGCTTATTCCCGTAGCTGGGGAGAAGAAGTAGCCGGTAAATCCGGTTCGGACCCATTCTCAGCCTGGCAGTATAGGTATATTTCCGGGTCATCTAATTCCGATGAATTGGGTCTGACTTATAACAATACTCCTTACCGGTTAATAGCTTCTCTGAGCTATTCCATTGAATATGCAAAATATTTTGGTACTTCAATTTCATTCTTCTATAATGGATTCAAGGGTAATGCAACTTCATATATTTATAATGGCGATGCAAATAATGATGGTACCTACAACGATCTGATGTATATTCCGCGCAATGCAAGCGAATTACTCTGGAGCACTCCTGAAGATGCTGATGCATATTTTGCATACGCAGCCCAGGATCCATATCTCTCAAAGCATGCAGGAGAATACGCATTAAGGAATGCAGCCTATGCACCATGGAATCAACGGTTCGACATGCGCTTATTGCAGGACTTCAAATTGAAGGTGGGAGAATCTATGAATAAATTACAGATAAGTGTTGATATTATTAACGTTGAGAACCTGCTTAATTCCAGCTGGGGATTAAATAAGAGTTTTGTTACCACTTCACCTCTTAATGTCGTTGGACGCGATGCCGCAACCGGCATGTTAAGAGTAAGTATGAGGGAAATTGGAACAGATTATATAACCAAATCATTCCAGGATCCAAACACTGTTACTGCTACCTGGGCACTCCAGATTGGAGTACGTTACATCTTTAACTAAAAAAATCAATTCCTGATATCAGAGGCTGTCAGATTCTGACAGCCTCTTTTTTTACAATTTTTTTAGTGATAAATTGTTAACAGGTATTATACAAACCATTGCTTCTTTAAATTTCGATATTAGCCTTGAACTATTACTCCCAATAATTGTTTCTCTTACAGGTCAATATCTATCAACTAATTTATAATCAATCGCATAAATAAAAGTTAATAACTATGCTGTCAAATGTTAATAAACTTAAATTTTTACTCTTGCTTTGAGATGTTGGCTTGTTTAATTTAGCGATTACCCGCTTTAAAAATCAGTGGCCGTTTAATCTCATTAAAATCAGAGAATAACAAAAATATATGGAACAATTATTTGTCCAGGAATCAGCTATTGCAACTGAAAAAGCAAAGAACCAAACTTCAGCACACGAGATGCAGAAAACAGGTGAAGGAAAAAATATTGAAAAATCTAAGAATCGGGGACACGAAAAAGTTGTTTATTCTCACGATGAAGCTGTGCAGGAAAGTATTCAGTACTTCAAAGGCGATGAACTTGCTGCGAGGGTATGGGCAAACAAATATGCATTGAAAGACTCTTTCGGAAACCTGTATGAAAAGTCACCCGATGATATGCATCACAGACTTGCACGTGAAATTCACCGGGTAGAAATGAAATATAAGAACCCGCTTTCGGAAGAGTTGATTTACGGTGTTCTCAAAGATTTCAAATACATTGTTCCCCAGGGTGGCCCAATGACAGGTATTGGAAATGATTACCAGATTGCTTCATTATCCAACTGCTTTGTAATTGGGAACGATGGAGCTTCTGACTCATACGGTGGAATAATGAAAATCGACCAGGAGCAGGTACAACTTATGAAGCGCCGGGGTGGAGTAGGTCACGACCTCTCGCACATAAGACCAAAAGGTACTCCGGTGCTTAACAGTGCGCTCACTTCAACAGGTGTGGTTCCGTTTATGGAAAGGTATTCAAACTCAACACGCGAGGTAGCGCAGGATGGTAGAAGAGGGGCACTAATGCTTTCAATCTCGATCAAACACCCTGACTCCGGGAAATTCATCGATGCCAAGCTTGAGAGCGGGAAAGTTACCGGAGCAAACGTCTCAGTTAAACTGACCGACGATTTCATGAAGGCAGTTGAAAGTAAAACACTTTTCAGACAACAATATCCCATTAATTCTGCCAATCCGAAATTTGCCAAAGACATAGATGCAGTTCAACTCTGGACCAAGATTATCCATAATGCATGGAAGTCAGCCGAACCCGGAGTATTGTTCTGGGATACAATAATCAGAGAGAGTGTTCCCGATTGCTACGGTGATCTTGGATTTGCAACAGTTTCGACAAATCCCTGTGGTGAAATTCCTTTGTGCCCGTATGACAGCTGTCGTCTGATGGCAATCAACCTGTTCAGCTATGTAAACGATCCATTTACCGAAAAGGCTGAATTTGATTTTGAATTATATAAAGAGCATGTAGGATTGGCACAACGAATGATGGATGATATTATTGATCTTGAACTGGAAAAGATCGATGTAATTCTTGCAAAAATAGATGCTGATCCCGAGATTGAAGAACTAAAGCGGGTCGAGAGAAACCTCTGGAAAAACATCAGAAAAAAATCGGAAGAGGGAAGAAGAACCGGAATTGGAATAACGGCAGAAGGAGATATGCTTGCAGGTCTTGGAATGAAATATGGCAACGATGATGCTACAAATTTCTCGGTAGAAGTTCATAAAACACTGGCACTGGAGGCTTACAAAGCATCCACTTACCTGGCAAAAGAGAGGGGAGCGTTTGCAATTTATAATGCCGAACGGGAAAAGGATAACCCATTTATTTTAAGGATGAAAGAGGCCGACCCTGTTATGTATAGTAACATGGTTAAATATGGTCGCAGAAACATAGCCCTGCTTACAATTGCACCGACTGGTACTACAAGTCTTATGACCCAGACAACCTCCGGAATTGAACCAATATTTTCCACTTTCTATAAAAGAAGAAGAAAGGTTAATCCTAATGATCTGGATGTTAAAGTGACATTCAGGGATGAGGTTGGCGATTCTTGGGAAGAATTCAATGTGTTCCATCATAAATTTGTCGACTGGCTGAAACTGAACGGATACGATTCCGATGAAGTTGCCAGAATGAGAGACGAGGAGATTGAATCGATAATCGCAAAATCACCTTATTATAAAGCCACAGCCAATGATGTTGACTGGATTGCAAAGGTTAAGATGCAGGGTGCAATTCAAAAATGGGTCGACCACTCAATAAGTGTTACCATAAACCTTCCAGCTGAAGCAAAAGAAGAACTGGTAAGCGAACTTTATCTGACAGCATGGAAATCAGGATGTAAAGGTGCGACGGTCTATCGTGACGGATCAAGAAATGGTGTCCTTATTGCAGGAAAAACAGAAATACGTGAAAGGCCAAAACGTCCAAAAGTGCTTGATTGTGATGTTATCAGGTTTAATATAAGTGAAGAAAAATGGGTTGCTTTTGTCGGACTGAAAGAGAGCAGACCTTATGAGATCTTCACTGGTATAGCAGACGAGGAGATATTCCCAATTCCTAAAAGCATTGTGAAAGGTAAAATAATAAAAATCAAGGATGAGGACGGGAATACACGATACGATTTTCAATATACTGACAAATATGGCTATAAGAAAACTATGGGAGGTTTATCTCATATGTTCAAGCCGGAGTTCTGGAATTATGCTAAACTTATCTCAGGAGTTTTGCGACATGAAATGCCAATACAGGATGTCGTTAATCTTGTTCAGTCATTAAAGCTTGACAGCGAGTCAATTAACAATTGGAAGAACGGAGTTGAAAGAGCATTGAAAAAATATATACCTAACGGAACAAAAGCAAAAGGCAAATGCGGAGAATGTGGTTCAGATAACCTCGTTTATGAAGAAGGTTGTCTTATCTGTAAAGACTGCGGATCATCCAAATGCGGTTAGATTATAAAAGTGGGTCCCTGGTTCAGGGAATTATTATAAATCAGCGGGTGCTTTTCGAAGCACCCTTTATTTTATAACACCCAGTTCCTTCCCAATCTTTTCAAAAGCTTCGATTGCTTTATCCAAATGTTCCTTTTCATGACCTGCTGAAAGCTGTACCCTTATTCTTGCCTGACCTTTGGGCACTACAGGATAATAGAAACCGATGACATAAATGCCCTCCTTAAGAAGTTTCGCAGCAAACTCCTGCGAAAGTTTGGCGTCATAAAGCATTACCGCGCATATTGCCGATTTAGTGGGTTTTATATCAAACCCAAGTTTTTTAATACCTGCAATGAAATATTCAGCATTCCGGTGAAGTCTGTCCTGGAGTACGTTTGTTTCGGTCATCATTTCAACCATCCTGATACCTGCAGCTGCTACCATTGGAGGAATGGAATTTGAAAAGAGGTAAGGACGGGACCGTTGTCTCAGAATCTCAATTATCTCTTTTTTACCGGTAGTGAACCCACCAATTGCACCCCCGAATGCTTTTCCCAGGGTCCCGGTTATGATTTCAACTTTTCCGGTAATATTGTAAAGTTCAGTAACTCCTCTTCCTGTTTTTCCGACAACACCTGCTGAGTGTGATTCATCTACCATTACAAATGCATTGTATTTATTTGCAAGCTCTACAATTCTATCAAGAGGCGCCACGTTCCCATCCATTGAAAATACACCATCGGTCACAACAAGTCTGAATCGCTGAGCCTGAGCAAGCTGAAGCTGTTTTTCGAGCTCTGCCATGTCGGCGTTTTCATATCTGTAGCGCTGAGCTTTGCATAGACGGACTCCATCAATGATCGAAGCATGGTTCAGGGAATCAGAAATAATTGCATCCTCCTCTGTCAGAAGAGGTTCAAAAATTCCACCGTTAGCATCAAAACAGGCTGCATAGAGGATTGTATCTTCAGTGCTGAAGAATTCTGCAATTTTTTTCTCAAGTTCCTTATGAAGATCTGTAGTGCCACAGATAAATCTTACCGACGACATTCCATAACCATGAGTATCAAGTGATGTTTTTGCTGCTTCAATAAGTGATGGATTATTAGAAAGACCAAGGTAATTATTGGCACAGAAATTCAGCACCTTCTGGCCAGTGCTCAGTTCAATTTCAGCTCCCTGAGCAGATACGATAATCCGCTCGTTCTTATATAATCCAGCTTCTTTAATCTCGTCAATAATCCTGACTAAATGATTTTGATAATTATTATACATGATATAATTTTTTTACCTCAAAGGGACACGAAGTACTCACAAAGTAACACTAAGGATTAATATTAGTAGTTAATACCAGCTTAAGATAACCTTACCGCAATTGCCTTTTTCCATCTCATCAAAACCCTTCTGAAAGTCATCTATTGAGAAACGGTGTGTTATAACAGGATTTAAATCTATTCCTCCGATTATCATCTGTTCCATCTTATACCATGTCTCCCACATTTCACGTCCATAGATACCCTTTAATGTTATTGCCTTGAAAATGATATCACTCCATGGGACCTCGAAGTTTGATGGCAGTATGCCTAGCAATGAGATACTTGAGCCATTATACATATTATTAAGCATGTCAACGAATGCTTTGGGAGAGCCTGACATTTCAAGTCCTATATCAAATCCTCTCATCCCCAGATTTTTAACAGCATCTGAGATTTTTTCTCCCTTCGATGGATTGACCGTAAGCGTAGCTCCCATCTTTCTGGCAATATCAAGGCGGGCATCGCTGAGGTCGCTTGCCACAATAAATCTTGCACCGGCATATTTTGCTATTGCAACTGCCATACTGCCAATAAGTCCTGATCCGGTAATAAGTACATCTTCACCAATTAACGGAAATGATAAGGCCGTATGAGTTGCATTTCCAAATGGATCCATAATTGCAGCCCATTCATCTGGAATTCTGTGATCGAGAGGTATCACGTTTTTGGAAGGGACCTTTACATATTCCGCAAATGATCCATCGATATGAACTCCGATTCCGACAGTGTTTTCACAGACATGCTCTTTTCCGCGACGACAATTACGACAATGACCACAAGCCAGATGGCCTTCTCCGGTAACTCTTTCACCAATTTTGAGGTTGGTCACTGCAGCACCCATTTTTTCGATATAACCCATGTACTCATGACCAATAACCATTGGAGTCCGGATTGTTTTTTGCGACCATGCATCCCACTCATAAATATGGAGATCGGTGCCACATATTGCTGACTTCTTGACTTTTATTATAACATCATTAAGGCCTGGTTCAGGAACAGGAACTTCTTCCATCCATAATCCTTTTTCGGGTCTGGCTTTAACTAGTGCTTTCATCTTCTTCATAAATGCAAAATTAGTATTAATTCAAATTTGCTTATTCTTTGCTGTATCAAGTGGAATAAGTCTCAGTTTTTTCCTTAGCGTTCCTTTGTGTAAGCCTTTGTGATCCTTTGTGGTTATTGTTTTTATTTTTACCACTAAGGAACACAAAGGTTATCACTAAGGTCCTCAAAGGGCAAAAACAGCTTTTGCAATATGCAGGTGCTAAATTAATACAAATCTACAGTACAAAACCTGATTTTCGTAATAGTATTATATGTAATCGGGTTTGTCTATATTTACAAAAACATTAACCGATTTAACCATTAAATGGAACAAGTACGTGTACGTTTTGCCCCAAGTCCTACCGGTCCGTTGCATATTGGTGGAGTAAGAACAGCTCTTTACAACTATCTTTTTGCAAAGAAAAATGGCGGGACTTTTATTTTAAGGATCGAAGACACTGATCAGGCAAGATTCGTTGAGAGTGCCGAAGAATATATTATGGAATCACTTAAATGGTGTGGAATAGTTGTTGATGAAGGTATTAGAGAAGGCGGGAATTATGGCCCATATCGCCAGAGTGACCGAAAAAAAATTTACAGACAATATGCAGATATCCTTATAGAAAAAGGCGATGCTTATTATGCTTTTGATACTCCCGAAAAACTTGATGCTCTGAGAAGCGAATCTGAAAAAGCAGGGAATACATTTATTTATAATGCTGGAGTAAGAGAAAAGCTGAATAATTCAGTCTCCTTAAATGAAACAGAATGGCACGAGAAACTTGACAAAGGAGAACCTTACGTCATCCGCTACAAGATGCCATATAATGAGGATATCCGTTTTGATGATATTATTCGCGGACGCATTATAGTAAATACCGGAACCCTCGATGATAAGGTTTTATTTAAATCAGACGGTATGCCAACATATCATCTGGCAAATATTGTTGATGATCATCTGATGGAGATCAGCCATGTAATCCGCGGGGAAGAATGGCTTCCTTCATTGCCGCTTCATATTATGTTATACAGATCTTTCGGCTGGAAATCCCCTCATTTTGCACACCTCCCCTTACTGCTGAAGCCTGATGGAAAAGGTAAGTTAAGTAAACGCGATGGTGATAAGATGGGATTCCCTGTATTTCCACTTTTCTGGCCATTTGGCGAAACAGCAAAGGGTTTTCGTGAGGAGGGATATTATCCTGAATCATTTATTAATATGCTTGCATTGTTGGGTTGGAATCCCGGAACGGAACAGGAAATATTTTCAATGGAGGAACTTATAAAAGCCTTTTCAATCGACAGAGTCGGTAAGTCGGGATCACGGTTTGATCCTGAAAAGGCAAAGTGGTTTAATCACCAATATCTTCAAAACAAGACCAATACCCAGCTGTCCATCGAATTCAGGGAGTTTCTGAGAGCCCGCGGTTATCATGTTGATATCGTTAGACTTGAGACTCTTGTAGGACTGGTAAAAGAGAGAGTAAGCTTTGTGAAAGATATATGGGAGCAGACCGATTTCTTTTTTAAAGCTCCGGAGACTTATGACCAGGAAGTTATTAAAAAAAGGTGGAAAGAAGATTCTTCAGCACTTATTATTGAATTAAGATCATTACTTGAAGAGGCAACTGACTTTTCTGCTGAAAAAACTGAACCGGTTATTAAAGCGTGGATTGAGAAAAATAGTTATAACACAGGAACAATAATGAATGCTCTGAGACTGGTAATTGTTGGTGCATCCAGGGGTCCACACATTTTTGATATTATCAGCTGGATCGGGAAGGATGAGACACTAAAACGGATCGATAAAGGACTTTCTGTAATCGGTAAATGAATTAGATGAACCTACCACAGCCAGGGGACTATATTGATATACACACACATAGTGGCAAACCTGCTGAAGGTGTTTTTATCATCGAAAGTCTGATGGCGCATGAAGGAAAACAACCAGGGGATGTTACAGGAGTTGCATACACTTATGGTATACATCCATGGTTCCTTAATGAAAACAATCACAAACAATTTATAATTTCTGTTGAAAATTCAGTCAGTCACACAAATATGATAGCTATTGGTGAAGCTGGATTTGATAAACTCCGGGGACCTTCCCCTGAACTCCAACTGAAAGTCTTTAACGAGCAGGTTGCTATTGCAGAAACATACCGCAAACCGGTTATTATTCATAGTGTCAAAGCTTGGGATGAGCTTTTGGCAGCACAAAAAAATCTGAAACCCCAAACACCATGGATGATTCATGGGTTTAGGGGAAGTGTGGAACTGGCAAAACAGCTATTATCAAAGGGGATGTATCTTTCTTTCTGGTTTGATTTTGTACTCAGATCCGAATCATCGGAACTTTTAAAGAGTCTTCCTCCCGGCAGAATATTTTTAGAGACTGATGGCGCTGATATAGATATAAGAACAATTTATGAAAAAGTTGCCAGAGATCTGGATATCTCGGTTGATAGGTTAAAATCAATTGTTCTGTCAAATTTTAATGATTTTTTTTATGTCTGATTGGTTGACTCGGACAGAAATTATCCTTGAAGCTGAAGGATTGAAGAAGCTTAATGCTGCTAACGTACTCGTTGTAGGTTTAGGTGGAGTCGGTGCTTATGCTGCAGAGATGATCTGCAGGTCGGGAATTGGATCGATGACTATTGTCGATGGTGACCAGATCCATCCTACAAACAGAAACAGACAGCTACCGGCACTTAAGAGTACAGAAGGTCTGGCAAAAGCGGAGGTAATGGGGCAAAGAATAATGGACATTAACCCTGAAATTAAACTCACTGTTATCCAGGAATATATAAAAGATGAAAGAATGGCAGAGATTTTGGATAAGGATTTTGATTATGTGGTTGATGCGATTGACACTCTGTCTCCAAAAATATATCTGATTTATCATAGTTTGCAAAGAAAATTCCCTGTTGTAAGTTCCATGGGAGCAGGTGGAAAATTTGACCCGACAAAGGTAAGTATTTCAGATATTTCAGAAACAACTGATTGCTCTCTCGCCAGGATATTGAGAAAACGACTGCATCGGCTGGGGATTAGAGAAGGATTCACTGCTGTTTATTCTCCTGAAGGTATTGACAAAAGTAAAGTCGTTGCAACAAATGGTGCACACAATAAAGCATCCATTGTCGGGACAATTTCATATATGCCGGCAGCTTTTGGTATAGCCTGCGCTTCAGTAGTTATACGTGATTTAGCAGGAATCTCCAGATAAATCATAAAAGAAATCTGACTAAATCAATTGATCTGAGAATAATTCAGTTTATTTCAGGATTTCAACTGTGTTTTCTTTTTAAAAACATAATACACCGGAATCCCGACCAACACTGTAAAAGATGCAATTGCTGATTCAACGGGCCGTTCCAGAAAAGAGAGAATAAGAATAAGAGTTCCTGTGGTTATATATAGTATTTGTGTAAAAGGATATCCTGCTAACCGGAGAGCGGATGGATTATCTTTTCTCAATTTAATGACGCTTGCCACCGTCAGGATTGGAAAGATACCGAGTGCAAATCCCATGTAGGTGAGAACCTGTTCAAATGTTCCGGAAAGTGCAAGGATTACAGCAATTATACATTGCATGACAATGGAATTGGAAGGAACCTGGAATTTTGGATGGATCCGGGCTACTGATTTGAAGAACAATCCATCTTTTGCCATAGAGTAATATACTCTTGGTCCGATAATAATAAATGCACTAAGAGATGAAAAAAGTGCAAAAGCGATCAAAAGAGAGAACAATTTGTCGGCAGATTGTCCGAACAGATTTCCCATTGCCAGACCCCCCACTGAAATTACCCCTTTCATCTCCTCCGGGTTTATTCCGTAAACATATAAAACATTGATACACAGATAAAGGAATATTACTATACCAGTCCCAAGTATAAGTGACCGCGGTAATGTTTTTGTAGGGTTCTTTATCTCTGCCCCTAGATAAGTTGAAGCATTCCATCCGCTGTAGGCAAACATGATCCACATCAGTGAAAGTCCGATAGTCTTCCATCCTGCCAGTCCGGATGAGACTCCACCGATAGATCTGAAATGGCTTATATCTCCTTTTCCTGAAAGAAAACCTGCAAGAAGAAGAAAAACAATGAGTGCTACTTTAAGGATTGTAAGGATATTCTGTATCAGGGCACCTGATTTAATCCCCCGATAATGAATAAATGAGAAAATTAGTATTACACTAACAGAAAGAAATGTTTTAGTGGCAGCCGGGTCCATTATTCCTGAGCTTTGGAGCCAGACAGGGATTACAGGCAGTGCCCGGCAGAAATATTCGCTGAAACCCATAGCTGAAGCAGCGATTGGTGCGGAGAAGCCGACAATAAACGATACCCAGCCACTCAGAAACCCGAAAACCGGATGATAGAGCCTTGACAGGAAAAGGTATTCACCACCGGCGCCCGGCATGGCTGCTCCAAGTTCCCCATACGAAAGCGCACCGCAAAGGGCGATAATTCCTCCTGCTACCCATAGTGCCAGCATCAACAGCGGATTGTTTAGACCCGCCATGAGAAGACCTGAAGTGGTAAATATTCCTGCGCCAATCATATTGGCAACAACAATATTGGTAGCAGGGAATAATCCCAGCTTCCTCAGGAGGTTATTTTCTGACATTTTCAGCAAGTATTACTTTTCGGCTCTTTTATAGCTTATAGAAACTCCTCCTCCAGTTGTATTGACAGTTGTCTCATAATTTTTGAGACTCCGCACATACTCAAGATATGCGCCCTGACCAGTGCCATATCCACGGCCTTCCCTGGAAATATTATGCGCTGTAAAACAACCTCCAACTTTTAGTTTAGGGTCGACATCAATAAAATAATTCTTATACCAGTCTTTATCCGCATCGCTGAAGACAAAATCAAAAGGTCCTTTGAGCTCTTTTACAAGAGCATGAGCATCTGCAAGCCTGGCATCAATAAATTCCGTCAATCCAGCCTGTTTGAAATTTTCAAGGGCCGTTTTATACCTTTCTTCATCAATATCAATCGTAATAAGTTTACCCCCTGTCTTGCTCAGCGCCCAGGCTATCCATATACCCGAGTGGCCGGTAGAGGTACCTATTTCCAACGCACTTTTATAATTGCCCTTTATTATTAGGTCATAAAGCAACTGACCGTCTACAGCAGGGATATTCATGTCATACCATCGTCGTGAATGGTCAGCAAGAAACTTCTTAACTTTTTCATCGAGAGAGGGATTAGCTTTTAAATCCTGCGCCTTTAAATGTCCGGGAAGTATTGTTGCTGTAATAAGCAAACAAAATAAAAGACTAAAAATTTTCCGGTTTTTCATACCATTCGGATTATTATTGAATAATTAGAACTTTAATAATTGGACAATTTGTATAACAAAAATATTCCCGGAGAAGGATTCGGGACAATATAGTATCATTTTATTTAATAACTTTCCTCTATGAGCAATGATATGAAATTAAATCAGAAAAATTTTAAAACAAATGAAATCTTTTGAAAACAGGACCTCCTCTGATCTTTTGATTCTTATTCTGGCTCTGATCAGTGTTTCAATTCATCTACTTGTGATCGGCAATCTTGAATATCATAAAGATGAGTTACTTTATTTCTCACTCGGGCAGCATCCGGCTTTCGGTTATGCAACTGTTCCTCCGATGATAGGCTGGATTGCCTGGCTGATGCAAAACCTGTTCGGCTATTCAGTTTTTGCAGTACGGCTTTTCCCTGCGCTGATAAGCGGAGCAATGATATTCCTGGCAGCATCTATGGCAAAAGAACTGGGAGGTTCAGGATATGCCTCCTTTCTTGCTGCACTGGGACTTTTAATATCAAATTTTTTCTTGCGTACATTTTCCCTTTACATGCCTGTATTTATAGAAATATTTCTTTGGACATTACTCATATATTTGATTATAAAATACATAAATTCAAAAAAAGATAAGTTTCTTGTAATATTTGGTGTAATCGCCGGTTTTGCATTACTCAATAAATATCTTGTAGGTCTGCTTTTTGCCGGACTAATCGTTATAATACCTTTTACAGAATACAGGGAAGTTTTCAGGAAAAAAATGTTCTGGGCAGGTTTAGCTGCAGGTTTT
>Ga0209748_1001117_pt1 | contig 13347 bp, 14 predicted proteins | sample BarGraIncu00421A_FD_185490 | JGI IMG/M metagenome (GOLD analysis project Ga0209748, IMG submission 185490) | Arctic peat soil microbial communities from Barrow, Alaska - Barrow Graham LP Incubations 004-21A (SPAdes) (version 2) | ecosystem: Environmental > Terrestrial > Soil > Wetlands > Peat... | reverse complement strand
GCAGAGGTCCGAGAGGAAGAACAGGCCTCCGCGCAGTACGGTGACCAACACGACCTCCCGGCCGGCGTAGTCCGCGGAGATCGCGCGCCCCATCTCCGACACGCGCGACGCGATCTCCCCACGGCTGAGAAGCAGCCCTCCGACGACCTCGGGTGCCCCCTCGGGAGCGGCTTCGAGCCTCATGCTGCTCCTCCCGAGCCGGCCCCGTGCGGATATGCGAGCCCGTACTTGAAGCACAGCGCCCGGAAGTCCTTCTGGTAGAAGATCTTGATGGTGACGTCGGGATACAGCTCACGAAGCCGTCTGACCTTCCGGTTCTTCTTCGTCACGAGCTTCTGCGACATCGTCGTGAGCTCGATGTAGAGATCGAAGTCCGGCAGGTAGAAGTCCGGAGAGAACGACGCGATCACGTCCCCCCGCGAGTCCCATTCGATGGGGAACGTCGTCGGCTCGTAGTCCCATCGGATCCCGTAGTAGTCGAGGATCTGCGCCGCTACACGCTCCGATGGGTGCGCGAAACTCACGGCCGCGACCCGCTCCGAGACGGGCAGCGTCTCGTCGATCCACGCCTCAGGGTTGGTGGACGGCAGCGACAACTCCTACACCACGTCCTCGAACGTCCTGGCCACCGCGCGCTTGGCGAGGTCGCCCCGCAGCTCGCCGGTGAGACGCATCAGGTCGGCGAGTGAGTCGATCAGCTTTTGGCGCGTCTCGGGAGTGCGGTGCCGGTACGAGGGCATCAGTATCTGCTCGAAGAGCGCAGCCTCGCGCTCCGCTGCGGTCACGAAGATGCGCAGGTGGCGAGGCTCGATGCCATAGCCGCGCACATCCCAGCACGCGTGCGCGATCTGCACGTCGCTGCGCGGAAGCTCGTCGCCCTTCTCCCCCTTCGCGATGGAGACCAGGCCGAACTCCGCCAGCTCGCGCACGAAGGATGCGGGAAACCCCAGCGAGCCGGGCACGCTCTCGAGTGGGACCGGCTCGCCCATGTCGAACGGGGATGCCACCGCCTCCGGGCGCGTGACCATCGGGCGGATCTCCTCGGAGACCTTCCCCTTGTCGAGGTCCTTCAGCTTCTCGCGGATGACCGCCAGCGGAAGGAAGTGCTCCCGCTGCAACCTCAGGATGAGGTCCACGCGGGCGACGTCGGACGTCGAGAACTTGCGATACCCGCCCGCCGTGCGCTCAGGCGTCACCAGCTCCTCGTCCTCGAGGAACCGCACTTTCGATATGGTCAGGTCCGGGTGCGCCGGGATCAGGCTCTCCACGAGCCCGCCGATCGTGAGGTAGTCGCGACTACGCGCCATAGTTCACTTGCCTCCCCCGGAGTGGAACACCATCTGGAACCTACCGATCTGCACCGCGTCCCCGCCCTTCAGGACGGCGCTCGTCACGCTAGCGCCGTTGACGTACACACCGTTGAGCGAACCTGCGTCGGTGATCGAGACGTCGCCCGCCTCGAGCGCGAGCACCGCGTGGTCCCTGGAGACTGTGATGTCGTTCAGGAAGATGTCTGAGGCCGGATCACGGCCGACGGTCAGTCGCGGCCGATCGAGGTAGAACCGCTCCCCGATCTCCGGTCCCTTCCGCACGACGAGCACCGGGCCGTCCGCGTCGACAGCATCACGGACGGGCGCGCCTGTGAGTGGTCCCGACACCGGCGGGAACGCCGCGGTCGCCTCGCGGACGACGGCGCCACACGACGGGCACTCATGGGCGTCCGACTCCAAGGTCGATCCGCAGACCGGGCACTCTTCCATGACCCCTCCTCGCTGATGAAGGGCGGTTGTCGTTCAGCCGCTGAAGCCGAAATCCTTGTTTTCGAACGCGCTCGAGATGCTCTGCTCCAGAGCGGCCATGACCTCGGGCTTCTCGAGGACCCGAGCCAGCTTCTCCGCGCTCAGGCGGTTGCGCACGTACGGATCGTTCAGCGCCTCGGAGAGCCGCCGGCCGTTGCCGACCTCGCGCACGACGTACTCGACGACGCGCTCCTCGAGCTCGTCGACGGACAGCTCCTCAAGGAAGACACGGATCGATTCGGACAGGCTCGCCACGACTCCTCCTTCTCCCGCCGGCCTCGCCGACGAGCAGTGCGCGGTCGAGTCCTACTCGTCCGCATCGTTTGTGCTGGGCGGTGCCGGCCTGGGCGCGCGCAGGTCGCCTGCGAGTATCTGGATCAGGCGATCGATGTCGGTCCCCGAGATGACGTCCCGCTTGCCGGCGTGATCGTCCGCGAGCCTGCTCACAAGCTCGGAACGCAGGATGTCGATGCGCCCGTGCAGGACGCGCCGCCGATAGCTGAGCTCGTCCTCCTCGGCCGAGAGCTCGTCGAGGAGCTGTCGCAGCTCATCGTTGCTCTTGTCCTTGAGGTTGAGCAGCGCCTCGTCGTTGGTGTGCTCTGTTGCGGCCATTCTGTCTCCTCGATGTCAGCGCGTCGGGTGCCTATCGCGCACGCCGTCAGTGTACCACCGGGGACCGACACCGGAACCGCCAGGGTGAGGGTCTTGCGGGCCTTTTGCACACCTCGACATCGACTCAAGGTTCAGGTCGCTCGCGAGGCGACCAGGATCGAGTGCTCGGGCTCGACCTGTGCGGCCGATCCCTCCTCTTCTGGGCTCAGTGGACCCCGTTCGAGATCGATCCCCAGGACCCGTCCGAATGCGTCGACGACCGCCGCGATGATCTCCTCTCTCGAAGGAGACCGGCCCATGGCGTCGGACAGAGTGACGGTGGACTCGATGAGAGCGCCCCTGTCCCGCTCCCCGAGCCGGAAGACGCTTGATTCGGCGTCCACGTCGCGGGTGCGGACGAACGACCCGTGCTGGAGCACCGCATCCCCGCTCCAGACCTGGGCGCTCCCGGAAAGCTTCGCCGCGCCGAGCGAGAGGTCCGCCTGTGTGGCGTGCAGATAGCACGCGCTTGAGTCCGCGGGGCCGCGCGAACGCCGCGTGAGCTCGGCTTGGACGTCGAGCGTGCGGTACGCCTCCGCCAGTGCGCCGGACAGGTACCGGTACGAAGCCGCGACCCCGCGAGGGACGCCATCGCCGGTGTGGGCGACCACGCTGTACGTGAGCTCGTCGTCGTGCAGCACGCCGCGCCCGCCGGTGGGCCGCCGAACCACGTCGAACCCGCGCTCCCGGCACTGTTGCAGGTCGAGCTGCTCGATCTTCTGGAAGCGCCCCAAAGAGACGGTCGGGACCTCCCATCGGTACAGGCGCAGGGTGGCGGGAGAGGACCCGTCATGACGCGCCTGGAGCATCGCGCGGTCGATCGCCATGTTCAGCGCGCCAGGAAGCGCTCCGTCGACGATCAGACGCCATGTCGGCCGGGTCACGTCGGTCAGCCTATTCGTCCGCAGCCGGCCTCCACCTCAGGTCCGGCTGCTTCACCGCCCGCGCCTCGTCGAGGCGACGGACCGGGGTCGTGTACGGCGCACCGTGCAACAACTCGGCATCGCTGGCGGCCTCGCCCGCGATGGCGATCATCGCGTCAGCGAAGCGGTCCAGATCGGCCAGGGACTCCGTCTCGGTGGGCTCGATCATGATCGCCTCGTCCACGATCTGCGGGAAGTAGATCGTCGGCGGGTGGAAGCCGTAGTCGAGCAGCCGCTTCGCCACGTCCAGGGTGTGCACGCCGTACAGCTTGCGCAGCTTCGCGCCGGACAGCACGAACTCGTGCATGCACGTGCGGTCGTAGGGCAGCCAGTAGGCGCCCTTGAGCCGCTCCTTGAGGTAGTTCGCGGAGAGCACCGCCTGCTCGCTGGCCTCGCGCAGTCCCTCGCCGCCCAGCGCGAGCACATATGCATACGCGCGCACCAGTACACCGAAGTTGCCGAAGGAGGAGCGGACGCGCCCGATCGACCTTTCGGGCCACGCCACGCCGAACGATCGGTCGTCCAGCCGGACCGGCAGTGGGCCCGGGAGGAACGGCGCGAGCGCCTCGGTGACGCACACGGGACCGGCGCCGGGACCGCCACCGCCATGCGGCGTGCTGAACGTCTTGTGCAGGTTGATGTGCAGCGCGTCGAACCCCATGTCGCCGGGGCGGGCCTTGCCCATGATCGCGTTCATGTTCGCGCCGTCGCAGTATGCGAGCGCGCCGACGGCATGGACCGCCGCCGTGATCTCGCTGATGTTCTCGTCGAACAACCCAAGCGTGTTCGGGTTCGTGAGCATGAACGCCGCTACGTCGGCGTCGAGCGCGGCGCGCAGCGCGTCCATGTCGACGCCTCCCCGATCGTTGCTCGGGATCGTCGTCACCTCGTAGCCGCACATCGCGACGGTCGCAGGGTTCGTGCCGTGCGCCGAGTCCGGGATGACGACGCGCTTGCGGACGTCGCCGTTGGCCGCATGGTAGGCGCGGAAGACCATGATCGCCGTGAGCTCACCGTGAGCACCGGCTGCGGGCTGCAGAGTCACGCCCGGGAGCCCGGAGACCTCGGAGAGTCCTTCTGCGAGCGAGACCATGAGCTCCAACGCGCCTTGAGCGGTCGACAGCGGCTGGTACGGATGCAGGCCGGCGAACCCGTCGAGCCGGCAGGCATCCTCGTTCACCCTCGGGTTGTACTTCATGGTGCAGGACCCGAGTGGATAGGACCCGCTGTCGACGCCGAAGTTCATCGTCGCGAGATGGTGGTAGTGCCGTGCGATCTCCACCTCGGTGACGTGGGGCAGATGCGCCGGCTGGACGCGAGCCTGGCCCGCGAGATCAGCCGCCGGGACCTCCGGCACGTCCAGCGCGGGTGCCTCGAAGCAGCGCGCGGCCGGCGAGCCGGCTTCGAGTATCAGCCCGCGCGGTCCGGCGATCGGAGCGGAGAGCGGTGTTGTCGTGACGTCGGCGCTCACAGCGACACCACCTCCCCGACGAACGAGTCGAGTTCGGCGCGCGTCCGCTTCTCCGTGACCGCGAACAGGACGAGCCCGTCGAGTCCCGGGTCCACCGCTCCCAGATCGACACCCGCGAGGTATCCGCGCTCCAGCATCGCTGCCTGCATCGCCTGCAGGTCGCCCGAATAGCGAAGCGCGAACTCGTGCGCGAACGGCGCCGACCAGACCGCCGAGAACTCCCCCGTCGCGATCAGCGCGTCGCGCAGGTAGTGCGCCTTCGCGATGCTGCTCTTCCCGACCTCGGCCAGTCCCTCAGATCCGACCGCTGACAGGTAGACCGCCGCAGCGAGGGCGTTGAGCGCGTGGTTCGAGCATATGTTGCTCGTCGCCTTCTCGCGACGGATATGCTGCTCGCGTGTCTGCATCGTGAGCACGAACGCGCCGCGTCCGTCGACATCGACGGTGCGCCCGACCACCCGGCCAGGGAGCTGGCGCAGGTACTCCTGCTTCGAGGCGAACAGTCCGAGCCCGGGTCCGCCGAACGACATCGCGTTCCCGAGCGGCTGCCCCTCCCCGACCACGATGTCCGCGCCGAAGGTCGACGGCGGCTCGAGCACGCCTGAGAGCGCCGGGTTCACCGAAACGACGAACAGTGCACCAACGGCGTGTGCTGCCCTGCCGAGCGCCGCGAGGTCCTCGAGGTGCCCCAGGAAGTTCGGGTTGGCCACCAGCACGGCCGCCGTCTCGGAGTCCAGCATCGATGCGACGACGGCCGGGTGGGCCACACCCTCATTCACCGGGGTCGTCACGACCGTGATGTTCCCTGACGCCGCATACGTATCCAGCACGACCCGCCACTCAGGGTGCGCGGTGCCCGCGACCACCACGCGAGAACGTTTCGTGACCCGGGCAGCCATGAGCGCGGCCTCGACGAACGCGGTCGCGCCGTCGTACATGGAGGCGTTCGCCACGTCCATTCCCGTCAGCTCGCAGATCATGGACTGGAATTCGTAGATGTTCTGCAGGGTTCCCTGGCTGACCTCGGGCTGGTACGGCGTGTATGCGGTGAAGAACTCCGGGCGCCTGAGCACGTGATCCACGACCGAGGGGACGTAGTGGTCGTAGCAGCCGGCTCCCGCAAGGCACACGAGGTCCGACGCAGGCGTGTTCCGGCTGGCGAGGCCCTTCAGCGTGCGGACGACCTCGAGCTCGCCGAGGCCATCGGGAAGGTCCAGCGGGCGGCCCAGGCGTACAGCGGCAGGTATCGGAGCGAAGAGGTCATCGATCGAATCGGCGCCGACGGCATGCAGCATCGCCGCCCGGTCGTCACAGGACGCGGGAGAGAAGCGCATGTGTCTTTAGGCCTCGTTCGAGACGAACGACTCGTAGTCCTCGGCTGACATCAGGTCGTCCAGCTGTGATGGGTCAACCAGGGACACCTTGATCATCCAGCCGGCACCGTACGGGTCCGCGTTGATCGCTTCCGACGCGGTGTCGAGCGCCCCGTTGACCTCGAGCACGACACCGCTGACCGGAGCGTACAGCTCAGAGACCGACTTGACCGACTCGATCTCACCGAACGTCTCGCCGGCGACGAGCTCGTCACCCGCGGAGGGCAGGTCCACGTAGACGACCTCGCCCAACTGCTCCTGCGCGAAGTCCGAGATACCGACATATGCCGCGTCGCCCTCGACGCGGACCCATTCGTGCTCCTTGTCGTACTTCAGATCGGCGGGGTACACGGTTCTGATGCGCTCCTCTCGGGGATCTTCGCGTCTGCCGACGGGGTTGCCGGGACGCTGCTCGTGCTCTATGGCCAGGTCTGGAGATCAAGCGGACAGCGACGTCTTCGTCACGAACGGCGGGCGTGTCACGGTCGCCTCGGCGGTCCTACGCCGTATCGACACCTCCAGCGCCGTTCCAGGCTCGGCGAGGGCGACCGGAACGTACGCCGTCGCTATCCCGTGGCCCAGTGTCGGTGAGAAGGTGCCGCTTGCCACAGTACCGACCTCGGTACCCTCGTGCAACACGGGGTAGCCGTGCCGGGGGACGCCATCGAGCACCGCGATGCCGACGAGCTTGCGCTTCGGACCGGCTGCCCGCACACGCTCGACCGCGTCCCGGCCGATGTAGTCGCCCTTCATGGAAGAGACGACCCAGCCCAGACCGGCGCTGATCGGATCGGTCGTGCGGTCCATGTCGCTCCCGTGCAGCGGGTAGCCCATCTCGAGCCGCAGCGTATCGCGTGCTCCGAGGCCGCACGGAGTCACCTCAGGGAAGCTGAGCAGCAGCCGCCAGACCGCGACGGTCTGGGCGGCCGAGCAGACGATCTCCACGCCGTCCTCGCCTGTGTAGCCGGTCCGTCCGAGCAACACCGGTATCGAGCCGTCGAGCATCGCCTCGCCGATGTGGAAGCGGGGCGGCGGCTCTTCGCCGGCAAGCTCGGTGATGATGCGGACCGCCTCGGGACCCTGCAGAGCGATGAGCCCGGTACGGTCCGACTCGTCCACGAACTCCACGTCTTCGGGCAGATGCGCGCGCATCCACTCGACATCGACGTCGTGGTTGCCCGCGTTCGCGATTACGAGGTACTCGAGATCGCCGGTGTGGTAGACGATCAGGTCGTCGATCACGCCGCCGGTCTCATCGAGCATCACGGTGTACTGGGCCGCGCCCATCTCGTCGGTGCGGTGCAGGTCACTCGCGACAAGGTGCTGCAGCGCCTCGAACGCCGGAAACCCGAAGACCCTGAACTCCGCCATGTGGCAGACGTCGAAGATCCCCGCCTTCGTCCTCACGGCGCGGTGCTCGTCGATGATGCCCTCGTACTGCACAGGCATCTCCCAGCCGGCGAACGGCACCATGCGGGCGCCGAGGGCGACGTGCTCTTCGTACAGGGGCGTGCGACGCAGGGCCTCTGACATGCTTCTTGCCACCTTCCGTTCGTGATACTCAGTCCAGTGGGCGCAATACGGCTGCGCGGGGCACCGCGAGTCGGCGGCTATCCGAAGATAGACCTCGACAGCCCTGCGAAGAAGGACGAGATGCCGTTCCAGAGCCTCATGAAGAAGATACCCACGGCCTCCAGGATGTTCGGCGCTCGCACGTCGCGATCAGCGGTGAGCGGGAGCTGCGCGAGCACCGAGGACCCCTGATAGACGTTCAGCGTACCGATCCTGTCGCCCGCTCTGACCGGTGCGCGGACGGACGCCAGCATCTCGACCCTATTGTCCAGGTGACCGGCCACATCGAGCACGGCGAGCGACGTCGTCTCGGCGCTCACCGCGGTGACAGCGATGTCGATGTAGTCGGACACCGGCACCGCTCCGTATGAGCGCCCCGCGGTGGTGACCTCGACCGGCTTGTAGTGCGCGAAACCCCAATTGAGCAGCTTCTTCGCCTGCTTCGAACGGTCCCCCTCGCTGGCCGCCCCCATCACGACACCGAGCAGCTCGACGTCCCCGCGCTTCACCGCGACCACTACGCAGTACCCGGCGTTGTCGGTCCACCCTGTCTTGATGCCCTCGGCGCCCTTGTAGCTCCTGAGGAGGTCGTTGTGGCTCTGCAGGACGTGCGTGTACCGGTCTGAGCGCACCGTGACTTTGTAGGTCCCGACGATGTCACGGAAGACCGGGATGCGCATGGCGTATCGCGCGAGAGCGGCCAGGTCGGCAGCGCTGGTGTAGTGACCCGCCTGGTCAAGGCCGTGTGGGTTCGCGTAGTGGGTGTTCTTCAGGTCGAGTGCCGCGGCCTTGGCGTTCATCATGGCGACGAACGCCGCGACCGACCCGCCGACGTTCTCAGCCACAAGCGTCGCGGCGTCGTTGCCCGACTGGACGAGCACGCCTTTGAGCAGCTCGCCCATCGTGAAAGTCTCACCCTGAACGAGCCCCATCGAGGACTGGCCGACCATCGCGGCCGTCTTGTCGACGGTGACCGTACCCTCGATGCCCGCCTTCTCGAGCGCCACCACGGCGGTCATGATCTTCGTGGTCGACGCCATGGCGCGCCGGGCGTCCGGGTCGCGCGCCCACAGCACACGGCCGTCCATCGTCATGAGTATCCCGGATGGGATGGAGAGGTCGGGCGCTTGCGCACGCAGCGCCGCGCGCTTGCCGACCTTGACGTTCCCGATCAGGTCGTTGTCCATCACGGCCGCACGCACCTGCGCTGGCATGACCACGGCGAGGGACGCCGCCACGAGGGCGCCGGTGACGAGAGAGGCGATGCGGCGAAGACCAATCTGCATCGTGGGAGGCGGTTCCTTGGTCGAAGGGTGGTCGGGGCCTGTATGGTACGACACTCGGCGCGGGCGATTCCTCTATGATGGGCGTGCAACGCAGGAAGCACGCCGACCTGCCGGGACCCGTCCCGGATGTGAGGGGAAGACCGACGTGGACTACGCACGCTTCGAGCGCCTGATCATCGGAGTCGGCGCCGCAGCCATCGTCGGGACCGCCGCGATCTCACTCGGCGCCAGCGCGGATCCGATCGAGCTGGTCGCGCAGCTCCTGCTGCTGGTAGTCCTGTTCGGCGCGGTGAGGTGGGGCCGGCGCGGGGGCACGATCGCGGCGGTCGCGGCGTTCGTCGCCTACGTGGCGATCAAGGGCGTCGCACTCTCCGGGAACCTCTCCACGCCTGACGCGCTCCGCGCGGTGGCGGTACACGCCGTTCTGTACGCCCTGGTCGGAGTCCTGGGCGGCGAGGCGTGCTCACGCATGAAGGGGCTGTTCGCCCGCGCGCACGACGCGCGCGCCGTCGACGAGGTGTCGACCGCGTACACCCCCAGGTTCATCGCCCGGCTCTTGGGTGACGCCGTGGCGACGTTCCAGCGCTACAACCTGACGTTCTCCGTACTCGTGATCTCCGTCGACGGACGAGCGACGATCGGCATGGGCGCTTCCGACGCCGCCGGCGTGCTGCGGACGACCGCGATCCGGCTTCGCAAGGGCTTGCGCCTCGTGGACGAGGTCGGACGGCTCCCTTGGGGCGCCTTCGCAATCATCCTGCCACAGACCGGCCGCGCCGGCGCGCAGATCGCCGCAGACCGCCTGAGATCGCACCTGCGGGAGACGCTCGGCGTCGCTGACGCCGCGATCACCGTCCGCACGCTCACCGCGTCCGACGACCTGGACGCGATCATCGCGCTCGCGGCGGAAGCGGACCCGTCCAGCACGCTTGGCGACTGAGCGGCCAGCAGCTCAGACGGCGTCCGGCTGGTAGACCTCCGAAGCGTGCAGCAGCGACACCCCGGCGCCGGACAGCAGCGCACTGGCCTTCTCAGCGTCCTCGACCCGCAGGATGTCCACGGCCCTCGAGGAGTCGGGCTTCAGGAAGCAGTAGAGGTACTCGACGTTGACTCCCCCAGTGTCGAGCAGCTCGAGCATGTCCGCCAGTCCACCCGGCCGGTCAGGCACCTCCGCGGCGATGACCCTCGTGACCGACACCGCGAAGCCGTCGCGCTCCAGCACACCGCGGGCCGAATGGGGATGGTCGCAGATGACGCGCACCACCCCGTAGTCGGCGGTGTCGGCGACCACGAGCGCATGCATGTTCAGCCCGGCATCCCCGACCAGCCGGCACATGCGCGCCAACCGGCCGTGCTCATTCGCCAAGAAGACCGAAAGCTGCTCGACCATCGCGGGATCACACCCCTTCGTTGCGGAGATCGACGACCCGCTTCGCCTTGCCTTCGCTGCGCTGTATCGAACGCGGTTCCACGAGCCTGACGTCGACGCTGACGGCGAGCGCCGACGCGATGGCGCCCGTCACCGTGCGCTGCAGCGTCTCGAGCTCGCGTATCTCGTCGAACGCGAAGTCCGGACCGACCTCGACTTGGACCTCGACAGTGTCCATCGAGCCGCGCTTCCCCAGCACCACCTGGTAGTGAGGGGCCACGCCCGCTATACCCATCAGGACCTGCTCTATCTGGCTCGGGTAGACGTTGACGCCTCGGATGATGAGCATGTCGTCGGTGCGCCCGGTCACGCGCTCCATCCGCCGGAACGTCCGACCGCATGCGCAGTCCCCCGGCACGATGCGGCTGATGTCGCGTGTCCGATACCGGATGACCGGTATCCCCTCCTTCGTGAGGGTCGTGAAGACGACCTCACCCTGCTGCCCGTCCGGCACAGGTTCCATCGACTCCGGGTCGAGGATCTCGAAGAGGAAGTGGTCCTCGAACACGTGAAGGCCGTTCTTCTCGACGCACTCGGAGGCGACGCCGGGGCCCATGACCTCGGACAGCCCGTAGATGTCGATCGCGGTGATCCCCAGCGCGTCCTCGAGCTGACCACGCATCGCCTCGCTCCACGGCTCAGCGCCGAAGACGCCCAGTCGCAGCGGGAGCGACCTGGGGTCGACGCCCATCGAGACGGCGGTCTCGGCGAGCAACAGCGCATAGCTGGGCGTGCACGCAAGGACCGTGACGCCGAAGTCCCTCAGTATCTGGACCTGTCGGGATGTGTTGCCCCCCGAGACCGGGATCGTCATCGCCCCGAGCCGCTCGGAACCGTAGTGCACGCCGAGTCCGCCGGTGAACAGGCCATAGCCGTAGGAGACCTGTACCACGTCGTCCGCGGTCGCGCCCCCGCATGCGAGCGTGCGCGCCATCAGGTCGCTCCACCGCTCGATGTCACCTCGGGTGTAGCCGACCACAGAGACCTGACCGGTCGTGCCGGAAGAGGAGTGCACCCGGATGATGTCGCGCAGTGGCGCGGCGAACATGCCGAAGGGGTATGCGGAACGCAGGTCGTCCTTGACCGTGAACGGGACGTTCGCGAGGTCAGCCAGCGTCTCCACCTGCTCGGGCCGGAAGCCGGCCTCGTCGAACTTCCGGCGGTAGAGCGGAACGCTGGCGTACACACGAGCCAGCTGGGCGCGCAGACGCGCGAGTTGGAGCGCCTGGAGCGCCTCATGCGGCATCGCCTCGAGGTCGGGCTGGAACATCAGAGCCCCTCTCTCTGCCGGCACCCGCGTCTGGCGCCGGAGGTCCGTGACCGACGGATCCCTGCCGCTACGGGCCCACGGTGCCGGTCGGTGTCGTTGAAGGCTTCGTACCCACCCGTACGACCTCGATCTTGGGGCTGTAGTGTGACACGAAGCTGTCTTCGCGCACCACAACTCCCCCGAGGTAGACGACCCGCTTCACGACCACGTTGCGCCCGTCGACCCCTGTGTCCTCCACGACCCGCCGGCCCATCGCCAGCCGAGGATCCTTGATCTCCTGTACGCCGTGCGGCACGACGTTCGTGAACGGCCCCGTCGTGTACTGGACGTCGTATCCCGGATCGGCACCGTACAGCGCGATCGTCAGCGTACTCGCGGTCGTTGCGGTCCGGATGAGGATCCAGTTCTTCGTGTCGTTCTTGAACTTGAAGTCGGGCCCGCCCCACGACACGGTCGCATCGCGTCCCATCGGGTAGTGGGAGATGTAGAAGGAATGGTTGTGCCGCTCCACGATCGGGAGCCCCGAGAAGAAGACCGTGTTGAAGAACGTCGTCCCCACCTGGCACACTCCGCCGCCAAGCTGCGGGACCAGCTTCCCGTTCACGATCGCGGGTGCTTCCTGGTACCCTTTTGCGGCGGTCCGCTGGCCCGCGGTGCCGTTGAAGCTGAAGACGGCACCTGGGGCCAGCAGCTTGCCGTCGAACGCCTTCGCGAGCAGATGTACGTTGTTCGTGCGTGCCGGGTTCGCTGTGGAGTAGCTCGTGGTGAACGTGGATATCCGCTCGGATATCCCCATGTCCTTCGCTGCGGCCGTGGTCAGCGCGGGCTGCGTTTCGACCACCTTCACCGCCGCTGTGCGCGACCCGCCCGGTCCGCACGCGGCCAGGAGTTCCGTTGCGAGGGTCGCCATGTCCGGCCCCAGGCCGACCTGGCCAGCGACGACCCGAACGGAACCCTTCTCGGCGACGAAATACGCGTTCTTCGCGGGACGCCCGAGACCCGAGGTCAGCAGCGCGATCCCCGGGGCCATCTGCGTGGCGTCGAACGACGGCGTGATCGTGCCCGGCGTGCCGGCCGGGACGACACCGGTCGCGTCCGAGGCGCCGATCCGAGCCACATCGAAACGGATCCAGCCTGCGACCGTCTCGCGCTGGATGTCGACCGAGCGCGACTCGTAGGTGATGTGGACCGGCGCGGAGATGAGCGTCTTCGCGACGTCAGCAGCCCTTGCCGCGTCTGCATCGGAGATCGTGGGAGGAAGGTCGACCACGACCGCCTGCACGCTCCCCCGGCCATCAACGAACGCCGCGAGCAGTTCCTCGAGCGTCGCGGCACGATCGAGCTGCTTGCCAACCCGCGCTGGAGTGGTCCCGATCGTGGTTCCGTCCACAGTGACCGCCGCGTCCTGCGCCGGTTGCGACACGGCCTGCGCGATCGGCTCCAAGGCCGCCGCCACCGCGGTCGCATCCGCTCTGGCATGCGCCGGCAGGGTGACCCCACCGAACGTGGCGACGATGCGGTCGCGGAGTAGCTCGAACAGCGATCCGGAACGGCCGACCGCCATGGCGGCATA
>Ga0209748_1001115_pt1 | contig 13361 bp, 11 predicted proteins | sample BarGraIncu00421A_FD_185490 | JGI IMG/M metagenome (GOLD analysis project Ga0209748, IMG submission 185490) | Arctic peat soil microbial communities from Barrow, Alaska - Barrow Graham LP Incubations 004-21A (SPAdes) (version 2) | ecosystem: Environmental > Terrestrial > Soil > Wetlands > Peat... | reverse complement strand
GCCGCGGAACCGTCCCACTGCCGAGCAGCAGGAACGAGGTCCACTCCCACCGCTGCAACAGCAGCGTCACTCCCACCGCAGCGGCCATGGTGACGACGAACCCGCCGGCGAGTCCCGCCGCTCCCGCTCCGCGCGCCCACTGCGGGACGAGGATGGGGTGTGCGGCGTAGATGCCCAGCGTGAGCGCACCCAACCAGGCTCCGCGCGTGGCGCGGCGGGCCAGGAACATCGCGCTGCCCGCGAGCGCGAGCATCAGGGCGAGCCGCAGCACCGTGGAGAGGACGGCCACCGCAGCGCCCTGCCAGCCACCGCGCGCAATCGGGCCGCTCGCCCAACCGGGCCACGAGAAGAGCAGGTTCGCGCCGGGCACCGACCACATGGCGACGACGAGCAGGACGGTGGCTGCCAACACCCACGGGCCGGGTTCGAACCGGCGCTCACCCACCACGCGGCCGGCGATGAACACCGGGAAGAGCATCGCTATGTAGCGCAGCGAAAACAGCGGCACCGCGGCGGCCAGGGCCGCGAGGCACACGATCGCCACGGCCAGAAGCACCGGCCGGCTGCGACACAGCAGCGCGTACAGCAGACACACCGCGAACAGCGCGTACAGGAACCACAGCGCGTTGGTCTCGTTGCCCCACAGCACCGTGTTCCGAAGCCACCCGAGGGGATCGGTGCGGTAGTAGAGCACCCACCGAAGTGCTATCCAGGAGGCGTAAGGCACGAGCAGCTGGAGTGCGCGACGTGACAGCCACCGGGCGCCGGCCACCGGAGGGGCCAGGTAGCCCGAGACGAACACGAACAGCGGCACGTCAAGGATCGACAGGACCGAGAACGCGGACGCGAGCGGCCACGGGGCGGCCGCCGCCTCGCCGTAGGCCGCACGGATGAGGTGGCCGAAGACGACCAGGGCGATCGCGACCGCCTTCAGGACATCGAGCCTCAGGTCGCGCTCCTTGGGCATCCGCTACTCCGCCTGGACCGCCTGCTGGCCGACCGTGAAGGCCCGGCGTGCGTCGCCGATTCGCGGGTTACGCCCGACGCTGATCAGGATCGGTCCGAACGCCAGCGCGGCCAGGAGCTTGAACGCGTTGCTCACGATGTCGTGACTGACGAGCACCTGGCACCCCTTCGCCCGTGTCCACGGGTGTCGGCCCCCGGACGTCACTGCTGCGTACGTCCATTGTAGGGGCTGGGCGCCACGCCTTGCGAACGCGCAACGCGTGGCGTCGGGTGCCCCGTCTACTGCGGACTCCAGACGTCGACGACCACGGCGCCACCCTGCCCGACCACCGTGTACTTCGCGATCTGGTCGCCGTCGACCCACGTCTCCTTGACCGTCACGGTCGCTGACGATCCGCTCACCTTGACCGCGCTGGTCTTGAACTTGGTGAAGTACTCGGAGTTGTCCATGCCGTCGAGCCACACGTCACCGCTGGCGGTGAGGAACTTCTCGGTCGCCAACCGGCGGATGACGTTGGCAGCGCCCGTCTGCCTCGCCTTCAGGATCTGCGTGACGATGTCGCGCGCGGTCGCATCCGACGGCGGCCCGGGGATGCCCGTGGAGCTATTGGAGGTGTCCGAGCCCTCCACCTGCGTCGAATCGACCGCGATCCATCCCGAGATCAGCCACGCTCCATCCGTGGTCTGCGACAACGTGAACTTCACGCCCCCGCCCGCCCCGGAGCCGTACGCCTGCTCGCTCTCGCGGCCGATGACGTAGGCGGTCGCGCCGTCGATCCAGCCGCGGGTGAACTCGAAGGTCGTCTTCGCCCAACCCTCGAAGGTGCCCGGATCGACCTGAGACTTGAGGTCCGCGGCGACCGTGGCCTTGATAGCTTCCATGTCGCCGGCGTTGATGCCCGAATAGAAGGCGTCGACGACCCGCGCTGCGGCTTGGACGTCCGCGTCCGTCGAGCCGGCCGTAACCGACGTCTCGACCGCGGGCGACTCCGAGGTCGTCCCGGTCGGCGCTGCGATGGTCGAGTCGCCCGACTCGGAGGCGATGGCCGCGGCCCACGCCAGGCCTCCGGCGATGCCGCCCACGCTTCCGAGCAGCAGCGTTGCAACCAGCAGCCCGATCGCCGGCCCTTTGCCGGGCCTGACCCAACCGGGGACAGCCGCCTCGTACTCGGCCATGCGCACGACCTGCGTCTTGGCCACCTTGTCGCCGAAACGCTGGCCCTTGGGGTCGACGAGCACCATGATCGCCTCGATGGCGATGATGAAGTTCAGCACAAGCGCACGCAGGATCGAGACGCCGACGCCTGCCGGCCGGTTGTCCTTGAGGCTGACCACCATGAGCCCGGCGATACGTTTGCCCAGAGACGCGCCCTCCAGACCGTCCTTGATGTAGGCGTAGACGAGCATCCACAGGCCCCCGACGACCAGGAGCGCGATGCCCCCGACCGGTGCGCTGCCGCGGGCCGCATCGGCCATGATCCAGAAGACCGCCGGCACCACCAGCGGCTCCATGATGATCGCGTCCACGATCGAAGCCACCAGGCGCGGGAGCAGCGGCACCTTCGACCAGCCGCTCCAGACGGGCGCTGCCTGCGGGGGCGCGGTCTGGACGGCCGCGGGGGCCGGCACGTAGGCCAGGGCCGACGGCGGCTCGTGGGCCGGGGGCGCCGGCGCCGTAGACACCGGGGGCGGCGGGATCTCGGGCGGAGCCGGCGGGGCGACCGCCAGCGCAGTGCCGCACGCCGGGCAGAACCGAGCGCCGTCCGCGACCTGTCCACCGCACTGCGGGCACATCACGTGACCACCCCTTCGCGCTGAGCGGCCGTAGCGCGACCGGTCCCGTCGTCTGCGCAGATGATAGTCCCGCCCCACGGACTCCCCGCCACGGGGCGGTTGATGCGCAACACCGTATGGGTATCTGTGGGAGGAGCAGGCACGGCTTCGGGGCGCCGACACGGGGGTGGTTTCGTGTTCAGTTGGAGGAAGGACAACAGCGCTGCTGCGAACTTCATGGTCTCGGCGGCGATCTGGCTCGTCATCGGCGTGCTGATGGGGTTGGTCCTGGCGATCGAGTTCGTCTTCCCCGACTTCGCCCGAGGTATCCCGTGGCTCGTCTTCGGGCGGCTGCGCCAGGCGCACGTCAACACCGTGCTGTTCGCGTGGCTGTCGGGAGCGATGATGGGCATGTGGCTCTACATCGTGCCCCGTCTCACCGGCCGCAAGATCTGGAGCGAGCGGCTCGGCAACCTGTGCGCGCTGTTGTGGAACCTGGCGCTCGCCGGCGGGATCGTCGGCATCCTGCTCGCGTTCACGCAGAGCCGCGAATACGCCGAGCTCATCTGGCCGATCGACATCGCGGTCATGGTCGTGCTGATCCTGAACATGATCAACATCTACATGACCATCCGACGGCGGGTGGAGCCGAGACTCTACGTGAGCCTCTGGTACATCATCGGGACGGTCATCTGGTTCCCGATGCTGTACCTCATCGGCAACGTCATGTGGAACCCGCCCACGGGAGCGCTGACGGGGATCAACGACGCCATCTTCAACTGGTTCTACGGCCACAACGTGCTCGGGCTGTGGTTCACGACCGGGCTGCTCGCGGTCATCTACTTCATCATCCCTCGCGAGACCTCGACGCCGCTGTACAGCCACTTCCTGTCGCTGATCGCGTTCTGGGGAACCGCGTTCTTCTACACGGGGGTCGGAGCGCATCACCTGTTGTGGGCGCCGATCCCCTACTGGCTCAAGACCATCGCAGTCGCCGAGAGCTTCGCCATGGTCATCCCGGTGCTCGCGTTCATGTTCAACATCCTGCTCACCATGCGCGGCAACTGGGGACGGCTCAGATCGAGCGTGCCACTCCTGTACGTGATCACCGGCTGGGCCGCCTACGTCCTGGTGTCGTTCCAGGGGTCGAACGAGGCGCTGCGAGGCGTCAACGAGCTCACGCACTTCACCCAGTACGTCCCGGGGCACGCGCACCTGGCGTTGCTGTTCTTCGGTGCTTCGACCCTCATCGGCGGCCTCTACTACGCGCTTCCGCGGATCTACGGCTGCTCGCTGTGGAGCACCCGGCTGGCCAAGGCACAGTACGCGTTCTACGTCGTCGGGTTCGCCGCGTTCTTCCTCGGGTTCATGTTCGTGGGGCTCGACCAGGGCGCCTCGTGGGTGCACCAGGGTCTGCCGATCTGGTCGGTGCTTCCGGGGCTGCGTCCGTTCTTCGCGCTTCGGGTCATGGGCGGCGCGCTACTCGTCGTGAGCTTCGCGATGTTCGCCTACAACGTGCTGGCCACGGTCATCGTGCGCCGGCCGCTGCAGGTCCCGACGCTCGTCTCCCCCATGACCGCGCCCCGCGCCGAGATGGCGGAAGGCGGTGAGCGGCCGTGAAGATGACGTTCAAGATCATCCTCGTCGGTGGTCTGCTCGTGTTCTTCGCGGTGGTGTCGGTGGTCGTCTTCGCCCCGGTCGCCCTGTGGAACCCGCCCGCGACCACTGTCGGGCAGGAACGCAACGAGGCACAGTCGCGGGGCCGGGAGCTGTTCCTCTCCAACGGGTGCAACTACTGCCATACGCAGTACGTCCGCGACGTCGATAACGCGATGGGACCGGTATCGCAGGGCGGCGACTACGCCTTCGACAACCCGCTCATCCTGGGGTCGGAGCGCACCGGACCGGACCTGTCGTACCTGGGCCGCAAGCGCAGCATGCAGTGGGAGATCGACCACCTGCGCGCGCCGCGCGAATACTCGCCGATGTCGATCATGGCGAGCTACTCCTTCCTGTCGGAAGCGCAGCTGCGCGACATCGCCGAGTACCTCTTCTACCTGGGCGACCGCGCCGCGGCCGAGCAGATGATCACCTCGCCGGCCGAGTACGCGGAGACCACGGCGCCGGCCATGGCGACCGCCCTGCCGAACACGGGCCCGAACGCGCCCGCGCAGGGCTGGCCGACGTTCAAGGACTCCGGCCTCTACGAAGGCAAGCTCATCTACAACGCGCGCTGCATGACGTGCCACGGCTGCGGAGGCAACGGGCTCGGGCACTACGGCGGGACGCTCATCGTCACGCCCGCCAACTTCAAGGTCGACCCGTTCCGCTCCATGCCGGACGACCAGTGGTTCTGGCACGTGTCGGAGGGCATCCAGGGCTCGGTCATGCCCCCCTGGAAGGAGAGCCTGACGGTCTCTCAGCGCTGGAACGTCATCCGCTACGTCCAGGAGATCTACGCCCACCCGATCGAGCGGGACCCCAACGAGGGCACCCCGCCTGCCGCCTACCAGAAGAGCAACCCGCTGCCCGCGACGGTCGAGGTCCTCGACGCCGGCAAGCGGATATGGGTCCGCGAGTGCCTCGTCTGTCACGGCGACGCGGGATCGGGCAAGGGGCCGTTCCGTGCGGGCATCGAGCCGGTGCCGCCGGACTTCTCCGACCTGGCCGGCTACTCCACCTACATCGATGCCGACTACTTCTGGCGTATCTCCGAAGGGGTGCCGTGGACCGGGATGCCCGCCTGGCGGGTTCAGTACACTCCCGCTGAACGCTGGCAGCTCGTCCACTACATCCGCGAGATGTTCACGCAGTCCGAGAAACAGCCCGCGCAGCTCGCCAAAGGCAGCGACTTCGACTTCCCCACCACCATGAAGACGATGAAGGTGCCGGCCAACGCGAGCTACGAGGCCGGCAAGGCGCAGTTCCTCGCGCAGTGCGCCACGTGCCACGGGCTCGCGGGCGACGGCGCCGGCATCGACGGCTCGTACCTCAAGCCCAAGCCTGCGGACCTGCGAAAGCTGCCGGCGCAGGTGGCGGCCGGGCAGTTCAAGGCGGGCACCGTCGACGGGGGCCTGCTCGCGCGCATCACGAACGGCATCAAGGTCACGGCGATGCCCTCGTGGGGCGAGTTCCTGACCGAGCGCGAACGCTTCAACGATGTCTCGTTCGTCAAGCGCTCCTTCGTCGACGGCACCGCCGGAATGGCGACCAGCGCGATGGGCGATGGCGCGGTGCCGGGACCCTACGTGCGCACCGACCCGGGCATCTTCCAGGCCGAGATCACGACCATCACGCCCGCCGCCGGCAAACCGCTCTACGAGCAGTGGTGCGCCACGTGTCATGGCCCGAGCGGCAAGGGCAACGGGCCCGGGACTGCGGGGTTGGCCAGCGGTTCGCCGGCGCCGCTCCCCGCCGGCATGAGCAACGCGTACCTGTTCTACCGCATCCGCGAGGGCGTTCCCGGCACGATGATGTACGCCTTCCGTCCGGTGCTGACCGAGACCGAGGTCTGGAACCTGACGGCCTACCTCACCGGTCTCACCGGTGGGAAGTGGGGAGGATGAGCGCCATGCCGCTCGGGCTGTGGGTGGTCGTCGGCTGGATGGCGCTGGTGTCGCTTTCCGGGCTCGTCCTGATCGCGTGGGGGCTTCGCACGCACCAGTTCGACGACATCGAGGACGCCAAGTACGCGATGCTCGAGGACAAGGAGCCGCTGGGCTGGCCGGGCCGGGATTCGGCGAAGGAGGGTCCGAGGCATGCCTGACAATGTCCTGGACATCGGAGGACAGTGGTTCTCCATCATCGCGGGCACGCTGACGCTGTTCGGCGCATGCATGGTGTTCGCGCTGCGCCACCGCTCCGGCACCAAGCCGGGAAGCGCCGGGAACCGGCCTCCCGAGGAGGAGGGCGATAGCGAGCGGGTCAGCCCCGACGGGTACATCGACAGCTTCGCCAACATCATCTCGGAGGGCGGCGGCGGCCTGCCCGTCATGGGGATGGTCGCCGCCGGCGTGACGCTCGTGGCGTACTTCGCCTACATGATCCTGTTCTGGCAGCCGAAGTAGGAGGGAAGAGGCCCGTGCCCTACATCTACGAGACCTCCTTCACGATCCAGCCCGACCAGATGGATCAGCTCGAGATCGGCCACTCCCTCGGTCGCGTGCTCGGGTTCCTGAAGGTCCGGCTCCCCGACGAACACGGGTTCATGACGTCGCGGGCGCTGTATTCGGTGGACGACCCGAAGACCACCCGCCTGGTGCTGACCAGCGAGTGGGGCAGCTGGGAGGCGCTGGAGAAGCACCGCGACTCGGAGATGGCCGAGACCAAAGTGCTCTCCGAGTTCGAACCACACGTGAGCCCGGGCGACATGACCACGCGCATCTACGCCGAGATAGGGCCCAAGGGCTACTGACGTGGACCATTCTCAGATGCACGGGGACGCGAGCGCCTCCGGGATGGACCACGCCCACATGCACGGAGGCGCCGCGCCGGCCAAGACGCCCGTCCCGGGCGGGCGCGCGGTCGCGTTCCTGACCGTCGACGGGCTCACCTGCCCTTCATGCGCCGAGGTCGTGTCGCGCACGGTGGCGCAGCACAAGGGCGTGAGGTTCTCCGACATCAACTTCGCGATGGGCAAGGCGCGTGTGGAGTACGACCCCGCACTGACGGATACGGACGAGGTCGTGCGGCTGATCGAGCGCGCCGGCTACCGCGCGCGCGTCGTCGGGATCGAGGGCGGCGGATCCGAGGACAAGGGTGAGGAACGGACGCTCATCCAACTGCTCGTGGCGCTGGCCTTCGGCTTCCAAGTGGACATGTTCTATATGTCGCAGCTCTACGGGCTGTACGCCTCGGGGCTTGCAGGGTCGTCCCAGGCGCGGACCATCGGGCTGTTCATGTGGGCGGCTGCCACGCCCGTGCTCTTCTACGGCGGGCAGTCGTTCCTGGTCGGAGCGTGGGCCGGGCTGCGCGCGCGCACGGCGAACATGGACACGCTCGTGGCGCTCGGAACCCTCTCGGCGTACTTCTACAGCATCTACGCGGTACTCACCGGGCGTCCCGCCTACTTCGATTCCGTGAGCATGATCACCATGTTCATCATGGCCGGCCGCTACCTCGAGGTCGTCGGCGGCGCCCAGGCGCGCAAGGACGTCCGCGCGCTGCTCGAACTGCAGCCCGACCGTGCGTGGAGGATCGGCCCGGACGGCGCTCTCGCGGAGGTGCGCGCGATCGAGCTGGCGGCCGGGGACACGATCGTCGTGAAGTTCGGCGAGCGCGTGCCCGCCGATGCGACCGTCACCGACGGCACGGGGGCCGCGGACGAGGCGATGCTCACCGGCGAGTCGGCGGCGGCGCCAAAACGCCCCGGCGACACGCTCTACGCGGGCACGGTGCTGCGCGAAGGCCCGCTGACCGCGCGGGTCGAGCGCCCCGTCGAATCGTCGCGTCTGGCCTCGATCCGCGCGCTGGTCGAGAAGACGCTGGCCGGACAGGCGCCCGTGCAGCGGCTGGCCGACGTCGCCTCGGGCTACCTGACCTTCGGCGTGCTCGGCGTGGCCGTGCTGACGTTCCTCGGCTGGTGGCTGGTGGCCGGCGCGTCCCCGGCGACCGCGCTGATCGCCTGCGTGGCCGTGCTGGTGGTCGCCTGCCCGTGTGCGCTCGGATTGGCCACACCCTTGGCGATCAGCGTCTCGCTCGGGCGCGCCACGCGCGCGGGCGTGCTCGTGCGCGTGCCCGCGGCGCTCGAGACCGCGGCGCTGGTGAGCGAGGTGGCGATCGACAAGACCGGCACGCTGACCGCGGGAAGGCTGCAGGTGACGGGCTCGGGAGCCGTCGCCGGCATCGACACCACCGACCTTCGGTGCGCAGCGGCATCGGTCGAGCAGTACTCGGAACACCCGCTCGGGCGGGCGATCGCGAGCTCGTGCCTGGAGGCGCCCGCCGCGAGCGGCGTCCGGTCGCTGCGCGGTCAGGGCGTCGAGGGCACGCTGGCAGACGGGCGCGCGGTGCGTGTCGGTTCCGAGGCGTTCATGCCGGCCGAGGCGCCCACAGAGTTGCTGGCCGACGCGGTCGCGCACTCCGACGCGGCCGAGAGCATCGTGTGGGTAGCTCTCGACGGGAGCGTGGCCGGCTTCATCGCGCTGCGCGACGAGGAGTTGCCCGGCGCGGCCAAGGCCGTCAGCGACCTGCGCGCGATGGGCCGCACGATCCTGCTGCTTTCCGGCGACAGCGAGGCGACGACCGCCGCCGTGGCGGGCAAGCTGGGCATCACCGACCACCGCAGCCGTCTGACACCCGAGGGCAAGGCCGCGGCGATCGCCGAGCGGCGGGCCACCGGCGCGCACGTGGCGATGGTCGGCGACGGCGTCAACGACGCGCCCGCGCTGGCCGCGGCCGACCTGTCGGTGACCGTGTGGGGCGGCAGCGACGTGGCCGGCGAGACGTCGGACGTGGTGCTCGCACGCCCCGACCTCGACCTGGTGCCGTGGTTCCTGCGCATGTCGGCCGCCACGCGCAGGGTCACGCGGCAGAACCTGGCTTGGGCTTTCGCCTACAACGCGATCACGATCCCGCTGGCCGCGTTCGGCGTGATCAGCCCGGCGGTCGCCGCGGCGACGATGGCCGGCAGCAGTGTGCTGGTCGTAGGGAACTCGCTGCGGCTGAGGAGAATGGCGCGGCGCCCATAGTCGCCGCGCGGCCCTACTCCCGCTCGAGCCCCGGGAACGCCCCGAGCACCATCTTCACCAGCCGCTCCGCCGGACGCGTCAGCGCGTCGGTCGCCGGGATCCCCAACTCCGCCTCGTAGCGAGCGATCGCCAGCGTGACCTCGGCGTCGGTCATGTCCTCGTGATTGATCGTGATGCCGATGACCTTCGTGTCCGCGAACGTCTCGATCAGCCTGATCTCGTCGGCGGGAGACGACATCGGCAGGTCGGGAAAGTCACTCAGCACGGTGCGCGTGGGGGCGTGCTGCAGGATGACCGCGTCGGGTCTGCTCCCCCGGAGTATGCAGCCCGACGAGACGTACGCGGGATGGCTCAGCGCGCCCTGCCCTTCGATGACGATCACGTCGGGGCGCTCGGTCTCGAACGCCTCCAGCACGGTGCTCTCCATCTCGCCGGAGCAGAACTGGATCGGGATCGCGTCCAGGGCCACGCCGTAGCGGACTCCCTGGATGAGGGCGGTCTGGCCCGTACCGATGAGCACCGCCTTGATCCCGTGCTCGTTGAGCGCGCGCACGAGGATCGTCGCCGTCGTGCGCTTGCCGTTGGCGCTGTCGGTGCCGAGCACCGCGATGCGCGGGCAGGTGACCTCGGAGATGCGGCCGGTGAACATGCGCAGATGCTTCTTGTCGCGTGGCCGCCGCACGTCGAGGATCGTCACGCCGTGCTCGGCGCTCGCCGCGGCGAACTCCTCGTCGTCGTTCAGGAACTCGTGGAGCCCATTGACGATGTTCATCCCGAGTTCGATCGCGTCGAGCATGACACGGCGCTCCGCGGGTGAGAGCAGCCCGCTCGACGGCGCGATCCCGAAGATGAAGAAGCCCGGGACGCAGCCCGCCGAGGCCACCGCAGAGGCCAGGTCCGCGACGATGGGGATGCCGTTCGCGACGCCGTCCAGGACCTCGCCGGAGTCGAGACCGGCCTTCTCGCTGTCGATGACCGAGAGGATCTCGTACTTCTCGGAGAACCGCACGAGACCGTTGCCGGTCTTGCCGTCGATGCCGCCGAAGTTGCCTTCGCAGTAGACGACCGCAGTGTCGCCGGGTCGCGTCGGATCGCTCGATAAGGGCATGGGTGCCTCCGTGGAAACCATCGGGGGTGACTCAGGACTATACCCCGATATGCCCGGGAGGGCCCTCTTCCCTACTCGATCGGCAGGTGCGTCCGCAGGAACTCGTGCGCGTTCGCGTACGCGAACTTCTCCGCGAGCGCGCCCCCGTAGCTGCTGTCGACGGCCTCCACGAGGACCCCGAGGGTGGCCGGATCGCCCAGCTCTCCCATCTCGGCCACTCCCCAGTCGCTGCCGATCGAGACCGCGTCCTCGCCGGCCAGAGTGGCGATGCGGTCGACGTGGTGCAGGGCCTCGTCGACCGACCCCTTCTGACCCAGGAAGTCCGGTGGGAAGGCCAGTCCGACCAGGCCGCCATGGTCACCGAGCGCCCGCAGCTGGTCGTCGGTCAGCCCGCGCGGATGGTCCGTGATCGCCCGGCAGAACGTGTGCGTGACGAGCACCCGGGATGCATAGCAGTCGAGCGCCTCGAAGAACCCGTGCTCGTTGAGATGGGCGAGGTCCAGGAAGAGGTCGCTGTGCTCCATCGCGCCGAGCAGGTGACGGCCGACCGGCTTCAGCGGCGCCGCGCCGTCGTCGAAACAGCTGAACCCGTAGTCCGTCTCGTGGTTCCAGGTCAATGAGAGGCTGCGCAGGCAGTACTCGGCCCACAGCGCGTCGAGCACCTCGGGCGCGATGTCGGGCAGATGCAGGCCCTCGGAGTGGGGCAGCACGCCCGTCCGGGGGTCCTCCGTCTCCAGGTCGGCGACGGTGGAGATCAGGCGCAGCTGCGAGCTGTGGGAGCGGAGCAGCTCTCCGTGGGCGTCGAGCTGGACCATGAGCGTGTCATCGGAGTGGGTCGGATAGAGGGCCGACCAGACCGCGGAGGCGTGATGCGCACCGGTGAGGTAGCTCTCGCCGTAAACCGGGAAGCCACCGTCGAGCAGCGCCACACCGGACAACATGTCCTGGTGCAGATCGATGAAAGTCGGCTTCCGCCGCGCGCTGGAATCAGCCAAGACAGGCACCTTCGCCGTCGTCGCCCTAGAACCTCGAACGCACTGTAGCGAGAACGGTTCCATCGTGCGGGAATCGACCGCGATGGCGTGCCGACCGGCGGCAGGGGCTCGGTGAGGGGCGCCCGCGCTACTCCCCCGATACCCTCCGCACCCGCACCGAGGTGACCTTGAGCTCCGGGATCTTCGCCGTCGGGTCGAGGTCGGTGCCGGTGATGCGGTTCGCGGGCGAGTCCGCGAAGTGGAAAGGCATGAACACGACACCCGGCTTCGGTCCTCCGCGTCGCGGCACACGCGCCTCCGTCTCGACCGAGCCGTGCCTGCTGGTGACCTCGACGCGATCGCCGTCGCCGATGCCCAGCGCCGCGGCGTCGACCGGGCTCAGCTCGAGGTAGCCGCACTCGCTGAGCCCGCCCAGGCCCTCGCTGCGGACCGTCATCGTGTTGGTGTGGAAGTTCCACAGATGCCGACCGGTCGTCATCACGAGCGGGCGCTCGGCAGTGGGGCGGTCGGCGGTGGGCTCGTGGTCGACGGCCGCGAACACCCCGAGCCCACGGGTGAAGGTGTCGGCGTGCAGGATCGCGGTGCCCGGGTCCCCGGCGTCGCGGCACGGCCACCGCAGTTCGCCCTCTGCATCCAGGCGCTCGTAGGTCACACCGCCGTACTGCGGTGTGACCATCGCCATCTCGTCCATGATGTCGCTCGCACTGCCGTATTCCGCCTCGAGGCCGAGCAGACGCGACATGCGGAGGACGATCTCGCCGTCGGGCAGCGCATCGCCGGGGGACGCGATCACCGGGCGCACCCGCTTGATCCGGCGATCGGTGTTGGTGAAGGTGCCGTCCTTCTCGAGGAACGACGCCGCGGGCAGGACCACGTCGGCGAGCGAAGCCGTCTCGGTCATGAAGATGTCCTGCACCACCAGGAAGTCGAGCGCGGACAGCGCCTCGAGCACGTGGGCTTGGTCGGGGTCGGCTATGACCGGGTTCTCGCCCATGATGTACATCGCCTTGAGCTCGCCCGTGAGCGCGGCATCCATCATCTCGACCAGCGTCAGCCCCGGTTCGGCCGACAACTCGGACTCGGACTCCCACAGCTGGCAGACCCGCGCCACGGAATCCTCCGTCAACGGGCGGTATCCGGGGAGGCAGTCGGGAAGGCACGCAAGGTCACATGCGCCCTGCACGTTGTTCTGCCCGCGCAGCGGGTTCACGCCGGTGCCGGGGCGTCCGATGTTGCCGGTCATCATCGCGAGGTTGGCCACGGCACGCACCTGGTTGGTCCCGGACGCATGCTGCGTCACGCCCATGGCGTAGACGATGCTGGCGCGCTCGGCGGTCCCGTACGCGATCGCCAGCTCGCGTATCTCGGCGACGCTGACGCCTGTCAGCTCGGCCGCGCGTTCCAGGTCGTAGCCGTCGAGCAGCTCGCGGAGCGCCTCGAAGCCCTCGGTGCGGGCCGCGATGAACTCCTCGTCGGCCAGGCCTTCGTCGAGGATGACGCGCATCATCGCGTTGAGCAGCGCCACGTTGGCGCCCGGGTCGACCGGCAGCCACTTCTCGGCGTGGTCGGTCAGCCGGATACGGCGCGGGTCGACAACGAAGATCCGCGTGCCGCGCAGCGCGGCCTTCTTCAGCTCGATACCGATGATCGGGTGCGCCTCGGTCGTGTTCGATCCGATGACGAGGACGACATCGGCCTGTCCAAGGTCGTCGATCGAGTTGGTCATCGCCCCGCTTCCGAACGCTGCGGCCAGACCGGCCACGGTGGAGGAGTGTCAAAGACGGGCGCAGTGGTCGATGTTGTGGGTCCCGATGCCCGCCCGCAGCATCT
>Ga0209748_1001114_pt1 | contig 13361 bp, 5 predicted proteins | sample BarGraIncu00421A_FD_185490 | JGI IMG/M metagenome (GOLD analysis project Ga0209748, IMG submission 185490) | Arctic peat soil microbial communities from Barrow, Alaska - Barrow Graham LP Incubations 004-21A (SPAdes) (version 2) | ecosystem: Environmental > Terrestrial > Soil > Wetlands > Peat... | reverse complement strand
TTGAGGACGCATAGCGCCCCCACATCATCACGTGCACGTACCAGAACAGGAGCCGATCGCGTTGCCGAGGATCGTTGATTCGGCCGCCGTGAGCATCCACGAATCGCGCCAGCAAGGGCAGCGCCCCGGCTGCACCCAGCACCCGACCGTGATCCAACCCGAGACGTGATGCGACAGTGTTCAGAGTGGAGTCGATCGCCTTCTCTGCGCGGATCAGCCCGTCGTGGAACTGGGCTGGCGTGACGTCCTTCATCGCAGAGAACCGTGCTTCATTGGTGAGGATCGTGTTGACGCTTCTGAGCAGCGAGTCGAGCGAGAACTGGTATCCAGCGTTCGCCCACTTCTTCAGACGCGACTTCATCTCGTCGCGTGCATCCGGGGACTCGGCGCAGATGCGCGCGAGCGCGAGATCGCCCTTCGAGAGCTTCGTGCCGCCGCTGTTCACGCGATTGAAGATGTCCACGACAACATCGACGGTCTTGTCCTCCCCAACAACTTCTTCAATGTGGAAGTCGATCTCCTTGATGCCCGCGACCGCGTTAAGTCGATTGATGTAGTGAACCGTGGCTTCCTCGCTGTGCCCTTCGCCCACGAATCGGGTCATGAAAGGCGCAATGCCCTTCTGCATTACCTCGGTCACGCTGACCCATGCGGGGTTGTCCTTCATCTTGATAGGCGCGTAGAACTCGAAAGTCTCCTCGTCCACGTTGAAGTACAGGTCCGCGAACGCGGACTTGTTGCCGTCGAAGAACTTCGGTGGGAAACCGCGGACGATGCCATAGAGCGAGGTCATCCGCTGCTGTCCGTCGAGCAGGAGCTTCACCGAGCCCGGGGCCAGTTGCCCATCGCCTCGAGCTGCGGCATCCTCGGGGCGTGTCACCCAGACCATCAGGCTGCCGACGGGGTACTTCCGGTAGAGCGAATGCATGAGCCCGCGCACCTGCTCGCGATTCCAAACGTACCCGCGCTGGAATTCCGGCAGCGCGACGCTTCCCAGGTCGATCTGGTCAAGAATGGTGCCGACCTTCATGACGCCCCCGCTCATCGCAAGTCAGATGGCCTGCCTGCACACGAGCCCCCATGTTCGTGCCGCGTGCGGTTGTCCGCCTTCGGAGTGTAGCAACTGCAGAAGACCGGGCGTCTGTGATTCGAAGGATCGATCTCCGTGCGGAAACCGCCCGAACGGGCGAGGCCTTCGGGTCAAGCACCCGACTGACGCCGCCTCCGACGAACCTTCGGCCCACGATGCCCACTCCGCGACCTGTTCCGCCTACTGGACAATCATGCAGCCGCGGGCGCTAGGCGAGTCGAATTCGTCCGTCCGACTCCACGGCCAACCCCTTCTTCGTCAAGAAGGCTATACCTCTGGCCATGGAATCCCATACGAGTGACCCGGTGTGTTCGAATCCGAAGACACGTGCCGTCGCCACGATCAAGTCATCTCGAGACAGACGTATCTGATCCTGGAGAACGGAGCGGGCGGCTTCAGCGATCTCCTCGGGAGCGATCTCAGACGCCTTCCTGGAGGGCCCTGACGGCGTGTTGCGACGCACTCGGATTCCGGTACTGCCGGAGTCGTAGAGGAACCCGTTTCTGGACTGGATGAAGCCGTCGGTGACCGCGTTGAGGATTGCGAAATCCACAGCAGCTTTGACCCTATGGCCGACTCTCTCAATGCCCCAGGCCGATGCGACGCGGCGCGTGGCCCGATCAATCTGAATTGGCCCCTCTGCCTGCACTAGCTCAACCACCGCTCGGCGCACAGGTAGGAGGGCCGAGTAGAAGTCACCGCCATGCCAAGGAAGGCGGAGTTCGCAGTAGTCCACGGCGGACGCGCACTCATCTACTGAAGCCACAGGGTCGGCACAGTCGGGAGCGTCTTGCGCTGTCTCCATAGGGGCGGCGGTAACCGCCTCGGGACGATCGTCGGAGCGTGCGCCCTCGTCGACTTGATTGGCAGCGCATTCGCGCTCAATCGCGCGCCGAACCGTCTCGAGGAGCTTCTCAGACTCCGAAGCCCGGGATCGGAACCAGTCGGTGCTCCAAATGCGATGCAGCCTCCAGCCGAGCTTCACGAGAACCTCTTCGCGCAACCGATCTCGCTCCCGTGCGGTTGCAGCACTGTGGTAGCTCTCTCCGTCGCACTCGATGCCGATTGCGAACTCCCCCGGACGGTCCGGGTGCACCACGGCCAGGTCAATGCGATATCCCGAGCAACCGACCTGCTTGTGCACCCGATACCCGGCGCGCTCTAGGACCAGAGCGACCTGCTCCTCAAAGAGCGAATCGAATTCCGCCTCAGGATCGACCACACAGACCGCGTCCAGCGCAGCGACCCCACGCTCGGCGTAGTCAAGGTAGTGCTTGAGTAGACGCACGCCCTCTGACTGGGTCCTGCCAAGGTCGATATCTGCTCCGCGAATTGATGAGACGAGCACGACCTTCTCGCGAGCGCGGGTAACCGCAACATTCAGCCGGCGCTCGCCCCCTCGGTTGTTGAGCGGACCGAAGTTCATGCCCAGCTTCCCTGCGGCGTCGCGACCGTATCCGACGCTGAATACGATGACGTCACGTTCGTCACCCTGTACGTTCTCTAGGTTCTTGACGAAGAACGGCTCGTCGTGTGAATTGCCGAAGAAGGCTTCAAGGCGGGGGTTCTCGCTCCGTAGTCTCCAGATCGCTGTGTCGATCGCCGTCATCTGCGCTTGGCTGAAGGCGACGACGCCCAGCGTCTTGTCCGGGTGCGTGGTGGCGTGCGTCCGGACAATCTCCAGAACTTCCTGCACCTCTCGTGCGTTGGTCCTAGACCTGCTGCGGTCGTAGACTCCGTCCGCAACGTGCCGGGATTCGACGCCCGTGCCTGCACGATCAAAGCTTGGCGCCGGGAAGGTCACCAACCTGTCGTCGTACAGGAAGTGGTTCGAGAAGGCGATCAGGCCCTCTTGGCGGGAGCGATAGTGCCACTCGAGCATGCGCTCGGGCAGGCCGACAGTCCCACAGAGATCAAGGATGCTCTCAAACGCGCCGGCATCATCGTCGTAGTAGTCATCCTCGTCGAAATCGTCGCCCATTGAGACGTCGAAGAAACTGGTCGGCGGCAGCTGCTTGCTGTCCCCAACCACAATCAGCTGCTTCCCGCGCATGATCGCGCCGACGGCGTCCTCTGGCTTGACCTGCGACGCCTCGTCGAAGACGACTGCGTCGAAGCGAGCGGAGTCCATCGGCAAGAACTGACCGACCGATAGGGGGCTCATCATCATGCAGGGCTTGATCGTGACCAGCAGGTCTGGGATCTCGGCGAAGAGCCTGCGGAGGGGCTTGTGTCGCCGCTTCTTCTTGGCCTCTTTCATCAGCAGCGCAGGCTGAGAACTCGCCAGGTTGACGTTAGCCGCGGACGGACGGGGCCGGCGGCTCGCAAGCCGCGCAGCGAGCTCGCTGCGCGCCGCCAACATGAGCTCACGATCGAGCCGCCTGAACTCATCAATACTGCGTGCCTGGGCCGCGGCCTCGAAGTCGCGTAGCGCTGGCACCACGCCAATCCAATGGTCCAGCCACAGCGTCAGGATCCGACACGTTAGGGCATCGGAGTACTCCCCTGCGCTGACGCCCGATCCTTCGAGTAGCGCAAGGACGTCCTTCAAGCCGGCCTGCTCGCAAGTCTCAACGGAACGGGCCAACCGAGTCCAACTGCTGAGTTGGTCAATTGACGATTCCATGAGTCCCATGCGCTGGCTCAGGAGATCAAAGGAGGTCTGCTCGGATGTGGCCAGAGCGACCGCCGTCGGTGCGTCCTTCTCAAACCACTCCGCCACGTCCCGGCTGCCGGACCGAACGGCAGCGAGGGCGTTCTCAGCGGGCCGTGCGACTGCCCTCAAGGCATCCCGGTCCGAGAGTATTGTCTCGACACGCTCTGCGAACGACTCCGGCGGTGCGCCGATGAACGACTCGCCAAGTTGCCTGGTCCACGACAATGCCGCCGTCAACGCATCCCAGTCAGTCGAGTATCCGGCATACCAGGAGCCGAACTGGGCGCCTAGTCGGCCAGCTTGTTCCTGTACCCACCGCCGACGCGACCGGACGCTGATGGCGATCGGGATGATCCGGCTCAGGTCCGCGAAACTCGGACGCTTCCCCGAGTTGGTGAGCAGCGCCAGGGACTGGCATTCACGCCGATACGCTCCGCCAAGCCGCGCGAAGATCGAGTGGTATTGCTGAGACAGCCGGAGCGCCAGACCGTCAAGGTCATAGTCAAGGATCTGGTCCGCAAACACTTCTCGCACCTGTGCGCCCTCAGCATTCGCGGCCAGGTGCTGCTCAGCAGCCGCAGCGGCGGAAACCTGAAGGTCCGCGAGCGCCGGAACCGTCAGCCACGCGCCCATGAATTCAGGCCCGTCGGCCAACGCGCGGGCGATCCTGCACATCCAGTCGGCTTTGGCGGGAGTCAAGCCACTCGCGCCCAGCCCCAGGAGCTCCGCAAGCTGGTTGCCTGAACTCGCGCAGGCACTCAAGTGCGTCGTGAACTCCTTGATGCCAGCACGCGTGACTCGCTGGGCCTCGACCGACAGACCGTCAACGTTCGCACCCCTCCACGGGTTCTGCTGCAGCGCGTCGATCGCCTCAGCGCTGCCCGAGAGGCGGGCCATCGCGTCCTGCATTGTCTCCAGCGCGTCGGCCGTCAGGTGCACTATGTCAGAGAATTCGAAAGCGACCTCCGGTGCGTCCGACACCGCCGCCGCCAAGCCCTCGACTTGGAAGACCGACTTCGCGAGTGGCATTCGGACCGCGTGCACTTGGGCAACGTAGTCATTCAGCGCCGAACGTCGCTCACGCAAGCGTGAATAGTTGAAGGGCGTGGTGCCCGCGGCCCGACCGCTCCCTAGCGAGTAAACGCGGGCCAACTCGGCAACGACATCTCGCTTGTTTGCCTTGGCGCTGTGGAGCGCGAGGCAACCGTCCGCAAGGCCTGCCTGCGTAAGCCTCCGGTGGACTACGTCGAGTGCGGCGGCCTTCTCTGAGACGAACAGCACCGTGCGCCCAAGCCCCAACAGCTCCGCGATGATATTGGCAATCGTCTGGCTCTTGCCTGTGCCTGGCGGACCCTGTAGGACAAAGCTCGCGCCCGCCTTCGCCAGCTCGATGGCCTGCTGCTGACTCGAGTCCGCGTCAAGGACCTGCATGCACTCCGCCGGATCGACCCTCTCATCCAGTTGATTGGCGGGGATCTCGACCAAGTCACCCTGGCTCGACGACAGGAGTGACAAATCACCCGCGAGCGCCTGGATGATCGCGTTGGCTTCGGCGGCGCTGACCCCCGCTTCGAGATCCCTGTACATGCTCAGCTTCTGGAACGAGAAGACGCTCAGATACGCGTCGCCTTCCACGCGCCAGCGGACCTGCTTGCTCGTCGCATGAGCGACGGACGACAAATACTCCGCCAGTGCCCAGGAGTCCGTATCGGGAAGGTCTGGGAGGCTCACCTTGAACTGGTCCTCCATGACCTTGCGCAGCGTGGGATTGAGAACGACGTCGTCGTCTCTCCGGACCAGACGATACGGCTCGAGCGCCGTTTCCCGTTGAAGGTCGACCGGGACAAGAATGATCGGCGACGCGATTTCGTACTCGCTCTGATCGGCTTCGAACCAGTGCAGGAATCCGAAGGCCAGATAGAGAACGCCAACGCCGCGCTCTTCGAGCTCCGTCCTCGATCGCGACCTCAGCGTGTAGAGCGCGTTAGCAACTCGGTCGACTGGGCCGGCAAACAGGACCTCGCCGTCGTGGACGTCGACTGGCCTACGCCCGGCCGGAGCATCGCTGCCATCGTCGTCGACCGCGAGGGCGTCGCGAGTATCCAGACCCACCACGGTCGCAGGCCTCTCCCTGACCGCGATCCGCGCGAAGAGGTCCGCTGGAACAGGTTGCTCGACGCGCAGCGTCTGCCGCTTGGTTTCCTTGAAGTGCAGCAGACGATTGCGCTTGCTGAGATCCAGAAGCTGTCGCTTCCACTCGTCGAGCTTGCTAGCGACTGTCGCCACGATTCCCCCACCTGTCGGCTGACGGTGTCCAGTCTACCAACATGAGACGCCGCCGCCGCGGATGCTGGCAGTCTTGGGTGCGTGTCCCGCGCCCCGCTACGGACAAGACCTCACTGGCCGGATCATGCAAGATGCCGGGGCGCAGGCGCGCCTACTCCGCGCCGCCGCCCGAGCCGAGTCCGAAGAACCGCTCGAAGAACTCGCCGAGCTTCGCCAGGACGCGCCGCTTCTTCTCGCCGTGCCCGCCATCAGGCGAGAAGCGCGTTACCGGCGGCAGCACCTTGGTGATCGCGGTCCCGGTCGCCTGGATCACACCGTCGCGGAAGGCGGTCTCGATGAACGCGCGTGTCTCCGCGGGACGAAGCCCCTCGGATGCAATCAGCGCGTCTAGCTCGGCCTCACGCCGACCGCGAATGAACGCCTGCCACTCTTCGTCGATCGCTCCGCTCACCGACACGGAATCGACGAACGCCTCGATGAGGTCCTTCTTGTTGCGAAGACTGGGGCTGGCATCGATTGCCCGGCTGATCGAGGCGCGGATCTCCGTGTCGGTACCGTCACCGCGAGACAGTCGGTACTTCTCAACGAGCATGAGGATGTAGTCGACGTTGATCTCGACCTGCTTGATGAGCTCGATCTCGAAGACGATGTCGTCGTTGATGGACTCCTTCTCACCTTCGGCCTGGCGACGGAACTCGGCGTACAGGTCGAGGTAGACGCTGCGGTAGTCCTGCCCTTGGCGCTCAGTCAGGATCTCGTTGCCGGCGAAGTCGTCGAACGAGGTCAGGATGTTCTGCAGCCGCAGGATCGAACCGAACAGAGCGATGAACTCCTTCTGCGCCGTCTCGCCAACGATCGGCATCCCGAGCGGGTAGTCCCCAAGGAGTTGCGCCACCTTGTCGGCGTACTCGGCGTAGTACTCGCCGTACGGCTTGAGCAGCACGATCCCGCAGGCGTCCTTGTTGCCGAACAGCGCGATGGCGTCGTTGGTCTCTTCCTCCAGGTCGCGGAAGGAGACGATGTTGCCGTAGGTCTTCACCGAGTTGAGGATGCGGTTCGTGCGCGAGTACGCCTGAACAAGGCCGTGAGTGCGCAGGTTCTTGTCGACGAACAGCGTGTTGAGCGTCGTCGCGTCGAAGCCGGTGAGGAACATGTTCACGACGATGACCAGGTCGATCTCGCGGTTCTTGAGGCGCAGCGAGAGGTCTTTGTAGTAGTTCTGGAACTTGTCGGCAGAGGTGTCGAAGCTCGTGCCGAAGAGCACATTGTAGTCCCGGATCGCGTCGTCGAGGAAGTCGCGCGAGGACTGGTCGAGACCGCCCGTCTCGAAGCCCTCCTCATCGAGGTAACCGTCGTCGATGGCCTCGTTCGCGGCGTACGAGTAGATGATCCCGACCTTGAGCCTGCGGTCGGGGACGAACTCCTGCTGCTGTTCCTTGAACTCGCGGTAGTAGCGCTTCGCGGCGTCGATCGATGCCGTGGCGAACAGCGCGTTGAAGCCATTCAACCGCTTCCCGGCAAGCGTGAAGTGCTCGGCCCGTTTGGTCTTCTGGTCGAAGTGCTCCAGCGCGTAGGCGACGATCTCCCTGACCCGCTCGGGGGCGAGCAGCGCCTTCTCCGTGTCGATGGCCGAGACCTGCTTGTCGACGATACGCTCCGGCCGCTTGATCGTGTTGACGTAATCGATGCGGAACGGCAGCACGTTCTTGTCCGAGATCGCGTCGACGATCGTGTAGGTGTGGAGCTTCTCGCCGAACGCCTGCTCCGTGGTCTTGAGCTGCACGTTGCCGCCGCTGCCCGCGTTGGCCGAGAAGATCGGAGTCCCCGTGAAGCCGAACAGGTTGTAGCGCTTGAACGCCTTGGTGATCGCGGTGTGCATGTCGCCGAACTGGGACCGGTGGCATTCGTCGAAGATGATGACGACGTGGCCATCGTAGATGCGGTGGCCCTTGTTCGCGGCGATGAAGGTCGAGAGCTTCTGGATCGTCGTGATGATGATCCGCGCCGATGGCTCCTCGAGTTGGCGCTTCAGAACGGCCGTGGAGGTGTTCGAGTTCGCGGCGCCCTTCTCGAACCGGTCGTACTCGCGCATGGTCTGGTAGTCGAGGTCCTTGCGGTCCACGACGAACAGCACCTTGTCGACGCTCGGCAGTCTGCAGGCAAGCTGTGCGGTCTTGAAACTCGTGAGGGTCTTGCCGGACCCGGTCGTGTGCCACACGTACCCGCCCGCCACGACCTTGCCAAGCTGCTTGTAGTTCGTAGAGATCTCGATCCGCTGCAGGATGCGCTCTGTCGCGACGATCTGATAGGGCCGCATCACGAGCAGCATCTGGTCGGCGGTGAGCACGCAGTACTTCGTGAGGATGTTGAGCAGCGCATGCTTGGCGAAGAACGTCTTGGCGAACGCCGGGAGGTCCTGGATAGGCCGGTTCGCCGCATCCGCCCACCACGAGGTGAACTCGAAGGAGTTAGATGTCTTGCGGACGCGCTTTGACCCGGCCATCTCGGCCACGTGCTGGCGGCGGGTCGTGTTCGAGTAGTACTTCGTGAGTGTGCCGTTGCTGATCACGAAGAGCTGTACGTAGTCGAACAGGCCGGAACCGGCCCAGAAGCTGTCGCGCTGGTAGCGGTCGATCTGGTTGAACGCCTCCCGGATATCCACGCCGCGGCGCTTCAGCTCGACGTGGACCATGGGCAGGCCGTTGACCAGTACCGTCACGTCGTAGCGGTTCGATCGGGCCGCACCACCCTCGCCCTCGGCGACCTCGTACTGGTTGATGACCTGCAACCGGTTGTTGTGGATGTTGTTCTTGTCGATGAACGCGACGTTCTTCGTCGAACCGTCATCGCGCCTCAGGATCTGGACGTGGTCCTCCTGAATGCGCACCGTCTTCTCGATGGTGCCTTCGTTCGCACCCGCGATCCGCTCCGTGAAGAACCGCTCCCACTCGGCATCGCTGAACGTGATCCCGTTGAGGGACTCGAGCTGCGTGCGGAGGTTCGCGATGAGCTGTGCCTCGCTGGTGAGCGGCAGGTACTCGTAGGCCTGGGACTGGAGGAGCCGGATGAACTCCTGCTCCAGCGCCGCCTCGGACTGATAGGCGGCTTCTTCCGCGGCGTCCGGGAAGTACTCGGCAACGACCGTGCTCTCCGCGCTGACGGCGATCGGGTCGTAGCGTGTTGCCCCACTTGATTCGGTCATGCTCCCCCACCTCGGCAGTACCTGGATGCCTTGCCGCCCCTCATCATCACGACCAACCCGACGCTGGATCCCATATCGAGGAGTACGGCGACCCAGCAGCAGCAGCGATCGCTGGCGGCATGATGAAAGCGACGATCGCCTCGCACGCGTCTGCGAGATCAGTGGGCGCTTCGATTCGCTTGGTTGCTAGGAACGACCTCCATCTGTTCTGCGCGCCCGGATTCGCGTAGAAGGCCTCCGTCAGGCCCGGCGGAACCTCAGGCAACAGCAGGGTCTCACGACTGGCAAACGTCGCGCCGATGGCTGCGGCGAGTTCAGACCCGACGAAATGGTGGGTCTCTGATAGCAGCCACAGGTCGTAGTAGTCCTTGAGGCGACTATTCGTGAGGCCCTTGGTCATGACCGTCTCGTACTTCTCGGCAAGAGCTGTCGTCGGTTGGTAGGCCAGGACACGCGGCGCATCCAAGTCCAGCATCGTCGGGTAGTCCACCCACTCGGGACCTGGCACGACAGCATCGTCGATGCTGATGTCGAGCTGCAGCTTGAAGGTGCCGCCATCGAGATTGCCGCGCAGCACGACCCTGACCCCCGGGTAGGCGTCCTCGGTGTTGATCTCCGCCGTCTCAATCTCGGGATCGAACACGAGTCCGTCATCGGGATATTCGACGGCGAGGCACTCGCGGACGGCTCCCACCACAGCCTCAGACGAGTTGTCGATGTGACCGAGGAAGTCGATGTCGCGCGTCGGCCGCCCGAGCGGAGTGCCCCAGGCGCGGAGCATGATGGCGCCCTTGACAATGAATCGCTCTGCCCACTCTGTCTTGGACAACCGATACAGGAACCGTTCGATCGCGAAGTACTGGAGTGCTTGGTCAAAAGACTCGCCGCGCGCCTTCGCTCCGTTGAGCAGTCGCGCGTGGATCGAAGCCGGGACGTTCTTCAGCTCGCGCTGACTCATTCCATCGCCTCGATGTACGGACGGACGATCTTCGTGACGCGGTCGATCGCGGCGTACTTCATGATCTCGTCGCGTGTCGCTTTCCGGCCCCGTATTGCCTCCCTGAGAGCTTCAAGAGCCACATCGAGCCCCACTTTGTTCCTGAACTTGAAGCAGTCGGCAACCGTCTTGGCGGGGCTGAAGACCTTCACCGTTGTGCCGTCGATCGAGTGCGCCTGTACGCCTGCGGCGAGCGCCTCACCGGACATCCGATAGACCCGAACGGGCGGGTAATCGAACTGCGGATGCCAGTCCTTCCGGCCTATCGCGATGCTCACTGCGGAAGGTATCTGCGTACCGATCTCGTGAAAGTCGAGCGCACTGATGAGGCAGAGAACCGCGTCCGGCGCCCGTTCGGCCACCGCCATGACGTCGTACTTGCTCGGCGCGTGGAGCTCTGCGAGGCGGTACACCCCCCGCGAGAGTCGCTCAAGAAGGCCCGCGTCGCGCATCCCATAGAGCGTCGAGTAGTGAATCCCATGTTCGTCGGCTTCACGCGTGCGAAGCGTGCCCCCCGCGGCTCGGAACACGGCGGTGGCGGCACGCACAGCGCGCTCTGACGGCGTTCGTTTCATGGCTGGATTGTGATAGATTCCTCGGACTTTGTAAACATTGTCCGAGGTTCTTATCACATGGACCTCCTGCTCCCCCGCCTCACCATGCACACCACTTCGCAATTTGTCATCGCAGACGCTGGGAAACCTGACAAAGACAAATCCGGGCGTCGTGCGCCAATTACGCAAAGGCCTCATCAAAGGTCAGCAGACGGTCCCGGTAGTGCTCGTACTGTTTGCGGCGAGCAGCAAGCTCGGCCGGAAGACCGACCGAGAGGTCGTTCACGAGGACATCGAACTTGTCGAGGATCGCGACGATGCGCTCCTGCTCTTCGAGGGGTGGAATTGACAGCCCCCATGTTGATATGTCGGCGATAGGAATCCGATCGACTGTTGCGCCTCGAACGATCTTCGTCTGGATTAGCGCCTGGAACTGGGGTCCGAGGTAGACGAGCGTCAGGAACCTCGGGTCCACCACTGATTCTCGCGGGCGCAGCAGCCCCATGCGGCGCCCAAGCGCAGCCGGCTCATCTCTATCCCAGTAGGCGGCCTGACCGACTCGGGTCTCGTAGGAGAACATGGTGTCGCCGACACGAGGTGACACACGACGCGTCCACGCCAAGAACTCGTCCTCCCCAAGGCGTGCAGACTCGGTGAGGTCGAAGCGCCCGTTCTTCAACGACGAGATGCTGAGGTACCAAGACCCGGCGGCGGTCTTCTTGGGGGTCGCGTGCGGCCCATCGAATATGTCCGCTATCTCGCCGAGAGTCGTCTTGTGCCAGCCGTCATCCGGCGTCAGAAGCGAATTCCAGTAGAAGGCATGCTGGCGCCTCCGGGCTTCCAGCTCCGCTTCCAGCTCCGCTTCCAACCTCGTGAACAAGTCTAGTATTCGCACGATCTCCCGCTGCACTTCGAGCGGCGGGACGGGGACCCGGAACCGAAGAATGGCGCCCTTGTCGCCGCGCGGCATCTTCGCGCCCTTCGCATGCTGCATGCTGTAGGCGAAGAACGAATCCGACGAGAGCAGGAAGTACAGGAAGAGCGGGAGTACCGCCTCGACGTGCGCGGGAAGTACCCGGACCACGAGCACATCGCCATTCGTGCCGCCATCTCGATCCGAAAGCCAGACCTTCTTCAGGTAGGGACGGATGTTGCCAAGCAAGATGTCGCCGACGCGGTACTCGACGAGCGCCGAGTAGTCAGGCACAGCGGTTGCATCTGTCCGACCACCCGCGTTCTGGAGCAGGTTCTCGACCCCGACATACTCAGACGTGCTTATGTTGCTTGGATTCACCCGTGTGGCCGCATAGGCAGCGATGTCGCCGACCGCGAAGTGCGGCACCCCGTCCGGGCACAGTTCCTTGATCAGCTCATCTACTCGGCTCACCGCGCCCCCTCCAAGTCCGCGACGATCGCGTCTATCTGGCTCCGAAGCTCAGTTTGACGCGCCACGATTCCGGCGATCTCGGCGTTCAGCGCGATGATGTCGATGGCCTCGGTCGTGTCTTCTTGCTCGATGTACGACGAGACCGCGATGTTGTAGCCGTTCTCGGCGATCTCGGCGTTGGGGACGAGCCGGGCGAAGTACTCGGCATCCGTGCGAGCCGTGAACGCTTCGAGGACCCTCTGCTGGTTCGCCCTGGTGAGCCTGTTCTTGTTCCCACCACGGACGAACTCAGCTGACGCGTCGATGAACAGCGTCGCGTTGTCGGTCTTCGACTTCTTGAGCACGATGATGCAGGTCGCGATCGTCGTGCCGAAGAACAGGTCCGGCGGGAGCTGGATGACCGTATCGACGTAGTTGTTGTCGATGAGGTATTTGCGGATCTTTCGTTCCGCACCGCCGCGGTAGAGCACGCCGGGGAACTCGACGATCGCCGCGGTGCCGTTGACCGCGAGCCAGCTCAGGATGTGCATCGTGAAGGCGAGGTCGGCCTTCGACTTGGGCGCGAGCACGCCGGCAGGTGCGAATCGTGGGTCGTTGATGAGCAGCGGGTTGGCGTCGCCGTCCCAATTGATCGAGTACGGCGGGTTGGACACGATCGCCTCGAACGGTTCGTCGTCCCAGTGCGCCGGGTCGATCAGCGTGTCGCCGTGCGCGAGGTCGAACTGCTCGTAGTTCACGTCATGGAGGAACATGTTGATCCGGGCGAGGTTGTAGGTGGTCAGGTTGATCTCCTGGCCGAAGAAGCCCTGACGGACGTTCTCCTTGCCCAGCACCTTCGCGAACTTCAACAGCAGCGAGCCCGACCCGCAGGCCGGGTCGTAGACCTTGTTCACCTGCGTCTTGCCCACCACGGTGATCCGGGCGAGCAGCTCGCTCACCTCCTGCGGTGTGTAGTACTCGCCACCCGACTTGCCGGCGCTCGACGCATACATCTGCATGAGGTACTCGTACGCGTCACCGAACGCATCGATCGTGTGGTCCTCGAAGTGACCCAGACCGAGGTCGCCGATCGCGTCGAGCAGCTTGACCAGCTTCTCATTGCGCTTCGCCACGGTCTGGCCGAGCTTGGCGCTGTTCACGTCGAGGTCGTCGAAGAGGCCCTTGAGGTCGTCCTCGCTGTCGGCGCCGA
>Ga0209748_1001111_pt1 | contig 13379 bp, 8 predicted proteins | sample BarGraIncu00421A_FD_185490 | JGI IMG/M metagenome (GOLD analysis project Ga0209748, IMG submission 185490) | Arctic peat soil microbial communities from Barrow, Alaska - Barrow Graham LP Incubations 004-21A (SPAdes) (version 2) | ecosystem: Environmental > Terrestrial > Soil > Wetlands > Peat... | reverse complement strand
GGGGGTCTTCTGAACGATATTGCCGCCGTAGCCGAGTGGCACGGAGTTGGCATCTTCATCGAATATGTCGACATTGAATCCGGGCAGTGGGAAGCATACGGAGCCGGGCTTCTCGGGCGTCATTACCAGTGGGGAAATGACGTGGCATCCGGTCTCAGTCTGCCACCAGGTGTCTATGATGGGTGCCTGGTCTGCGCCGATGTTCTTGCGGTACCACATGTAGGCTTCTGGGTTCAGCGGCTCGCCGACTGAGGCCAGGATCCTGATTGTGGACAGGTTGTACTTCTTCACAAAGGCCTCGCCGGTCTTCATGAACATTCTGATGGCTGTGGGTGCGGTGTACAGAATAGATACGCCGTACTTCTCAATTATGGACCACCAGCGGCCCAGATCGGGGAAGTCCGGAGAGCCTTCGTACAGTATGGTGGTGGCGCCGAGGCAGAGTGGGCCGTATACTACGTAGCTGTGGCCTGTGATCCAGCCGCAGTCTGCGGTGCACCAGAAGACATCATCGTCATGGATATCCAGTACCCATGCGGCGGTCTGAGCCGGAGCGACAGCGTAGCCGCCGTGAACGTGCTCAATACCCTTGGGCTTGCCGGTTGTGCCGGAGGTGTACAGAATGAACAGCCTGTCCTCTGGGTCGAGCATAACGGTCTCGCACTCTGCGGACTGGCTCTTTACGAAGTCATCGTAATAGACATCGCGTCCTTCCTGCATGGGGACGGAAACGCCGGTTCTCTTGACGACTACTACCTTCTTGACGGAGGGTGCAGTCTTCATGGCCTCATCTACATTGGGCTTGAGTGGCAGTGGCTTGCCGCGCCTGAAGAATCCATCGGCTGTGACGACAACCTTGGCCTCAGCATCGTTGACCCTGCTGTTCAGACCACCGGAGGAAAATCCGGAGAAGACTATAGTGTGAATGGCACCGATCTTGGCGCATGCGAGCATGGTGATGGGCAGCTCGGGAATCATGGGCAGGTATGCGACTACTCGGTCACCCTTTACTACGCCTACGCTCTTGAGCGCATTGGCCATCTTATTGACCTCTGTGTAGAGCTGGCCGTAGGTGATATCCCTGGTATCGCCGACTGGCTCGCCGATGAAATGGTAGGCAACCTTGTCCTTCTTGGCGCCCTTGGCATGCCTGTCCACGGCGTTGTAGACCACATTGATCTTGCCGCCGGTGAACCACTTGTAGTAAGGCTTGGCAGAGTCGTCGAGGACCTTGGTATAGGGCTTGGACCAATCAGCATAGGTCTTAGCCATCTCATCCCAGAACTCAATGTAATTATCCGAGCACCACTTGCGCATCTCGGTCTCAGTCTTGAAACCCTTCTTCTTCATCCACTGATACGCATTGGAATGCTCAATGATCTTCTGCGGGGTGTTGAAAATCCTGGTCTCTTCCTGCAGAGAAGCCGTTTTTGCTGTGTCAGCCAATTTCATACCTCCTTTTGATCTAGATCTAGCGTTCCTGGCTCCAAATTTAGTCAGGTATATTCCGAAGAGCAGTTTTCAGATTCACTCCATTTCGCCTGACTATACATCTTCTAATCGCTTTGGGGCTCAGGGAACATCGAATCGAGACCTACTTGATCATTTATAAAGTTGTCGCGATAATATTCTCATTATTGTTTATTATAATGATTTATTACTATTAGTACTGGAACATTGATTAATTTAGGAACTTAGGGCAGGAAAAGGAGCGGAATTGAAAGATTTCGTAGCGATCTTGATTTATAAAAATATCTTATTATCCTACTATAATTATTCTGACTGAGTTTTCCACATAATTATTCATCTCGAGATGGATCGGTGTTTAGAGAGACTAAGCATAAGAGACTGCCGAGGAAGGCGATTTTAGATTTAAAAAAAAAAAGAATCTAAAAAAAAGTTAGGGCCCGCTCACGTGATGAGCGGGATGGCCTCTACTGCATCTGGGTTTGCCAGAGCGGAGATGTCACCAGTGGGTTGGCCCATGGCCTTGGCCTTGATGACGCGGCGCATGATCTTGCCGCTCCTCGTTTTTGGCACGTCCTTGACGAAGTAAATCGCCTCTGGACTGGCTAATGGTCCCAGGGCCTTTCTCACATGCTTAACCAGTTCCTTCTTCAGCTCATCGTCCCCCTCGATTCCTGCTCTGAGGGAAACGAAGGCCACGATGACCTCGCCCTTGATCTCGTCGGGCTTGCCGATGACAGCAGCCTCGCCAACCTTGGGATGAGAGACGAAAGCGGACTCGACCTCAGCGTTGGAGAGCCTGTGTCCGGCTATTTTCAGCACATCATCGATTCTGCCCTGGATGGTGAAGTATCCATCCTTGTCCTTGGTGGCCTTATCGCCGGCCAGGTATGTGCCAGGTCTGATCCCCCAGTAGGTGGACCAATACTCCTTCTGGTACCTAACCGTGTCTTTGTAGAAGGCCCTGAGCATGGATGGCCATGGCGTAGTGCTCACTATATTGCCGCCGGAGCCGGCTGGCACGGGGTTGGCATCCTCGTCCAGGATATCGATGTTGAACCCTGGCAGTGGGAAGGTCGCAGAGCCGGGCTTGAGCGGGGTGATGGGCAGAGGAGACACCAAGAAGGTGCCAGTCTCAGTCTGCCACCAGGTATCCATGATCTGGCATTTGCCGGCACCGAAGTGCTCTCTATACCACATCCAGGCCTCGGGGTTAATGGGCTCGCCCACCGATCCCAGCAGCCTTATGCTGGAGATATCATAATCCTTGGCCCATTTCTCGCCGGCCTTCATGAACATCCTGATGGCTGTTGGTGCAGTGTAGAAGACGGAGACCTTGTTGTCCTGGATGATCTTGAAAAACCGACCAAAGTCCGGGTAGTCCGGAGCGCCCTCATACATCATGCTTGTTGCACCGAGGCAGAGAGGTCCATAAACTATGTAGGAGTGGCCTGTGATCCATCCGATATCGGCTGTGCACCACCAGACATCACTGTCCTTGATATCGAAGACCCAATGCAAAGTCTGAGCCGGGCCAACACAATATCCACCATGCACGTGCTCGATACCCTTGGGTTTGCCGGTAGTGCCGGAGGTGTAAAGGATGAACAGCCTATCCTCAGAGTCCATCTTCTCGCATTCGCATTCTTCGGACTTTCCGGCCACCAGATCGTGCCAGTAGACGTCTCTGCCCTGCTTCATGGGCACTTCAAGCCCTGTCCTCTTGACCACTATTACATTTTTCACCGTTGGAGTATTGGCGGTGGCCTCATCCACATTGGGCTTGAGGGGAATGGGCTTGCCGCGCCGGTATAAACCATCGGTGGTTATTACTGCCTTGGCCTCGGCATCCAGGATCCTGCTGTTCAGGCCGCCCGAAGAAAATCCGGAGAACACAATGCAGTGAATAGCACCGATCTTGGCGATGGCGAGCATGGCAATGGGCAGTTGGGGGATCATGGGCATGTACAACATGACTCTGTCTCCCTTCTGCACGCCCAGGCTCTTCAGGCCGTTGGCGAACTTGTTGACCTCCTTGTAGAGCTGTAGATAAGTGATCTTCTGGGTGGGCTGGTCGGTGGGCTCAGGGACGAATATGTAAGCTACTTTGTCCTTTTTCGCGCCCAAAGCATGCCTATCCACAGAATTGTAGGCCACATTGCACTTGCCGCCCACGAACCACTTGGCATAGGGCGGTATCCATTCCAGGGTCGAGGACCAGGGCTCAAACCAATCGGCATAGGTCTTGGCCATCTCACCCCAGAACTGGATGTAATTATTAGAGCACCAGAGGCGCAGCTCCCTCTCTGTCTTGAACCCTTTCTCCTTCATCCACTTCATGACGTTGGAGTTCTCAACGAGCTCCTTGGACGGCTCGAATACTCTGGTTTCTTCATATAGCACTGAAGTCTTTGCTGTTGCTTTTTGCTCAGCCAATTTTGTAACCTCCTTTAAATCCCACAATTCCCGACTTCTCTCTTATCTGCCCGAAATGTTTTCCACGGCCTCAGGAAAGCCATCCGGAACGTCTCTAATCCTTTCCACCATACCGAAAACGAGAGCTTTCCGGAAATATGTGTGATCGATGATGATAATATTCTTTCGTTTATAAAGTTGTCGAAAGAGCCTCATCCAAAGATGAATATAATCATTATTATGCATGAAAAAGCTCAGGCAAAAATAACATGTTTTATAAATCAATGACAAAAGACATTGCGAACTATGGGAAAATGAAGGCGTATTTCGATAGGTCTATTTTCTCATCTGCAATAGCGATCTTTGGCAATTTGGGTTCCCGCAATTCAGGATAAGTGAAGAAATCACTCGTAGAGATAGATGTGCTTGTTAAGATCTTCACGATTCGCGCCCCGGTTCGGTCGCAACCAAGCGAGAATCGCAAAAACAAATCTCCAGTGAGTTTATCATAATCATCAATACTAGATTTATACTTTATTAGATATTAATCCACTTCCCGCCCATAAACAAAGAAGGGATTGGTTTCTGTCACTTCAATTCGAATATGCGATCCGAGCAGCGGAATACCTCTGACAACTATTCCCAGATAATTGCCGGCCCGAGCCTTCATGGTGCCTCTCCTGCCGCACTCTGTGACCACTGCATCCAGAACCTCGCCCTGATAGCGGCGGTTCCTTTGGGCAGCTATCTTCTGCCAGAGACGGGTTATCTCTCTCGATCTGTCCTTCTTGATACGGTCCGGCATGTCATAAAGACAAGCAGCCTCCGTGCCCGGCCGCCTGGAGAATTTAGTGACATTGACCTTATCCGGCTTTAGGGACTCCATGAGATCCATGGTTGCAATAAAATCCAGGTCCGTTTCACCCGGGAATCCCACGATGACATCTGTGATTATTGTGATCTCTGGAAAAGCCGATCGAAAGGCATCCACGATATTGATAAAATCCCTGGCCGAATATATCCGGCCCATGCTCTTGAGAATACTGTCCGATCCTGATTGAACCGGTATGTGCAAAAATCGGTATATCTTTGGGCTATGAAATGCTCTTATCAGCTCCTCCTGGATGCGTAAAGCGCTATTTGGATTCATCATGCCCACCCGGAGCTTGAAGTCTCCAGGCACTTGAATCAACCTCTCCAACAATTCCGCCAGATTCGTTCCCTGGTCAGATCCGTATGCTGCGGTGTCCTGGGCGGAAACCTGTATTTCCACAAGTCCTCTGGCCGCCAGCTTTTCCACATCGCACACTACATCATCGGATTTGCGGCTGACAAGCCTGCCCCGGGCCATACGAACTATGCAGTAGCTGCAGACTCCATTGCATCCTTCCGCTACATTGACAATGCCGCAGAGGGCCTGGATTTCGGGAGAAAGCGCAATGTTTTTCCCTGTCGCATTAGTGCGGGGGAGCGAATTCCCAAAGAGATCCGAGACCCTTGCGTCATTAGATCCACTCAACAGTCCCAGCCGTTCGCATGCAATGTGGCGGATCGATTCCGGGAGTGCGGCTGGCAGGCATCCGGCTACCACCAATCTCTCGCCCTGCAGCAATTGGAGCCTTTGCAGAATCTTTCGCTCCGTCTTTTCCGTTACTATGCAGGTATTCACTATTACAATATCCGCCTCATCCAGAGGAGACGGAATATGGCCCAACTTTTGCAGGGCCGCGGCCATATCCTGCGAGTTCCCGAAGTTAGCGGTGCAGCCGTAAGTCTCAATATAGAACTTCATGGCTTATGGATCGTTGCAACTCTTCACTGTGCGGCCCACATCTCCAGGCTCCGCCATCTCTTCCCTTCTCACCTGATAGATTCCCACTATTGCCCCCATGATCGCCGGGGCCAGAAAGAAGCCGCCAATACCTGCCACCAGAGCCCCTCCCAAGAAGGAGAGCATCACCAGCAAGGGATGCAAAGAGGATTTGGCAGAGACGAGATACGGCCTGATGAGCAACTCCGAAGGGAGATAGATCAAAGAGGAGGCCAGTACAAAGAAGATCACTGCCCCCTCCAATCCCACAGCAAAGTACCTGTAAACTGTTACGGGGATGATAACTATCCAGGAGGTGAGAAAGGGGACCATACCGGCTACAAAGACTATGCTCGCCAGGGCAAAGGGCCTGGGCAGTCCGAAAGCATAGAATATGAAAGCTGCGATTAAGCTGCCCAAGATTGAAGTATAAATTGTGCCTATGTAGATCCCGCTCAAAATCCGGTCAATGCGATCTATGTATTTTCTATAGATTTTCATCTCTCCCTGCGGCAGCAGAGAAATTATCGACTCCTTAAAGCCTTCAACGTCCATCAGCACAAAGTAGCAGATGGGGATAGAGATAAGGAAGTTGATTATTCCTAAAGAAACAACTCTTCCAATATGAAGCAGGGGGATAGATGCGGCAATAGGAGCAATTATGCCTGCGGCATTCTCGATACTGCTGGTGAATAGATCCTTAACCCCCAAAGGAAGATCGGCTCCTGTCTCTGCCATCAGAGTGCCAAGCCCTGATCTCAATGCCTCCTGATTGCGGGCCAGAATTGCGATCTGGTTGACAACCTGTAGAGTTCCCAATCCAAGGATCAGAAATATGGGAACGACGATGCAAATAACGGCCGCCAATGATCCCAGCCGTTTGTGCCGGCTAAATTTATCCCGGATAGGTCTGCCAACATAGGCAAAGACCGTGCCTAGGATGATGCCGTCCAGAAACGGATAGAAGAAATAGACAATCATTAGCATTGCAGCCAGGACTAGGATCACTATGAATTTGTGCCCCGAGCACCGGCTACTCAGATCAAAGTTCAAGCATCACACCAGAAGACTCCAGGCATCCCTGATAGATATGAGTGACGCTTTGTTTATTGAAATTTTCCATCTCAGTCTCCTTCTGGTATATCTTATCGTCATTATGAACAGCACGATCATTTAACGGGCCAAATTTGCGTCACTCAGCTCTAAGTGCCGCGACCTCAACAATATTATGGAAATGATTTATCGACATTTACTAAACTTGATATAAGATAATGTTATATTCTCTTAAGGATTGAAAAGCAACCATATGCCCGGCAAAGTCTCCCATAGTTATGCATTTCGCGGCTCAGAGAAGCCGCTTATTGGAAAGACCATCGGCGATATGTTCAATGAAATAGCAGAAGCATACCCCGATAATGATGAAATTGTCTCGATCCATCAGGGAAAACGATATACATATCGAGAGCTGCAAAGGGAGCTTAACCGTGCAGCGAAAGGGTTCATTGCACTCGGCCTGAAGAAGGGCGATCGCCTGGCTATCTGGGCAACGAATATCGCCGAATGGATCATTACCCAGTTCGCCACGGCCAAAGCCGGCATCATCATGGTGAACATCAATCCGGCATACAGAACACATGAGCTGGAGTATGCCCTGCGTCAATCCGAAGCGCAAACCCTCTTGCTAATGGACCGTTTTAAGAGCTCGGATTATATCAAAATGTTCTACGAGGTCTGCCCTGAGGCTAAGACAAGCAAGCCTGGTCAGATCCACTCCGAAAAGCTGCCTTTCCTGAGAACGGCAGTCTTGATTCGCGGCGATAACCAACCTAGCATGTGGTCTTGGGACGAAGTCCTATCGATGGGTGAAGATGTGCCGGATGAAATACTGCAAGAAAGGCAGGCGAGCCTGGATTTCGACGATCCCATCAATATCCAATACACATCAGGAACGACCGGATTTCCCAAAGGCGTGGTCCTAACGCACCACAACATCCTGAACAATGGCTTTTTCATCGGCGAATGCTTGAAGTTTACGGAAAGAGACCGGCTATGTATACCGGTTCCATTTTATCATTGCTTCGGCATGGTCCTCTCCAATCTGGCCTGCATGACCCATGGAGCAGCAATGGTGCTCCCCGCCGAGTACTTTGATCCAGTATCAGTCATGGCAGCCATCGAAAAGGAGCGCTGCACAGCAGTGCATGGCGTTCCCACCATGTTCGTCGCAGAGCTTGAGCACCCCGACTTCAACAAATTCGACTTCAGTAGCTTGCGCACCGGGATCATGGCCGGATCACCCTGTCCCATCGAGTTCATGAAGAAAGTGAGCACCTTGATGAACATGAAAGAGGTGGTGATAACCTATGGTCAAACCGAAGCATCTCCAGGCATCACCATGTCCTCCACGGATGATTCGCTGGATTTAAGGGTCTCGACGGTTGGAGGCCGATGCCGCATACAGAGATGAAGATCGTTGACCCCCAAGACCGGCAAAATGGTCTGCAAAGGCGAGACAGGCGAGATTTGCGCCCGGGGCTACATGATCATGCGCTGTTACTACAATAATCCAGTGGCGACAGACCAGTGTGTCGACAAAGAAGGCTGGCTGCACAGCGGTGACCTGGGCATCCTGGACGAGAACGATTACTGTAAGATCACCGGCCGGCTCAAGGACATGGTGATTCGAGGCGGAGAGAATATCTATCCGCGAGAGATCGAGGAGTTCCTCTACACTCACCCATCCATAAGTGATGTTCAGGTCATTGGCGTTCCTGATAAAAAGTATGGCGAGGAGCTCATGGCCTGGATAAAGCTGAAGAAGGACGCGACGGCTTCCCCAGAAGAGATAAAGGACTTCTGCAAAGGAAAAATCGCGCACTTCAAGGTTCCAAGATACATAAAGTTCGTCGATGAATTTCCCATGACGGTAAGCGGAAAGATACAGAAGTACAAGATGAGAGATGAGTCCATCAAAGAACTGGGTCTGGAAGAAGCGGCCGGGATGAAGACGGCTTGATGCCGTTCTCGCTTTCTTTCCATTGTTCATTTTTTTTGGTTCCTCGCTGTTTCGAATGATCCAATTCGAACGACGGATTCGAGAATGATGGATTTTGATATTCATCTTCAATGATAATTTTTTCGATAGTTTTTTTAATTGGAACAACATTTTGTTAGATGAGGCAGTATGAAAAGGATAGTAAAGCGCCAAGAGATGGCAGGCGGGAAGATGGTCCTCAATGAGATAGAGGCGCCGATAATTGCCCGCGTGGCCCAGCCAGGGCAGTTCGTGATTCTCAGAGCCAACGAAAAAGGAGAACGTGTGCCAATGACGATAGCAGATACCGACCCGGAGAAGGGGACCATAACCGTCATATTTTCCGTGGCGGGCCGATCCACTGCCCTATTCAAGACGCTCCAGGTGGGGGACTCTTATCAGAATGTTGTGGGACCGCTGGGGCGGCCTACCGAGGTGGAAATGGTGGGCACGGCGATATGCGTTGGCGGAGGAACCGGCGTTGCGGTCCTCTATCCCATTGCCAAGAAGCTGAAGAGGCTGGGCAGTAGGGTCGTGAGCATTATTGGCGCGCGCACTGAGGAGCTCATCATTCTGCAGGAGGAGATGAATGCCGTCTCAGATGAATTGTTGATATGCACTGACAATGGCTCCTTTGGGCGCAATGCTCTGGTCACAGATCTCCTGGAGGAGGTTTTGAAGAGAGAGACTCCGGGAATTGTGGTAGCCATAGGGCCCGTGCCCATGATGAAGCGAGTCAGTGAGATCACCCGGCCTCGCAACATCAAGACCATAGTCAGTCTGAATCCCATCATGATCGACGGCACCGGCATGTGCGGCAGTTGCAGAGTGGAAGTGGACGGTGAAATGTTGCTTGCCTGCGTAGATGGGCCGGAGTTCGACGGGCATAAAGTGAACTTTGATCTGCTCATGCAGCGCTTGCGGGCCTATCATGAGGAGGAGCAACTGGCGCTGGATGCCCATGGCGTGAAAGAGGTGCACAAGTGCAGGATGGAAGAGGAGATTAAGGCCAAAGATCTCGATAATGGCCATTTAGCCGAGGTGAATGCAGCCTGAAGAGAGCATGCTTGGAGAAAAGCATGAGGAGGAAGCATCTGAAGAAATGAATTTCTCATGGTCTCGGAAATGATTGGCATGGATTTCGGAAAAAGGGAACTCATTCATCCAGCCGAAACTCCTGCGGCCATAGCCTATTTCCATCAGGGCAAGCTTCCTGATGATGAGCTTCTTCAAAGCGATTCAAAATCATCTCATCCACCTCCGTGATCCTGATTTTGAAGACTTCTGCCAGGATCTCCTCAGCGGCCTCCAGCTCCAGGGCCGACGCATCTGCCATTGAAATGCTTTGCCTCACCAGACTCTTCTGTGGCCAGACTAGCTTATCAAGAATTCCTGACATGGTTTGCATATACTACGTACAAGGGTTAAGTAATTTTGCCAAGAAACAATATCAACAAACCATTTTTACATAATAGAAAGTATGAATAAGATACAAATGAAGAAATGAAACCGCGGGAGCAGTCAATAACATTCCGCTCGTTCATCCAGGCATGATAGCCAGAATATCGTATTTTAGATGCAGGTTTTGGTCTCCTGTTTGAATCATCCTCGTATAAAGATAATATTAATTGCTAATACGTATTTATGATACTTATTTCAACTTATCGCTAATACTTATAATTAATACTCATTAATAATGCTGACATACCTTTTAGAGCCAAACCTTTTTCATTAGATATTCAAATTATTAAGTAGGATAAGGTGGAGTCATAAGTGTTGGCAAAAGCAAAGAGGCTGGTTGTCAAGAACTCTGAACAGCGTCTAGCTGATATAATTGACTTCTTTCCTGATGCAACCTTCGTCATAGATAAAGAAGGCCTGGTCATCTCCTGGAATCGCGCAATGGAGGTCTTGACAGGGGGTCAAGGCCAAAGAGATCCTGGGCAAAGGCGATCACGAATACGCCTTACCGTTTTATGGTATTAGAAGACCGCTGTTGATCGATCTGGTCATGGAGCCGGCCAACGAGGACGTGAAGACGTACTACTCATTTCAGAGAGACGGTGAGGCCATTGTCGCTGAGATTTATATACCCACATTTAAGCCGGGTGGAGTCTATCTCTGGGGCAAGGCCTCGCCCATCTATGATAACGAGGGCAATCTGGCGGGTGCTATAGAATCGATACGTGATGTTACGGAACACAAGAAGACAGAAATAGCCCTCCATGAGAACTTGCGTTTCCTTCAGCATTTGATCAATGCAATTCACAGTCCGATTTTCTACAAAGATACCGACGGAATATATCAGGGCTGCAATCTAGCCTACGAGAAGTACTTAGGCAAGAGAAAAGATGAGATTGTCGGAAAATCGGTATATGATGTTTTTCCGACCGATCTGGCTGATAAGTACAGAGAGATGGATCAAGCGCTATTCAAAGAGCCTGGCGTTCAGATCTACGAATTTTCCATAAGTTATGCTGATGGAACACGACATGATGTCGTCTTCAACAAGTCAACCTACACCAATGCGAAGGATGAGGTTTCCGGGCTGGTGGGGGTTATTCTGGACATCACTGAGCGTAAGGGCATTGAAGATGATCTCAGAGAGAGTGAGGAGAAGTACAGGCTCCTGGTAGAAGGCCAAACAGATCTGGTGGTCAAAGTAGATACTGAGGGTAGGCTCCTCTTTGCCAGTCCGACTTACTACGACATCTTCGGCAAAACGGAAGAGGAGCTTCTGGGCCGGAAGTTCATGCCTCTCGTTTGTGAAGAAGATAGAGAAATGACGGCACGAGAGATGGAAAAGCTCTACAGGCCGCCCTACACCTGTTATGTTGAGCAAAGGGCCATGACAAAAGACGACTGGCGGTGGCTAGCCTGGGCGGACAAGTCGGTGCTTGACAATCAAAAAAATGTCGTTGCCATCATAGGTGTTGGCCGGGACATCACCGAGAGCAAGCGCGTCGAGCAGGAGCTGCTAAGGGCAAAAGAAGCGGCTGAAGCTGCCACCCAGGCAAAATCCGATTTCATGGCTAATATGAGCCACGAGATCCGCACACCCATGAACGCTGTTATCGGCATGACAAGTCTACTCTTGGACGATGAGGATCTAAACCCTGAGCAAAGGGATTTCATAGAGACCATCAGGATCAATGGAGATGCACTGATGGTCATCATCAACGATATCCTCGACTTCTCGAAGATGGGACGAGAAAATGCCCTGCAGGAGGAGCAGCCCTTCGAGTTGCGATGCAATGTAGAGGAAGCTCTTGATCTGGTATCTACAAGTGCAACCAAAAAGGGCCTAAACCTGGCATATACTATTAAGAATAATGTTCCTGAGTTCATCATCGGGGATCCGACCCGTTTGCGCCAGATTCTTGGCAATCTGCTAAATAACGCGGTGAAATTTACCAAACAGGGTGAGATCAAGCTGACAGTATCAACCCAGGAACTCAATGACACTCACGAGATTCAATTCGTCGTTCAGGATACGGGCATTGGGATCAAATCGCAGCTGATGGATCGTTTATTCCAGCCCTTTTCCCAGGTCGATGAGACTGTGACCTGCAAATATGGAGGAATAGGCCTGGGCCTGGCCATAAGCCGCAAACTCGTGGAGCTGATGGGTGGCAGGATTTGGGCGGAAAGCCTGGAAGGCATCGGCTCCTCCATCCATTTCACAATCAAAGCAGAAGCTGTACCACATAGACAAAAAAAACTGATTGGATTCCAGCCCATGCTGGTGGGCAAAACCGTGCTGATAGTTGAGGATAACAGGACCAACCGCCACATCCTGGGAGGCTACGCTTATTCCTGGGGCATGTTGCCTCTGATTGCATCATCCGGCAAGGATGCTCTTGATTGGATTCAAAGGGGAGACACATTTGATATTGCTATTCTGGATATGAATACGCCTGAAATGGACGCTTTGACTCTGGCAAGAAAGATCCGAAAATATGACAAGACGATGCCGTTGGTCGTTTTAACCTCTCTGGGTCAGCGTGTCGAATCTAATCTATTTGATGCCTACTTGTTCAAGCCCATCAAGCCCTCTCAATTGCAAAAGGTTCTGACTGACATTATCTTCCTTAAAGGAACCCGGGAATCGGCCCGGATACATAAAATCAACGATAAAGCAGAGATCAATCCAATAAAGATACTTTTGGCAGAGGACAATGTATCAAGCCAAAAAGTAGCTTTGCAGATGCTCAAGCGTCTGGGCTACAGGGCCGATGTGGCGGCAAATGGCATTGAGGCATGCCAGGCTCTGGAACGCCAGACCTATGATATCGTTCTCATGGATGTCCGCATGCCCGAGATGGACGGGCTGGAAGCCACTCGAATCATCCGACAGCGGTGGCCAAACCGTGGCCCGAATATAATCGCCATCACCGCCCATGCTCTGCAAGACGACAAGGAGAGGTGTCTCAATGCCGGTATGGACGACTATATCAGCAAGCCTGTGAGAGTAGAAGAGCTGGCGAGGGTTCTGGAGAGGTATCGCCTTAAGCAGATGTCCTGATATATGAGACATGACATCGATATATTTAATATCATAAAGCAACTCTGATATAAATTTGCACAGATACTCTCAAAAAAGTCACCATAAGTACATATAGCAAAATTTATGGTTCACATTTGTGCTATATG
>Ga0209748_1001110_pt1 | contig 13380 bp, 9 predicted proteins | sample BarGraIncu00421A_FD_185490 | JGI IMG/M metagenome (GOLD analysis project Ga0209748, IMG submission 185490) | Arctic peat soil microbial communities from Barrow, Alaska - Barrow Graham LP Incubations 004-21A (SPAdes) (version 2) | ecosystem: Environmental > Terrestrial > Soil > Wetlands > Peat... | reverse complement strand
CATGTCCCGGTACTCAGTGCCATAGAAAAACCGTTTGGCGATTGCAAGATCAATATCCGTGACCTTTTCCACATCGGCGCCGATTTCCCGGTTGGAAAAGGCACAGATGGCCAGGTTTTCCGAATGAGAAATGTTAAAGAAAAGTTCCGGATGTTCCGGGATAAAGGGTTTGCCATTTTCATTATGGGCAATGGTCAGTTCCTGTTCCCGGAGGCCATAGACTTCAAGTCCGGCCTGAAACAGCAACCCGGCGGCCAGGCTCAGGCTTTTATCCTTGGGAAAGATAAACCCGTCGATTTTTTTCTGACGGGCAGGGGACAGGGTATGATACCGGTCCCGAAATAGGGCATCATTCTCTAGCAGATCGGTTTGCATCACATAGGTCACACTCATGTCTGATGATTCCTCCTTCTCTTTTAATGGAAATTGAATGATCCCTTTTGCACTGTGACAGTGGTAATTTAATTCTAACCAGTGACGTCGGTAATGTAAAGAAATACATTGAATTAGAATGCAAGACTGATTACAGCAATTTATAAGTCGAAGCAGACTATATTTGCATATATTATATTGCAAATAACCTGTTATCGAATATAATACAAGTATATTTGGTTCCGTTCATACAACTAAGAGAGTAGAATATGAGGATATAGAATGTTAAGTAATAATGCAAAAGCCATGATCACCTATGTTAATAGGATTTTAAATGATAAAAAACTGAATAATAATTTCCCGGAGATAGCCGAGGGCGATGCTGACTTTTTAGAACTGGATCAAAGCCTTCGGACCATCAGGAATTTTGCTGAAGCGCTGAGAGTTGGAGATATTCATTGCGACATTCAGGGGGATGGGTTTGTGCTGGACTCTTTTCAAATATTTCAAAAGGCCTCTAAAAGGTCTAATGAAGAATTTCTCAGGAGTAATCACTCAAAAATCCTCAAGATAAAGGGTAAAGACCGCCTTTCCGGTGAAATCCTTGATGTTTCCGCCATCAAAAGTCTGGAAAATAAGATCAAAGAGACTGAGAAAAGTCACCGTCTTTTGACGGATAACGCCAGCGACATTATTGCGACAGTGGATCTGTTCGGGAATTTTACCTATATCAGTCCGTCGGTTGAAAAAATAACCGGATATACCCAGGAAGAAGTCATCAAACATTATCGGGAAATTGGCTATTTTCTCCCCGGGGTACAAAAAGATATGGATAGAACCAGGGAGAGCATTAAGGAAATGGTGGAGAAGGGGGAACACTTTGATTCCATCAATTTTGAGCAGCGACAGGTTCGCAAGGATGGGGAGAGCATCTATACCGATACCGTGCTTTCCGGGATTTATGATGAAGAAAATAAATTCAAGGAATTACTTGCGGTCAGCCGGGATATTACTGAAAAAGTGAAAATGCGTCGGGAAATCAAAAAACTGTCAGAAACCGATAAACTCACCCAGCTTTATAATCGGGTTAAATTGGATTCTGAACTGGAGAATGAATTAAACCGGACAAAAAACAGTACCGCGATCTTTGGTTTGATTATGATCGACATTGATAATTTTAAACAGGTCAATGATAGTTTTGGACACATGGCAGGAGATGTGGTATTAGTGGAGCTGGCAGAGCTTTTTAAAACCAGCATCCGGTCGGCCGATATAGTCGGCCGATGGGATGGGGAGGAATTCATGGTGATCCTCCCGGATACTGATGAAAAGGTTGCAGTGGAACTGGCGGAAAAGATTAGAAGAAAAGTCAGTGGAAACTGTTTTTCCAAACAGGAAGGCATTACCATAAGTCTGGGTGTTTCGGTTTTCAACGACGATACTTCTGTTGACACCATCATTTACCGTGCCGATCAGGCCCTCTATCTTGCCAAGAATAATGGGAGAAACCAGGTTCAGGTGATGTGATTAGGATCAAACTGCAAACAGCCCAGGCAATGCCTGGGCTGTTAACTATGTGAGATAAAACCAGGAAGTTACAAAAGTTTGATTTTTGGAATTTTCTCAGACCCGTTAACCGTATGCTGAACCTTTATTGATCCATTTTTTACAGCGTCTATAAAAATATGTGCCAATTCAGGATCAAATTGCAGGCCTGCTTCTTCTTCGATAATCTCTAATGCATGACTCACAGTATATGGTTCCTTATAGGAACGCACGGATAACATGGCATCAAAGGCGTCTGCAATACATAAAATTCTTGCCGAAACAGGAATGTCATCTTTGGAAATCCTTCTTGGATAGCCTAGGCCATCATAACGTTCGTGATGTCCGATCACTGCCGGGATGACATAATCAAGGGAGGGAAGGTGACGAATAATACCAATGGAATTTTCCACATGTCCCTTCATAATTTCATATTCTTTTGCTGTAAGTTCGCCTGGTTTATTAAGGATATGTTCAGGGATACCAATCTTACCAACATCATGGAGCAATGCGGCTTCCCTGATGCTAGTGGCCGTTTCTTTATTCATTCCGTAAGCGTAGGCAAGCTCTACGGCATAATAAGCGACATTATTGGAATGATCGAAAGTATAGTGGTCTCTGGTATCAATTGCCGCGGTCAGTGCATAAATGGTTGTTTCATAATCAGAGTAGACATTCTCCTTTTGCCTGAGGGTGTCAGTGGTGACGTTCCCATCAACACGATTTTGATCGCGCTCAGAATAGGTCATAATGGCATTTTTACCATTTCTTTTCACATGATAAATGGCTCTGTCTGCATTGTCGATCAATTCTCTTACGCTACTTGCCGCATAGGGTATGGAACAAATGCCACCACTTAATGTCAGCGTTTTAAAGCTATACTCACCGACGCCTTTATTCATATCCGATATTTGCAACCGGATGGTCTCAGCCAGATTCTTTGCACCCAATAAATCATAGGAAGGAAGAATAATGGCAAACTCCTTCCCGCTGTATCGTGCCACATAGCCATTGTTGCCGACAGAGGCCTTAATAATCCCTGCTATTTTCTGAAGGGCAATATCTCCCTCCTTATTGCCATATAATTGGTTATACAGTTTGAAATCATCAATATTCAGAATGCTCAGTGCTAAGGATTGGCCTCTGTTTTTTTCATATTCATTCTGGATGGTTTCATAAAAATATTTGCGGTTTAGAAGCCCTGTGAGTTCATCCGTACGAGCCTCCAGGTATGCTTTTTCGTAAAGTCTTGAATTTCTAACCGCAATGGATCCAATCGAATCTACAGAACCCAAAAAATTAATATCGTTATAGGTAAAACCGCTGTGTTTATCTTTTCCGGAAAGCAGTACGATTCCCACGAGCTCTTCGGCATCTTTAAGTGGTACAAAACATTCGATATTTAAATCCGTGAATTGTTTTTTCTCATCTTCCCACATGGATTTATAGGCAACGGTACGTTTGAAATCTTTCATTAACAGGCAACCCTCGTTGTTGGATAACCATGTAACAATCGGGTTGTCTTTCTGTATGCAAACCAGCTTTTTATCCAGGGCACTGGTGCTGTGTACCATATCAAAGGAATCATTTATGTCATTTCTAATACAGACATATATTTTTTTTACAGCAATTGTTTTATGGATCACATTCACTAATTCTTCCAGAATCTCATTGACGTTCAAACTTTTCGAGACATTAAGACTAAACTCTTTTAAATTTTCTGCCTGAAAAATTTCATCTTTTGTAAAAACTTTATCAATAAACTTCTTCATACCCTGATAGATCAGAAAAGTAGCCATCGTAAAAAAGACAGCAATGATTAATACACTGTGTTCTTGAAATCCCGAAAGATTACTGACAATAAACGATTGAAAGTAACCAATAAAATTTGAAAACAGCAACAGGGACAAACCTGCTGCAATCGCATAGGTACTGCCTCGTGACACAAGGAGGTTCAATTTAAATAATCGGCGCTGATACAATGCATAAAACAGGAAAAAACCAAAACAAACCCCAGCTAGGATATCCGTTGGAAACCCTTTGAAAAATGGAATAAACAGGGCTAGGTGACCAATCAATAAAATAAAAATACCCAGGACGATTGGCGTAAACTGTTTTTTGGCCAGTTCATTGGTTTTGCTGTATTTAAATAATAAATACAGCGCATGTAATGTAACAGCAATACAAACAGCAAATAAGAGTATCACCGGCCAAGAAATACTATAGACAAAGCTGACTTTTCCATCCGGTGCAGTGATGGCTTCCGGAGCAGCAAGAAAAAACCCGGTGGAAATATTGATGATATTTACAAGCATGATGATCAACAAATAAAACAGTTTAAAGAATCGATCTTTCAGCCCTATAAATTCAATAATATAAATAAAAAAAGCAAAAGGCATTAAGGTTAAACCGAGAATGGAGACATCATACCAAAAGTTAAGGTTAGGCCATAATTCCATTCTCATGCAAAGAGAACCGCCTGTCCATAAAATCATGGCGGATAAAAAAAGCAAAAATGAGTTGATGAGTTTATTTTTTTTTGCAGCCATAAAAGACAACAACAAAAAGGCGTAACAACATAAAGCGATGACGGGAATAAATACAAAACTACCCATTACGCACCTCGCCTGTTATTAACCGCAAAGTTTTGTTTTTCAATTAATAAAAGTTCCTTGATATGATAGACAGATGGATTGATATGCCTCATTTTTCTGCCTGTTTGTTTTTCATATTCTTCAAATGCACCACTTTTTAAAATGGTAATCTCTAAAGGTTCCATTCCTAAAATGTGCTTTAAGTCTTTATAATCGTGATCAACATATTTGAAATAAACCGTTAAATGTTCTTTGAGTATTTCCTTGCTGAGTCCACGACTGGAAATGGAAGACGCGCTGATTTCAACATACATGTGCAGGAAGGGACGATTTTGTTTATTATACTCCTTGACAGCAATCCACGCCTTGATGTCAAGGCCTGATAGATCGACTGCACTTTTAATCGAATGTTCTGAAATCCGGGTGAAGCCGGCAATATCGATGATGGTGGGAATCCTGTCGATATATTTAAAACGAGGGATCCTGGTTTTGTCTTCGTCATTTTCCAACCCGATACAGCGATAAACGTCACCAACCCGGTACCGCATAAAGGCTCCTCCTTTAAGTACAGAAATCACCAATTCGTAGGTTTCTCCGGTCAGGACCTCATTCATCAGATAAGTCTTTGGCTGATAGCTTTTATCGTCAAGACTTCGGTTCATTTCATCTTCAGGAATAAATTCGTAAAAACAGGTGTCGGGAAAGAAGTACATGCCATTTCGTGTCCAGGTTTCCGTTCCGATACAAGAAGGCTCAGTTCCGGCAAAAATCTCCATGGGACGAATGCCCCATAGATCTTCCAGGTCATCTTTATAACAATCGTTATCCGTGCCGGCAACCATAAAACCTTTAAGCTTGAATAAATCTTTGGGTTTTAAATCTCTATTTTCTTTTTTGCAGCGATATTTTGCCAAAATAAATTTCCCCAGCATGGGTAAGGAATAACGGGTTTTACCGGTTTTATCATTCGCTGTGTTGGATTGGGAGGAGGTCCTGCCCATGGATGACAGGCTGAGACTGATAAAATAAGTGACACTTCCCAAACCAAAGAAATAGTCAATGTTTTTACTGAGTCCCAGTTTAAACCCTGCTTTGTTGCGTTCGCTAAAGGACATTTTTTCTGCTTCTTTGACAGGAGGTAAGAATTCGATGGCGATTTCTTCATTTAACAGCAGCGGAAACAACCCGGTTGCATAGGGAAGAGGCGCTAATCCGTAAAGAATTTTATCTGTGACCCGAACATCAAATTTTCCTTTTTCATGACTGGTGGAAAGCATCAAACACGCAACCATATTACTGCGGTAGGTGTCCAGCATGCTTTTGGTATAAGGGGCCACCTTGATCGGCTGCTTTCCGCCTTCCCAAGTGGTTTGGATCCATATAACCGGTTGATCAGGGAGCATTTCGCCTTTTTTCTGCAATAAAATATCAGCATAGTCGCCATAGGTGGATAAAGGCATCACTTTTCTGAATTCGTCAATGGTCTCAGGTCTTTTTCCATTGAGAATTTGTTTGCCCAGTTCACAATGACTCCAAAGCGAAATTTGTTCCAACATCAGGCGATTTTGGATGGTCATGTAAGAATCTATATCCAGATCTAAAAAGCCACAATATTCCTGCCATAACATTTCATGTTGTCCATTTTTCAACTTCTCTTCAAATTTCACTAGTTGCTCTCTTTCTTACTGCAATGTCTGCAGACAACGTTTTATGCTTTTGAAATTTGGAATAATAAAAGGGGTATGTTTCTTATAGTCATTATAATCCTCAAAGACGCGTGTGAACGTCCAGTTATCCTGAAAAATAACATACATCAAATTGCAGCAGCTGAAAATGATTCCTGCCAACAATAATAAAGGGATTTTTAATGTGAGCCATAAGAAAAAATAAAATCCCATAAACCATAAGACACCGGGATGCCTGCATAAGGCATAAAATCCGTCCCGATAGACCTTCGGGGTCGGGTTGCATTTTAAATAGGTCTCATTAAAGGGCAATGCAAAGAAAAGTGTATAGATCAACAGAATCAGAAAAATTAATGTAAAAATTCCAAAAATGCTCATCCAACCCAAATCCCATTTGATGTCATGAAATGATTCAATAATGATTCCAGCTGTTGCAGCGATTAAAAGGAAAGAACCTACAAAAAAGAAGCTGTTTACTATATTTTTTTTTGAAGTAATACTGTTAATGTCATACGCTGCAAAAAGAAGAAAAGCCAAAAGTCCCATTAATATGTAAATCATACGTTACGGCTCCTTATTAGCTAATGCTGTGGTTGGTTTATGATATCATTAGTTAATTTATATCAAAATTTGCTAATATTTTAAATACATCTCTATTTAGGGTTTATGATATCATTAGTTAATTTATATATCAACATTTTTCAACTTTAATTGACAGCTTTATGCATTTTGGAGGGCCCCGGATTCGCCGCTTTTTTTAAGTTAGAGTTTGATGAGGAAAAATAAAATGAAACCGAAAATTATATGACTATTCCGGGCAAATCCGGCGAACCGGAAGCAGATAATTTAATGGCTGTTACTTGACGAAAATAGTTATAAAAGATAATATAATAACTATGAATATCGAATTTTTTAATCAAAAAACATCCAATGAGATTGATACCTTATCAGAGGGTTATAAAGGAAATATAACTATGATTGAAAATACAGAGTTAATTGCAATCTTCACAAAAGACGACTTTTTTCTGGATTATGAATGTATCCCCAAAAAAGAGTTTAAAGAAGAAAAGAAAAAGTTTGAAGATGAGTGGGAGGCCCGATTCAGGGACAATAAGGATCAGGCCTTGTTTTACCTGGGATTTCTCAGTCACCAGGATTTTCTGTCCCCAACCATGAATTTTCTTTATGGGATAGGGGACCGGTTCATCCAAAATATAGCCCGCCAGCCGGATCTAGAATTTTCCCGGGAAAATGTTGATTTAAACCTGTCCCCGGATGAAATTGAGGAAACCAGGAGAAACATTCCCTTTGGAAACGGCATGGAATACATTGGGGATGCCTGGATCTTTGGCATTTGGGAGCGGCTGACCCACGTCTATCAGGAAGCGATCAAGGCCTATCCGGGAACCGTGGCAGAATTTTTAACCGAGCATCAATCCGGGATTAACGTGGCCGGAAGAATCTTTTTTCATCTGGTGGAAAACAGTGAGGATGAACGGTATCCCTTTGCCTTTCTGGCCACTTATTCCACCCGGCCGGACAAGCGTAAAAAAGCGGTCCATACCCCTTTAAAAAACGCCTTGCTGGAATATAAAAATGAACCGGACAAGCTCCTGCTGTTACTGTCAACGGTAAGCTGTGTTGCGGATCAGAGCGGCTTCATTTCCGAATTAATGGAAACCGGGGAATTGTTTTCCCCGCTCCGGCTGAGAACCCATGAGGCCACTGTTTTTTTAACCGAGATTCCCATTTATGAAGAAGCGGGGATTATGTGCCGTGTCCCCAACTGGTGGCGCCGGAAAACCAATCAGCTCAGGCTCGCCGTCACCCTGGGAGAAAAGGAACCCGCAAAGGTGGGAATGAAGGCGATTTTGTCCTTTAAACCCAATCTTTTATTCGGGGACACCCTGATGACGAAGGAAGAGATCCAGGGGCTTTTAACCGAATCTCAGGGGCTGGCACTGATTAAGGGCAAATGGGTGGAAATCAATCATGAGCAGTTAAAAGCTGCCTTAGAGGCTTTGTTAAAGGCCGAGGCCCTTGGCTCCCGGGTGGATCTCACCCTGGCCCAGGCCATGCGTCTGGAACTGAGACCCGAAGAACTCCTGGGGATGACGCCTCCGGACCTGAATGTGTCGGTTTCAAGCGGTGACTGGCTGCGCCAGGTCAGAGAAAAGATGTCGAACCCCCTGACTTTGCGCGGGGAAAAACCGGATGCGAGTTTTCACGGGGAGCTGCGGCCGTACCAGCAAACCGGTTTTGACTGGCTGAAATACATGATGGACCTAAACCTGGGGGCCTGTCTTGCCGATGATATGGGGCTGGGCAAAACCGTTCAGATCATTGCGCTACTTGAACACCTGCGCAACCATCAGGGGGGACGGGTGCTCCTGATTCTGCCGGCCTCTCTGATTGGCAACTGGGAAAAGGAAATCAGAAGATTTGCCCCGGAGATGCCCTTTGGTATTTTACACGGCGCTACCGCCACCAAAAAATCCGATGATTTTTGGGAAGATCCCGTATTTTTAACCATCACCACCTATGGGATGGCAGTTCGGGTTATGGCCCTGAGGGAAATCCACTGGGATCTGATTATTTTAGACGAGGCCCAGGCCATTAAAAATCCGGGCACCAAACAAACCAGAACCATTAAGGAACTCAAAGCCACAACCCGGATCGCCCTGACCGGAACCCCTATTGAGAACCGATTGTCGGATTTATGGTCGCTCTTTGATTTTCTGGATGGGGGACTGCTGGGGAATGCCAAAGAATTCACGGGCTTTACCAAGGGGTTAAAAGTGAACCCCACCGGCTATGCCAAACTGAGAAGCCTGGTGAATCCCTTTATTCTGAGACGATTAAAAACCGATGAGTCCATTATTACGGATTTGCCGGATAAGATTGAGATTAAACAATATCCCATTCTTCAGAAAAAACAGATGGTTCTCTATCAGAATCTGGTGAAGGAACTGACTCTGAAATTGGCACAATCCGAGGGGATCCAGCGAAAAGGTCTGGTGTTATCAAGCATCGTCAAGCTCAAGCAAATCTGCAATCATCCGGATCAGTTTTTAGGTCAGGATGTCTATAAAAAGGATCACAGCGGGAAGTTTGAAATGCTTGGAAATATCTGCGAAACCATTTATGAGAAACGGGAACGGGTGCTGGTGTTTACCCAGTTTAAAGAAATAACCGAGCCCCTATCCCGCTTTCTGGAAGAGATCTTTCATCGCCCGGGGCTGGTGCTCCACGGCGGAACCCCGGTTGCCAAACGCACGGGCATGGTGGAAGCCTTTAACGGGGAGGACTATATTCCCTATATGGTGCTGTCTCTCAAAGCCGGCGGCGTGGGCCTTAATTTAACCGGGGCCAACAACGTGATCCATTTCGACCGGTGGTGGAATCCGGCGGTGGAAAATCAGGCCACGGACAGAGCTTTCCGCATTGGCCAAACCAAGGATGTGATGGTGCATAAGTTTATTACTTCCGGCACCATCGAAGAAAAGATTGATGCAATGATTGATCAAAAAAATCAGCTGGCCGGGGATATCATCCAGTCCTCCGGTGAAAGCTGGATCACCGAGCTGAGCAATGATCAGCTCCTGGAATTATTTAGTTTAGGTGGGATCTGAGATGAGCTATTATGATTACGAATACGTATCCGCTGCGCAAAAAAGAGAAAAAGCCCGGAAAACTCTGGAGAAACTAAAGAAGAACATGCCGGACATTGAACCGGTGGTCATCGAAGGCACGGCCATTGCCAAAACCTGGTGGGGAAAGGCCTGGAATAAAAATCTGGAAAGCTATGCCGATTACTCGAATCGGATTGGCCGGGGGCGCAGCTATGTCAGGGAAGGGGCAGTTCTTCACCTGAAACTTGATGGGGGTAAGGTCCGTGCTCTGGTTCAGGGGAGTACCTCCAGACCCTACACCATTGAGATCGCCATTGATCCCCTGGATGAAAAAACCTGGAAGCACATTACGGGGTTGTGCAATCGAAGGATTGAATCCCTGGAACAGCTGGTATCCGGGAAGTTCCCCAAAGAGCTGGAGAGCCTGTTCACCACAAAACAGGAAGGGATATTTCCATCCCCCAGGGAAATCCACTTCCATTGCAGCTGTCCGGACAGTGCCAGGCTGTGCAAACATGTGGCGGCAGTGTTATACGGGGTAGGGGCTCGGCTGGACCAGGATCCCATGCTGCTCTTCGCCCTGAGGGAAATGCCTGTTGATGAACTGATCAGGAAATCCATAGAAGATAAGATGGAGAGCATGCTGAAAAATGTGGACAAAAAAAGTTCCCGTGTCATTGAGGACGATCAGGTTTTTGATTTATTCGGGGTGTGATGTATTTTTTATTACCCTGCACAAGCCGGAAACCCGGGCAAAAAGAATTGCACAGACAGTTGAGCTTGCAAAAAATAACATAAAAGCAAACCATTATTGAGGTGAGAAGAATGAAGAAACGGATAATGGGAATTGGGAAACGACAGGTTTCTGTTTTTTCTAAAGATGGCTTTCTACACTCTAACCAATATATAGTGTATGTGTTGATTAATTATTAATTTCAGAATATAATGTATTTATATTAAATCTATGCTAATGCGAAGATAAGTAATTAATCAATGTTATGAATAATTCGGGTATAATTCGTCTGCAGATAAACAATTTAATTTGTGGATACAGATAGAAGAAAGCCTGGAATAATAAAAGAGGAGAAATAATATGCTTTGTAAAAAATGCGGTGCACAAATAACTGAGAACACAGAGTTTTGCCAGGAATGCGGCACAGCAACAGGTGCAGCCGGTTCCCCGGCATCAGGTGACACCACCGGTCTTGTCGGGTGGTCAACGCGTTATAAAGATCCCGAGATCATTGCAGCGATCAAAAAGAAAAATAAAGGAGGGATCAGTTATGCATGGGCGTTGGTGCTTGTATTTCCCATTGGCTTTCTCATTGCCGGGCTGTTTATCAAAACGATGCCTCTTGCCGGAGGGCTCATCATCGGTATCGTTCTGGGACTATTGATGGTGGTCATCAATTTGGTTTACATAAAAACCCGGAGGAATCAGATATGGGAAGGTGTTATCACCGAAAAATATCAAAAGGAAAAACGCGAAGACGATGATTCGGATAATGATGATGATACCGATTATGTGCTTGTAGTTGAGAAAACAAACGGCCAAAAGCATCATATGATTTATCATAACAAACAGGAAATGTATGACTATTTTAAAATAGGAGACCGTGTGCGGTACTATGTGGGTTTGTCTACCTATGAAAAATATGATAAATCCAAAGACCGTATCATCTACTGCAATGTATGCTCGGCAGAGAACCCGATTTCAAACGACCGATGTAAACGCTGCAACAATCTTTTATTCAAATAAAACATAAAACAAATATAATGTGAGTATGTGTTAGAGATAATCCATGGTGAAATTGAATTATCTTATGTGAATGAAAAAGGTTGCCAATAATAACCAATGGCAACCTTTTTATTATGCTGAGATGATTTTAAGCGGGCGGTTCCTGAGCTTTAAACCAAAACAGGTTTATAGTGTATTTAGAGAATAATAAATTATTCAGGTATTTAAGAAAAATATGGGTAAATAGTTCTGTAATAGGTATTTCATGATGAAAAAAGATAATCAATCCTTTCACCCCATCCGCTTTACATGGTAGGTGAGATACTTAAGAACGGCAGGCCTTCTGCTGAGTGAAGCAAATAAGTTCTAGAAAACTCAAAGGAAATGGAGGATAATGGATATGGTAAAGAAATCATTTAACGAGAAACTAAATGACAACAAGGATTTGCCAAAGGTTGTCGAGGTCACAGATTCAAAATCAGTTCAGCGCTTTGGCGGAACGAAAATGCTCATCGCACCGCCTCTTTCCTATGATGCCATCATGAAGAAAATTCCGGAAGGAAAACTGATCACATCGGACCGGATCAGAAGCTTTCTGGCAGAACAACATGAGGCAGATTATACCTGTCAGCTTACCGCAGGGATATTCATCAATATTGCGGCAAAAGCTTCGGAAGAAAGAGACGTGGATGAAACACCGTACTGGCGAACTCTGAAGAAAGACGGTGAACTCAATGAAAAATATCCTGGGGGCATTGACGGTCAAAAATCTCGTCTTGAAATGGAAGGGCACACGGTCATCCAAAAGGGAACGCGTTACTTTGTAAAAGATTATGAGGACAAGCTGGTCAATTTAGATAATTAATTGAACAATGCTTATGTCACCATTACCAATGATGGGAACTATTACACTGGAGCATTGACATCATTAAAATAAAGTCATGAAAGGAATAAGGCTTGGAGAAACTAACCTTTGTAGAATACTCAGATGGATAATTTAAAACTTTCCTTCGATTTTTTATTGGAATATGGCCCATTGTCTAGCTGGAAGACCATATTAACAACAATGCTGGTTATCGCAATTCTAGTTGTTATGTTGATCTTAAATAAGTCGAAATGGACCAGGAAAGAAAAGTGGTTCAGAACTGCTTTTTTGTTTTACATCTATTTAATATTAACATACACGCTGTTATCAAGATCAGGCAGAAATTATTTTGATTACAACTTGATGCCATTTTGGTCTTATCAAAAAATTTGGATGACCCATGACTTTGAATTAGCCGTGGAAGTCTTTACAAACTGTCTGATGTTAATACCCGTTGGCATATTAATGCCCCTGGCGTATGAAAATTATTTTCAACATGATAAAGTGAGAATGAGAAATACCGTAATAATTTTCGGATTTGCTGTTTCTGCTTCGGTGGAGTGCCTCCAGCTTCTTACAAGAACTGGATTGTTCGAATGGGATGATATGATCCACAATACGATTGGTGTAATAACTGGTTACGGCATCTATCTTTATATAAAGAATAAACCTTTTCAAGAAGTCAGATGGTACTTTTTGCCATTGAGTTTTGTAATTCTGGCGTTGATGGTGGCAATGTTTCACTGATAAAAACTGGGAAGGTAGCTCTGTAATAGGTATTTGAAACGACCGATGTGAACGCTGCAACAATCTTTTGTTTAAATAAAACAAGTATAAATCGAGTATGTTTTAGAGCTAATCTATAGTGAAATCGAATGATCTCAGGTGCATAATAAAAGGTTGCCAATAATAACCATTGGCAACCTTTTATTATTCTGAGAGTTATCTT
>Ga0209748_1001109_pt1 | contig 13382 bp, 12 predicted proteins | sample BarGraIncu00421A_FD_185490 | JGI IMG/M metagenome (GOLD analysis project Ga0209748, IMG submission 185490) | Arctic peat soil microbial communities from Barrow, Alaska - Barrow Graham LP Incubations 004-21A (SPAdes) (version 2) | ecosystem: Environmental > Terrestrial > Soil > Wetlands > Peat... | reverse complement strand
CGCCGCGAGAAGCGCGAGGACATCTTCCGGCGCCTGCTCAATCGCTGCGTGCTGTACGGCGCCCCAGCGCCCTATTCCCTGCTCACGGGCACCTGAGCGAAGGGGATGGTCATGACGCGCCAATCCCAAGCTGATCACTGAGCTCGAGATCTACGGGGCCCAGGATGTCTCCAAGTGCTACCACTGCGGCAACTGCTCGGCGACCTGCCCCTTCTCGAAAGAGCCCTACATCTTCCCGCGGCGCTCGATGCGCTCGTTGCAGATGGGGCTCGAGGCCAAGCTGGAGAGCGACCTCGAGCCTTGGCTCTGCTACTACTGCGGCGAGTGCTCGGTGGAGTGTCCGCGCGACGCCGAGCCGGGCGAGACCATGATGAGCCTCCGCCGGTGGCTCACCGCCCGCTACGATTTCACCGGCATCTCGCGCCTGTTCTACCTGTCGTGGAAGGCCGAGCTGCTGGCGGTGATCATCGTCGCGCTCATCGCGGGCGCCGGCTTCCTGCTGTACGGCTTCTCGCAGGGAAACATCACCCAGTACAACGGCCCCGACGCCTTTCTCCCGGCCTCGAGCATCCACATCTTCGACTGGACCCTGGCAGCAGTGCTGCTCGCCCTGCTGCTCACCAACTGCGCGCGGATGTGGTGGTTCACGGTGGGTCGCGACACGAAGGTCCACGTGCCCCTCAGCGCGTACGTCAGGAAGATCTACCTGCTGCCCACGCACTTCTTCACCCAGATGCGCTACGCCAGGTGCGAACAGAAGCGGCCCTGGGCCATCCACCTGGTGCTCATGCTGAGCTACGTGACCATGCTGATCCTGATCATGTTCTTCCTGGCGCCCATGTGGTCGGGGCCGGCCGTCAAATGGAGCGTGCACGTCTTCGGCCTTGCAGCCACCGCGGGCCTCCTCGTGACCACGATCATCTTCCTGCGCAAACGCCTCAAGAAGTCCGAGGTCCAGTACCAGCACTCCCACGAGACGGACTGGATGTTCCTCGTCCTGCTGATCGTCGTCGCCGCCACGGGCCTGGTGCAGTTCACGCTGCACCGGCTCGGACTGGGCACGGCCGCCAACATCAACTACGTGATCCACATGATGGCGGTCGTGCCGATGCTGCTGCTCGAAGTGCCCTTCAGCAAGTGGTCCCACATGGCCTACCGTCCGCTGGCGATGTACTTCGCCGACCTGAAGGCCGAGGAGATGGTCAGCAAAGCACGCGAGGCGGTCGGCGCCCCGCAGGCGGCCTGAGAGGAGAGCGGGATGGAAGACCTCAAGATCGGCGTCTTTATCTGCAACTGCGGCACGAACATCGCCAAGGTCGTCGACTGCGACGCCATCGTCGACTCCGTCGAGCGCCTGCCCTACGTGACCGTCGCTCGCACCTACAAGTACATGTGCTCCGACCCGGGGCAGGACATGATCCAGGCCGACATCGAGGAGCACGGCCTGGACCGGGTCGTCGTGGCCGCCTGCAGCCCGCGCATGCACGAGCCGACGTTTCGCAAGACCCTGCAGAAAGCCGGCCTTAACCCCTACTTCCTGGAGATGGCGAACATCCGCGAGCAGTGCAGCTGGGTGCACGACGACCCGGTCGCGGCGACGGAGAAAGCCGCGGCACTCACAGCGGCCGCGGTGCTGCGCGTGGCACATCATGAGGCGCTCGAACGCCGCTCCGTGGACATGTGCCCGAACACCCTGATCATGGGCGGCGGCATCGCCGGCATGAGCGCCGCCCTCGACCTCGCCGACGCAGGCAACCGCGTCTATCTGGCCGAGCGCAGCGACCACCTCGGCGGCAACGTAGCGCGCGCCGACCTGACCGCGCCGTACCTCGACTCCGCGCGGGACATGCTCACCGAGCGGGTCACGCGCGTCGTCGAGCATCCCAACATCGACGTGCTCCTCGAGTCGCAGGTCCGCAAGGTGGACGGCTTCGTCGGCAACTTCCAGACGACCATCCGTGGCAAGGCGGACGACGGAGCGCCCACCGACAGCGTCTACGACGTCGGCAGCATCATCGTCTGCACGGGCTACAAGGAGTTCGACGCGTCCCGCATCACGCACTACGGGTACGGCAAGCTCCCCAACGTCGTGACCTCGTTCGAGCTCGAGAAGATGCTGCGCGCCGGCCGTGTGACGACCAAGGAGGGAAGGGTCCCGCAGTATGTGGCGATCATCCACTGCGTGGGCAGCCGCAACCTCGAGTTCCACGCCTACTGCTCGCGGGTGTGCTGCATGACGGCGCTCAAGTACGCCCATGAGGTCAAGTCCGCCGTCCCCGGGGCCTACGTGAGCGACATCTACATCGACATGCACGCGTTCGGCAAGGGGATGGAGGACTTCTACCGCCGCAGCTCGGAGATCAAGACCCTCTTCCTCATGTACGAGAAGAACGACTACCCGGTGATCCGCAAGGCCGACGCGACGGACGACTGCGACATGCTCATCGAGGTCAACGAAACGCTGTCCGGCGAGACCATCGAGATGCCGGCCGACCTCGTCGTGCTGATGGTCGGCATGGAGGCGCGCGAGGACTCGGAAGAGGTGGCGCACCTCGTGAACATCAGCCGTGACAAGGACGGCTGGTTCATCGAGAGTCATCCCAAGCTCGACCCGGTCGCCACCACCACCGACGGCGTCTACATCGCCGGCGCCTGCCAGGCTCCCAAGGACATCCCCGACTCGGTGGCCCAGGCGCGCGCCGCGGCGGCCAGGATCCTGGCCCGCACGGCGCGCGGCAAGATCGAGATCGACGCCGTGTTCGCCGAGGTCGACGAGGAGAAGTGCTCGGGCTGCCGCATGTGCAACGAGCTCTGCCCGTACGTGGCCATCGAGTTCGACCCGGAGAAGCGGCGCAGCCACGTGATCAGCGCCCTCTGCAAGGCGTGCGGCGCCTGCGTCGCAGCGTGCCCTTCCGGAGCCATCACGGCGCGCCACTTCACCGACAAGCAGATCTTCTCCGAGATCGAGGGGGTGCTGGCATGACGTTCGAGCCCAAGATCGTCGGTTTCCTCTGCAACTGGTGCTCGTACACCGGCGCCGACCTGGCCGGCACCAGCCGCATCCACTACGCGCCCAACGTGCGCATCATCCGCGTGATGTGCTCGGCGCGCATCGACCCCACCTTCGTGCTCAAGGCGCTCCACGACGGCGCCGACGGGGTGCTGATCTGCGGCTGCCACCCGGGCGACTGTCACTACTCCGAGGGCAACTACAAGATGATGCGCCGCTACCCGCTGTTGAAGAGCCTGCTCGCCGACTACGGCATCGAGGACGAACGTGTGCGCCTCGAGTGGGTCAGCGCCAGCGAGGGCCAGCGCTTCGCCGACATCGTGAACGACATGACGGAGCGCGTGCGCGCACTCGGGCCCAGCCCGGTGAAAGCGGCGCTCGAAGCAGACCTGGCGGAGAGGTGAGACGTGGCTGACGACAAGCTGCAGATCGCGATCTACTGGGGCGCAGCCTGCGGCGGCTGTGACGTCTCCATCCTCGACACCGACGAGTTCATCCTCGAGATAGACAAGGCCGCGGATATCCGCCTGTGGCCCATCGCCACGGACGGCAAGTACAAGGACATCGAGGCGCTGGCGGACGGCGACCTCGACGTGGCGATCATGAGCGGCGCCGTGCGCAATTCCGAGAACGAGCACATGGCCCATCTCCTGCGCCAGAAGAGCAAGGTGTTCGTGGCCTACGGCTCCTGTGCCTACATGGGCGGCATCCCGGCCCTCGCCAACCTGGTGCCCCGCGAGGAGATCATCGAGCGCGCCTACCTCAACAACGCGTCCCTTGAGCCGGGCAATACGACGGTGCCGCGGCCGCGGACGTCGCTGAACGGCTACGACCTCAAGCTGCCCGAATTCTACCCGCGCGTCTACAAGCTGGACCAGGTCGTGGACGTGGACTACTACGTCCCCGGCTGCCCGCCGCAGCCTGGCCAGGCTCAGGCCGCCATCACCGCCCTCGTCCAGGCGCTCACCGGCCAGGCGGAGGCGCCTCCCAAGGGCAGCGTGGTCGGCGCGTACGAGCGCGCCCTCTGCGACGACTGCACGCGCACCAAGGCCGAGGAGAAAAAGGTCAAGCGCTTCTATAGACCGTGGGAGATCATGCAGGACCCGGAGGCGTGCCTCATGGAGCAGGGCATCCTTTGCGCCGGTTCCGCGACGCGCTCGGGCTGCGGCGTGCGCTGCCCCAACAGCGGCATCCCCTGCCGCGGCTGCTACGGCCCAGCGCCCGGCGTCGTCGACCAGGGGGCGAAGCTGCTCTCGGCGGTCGCGTCGATCATCGACAGCAAGAAGGCGGAGGAGATCGACAAGATCCTGCTGACGCTGCCCGACTTCACGAGCTTCGCCAACCGCTACAGTGTCGCGGCCTCCCCCCTGCAAAGGAGCCACCGGCGATGACGACTCAGATCAGCATCGACCCCATCACCCGTCTCGAGGGTCACGGCAAGATCGACATCTACCTCGACGACGACGGAGCCGTCGAAGACACCTTCTTCCAGATCCCCGAGCTGCGCGGCTTTGAGCGCTTCGTGGTCGGGCGGCCCATCGAAGAGCTGCCACGCATCGTCACGCGCATCTGCGGCGTATGCCCGGCGAGCCACCACATGGCCAGCGCCAAGGCCGTGGACGGGTGCTTCGGCGGCGAGGTCGCGCCGCTCGCCCACAAGCTGCGCGACATGTACTACCAGGCCCATTTCATCCACAGCCACATCGCCCATTTCTACGCCTTGGCAGCGCCCGATTTCGTGCTCGGGCCCGACGCCGACCCGGCGACGCGCAACGTGCTCGGCGTCGTCCACAAGGTGGGTCTCGAGATCGGGGGGGCGGTGATCGGCTCCCGGAGCAAGGCGCAGGAGATCCAGCGCATCATCGGCGGCCGCAACACGCAGGACATCTGGTGCCTGCCGGGCGGCGTCGCCAAGGGCCTCAAGCCCGAGGAGCTCGAACAGATCCGGCCGTGGGTCGACGAGCTCTACGACTTCACCCAGTTCTCGCTGCAGCTCTTCCGCGATGTCGTGCTCGGCAACGCCGGCTACGTGGACATCATCGTCAACGGTCCGTACACGCTCGACGTGCACAACATGGGAGTGGTCGACGACGACGACGCCCCCAACTTCTACGACGGCACGGTGCGTGTCGTCGATTTCGAGGGCAACGAGATCTGCAGGTACAAGGCGGAGGAGTACGCGGACTTCGTGGCCGAGCACGTGGAGTCGTGGACCTACCTCAAGTTCCCGTACCTGAAGAAGCGCGGCTGGAAGGGCTTTGTCGAGGGCATCGACACGAGCCTCTACTGCGCCACGCCGCTGGCGCGGCTCAACGTGGCCGACCGCATGGCGACGCCGAAGGCCCAGGAGGCGTTCGAGGAGATGTTCACCACGCTGGGCGGTCATCCCTCACGCGCGTTGCTCGCGAACCACTGGGCGCGTCTCGTGGAGATGGTACAGAACGCCGAGACGCTCAAACGGTACTGCGACGACCCGGAGATCACGGGGACGGAGTTCCGCGTGATCCCACAGCAGATCACCGGCGAGGGCTTCGGCATCGTCGAGGCGATGCGCGGCACGCTGACCCACTATTATACCTGCGACGAACGCGCCCTGTGCACCAGTGCCAATCTCATCGTCGGGACGACCAACAACAACGCCCCTATCCAGATGGTGACCAAGAAGGTCGCCTCCAGCCTGATCAAGCCGGGCAAGGAGCCCGACCAGGGCATCCTGAACATGATCGAGATGGCCTTTCGCGCCTTCGATCCCTGCTACAGCTGCGCGACGCACAGCCTGCCGGGGGAGATGCCTCTCCAGGTCGATGTGTTCAAGGGCGGCGAGCTCTACCGTGAGTTTCGCCGCTGCTGCTGAGTGCGGTCGCGGCCGGCAGACATGTCCACTCAGCACTCATACCAGGCAGCGCGCCCGCGGGACTGCGGGGCGCCGGCCCGTCGCCGGCGCCCCCGGCGCACCCTCGTCCTCGGGATGGGCAACCCCATCCTCAGCGACGACGCCATCGGCATCCGGCTCGCCTCTGCCCTCAAGCCGCGGCTCGAGGACATCCCCGGCGTGGACGTCGTCGAGGAGTGCTGCGTCGGTGGTCTCAATCTGCTCGACGTGCTCGAGGGGTATGACCGCCTCATCGCCCTCGACTCCATCAAGACCATCGGTGGCGTGCCCGGCACCTGGTACGCGTTCGACGGCACCGCCCTCCGCGAGACCATGAACCTGCGCAACGTGCACGACGCCAACTTCGCCACGACCCTCGCCCTGGGCCGCCACATGGGCATACATCTGCCCGATGACAGGCGGTGTCACGTGGTGGCCGTGGAGATCGCCGACAACATGACCTTCTCCGAGAGTCTCAGTCCGGCGCTTGAGGCCGCGCTCCCGAGGATCGTCCTGGACGTCAAGACGCACATCCTCATGACGCTGGTGACCTGAACCGGGCGCGCCGGCGCCGGTGGCGCGTCCGGGTGGCGCTCAGCAGCCGCCTGGACGCGACTTGGCCTGTGCCCCGTTCTCGACACGCAGCGCCGTTCGGGACATGCGCCAGTCGTCGGCGAGCTCGTGGCGAGGAGCCAGCGCCGACGTACCTGACATCGCGACTTCACTCGTATCGCAGCCGCACGGCCCGTAATAGACGAGTCCGCATGAACGACAACGGTACTCCTCGATCCCCTCGACGGCGCTAGTCGGCTGGTTTTCCCGCGCGCACTGCGGACAGTTGAGCGTTCGCATCTCGGCCATCGGTGTTCGAGCCCTCCCAAGTCGACCCGCGGACGCGGTCGCCGCATCCGCCGTGCGCCTATTGTGCACGAATCCGCGCGACAGTCCACTATCTATAGAGTGATTGCGCACACGTTCACAAATGGAACGGACGATAGAACGGGGTCCGACGACGGCGTGACTCACTCGAGGCCGGTCAGACCCTCCCGGATGGCGTACTTCACGAGGTCGGCGACCTTGTGCAGGTTCAGCTTGTCCATGATGTTGCCGCGGTGCGTCTCTACGGTCTTGCGGCTGAGGCAGAGCAGCCGGGCGATGTCCTGGTTGGTGTTGCCCTCGGCGATGAGCTTGAGGACCTCGCGCTCTCGTGCCGTGAGCTCGTCGGCGGGTCTGTGCGCGGCGGGGTCGTGCACGCGCTGCAGGTAGTCGTGCAGCACCGCCTCGAGGGCGATGGGCTGGAGCACCTGGCTGCCGCCGACGACGGCGCGCACGGCGGCGACCAGCTCGTCGGAGGTCACCGTCTTGAGCAGATAGCCGGTGGCCCCGGCCTGCACGAACCGCAGCACGCAGTCCTTGCGGTCGTTGCGAGTGAGGGCGAGGACCTTGAGCTGCGGATAGCGCCGTAGGACCTGGCCGGTGAGCTCGAGCCCGTTCATGCGCGGCATGATCGTCTCGGTGACGATGACGTCGGGGGACGTCGAGCCGACCAGGGGGAGTGCCTCGAGACCGTCGCACGCTTCGCCCACGACGGTCATGTCTGGCTGGCCGTCGAGCAGGGCGCGCACGCCCTGGCGCACGATGACGTGGTCGTCGACCAGCAGAATGCGGATGACGGCTCCCGGGCCGTTCACGCTTCCCCTCCCACTGCCGACGCGTCTGGCGCTAGCTCCCTACCGCGTCGCCGGTACTGCTTGCGATTGGATTCTAGGGAATAGACCTGAGCCGGAGCAAGGTCGGCGCTTGTCCGGTTCGGCCCGCTCCCCGCTCGCGGGTGGACAGGACGGCGACGCGCCGCGGACGGTGCGGGCCGCCCGCCGCTCCGGAAGCGCCACGAGAGCAAAGCGCGACGGGCCGGTCGCCCTTCGGCGACCGGCCCGTCCCAAGAGCCCTCAGCGGCGGTCCCGTCGAACTACTTCACCACGACGGTCTTCACGGCGGACGTGCTCCACGCTGACAGATAGGTGACGCGCACGCGGATCTTGTACTTCCCCTTCTTGGTGGGGGCCTTCCACCTCAGCGAGTAGCTGCCGCCGGAGAGGTTGCCGGATGCTCTGTTGACCCAATTCTTCGACGTGGAGCGCCGACTTTGGAGCGTAGCCTTCACGGTGTGCGCCGGCGTCCTCGCCTCAGAGCCGCGCACCGTGACGGTCGTGCCGGCGGTCGCGGACGTGGGTGCGGTGATCGACAGCTTCGTGCTGTGGCACAGGGCGGGCGTGGCGTTCGTCCGGGGCGCGGTGACGCCCGCGAACAGCATCACGGCGCCCGCGACGACGACTGCGGCCAGAGTCGAGATGGTGATCGTCCTCTTCATACTCCCCCTTCGGGAAACGGGTTGGGGCGAGGTTGACCCTCGCCTCATCACACTCTCTTCGTCGATTCACGGCATGTGGGTCTCCGTGGTTTCGAGACTCTAAAAGCTCAAAACGTAGGTGGCATTGCGGGATGTTAGAAACGGTCAATGAAATGCGGAGTCCCATGGAGCAGACGAGGCCCGGAGCCGAGCGAGGCGGCGGTGATCGCGTCCCGCCGCCCGAGGGCTACGGTTTTGCGTGTGCGGCCGCCTTGCCCTACAATCCCAAAGCGTCTTCAGAGCCGACGTAGCTCAGCTGGCAGAGCACATCACTCGTAATGATGGGGTCCTCGGTTCGATTCCGAGCGTCGGCTCCAAGAAAGCCCAGCAAACCGCCGCTTTCCTGTAAGCGTTCAGGTCCCCCTGGCCAGCGGGTGAGCAGGGACCTTCTTGGGTCCGGCGAACACGGGCGCTATGGAACGTGCCGAGGCGGAGGCGATTCTCGACGGCGACCGGGAGACGGCGCTCGCCCTGCTGATGCGAATCGATGAGCTGATCGAGGCGAACCGACGGCTGGAGTCCCGCGTCGCAGAGCTCGAGCAGCGCCTCAAGCGAAACTCGCGCAACTCCTCGCTGCCGCCCTCGGCCGATCCGCCCTCGGCAGCACCGCGGCCGCGCCAAGCGGCCTCGGGCCGGAGAGCCGGCGCCCAGCCGGGCCATCCGGGACGCGGTCGTCGGCTGGCATCGATAGAGTCGCTCGACGAGCTCATCGACCACTGGCCCGAGCGCTGCGCCTGCGGCCACCGATTCAGCGAGACAGAGCGTTGCCCCGTTGGCAAGCCCGCGCGCCATCAGGTCGCGGAGCTGCCGCCGACCGCGGTCATCCTCAGCGAGCATCGCCTGCAACGGCTACGCTGCCCGGACTGCGGCGCCACCACGCGCGCCGAACTGCCGGCCGAGGTGCCGCCGGGAGCCTTCGGCCCGCGCCTCCAGGCGGCGGTCGCCACCCTCGCGGTGCGCAACCGCGTCTCCCGGCGCGACACCACAGAGCTTCTGCGCGAGCTGTTTGGCGCCGCGCTCTCGACCGGCTCCATCAATATGATCGTCAGCCGCGCCGGCGCAGCCCTGGAGGAACCCTACGCGCACCTGCACGACCAGCTCAGGCAGGCCCCGGCGCTCAACATCGACGAGACCGGCTGGCGCACCGCTGGCGAGCGGCGCACGCTCTGGGGCGTGCTCAGCGGGCAGGAGGCGCTCTTCCGCATCGCCGCCGATCGCCACCGCCGCGAGGCCCAGGCGCTGCTCGGCGAGGACTTCTCCGGCGTCGCCTGCGCGGACCGCTGGTGGGCTTATGACTACCTCGATGCGGAACGGCGACAGCTGTGCTGGGCTCACCTGGTGCGCGACTTCACCGCCCACAGCGAGGGGCTCGGAGCCCAGAAGGACTTCGGCGCGGCCGGCCTCGAGATCGCGGAGCGGCTGTTCGCGGCCTGGGGTGAGTTCCGGCGAGACGCTGACCGCAACCGCCTGCTTGAGCGCATCGGCCCGCTCCAGGAGGAGCTCCGGGCGCTGCTCGAGGAGGCGGCGCGCAAGAGCGCCCGCAACCGCCGCCACCGCAGCTTCGCCAAGAACCTGCTCAAGCGCTGGCCGGCGCTGTGGACCTTTGCCCTCGTCGACGGTGTCGAGCCCACCAACAACCATGCCGAGCGTGGCCTGCGCGGGGCGGTCATCTACCGCAAGCTCTCGCACGGCAGCCAGTCCGAGGAGGGCGAGCGCATCGTCGAACGACTGCTCTCGGCCTCGATTACCTGCCGCCTGCAGAAGCGCTCCCTCTTCACCTACCTCACCGACGTCCTTACCGCCAAGATCCGCGGCGACCCCATCCCCCTGTTGGCCTGATCAAGCGGGGGACCTGAACGCTTACGGTATCTGCGCGGGCCCTGTGCTGGGCCGTGCTCAGTTGTACCGGGGCGTGGTGAGGCGTCTTGTCCGTCGGCAAGATGTCGGCAGCGGGAGACCCCATCCTGATGCCTGACTACGCGCCCGAGGCCGGCGAGATGGACGAGTACTTCACCCGCTCGCTCAAGTACGAGCACCTCTACCAGCGCGAGATCGAGCAGGCGGTGGAGCTCGCCGAGGCGGTCGACGCCTACCTTTCGCTCTAGAACGAGGTCAGGCCGCACGAGTCGCTGGGGCAGCGGATGCCGCTCGTGATGCACTGCGGAGATCCACACCTATTTCGCGGCAAAGTGTCCAAGAAGCTTGACACCATGCACAGGGTGGTAATATCGGGACGTTCGGCTGGGCACGGAAGTGAGCAGGGTGCCCGGGCTCCGCGCAACGGTCCGGTGGGCCCACCGAGTCAGGGGAGGTGACAGTCGTGGCGGGAGTGACCTTCAGCGGGGTCAGCAAGGTGTTCTCCGACGGCACGCAAGCCGTGGCGGACATGGACCTCGTCGTCGCCGACGGCGAGTTCGTCGTGCTGGTGGGGCCTTCGGGCTGCGGCAAGTCCACGGCGCTGCGCATGCTCGCCGGGCTCGAGAGCATCACCTCGGGCACGGTCTCCATCGGCGACAGGGTCGTCAACGACATGGCGCCGCGCGATCGCGACATCGCCATGGTCTTCCAGAACTACGCGCTCTACCCGCACATGAAGGTGTACGACAACATCGCCTTCGGGCTGCGCCTGCACAAGGTGCCCAAGGACGAGATCGACGAGCGCGTGCGCCACGCGGCCCAGGTGCTCGGCCTGGAGGACTTCCTCGATCGCAAGCCGCGCGCCCTCTCGGGGGGCCAGCGCCAGCGCGTCGCCATGGGGCGCGCCATCGTGCGCGAGCCGCAGGCCTTTCTCATGGACGAGCCGCTCTCCAACCTCGACGCCAAGCTGCGCGTGGAGATGCGTGCCGAGATCAGCAGCCTGCAGGACGAGCTCGGCGTGACCACGGTCTACGTGACCCACGACCAGATCGAGGCCATGACCATGGGCGACCGTGTGGCGGTGATGCGCAAAGGCCTGTTGGAGCAGGTAGCGCCGCCCCAGGAGCTCTACGACCACCCCGTCAACCTCTTCGTCGCGGGCTTCATCGGCAGTCCTAGCATGAACCTCATGGAGGCCACGGTGGCAGAGGTCGACGAGGGACTGGGGGTGACCATCGGGGAGCAGCGCCTGACGCTGGCGCCCGAGGCGCTCGAGCTCCATGCGGCGCTGCGGCAGTACGTCGGGCGCACGGTGGTGCTGGGCGTGCGGCCGGAGGACCTCGAGGACGCCTCCATGGTGACCGAGATGCCTACCGACCAGCGCCTGCGCGGCAAGCTGATGTTACGCGAGGCGCTGGGCTCCGAGATCATCGCCCACTTCGAGATCGAGGCGCCGCCCGTGCTCACGGCGGACACCAGGGAGCTGGCCGAGGACATCGGCACGGCCCACCACTTCGAGGCTCATGCCAGGAACCAGAGCACCACCTCCAAGCTGGTGGGCCGTTTCAACTCGCGCACCCAGGTGCGCGAGGGCGAGACCATCGAGATCGCCGTCGACACGCGTGCCCTGCACTTCTTCGACGTGGACACCGGGCTCGGCATCTACGACGGCGCTGAGACCCGGGACTCAGCCCAGGGCGAGGCCGTCGCCGCGGGCGGCTCGCCTTCCAATGAGGATGAAGACCATGAAACGGCCAAAGCACCTAGTGCTTAGCATCACGGACGGCCACCACTCGATGACCGCCGTCCCCGCGCTCGGAGGCGGCACCGCGGCGACGTTCACGGTCACCGGAAGCGGGGACTGCGTGCTGATCGAGGCCGACGGGGCGTCCGGACCGTGGTCCGCGCGCATCGTCGGGCCCGGCGCCAGTACCGTGAGCGTCGAGCCCGGCGCCGCGCGCCTGGAGACCACGCTCTGAGCACCTCCACCACGCTCTGAGCACCTCCACCCGACCAACTCAACTGACTGCGAAGGAGTACGCACCCATGAGCACTGCACGCACCCTCCCTTCGGACTTCCTGTGGGGCTCGGCCACCGCGGCCTACCAGATCGAGGGTGGCGTCAGCGAGGGCGGCCGCGGGCCGTCCATCTGGGACACCTACAGCCACACCCCGGGCCGCACGCTGAACGGCGACACTGGCGATGTCGCGGCCGACCACTTCCACCGCTGGCGCGAAGACGTGGCTCACATGAAGGAGCTGGGCCTGGGAGCCTACCGGTTCTCGATCTCGTGGCCGCGGGTGCAGCCGGGCGGGTCGGGGGAATTCAACGCCGAGGGCATCGCGTTCTACTCCGACCTGGTCGACGCGCTGATCCAGGCGGGCATCGAGCCCGTGGTCACGCTCTACCACTGGGACCTGCCGCAGGAGCTCGAGGACGCGGGCGGCTGGGCGAACCGCGAGACGGCCTACCGGTTTGCCGAGTACGCCGCGCGGATGGCGCGCGAGCTCGGGACGCGCGTCTCGGTATGGACCACGCTGAACGAGCCGTGGTGCTCGGCGTACCTGGGCTATGCCTCGGGCGTGCACGCGCCGGGTCGCACCGACGGTGCGGCCGCGCTCGCGGCGGTGCACCACCTCAACCTCGCGCACGGGTTGGCCGGCCGGGCGATCCGCGGGGTGCTGGGCGACGAGGCGAAGCTGTCGATCACCCTCAACCTACACGTGATCCGGCCGGACGATCCGGCGTCGGCCGCGGACGTGGGTGCTGTGCGCCGGATCGATGCGCTGGGCAACCGCGCCTTCCTCGGCCCGCTGCTCGACGGCGCCTACCCGGCCGACCTGCTCGCCGGCACCGCGCACGTCACTGACTGGTCCTTCGTGCGCGACGGCGACCTCGAGGCGATCAACGTGCCGCTCGACATCCTTGGCGTGAACTACTACGCGACGATGCGCGCGCGGCACTTCTCCGGGGAGGGCGAGCGCGTGCAGGCCGACGGGCACGGGGACTCGGCGGCGACGCCGTGGGTCGGGGTCGACGACGTCGAGTTCGTCCAGCAGCCCGGGCCGTACACGACGATGGGCTGGAACATCGAGCCGGCGGGCCTGACCGAGCTGCTTCTCTCGCTGCACGCGACGTACCCGGACCAGCCGCTGATGATCACCGAGAACGGCGCCGCGTTCGCCGACGACGTCGCGGCAGACGGTCGCGTCCACGATGAGCGGCGGGGGGC
>Ga0209748_1001105_pt1 | contig 13420 bp, 16 predicted proteins | sample BarGraIncu00421A_FD_185490 | JGI IMG/M metagenome (GOLD analysis project Ga0209748, IMG submission 185490) | Arctic peat soil microbial communities from Barrow, Alaska - Barrow Graham LP Incubations 004-21A (SPAdes) (version 2) | ecosystem: Environmental > Terrestrial > Soil > Wetlands > Peat... | reverse complement strand
GGGCTCCGCAGGGGAGAGGGGCTCCTCCGATTCGGGGGCCGCAAGCTCGGCGCTGACCCGGAAGCGGCCGAGCCGCAGGTCGTCATGGACGATGAACGACACCTTCGGCGCGTCCGTGAGGTGGTAGTTGCGTTCGCGCGCCCGGCCGGTGAGGTAGGTCGCCAACTCGCCCGCGAGGGTCGCCGTGAACGGGCCGAACTTCTCGGCGTCCTCGGGAGAGAGCGCGACCGTGTAGCCGAGCGGAGCGTAGACGCGGCCCACGCCGATGGTCTTGCCGTCGTCCATGGCCCGGCCCAGCGTCTTGGCGATCTCGACCGGCTGTACCGGGGATCGGAACATGCCCGCGAACGCGCCCTCGAGCGCGCCGCCGACGCGGTCTTCGAAATCAGAGAGGATGCTCACTTAGGATTCCACGTCCTGATCGTCCGTGTCGCCCGCCCGGACCGGGGGTCCGAGAGCCACGACGGCTACGACCAGTATAGAGGCGATGCCCATCTGGAGCAGGGCGCCCGGCGCCATCCGTGAACCGACCGTCATCCAGGGGCCGAGTGCAGCGGCGCACACGCCGAGCCCCGCGAGGGCGCCGGTGAGCGCACCGAGGCGCGTTCCCCGACGGGCTCCGAGCGACGAGAGGACACCCGCAACGCCCCACGCGAGCACGACGGCCGCGCCCCGGAGCAGTACGGCCCCGGTGAGCCCGCTCGCGGGCCACGGTGCCGAGAGGGGCGCCACCAGCGCGGGCCAGGCGACATCGGCCATGACCCCCGAACGGCTCACGATCGAGAAGACCACCATGACCAGTCCCGTCGCGGCGGACGCGGCTCCAGTAGTCCAGACGCCCTCGATGAAGAAGCCGGCGAGCACGGGAAGTGCGGGGGAGAAGCGGAGAACCCCCGCGAGCGGAGCGAAGACGGGCAGCGCGCCCGCTCCCGCGCGCGTGCGCCCGAGCGCGATCCACCACAGGGCGCCTGCGAGCGCGACGGCGAGCCCGAGGGGCCAGCCGATGCGGAAGGCGCCCGCAGCCAGCACGACCAGCCCGGCTCCGAGGCCGAGGGAGGGCGCGAAGTAGCCCGCGGCCGCCGCGATGATGATGGCCGCGACCGGGGCGAGCCACGGGAACCCGAGCGGGGCCATCCCGGCCCACGCCAGCCACCCCGAAGCGGCGGCGGTGACGACCCGCTCCGCGACGCCCGAACGCATGGCGAGCCGGTCCCACAATCCGAGGCGCACGAGCGACGGGTCCTCGTCGTACTCCTCGTCGAAGGTCATCTCCGTCGCCAGGGAGCGGAGACTGTCCCGGCCCGCCACGGGATCCCCCAGCTCGACCATCAGGTCGCCCGCGAAGGTGCGCAGGTCCGGCTGACGACGGGCCGGATCGGGCGAGAGCGCGCGGACTATGGCGTCGTTGACCGGGACGGGCACCGACGGTTCGAACGCCCCCGGGATCGGTGTGCCGCCACGCTCGGCTTTGAACAGCGAGCCTTCGATCGACTCCGAGGCGAAGGGGACGGCGCCGGTGAGCACCGTGAAGGCGAGCGCGGCGAATGCCCACACGTCGGTGCGCGCGTCGACCGCCTCTCCGCGCAGCTGTTCGGGCGGCATGTAGCCGAGCGTGCCGCCCGCGGAGAGCGCCTGTCCGGCGGCGTTGGTGAGCGCGGCGACGCCGAAGTCCGCGACCTTCACCAGTCCGTCCCGGGTGATCAGTACGTTCTCGGGCTTGAGGTCGAGGTGCAGCACACCGTTGTCGTGGGCGAACGCCACGGCATCCGCGATCGGTGCCAGCACCGCCGCCGCCTCGTCGATGTCGAGCGGTGCGTAGAGGTCGAGCAACTCGGCCAGGGATGCCCCGTCGACGTGCTCCATGATGAGGAACGCCTCGTCGTCGTCCGTGTCCCACTCGTAGACGGTGACGATGTTCGGGTGGTTGAGCAGCGCCGCCGTGCGCGCTTCGCGCAGTCCCGTCGTGCGCGAGAGGATCTGGATGCCGCGACGGGTGACGGGTATGCGCTTGATCGCGACACGACGCGCCATCTTGGTGTCGAAGGCGAGGTCGACGGCGCCGTGGCCTCCCTCGCCGAGTTCGGCGAGGAGCCGGTACCGTCCCAGGATGAGTCCTGCGTCCACGCGCCCCCAGCCGAAGTCATCGGACGTCTGTCGCGCGCCCATTCTAGCGTTCGTTCGGGCCGTGCCGCTCGCGCATCGCGGTAGCGCGACCGCTCAACCTCCGAGCGACTTCGGCCGACAAAGACCTCTGTAGCGCTCGTTCCCGGATGTAGGAGGAGGTGCGGGGATGGACTTGGGAGGTAGCAGTGCCCTCAACTGGGCGGCGTCGCAGTTCGTGTTCGACCCGCTTCGCCCGTCGTTGTCGCCCTGGGAGGCCACGTACGAGAACAGCGCGGAGTGGGACGAAGGCCCTACCGTTGCGGGGCTCGACCCTGTTCCGGTGTTCTCCATCGAGGACGTGATCGAGGCGCTCGAGGGGGACGAGGAGGATCCGGAGCTGTCGGTCGTCGACGAGTAGCGTGGCGAGGGCGTGCGATCGGGACGTCGGCACACGTGCGGCGTGTGGGGCAACGGTTTGCGCGCGTCACACCAAGCGGTGATGATGGGGGCGCTCGGTAACGCCGTTCAGGGGAGTAGTATGGACGAGCACCAGTGGTCAATGGCGTACAATAGCTCGGCGCAGCTCTTCGTGAAGGGCAATAAGTCCACGGGGCAGTTCAGCATGAGAGACATCGAGGGCATCCGACGCGCTGTAGGGGGACGCTGAGGCTCGGCGTAGACCCGGCGTCGGAGTTCGTCACGAGACCGAGGGGGGCGTGTCGTGAGCAAGTACGCACCGCTGGTGGACTACCTGAATGAGCAGAGGAACGACTCCGTGACCGTGTCGTTCGACGACATCGCATGCATCATCGGAGGCACGCTGCCCGCATCGGCAAGGCTGTACCCCGCATGGTGGGGGAACGACACGAACGGAAGGCACGTCAACGCTAACGAGTGGCTGAACGCGGGCTGGAAGGTCGAATCGGTGTCGCTAGACGAGGAGCGAGTGACGTTCGTTCACCGTGATGCAGAGCAGCGGGACTCCCCTGACCAAACGCCTGCCCTCATCTAACGATTCGTCTAGTGTTCGCCGCTCATCTAGCGTCCATCATGCCGTACTTGCGTATGTTGCCGCGCTCTTGCGCCCCTGCTAGACTCCCCTTTGCACGTCACGCGGGCGTGGCGGAATGGCAGACGCGCATGGTTCAGGTCCATGTGGGGGAAACCCCGTGAAGGTTCAACTCCTTTCGCCCGCACCATAGGAACCACGAACGGCCCCGGGTATCCGGGGCCGTTCTGCGTCGTGTCCCGACCGGCGGGCCGCACGCGGTGATGCGGTCCGCGCGCTACCCAAGCACTTCTCGGCAGTCAGCAGCGTAAGGACGGGCTGGCCGCGGTAGCGGTCACGTCCGCACACGTCCCACAGGGGCCCCGGTCGGATGCCGCCGGGGCCCCTGTGCGTTGCTGTGCCAGACTGTCCGCACCCGACATCCAGGAGTTGAGACGTGGCGCTGACCCTCACCGTCGTCATCCCCGCTCTGAACGAGGCCGAGCGCCTGCCGGCTCTGTTCGACGCGCTCGGTCGCCAGACGCGCCGCGCCGATCAGATCGTGGTCGCCGATGCGGGCTCGACGGACGGCACACGTGCGGTCGCGCAGGGTCGCGGAGCCCTCGTCGCCGAAGGCGGCAGGCCCGCGGTCGGACGCAACGCCGGTGCCCGCTCGGCAACCGGCGACCTGCTGGTCTTCCTCGATGCCGACGACGAACTCGATGACGACTTCATCGCCGCGGCGCTCGAGGAGTTCGAGGAGCGCGAGCTCTCCGTGGCGACGTCGTTCATCGAGCCGATCCAGCGCGATCCTCGCAACATCTTCGCGTGCGAGGTGGCCAATCTCTACCTCGACGCCATGCAGTACGTCTCGCCTCACGCGCCCGGCTTCTGCATCCTCGTACGCCGCGACATCCACGAGGCCATCGGGGGCTTCGACGAGACCCTGTTGCTTGCCGAGGACCACGACTACGTGCAGCGGGCTGCAAGACTCGGCAAGTTCCGCGTCCTGCGCACCGTTCGTGTGGCGACCTCCATGCGCCGGATCGAGAAGGAGGGCCTCGTCCGCCTCGCGTTCAAGTACCTCTACTGCGAGTTGTACGTCGTGACCGGCCGTCCCATTCGCGAGGTCCCGTTCGACTACGGCTTCGCGTCGTTCGGGCCCACGGAGCGCTCCGACGCCCGGCTCGCGATCGACACCCTGCGCGAGCGTGTGGGCGGGCTGGCTCAGCGCGCGGTCGCCGCATCCGGCGACGGGCTCGACGAACTCAGGCGTCTCGGATCCACGGAGATCGACGCGGCGTCGTTCGCGCACACATTGCGCGGACTCGGGTCCGACGACATCCGGCACCTGCGCCGCTACGTCGGCGCCCGCGAACGTCTCGCGCGTCGGGCCTCCAAGCGGGTCCTGGCGGCGCTGCGCAGGGCCGGCGTCGCCGTCTGGAGCGCCCTCGGCCCGGATGACGCCGCGGATGGGAGGGGCTGACCGGATGCCGAACCCGTTCGCGTTCCTCTCCTACGTGATGCTCACGACGTTCACGCCCGGTCCCAACAACATCATGTCGATGACCAACGCGAGCCGGTTCGGCTTCCGACGGAGCCTTCACTTCACCGCCGGGGTCTTCGCGGGGTTCTTCGTCGTCATGGGGTTGTCCTGTGCCTTCTCGTTCACGCTGTACGCAGCCCTGCCGCACATCAAACCGGTCATGACGGTCATCGGCGCGACCTACATCCTGTGGCTGGCGTACAAGACCGTGGCGACCCCGCCCCACACCGCGCAGAGTAACGGCGCATCGGGCACGTTCCTGTCGGGCGCGATGCTGCAGTTCGTGAATCCGAAGGGGGTCCTCTACGGAATCACCTCGGCCTCGACCTTCCTGATCCCCTACTACAAGTCCGCGATCGTTCTCGCGGGGTTCTGCCTGTTCATGGCGGCGGTCAGCTTCGTGTCCACCAGCGCTTGGGCCGCGTTCGGCTCGCTGTTCGAGCGCTTCCTCACCCGCTACGGCACGGTCGTCTCGTGGGTCATGGCCGGCCTGCTCGTCTACTGCGCCGTGAGCCTGTTCCTCTAGGACGCTGCCGTACGCGAACCCTCGCGGCAGCGCCGGCGTCATAGGTAGGAGAGAAGGAGATCGGCCGCTCGCGGCCGGACATGGACACGGGAGAAGCTCATGAAGCGGGGAGTCGTATCGACGGTGGCGTGCGCGGCCGCGCTGGCGCTGCTCGTCATCGCCACCACAGGCTGCACCACGAAGGTCGTGACGGCGCCGGCCGCCGCGCCGCTCAATGCAGTGACCGCCTCGGGCAGCGGCAAGGTCCCGGGCTCGCCCGACGAGGCAGCGATGAGCTTCGGCGTCACGCGGAACGCCTCCAGCCCCAAGTCGGCGCTGGCCCAGGTGTCCGCGGTCGCGACCAAGATCACGGCGGCGCTGGTGAAGGCCGGGATCGCAGAGGCCGACGTCCGCACGGCCAACCTCAGCGTCTATCCGACCTACGGCAACGGCGCGAAGCCGACGATCATCGGCTACCAGGCCTCGCTCTCGGTCGAGGCCAAGGTCCGCGACATCCAGACCCTCGGTGACGTGATCAACGCGGCGAACAACGCCGGGGCGGGCACCATCAGCGGACCGGGCTTCACGATCTCGGAGGACTCCAAGTACACCGTCGAGGCGATCGACCTTGCCGTCGCAGACGCGCGCAAGAACGCGGAGGCGATGGCGAAGGCGGCCGGCAAGAGCGTGGGCGACGTCATCAGCATCAGCGACTCGGGCGTTAGCGTTCCACCCGTGCCCATGTACTACGACTCCACGGCGATGAGCGCCAAGTCCTCCGCGGCCGTGCCGATCTCACCCGGCCAGCTCGACGTGAGCGCGAACGTCACGGTGGTGTTCGAGCTCAGATAGCGCATCTCGGTGCGACGAATGAAGGGCCCCGTCCGATCCCGGACGGGGCCCTCGTCGTCGTATCAGCCGCCCTCATCGGGGCGCGAACCGCCGGGCCGTCAGGATCGTCCCCGCGTACTGCATCGCGAGCAGTCCCGTTCCGCCGACCCCGATGATCGCGTAGATCATCGGCCACGTGACCGTGAACGACAGTCCCAGCATCCCCTGCAGCTGCGCGCCCATCGTCCTCTCGTTGAGCGCCATCACCGCTGTCGCGACGCACAACGCTCCGAGGACGCACGTCATCGTGGTCGCGACGCGCCTTCCGTCGCGCAACGCGCGCTCGCGCTCCCGACCCGTCAGTACGGCGCGCCGAGCGACCACGTAGCCGCCTGCGATCCCGATCGCGGCGTTGAAGACCGGGAAGCCCATGAAGAAGCCGTACACGCCGATCGAGTAGAAGAGCGCCACGAGCAGGAGCGCGCGATCGCTCATCGAGAACAGCGAGTCGAGCCGGCGGCGCAGCACGGTGGCGTCGAGAGCGACGCCGATCGCCAGGCCGCCCGCGGCGAACCACCCGACGGCCGGGCTGTCGCCCAGCGCGAGCAGGGAGCCCCACCAGCCCGCGAGCAGCAGCGCGATCGGGGCGATGGGGGCGAGGACGACCTGGGAGATGGCCGTGTCGGCTTTGCTCATGGGCCCTCCCTCAGGTCGTGGCGCAGCGGATGGGTCAGCCAGATGCTAGCACCGCGGGGCGACGACTCTGCGACGCCGGCGCCACCGTCGCGCAACGGCGGTACGATGTCGTGGCAGACGACGGAGAGGTGCGACGATGGCGATCGACGGCAGGACCCTGAAGCAGCAGCCTGAGAAGCCCGACGCCTACGACAGCGTGGGGGTGCGTGTCTTCTCGGCGGTGCTGGTCTGGGTCCCGCTGGCGCTGTTCTTCGTGATCGCCTACGTGAGCGGTTCGTGGCTGGGGGGTGTGGGCGCCGGTCTGCTCTCGGTCGGGAGCACGGTCCTCACCGCCCTCGGCATCTGGGTCTACCGGCGCTACTTCCGACGCCACAAAGCGTAGGTCCCCGGTCGGGTTCTTCAAGCGCGACGCCGTCCGGCCGATACATGCAACAGTACCCGCAACAGCGCCGGGTCGTCGGCGCACATCCTCAAGGGGCACGCAGTGGGTTCGTCGGTGTTGGACGGTCAGACGCAGATCCGCGGCAAGTGCCAGTACTGGCGCGAGCGGATGGACGAGTACGAGCGCTGGGACCCCGACATCAAGTTCACGGCCAAGAAGGTGACTTGCGCGTGCTTCGTCGAGGGGCGCGTCTGGCCGGTCACCGTGGCGACGCTGCCCGAGGACTGCCCCGAGCGCGACCACTGCCGCTACCACATCCCGATGTACTGAGCCTTCAGCGTCGGACGAACGCGACGTGCGGTCCTAGGCGTCGTGGTCCCGGTGCATGATGTCGGTGATCGCACGCAGCCTGCCGGTCTTGGCCTGCGCATCGCGGCTGGCCTGCTGGCTCTTCGTCGGGTCGAGGAACGCTTCGACACGGTCGGCCAGGTCAGCCGGCTTGATCGGCTTCGTGATGTAGTCGGCCAGGCCGTCCTGCATGGCCTCCAGCTGCTTGTCGAAGTCGCCGATCGCCGAGAGGTGGATGATCGGGATGCTCTTTGTCCCCTCGTCCTTCTTGAGACGCTTCGCGACCTCGTGGCCGTCCAGGTCGGGCATGACGACATCGAGAAGGATGAGGTCGGGGTGCAGCTCGCGTGCGGCGATGAGGCCCTCGTAGCCGTTGGGCGCGGACGTCACGTGGAACCCGCGCGCGGTGAGAGCGTCCGTGGCCATCTTCACGACCATCGGTTCGTCATCGATGACGAGGATCTTCTTCGGCACCGGGTTCTCCTTCAAACGGCTCTGGTCCTGCCTTCTACTCATTCGACGCGCGCAGTGGACCTCCTGCTGTCTTCTGTCTCTATACTCGCCGCATGGATCCCCTGAGCCCATACTCCCTTCCGGCCAAGGCGGCCCTCGAGACCTTCCGCGACGATGTGTGGTCGTTCTACCGCACGTCGGGCAGGCAGATGCCGTGGCGCGGGATCGACGACGCGTACGGTGTCCTCGTGAGCGAGGTCATGTTGCAGCAGACGCAGGTCTCGCGCGTGGCGGACCGTTGGGGCGAGTGGATGGCCGTGTTCCCGACCATCGACGCGCTCGCGGCAGCGCCGCTCGCGCTCGTTCTGGAGCGATGGCAGGGCCTGGGCTACAACCGCCGCGCCGTGGCGCTCAAGCGCTGCGCCGAGGAGGTCGCCACACGGTTCGCAGGCGTGCTCCCGGCCGATCCCGTGCTGCTGGCGACCCTTCCGGGGATCGGGCCGGCCACGGCGGGGGCGGTCGCATGCTACGCGTACCGGATGCCCGCTCCCTTCATCGAGACCAACGTGCGCGCGGCGCTGCTGCACGCCTTCTTCGCGGATGCCGACGACGTTCCCGACAGCGCGCTGGTGCCGATCGCCGAGGCGGTCTGGGACCGCGACGACCCCCGCGGGTGGGGCTACGCGCTCACCGACTACGGCGCTCACCTCAAGCGCACCCTTCCGAACCCGTCGCGTCGCAGCCGGCATCACACGCGGCAGTCACCGTTCGAAGGGTCGAGGAGACAGAAGCGCGCCCGGCTGCTGCGGGCGGTGCTCGCGAACCCCGGATCGCCCGCAGAGGCATACGCTGAAGACGCGGGCATCGCCGCCGGAGACGCGCTTCAGTTGCTCGAGGCGTTGGCGGCCGAGGGGTTCCTCACCCGATCGGGCGAGGGGTGGAGCGTCGGCGGCTAAGCCTCTCCGGCGCGTTCGCGCAGGACGGCCTCGGCCTCTTCGGTGAGCGTCCGAGCCACGCGGTCGAGCGGGATCCCTGTCGCCCGCGCGATGGCCACGACGTCGTCGTTCTCAGGGCGCACACGCATCGACGCGCCGCTGCCCTGGACCTTCACGCTGACGGTACCGAGCGTCGTCGGGACGGTCTCGCTGCGGCGGACGTCGATCTGGCGCCACGTGAGGGTGCGCCGCACGCCCAGCGTGCCGGTGTGGAGCATGAGCAGGTCGGTGAGCCGGGCGGCGTCCTCGACGCGCGCGAGCACGGTGAGCTCTGTGCCGATGCGCCCCTTCTTCATGCGGATGGGCTCCGCCCAGGCGTCGAGCGCGCCCTCCGCGAGCGTGATGTCGATCGTGGCGGCGAGAAGCTCGCCGGTCACGTGGTCCACGGACGTCTCCAGCACGGCTATCTCAGTCAGCCCGCCGCCGCCGAGCTCGGGCTCTCCGAGCGTCAGTCTCAACAGGTTGGGGATAGGCAGATCGCGCGAGCCCGCGCCCCAGCCCTCTCGCGCCGCCGACATCGGCGGCATCGGCGCGTAGCGCGTCACGAGAGCGCGCAGCAGCGCGGCGCCTGTAGGGGTCGTCATCTCGCCTTCGAGTTCGCCTGCGTATACGGGCACGCCGCGCAGGAGCTCGGCGGCGGCGGGCGCCGGGATCGGCAACATCCCGTGGGAGGTCGACACCATCCCATGGCCCAAGCGGATCGGCGTGGCCCACAGCTCCGTGATGCCGAGCTCCACGACGCCGATCGCGGTGCCCACGATGTCGACGATCGAGTCGACCGCGCCGACCTCGTGGAAGTGCACGTCGTCGACCGCGACCCCGTGGGCGGCGGCCTCGGCGATCGCGAGACGCCCGAACGCGTCGAGTGCCCGCTCCTTCACCGGGCCGGCGAGTTGCGAGCCGGCGATGAGCTCCCGGATGGCCCGCCAATCGCGCGAGCGCTGCCCGTCCTCGACGGTGACGTCGACCTTGGTGCCGGTCATGCCCGCCTTGCGCACCTCGGAGACCTCGATCGTGTAGCCGCTCACGTCGAGCAGCGCGAGCTGAGAGCGAAGCGCCTCGGGATCGAGCCCCGCGCCGACCAGCGCGCCGAGGAACTTGTCGCCGGAGACGCCCGAGAAGCAGTCCAGGAAGCCGAACACCGTGCTCAGTCCTCGTCCATCGACGGGGTCGCGGCAACTGCGGCGGCCCTGTTGATCCGTGAGGCGAGGGCGGCGGCCCCGTAGCCGTTGTCGATGTTGACGACGCCGATCCCCGGGACGCAGGAGTTCAGCATCGTCAGCAGAGGGGCGACACCGCCGAAGTGGGCGCCGTAGCCGACGCTGGTCGGCACCGCCACCACGGGGACCTTCACGAGGCCGGCCACCAGCGATGGCAGCGCGCCCTCCATGCCGGCGACGGCGATGATCACATTCGCGCTCGTGAGCTCGTCGCGGACCGCCAGCAGACGATGGATGCCTGCCACGCCCACGTCGTAGAGGCGCGTGACGCGGTCGCCCATGACCTCGGCGCAGACGGCCGCCTCCTCCGCCACGCGGTAGTCGGCGGTGCCGCCGCTCGCCACGACGATGTGTCCGATCTCCGGACGCTCGGTGCGGCGATCGACCAGGATGATCTGCGCGTCCTCGAAGTAGCGCGCGTCGGAGGCGACCTGCGCCACGGTCTGGTAGTGGCTCGCCGAGGCGCGGGTGCCGAGCATGACCTCGCCGTGTTCCAGGATGTCGCGCGCGATGGCCTTGACCTGCTGCGGCGTCTTGCCCTGGCAGAACACGACCTCGGGGTAGCCGGTCCGCAACTCGCGGTGGTGGTCGACGCGGGCCACGGGCGTCCCGCCGCTCGCGACCTCGGCGAAGGGCAGATCGGCGAGCCGCGTCTCGGCGTCTGCGGGGCTGACGCTCCCGTCGGCCACGCCGGCGAGGAGTCGTTGGAGAGCTTCGAGGTCCATGGTTCTCCGTCCGTGGGCGCCGCGGCCGCACGCGCACAAAGCGCAGGTCGCGCACCCGATACGGCCGTGCGCCGTGGCGTCGGCCGCGCAGGTTCGTCGTATACTCCTTTGAAGTGTAGCTGGGGGAGGGTCGCTGATGTCGATCGAGCTCGTCATAGCGATAGTCGCGCTGGTGGTCGCGCTGCTCGCGCTCGCGTGGGCGCTCGCGCTCGCGCAGCGTGTGCGCAAGTTGACCGCGCTCCGCGGCGAGCTGGGCCGCATGGCCGCGGCGGGCGACTTCGCCGGCATCGCGCAGGCCGTCCAGATCCGCCTCGACGCTCTCGACGCCACCGACGCGCAACTCCGCGCTGACGACGAGGCGCTCGGCAAGCTCATCGGGCGCGCCATCCGCCACCTCGGGATCGTGCGCTTCGACGCGCTCCCCGGTGACGTGGGTGAGAACTCCTTCTCCGTCGCGCTGTTCGACGACACAGCAACGGGATTCGTGCTGACGTCGATGTACGGCCGCGGCGCGTACCGTCTGTATGCGAAGCCGGTCGCCGACGGACTCGCTGAACTCGTGCTTACCGAGGAAGAGATCCAGGCCTGCGTCCGCGCGCTCCAGGGGACGGGACTGAGCGTCGTCTCCGAGGGGAGAAGGCGGCATGGCCGGGACGGATAGGCTGCCGATACGTCTGGGCGACGGGGCAGCGGCATGGCTCCGCGATCGCTGGCCGGCCATGCGCATGATCGACTACGTATCGTTCGGGATCAGGCTCTTGGGCGGCCTCGGATTCCTGATCGCGTATGCAACGGGCGTCATGCAGCCGCGGCCCGGTGGAGGACTCGCGTTCGCCGTGGGCGCCGGGGTCATGACGGCATCCGGGATCGGCCTCGCCCTGGCGCTCTTGGTGTGGCGCGTGCAGCCGCGCCGGGTCCTGCGCGCGGTCCTGGTTCCCGATCTGGTGTCCGCTGCGCTGCTCATCTGGGCGCTCACCGGCTACCAGGACCCGCTCTATCCCTGGATGATCGCGCTCGCGCTCATCCACGGCTCCGGGTTCTCACAGACGGAGACGTCGGTCTTCGCGGGGCTGGTGAGCATCACCTACCTTCTCGCCCACTCGGTGGTCCAGGGCGCTCTCAGCCCGGACGTCGTCGCCGTGACGACCGCCAAGGCCTTGGCTATCTTCGCGACCGCGCTCATCGTTGCGACCATCGAACGCACCCAACTGGAGCGGGAGACGCGCCTGAGGCGCAGCCAGCGCGAGTACCACGATCTGAACGACCACCTCCGTCGCCGACTCACCGAGCTGCAGGCCATCTCCGAGATCACGGAGCTGATCCACTCGACACTCGACTTCGAGCAGGTCGGGCAGATGGTCCTCGAGATCCTCTCGAAGGTGATCGACCTGCCCGGCAGCGCGCTGTTCATCATCGACAAGGAGCGCGACGAGACCGTCTTCAACGCCTCCTTCGGCCTGGCCCCGGGCCTGGCCAAGCACACGCCCTCAAGTTATGGCCCGGACGCCCAGATCCACGGCGAGGAGATGTTCGCCTGCACCACGCTGATGGACCGCTCCGGGCTCATGGTCATCTTCTGCGCGTCCGGGGAGCGGCTCGAGCGCCTCGGCAGCGAGGACCGGCTCGTGCTCACCTCGGTGGCCAACGAGCTGGCTGTCGCTGTGGAGAACTCGGAGCTGTACAAGCTGACCCGCCGCCTGGCGATCACCGACGAGCTGACCGGCCTGTACAACTACCGGTACCTGCTCGAACGTGCGGAGGAGGAGATCGGGCGCGCGAAGAGGTTCGGTCGCAGCGTCTCGCTGCTGATGATCGACGCTGACGAGTTCAAGGTCTACAACGACACGAACGGCCACCCGGCCGGCGACGTGGCGCTGGCCGAGCTGGCGGCGGCGATGCGCGGCGCCGTCCGTGACATCGACATCGTCTGCCGCTACGGCGGCGAGGAGTTCGCCATCCTGCTGCCCGAGACCGACGGCGAGGGCGCGTTCGTCGTCGCCGAGAAGGTCCGCGAGGCCGTCGCCAACCACGCGTTCAAGAACGGCGAGGGCGAACGCACCGAGCAACTCACCGTGTCGATCGGACTGTCCACCTACCCGGGGACCGCCGACGATCGAGAGGCGCTGCTGCGCCGCGCCGATGACGCCCTCTACGTCGTGAAACGCTCCGGCCGCAACCGCGTGAGCGCGTCGCCCGCGGGCGTCGAGGCGCTACGCGCCCGTGATATGGAGATCGAGCGCGAAGCCCAGCGTGTCGCGCTCGCGGAGTCAGGAGAGCTGTGATGGTACGTCGCGCGTTCCTCGGACCGGCCGGGACCTTCACCGAGGAGGCTCTGCTCTCGCTCGGCACGGAGGGCGTGGAGCCGGTCCCGTGCGCTACGATCGGCGAGGTCTTCGCGGCCGTCGCCTCGGGGGAGTGCGATTCGGGCGTCGTCCCGATCGAGAACTCCGTCGAGGGCTCGGTCAACGAGACGCTCGATGCGCTCGCGTTCGACCATGAGCTGCACATCACCGCGGAGCTCGTCCGCGACATCCACCACGCGCTCGTCGTTGCGCCGGGGGTCCGGCTCGAGGACGTGGCAGCCATCATCAGCAAGCCCGAGGCGACCGGTCAATGTCGCGCGTGGCT
>Ga0209748_1001104_pt1 | contig 13422 bp, 9 predicted proteins | sample BarGraIncu00421A_FD_185490 | JGI IMG/M metagenome (GOLD analysis project Ga0209748, IMG submission 185490) | Arctic peat soil microbial communities from Barrow, Alaska - Barrow Graham LP Incubations 004-21A (SPAdes) (version 2) | ecosystem: Environmental > Terrestrial > Soil > Wetlands > Peat... | reverse complement strand
CATCGACCATACAACGGAATTTCTTTTCATAATCATAATCCTCCTTGGATGATTTATTTTCGCGCTTCGCGGTAAAAATTGTTCGAGTAGAAATACTTTTAGAATCCGCAACGGGAATCCACTTCTACTTGTACTGATCAAACATCTCCTTCGCTACCTGAGCGGCTCCGGAACTACCGACCGAGAATAGCAAGGGCGGTGCGTAGCGGGGTGCTGGAGATCGTGATTAGTCCGTCGTATGGACGGTCCAGCTCCTGGATCAGATAGAGTGAGCCTACGGTTGACAACGCACAGACGAGCAAGACGATAATGACCGTCGCATTGCGGGGTGACAATAAGCCGAGGATGAAGAAGATGATCACGAGCCAGGACGCCAGCATCACGAAAAACGGCATTGACAACGAGCTCAGTCCACGTTGCTCGACGAGCAGCCAGCGTGATTCCGCGATGTCGCTGCACACCTGCGAGGCCCGTGACCGGAGCCAGCGCTGCTCATCATTCTGCGGGGACAATTGTCGGATTTTGTCTTGGAGAGCTTCGAGTAAGACCATTGAAACAGGTTCCATCGCTTCCGTTTGTCCTGTCTTCTCTTTTGGCCAGTGCCGCTCAATGGAGGAGGCGACGCCTCGGCGGAGCTGATTGCGGATTTCCTTCGTCTCCGGCCCGTAGTGGGCCATGACGCGGTCCAGTAAGATAATCTTCGAACTCGTATGTATGATCCCGCTGTTTATCGTATCAAAATTAGCTTTGGCCGAAGCAATCAGCAGGCCAAGGACAACGGCGGCCAGTGTTGCGATCATATTGACCCCCAGTTTCATGACATCCTTTGACTCATCATTTACATGACGTTCATGCAGCACTCCCCGGAGGAACATCCCAAGCAGCATGCCGCCGAGAATACAACCATAAACGATCAAAGAATTTGCCAGTGGGCTCACAATTCACCCCCCTTTAAAGTGCCTATGCCGATCAATATGCGTTCACACAAGCGATAAGCTCTTGTTGCTCCATTGTTGCGATACCGCACCAGTAAACCGGCCAATTCCTATCGGTAATGGGATTTAAGGAATTGTGTCCGGAAAAGTAGTCCCCTCTGTACAGCGCCTGCTGAACATTATTTGTGACAAGCGCAGGCAAAAGTTGTGTCAAAGAATCGTTCAAAAAGCCTTGCATTGCATACGCCGTCGAAAATGTATAATAACTATTGAACTGTCCCGGCATTGCCGTGAGATCATAGTTCAGGGAACTATAATCGGTGGGTTTCAATGTATCGCCGGAAAATGAAAAGACCTTAAAAGCGGGGTTATTGCCAAAGTACGGACTTATGCCCGGCGTTATTTCAAGAACATCAGAAGTTGACAAAATACGGTATTCGTCCATATGAGTATGCGCGGCAAGCGTCAGAGTCACAATGTCGGGATAGTGCGAAAGTATTTGCATAAAAAGCGCCTGATAATCCTGATTCCACATCATCGTGGCACTTGTAATGTGACCGTTGTCATCAGCAGATTTTGCAGTCGTAGCTATGTCCGCGCCCGGTGGTACATGCATTAAGAGCCACACTTTTTTGCCTGCATCTTTGGCTGAAGAGAGTCTTGAATCAAGCCAGGCAATTTCAGCGGCTACGGCACTCCCGGTATCGGGAAAATCAGGGGAAAATGTAATTGTATTGAGTCCTATCACCATCAAATTTGTGCCCGGCGGCTCCGCGGAATAATATCCTCCTTTCTGGAAGGTATCCAGAAAGGCCTGATGATCTACGGTGCTATTCAAAAATTTTGTGTAAAAAAGTTCCGCCGTATTGGAAAGAAAACTGCTATCCGGTCCATCGTCTATGAATGAATATGAATCGCTATTTCCAACAGCAAACATGACGGGAATGTTTCCGACAGACGACCTTACCTGCTCCATAAAAAAGGCAACCGTCTTGTCGGTAAAAGCCTTCATGGCTGCAATGTCTTCAGCGCTTGGAATGCCCTCGACCTCATAAAGTTCGTAAAACGTTTTCGTAAAGTTATGCCCGAGAATATCGCCGGTATAAATAATGAGCGGACTCGATCCCAGGTTCTGCTTTATGCTTGCCAGCGCCAGCACAAGCAAAGGGTAATTAGTATCACTTTTCCATGCCGAAGGGGCTGTTATGCTCGATGTCTTAAAAATATTCTCCCACTTGCTGACGTCAGCATCGACTAGCGCCGGAAAAAGAGATGGATCATAAAAAGGATTGAAATGAATATCCGAAAAAACAACCACGGAGAAGTTGTTGTTGGTGTTGTTATTGGTCTCACCACCGCATGATGCCAGCACCGTCAGAACAAAAACCAGGAACAGCAACCTTACAAAGGGAATATTATTCAGATTCATAATCCTCCGCTAATTACCCAGGTACTTGTTAGCTCTGTTTTGAGCATTTGCCCGGAGATCGTAGTAGTATAAAGGAATATCAAATGCATGGTAAACTCCATCAGGAAAACCTTGAAGTTCGTCCAATATATCTATAACTGCTTGATCAGCGGTGCTACAGATCAACACACCTTTTGCTATGTCAATCTGAGCATCAGCGTATTGCAGCACTGGCTCGAATACAAATGACGGCGGAACTGTTGCCGGCACAACCGGCACGGGCAAGAATGACCCCAAGCTTTCGGACTTAGCTGCGTATGTGTTGTCTGTCTTCCAATTGATTGGATTTATGACAAGACCCACCAGGCCATATAAGACCGGATTAGCTCCCGTAACGTCGGGAGCTTCAGTGTTGTATGAAATTATCACTCCTGTATCATTGGGACCTGTGGCGAATTTCAGGTGCGTATTATTATCAAGGTATGCCTGCGTTACCGGATTACCGATAACGTATGCGGCAATCATTCTGCCCAATACATCCGGATGGTCTTTCATGTATCCGGCCAAAAGATTGCTCAGCACATTTGCTCCTTGCGAATGTCCGACTAAAATGAACGGGCGATTGTTGTTAAAATGCTGGATATAGTAGTCGAAGGCCGCAACTGCATCTAATGTCGGTATGCCTGCTATAGTTTCTAATCGATTGATTGACGAGCCGTTGTCTTGTCGGTAGAATGGCGCGTAAATATTACCTACGGTTTCAAAAGCGGTAGCTTGTCTTGCAAATGCTTCCGGTGCCTGTGTTAACATGGAAGGTTCGTCGATAGCACAAATATGTGGATTATCAGGATCGGTACTTGTCCAGGCAGTCGGATAAAGGTAAAATATATCTACTTTCTCGGTCACAGCAGGTAAAGACAACCAATGCGCAGCTTGTGAGTAATCAGTAGCTTGTGGTGCAGAATTTGAACTATCTTTCCCGCATGCTGCAAGAGTAAAAATAATCAAAAGTGCAATGCTTAACAACAGAATTTTTTTTGCGATCATTTACTATTCTCCTTTACAAAGTTACTCGGTTATTCACTTCCTACTCCCGGAATTGTTAAACTCCGGGAGTCTCCCGGCAAAGACGGGAGTTTACCCAGAATTAATTAAAAAACTGCTTACTTATGCTCATGGGTACAGTGTCTGCATTATCGTCTTCATCGCCGGGCTCAACTGCTTGTAAAGCGTTGCATTATACGAATCGGAAGGCAGCGCCACTTATTGCATCATAGAATGATCGCCGTCCGTCCTGGTTCACAGTAAAGTCCAAATCTTACGGCAGGTAAACTCCTGAGCCGATAAAATAGTCTGTTCCCGGGATGGGCTCTACATACCCCAGCTTTTTGAACTGATCCTTGGAGCCTGGTTTCACCCAATAAAATTCTACAAAGCCGCCACCGTTCTTCGCAGCATTGCTCAGGTTACGAATAGCAAAATTTCCCTTTCCATCTTTATAGTCATATAAATTTTTTCCCTGCAAGTCTTTTTGAGTTGCATGCGCGATATTTTTACAGCTAAAATCATAGACATAGAAGTATCCGGAGTTATCGGGATAGAATCGTATGGGGCTGATAAAGGCACGGATTAAATCAATACGATCTTTTTCAGCCTTGATACCCTTTAACGTTTCGCCTAATCCTGCCGCAGTCCCTCGTACCATGGATTTTGCAATTTCCTTGTAACAGTTTAGCGATGTTTTATCTGCTGCCATGGCCAATCCTTGAAATCCGTTGGACCATATCCCGCTCAACAGGATCATCGCTGCACACATCACTGAAATACTGAGAACGCTACCTTTTCTAAAACGCTTGCCGATCATAATAGTTCCTCCTCCGTTTTTGATTACTAAATCGAGTCATTTCGTCTCCTAAAATACTTAATAACATCACATCGGCACCATGTACTTAATAATTCGAATTAGCAATTGAATATTACAGTCCTGACCAATAACCATTAGAAGAAGTCTGGGTTACGTCCTCAGAAGATAGCGCTTGCCATAACTATCGTCAATAAACCGATGTGTCTCATATTCTTTGCGCAATTCACGCTCATAGCGGATAATTTGCGCTTTAATTTTTTTGGGATCTGTCGGAGACTGAGACATTTTATACTCTCTCGCGTAGAGGCTCCCCCCTTGATCATTTTCAGTAAATATCGACTTGAGTGCGCCTAGCGCCAAGGCTCACCGGAATGTCCGCTTTATGGCCGATCCGGTGCATGCCGTGGTTAGACTTCATCAAAATAGTCAGTATCGATTTTCTTCACAGGATACATTGATACAGTCGATACTCCAACATCATGCTCGATCATCAAACTGGTGAGTTGCTCCCCATCAATCAAGACAATTTTGCTCCCAATTTGAGAAACATAGCTTCGAGCATCGTCGGTAAATCTGGAAGTCGTAATGAATATGCCCTTGTTAGCTCTCTGCGCCTGTAGCGCTCCGGCGAACTGCATAACGTCTGGCCTTCCAACGGGATTGTTTTCCCACCGCTTCGCTTGAATATAGACGACATCAAGCCCAAGCTTGTCTTCCTTGATAATTCCATCGATGCCACCGTCCCCAGTTTTTCCAATGGCTTTTCCGGCATCGGCGCGTGAGCCCCCGTACCCCATCTTCACGAGCAACTCTACGACGACTCGTTCAAAAAAGGATGGAGATGATTTTTTAAGCCTAGCGAGTAGCTCATCAGCCAGCTCATCGCGAAGATTTTCGTAGGCTGTTTCCAATACTTCGGAGGGAGTGGCGGTCGTCACGTCAAAGGTTGCGCGCGAGGAACTTTCTCTATCGCCACTTCTCGTTCCTTTGAGTTGTTGGAACTCAAGAAATTCAGGATACTGCTTTAGAAGTTTTACATTGATGGCTTTTGGTTGCTTCTTGAGAAGCTCTTGGCCGCGCGGTGTGATTCTATAGTAACCCCTTCGTATAGCTTCCAGTAGACCGGCTTTCTTCATGTAAGTAGACGCCCAACCCACTCTGTTAACAAAGGTAGATTGAATGCCGCTAGGGAGCATCTCTTTTAAATCTTCATCTGTCAGTCCAAATTCCTTTGCGAGGACTTCGATGGCCTCTCCCGTGGAAGTCTCGCCATCTTTCTCTCCAGCGAATCGGAGAAGTGGTAGCATCACACTCTGATAATCTGGAACGGCCATGTATCAATCTCCTTTTTTGCATCTAACAATTAATATAAGTAATACATAATTCTGCTGTTTTTCAAACAGTGCCATTGATTTAATGCTTAATTATTTACGCCAATATTTTATAATAATCAAACAATTATTATTGAACTCATACCAATTCGCTTTCTTTGGCTAACTTTGTTGGTCGCGTCGTCGGCTTCCTCAACGTATGTACAATACGCATCGTCGCCTCCTCCTTGCCACCACGTTATCCTTCGAAAGCGAAATGGTATCATACGTAACAAGTGTTTATTATCAAAAAAAGCGTAATACGTATGATCAGTGGCCGCTTCTTACTTTTTTTGAGATGTTAGCAACATGAACACAGGCACATGAATACTACTTGATAAGATTCTTTCCTTATGGTAATATATTTACCAACAGTAAAATTGTTTCATTACAGAGACGATGAACGCGTCGCATTAAAAGGGGATATCCGATATTGATTCCAAAGAACAAACACAAGATAGTATGCCAACAGAGAAGAACCCGCGAGAAGAATCAAAGAATTCAGAGTATTCTGGAAGCGGCCCAGAGGGTTTTCTTCTCGAAAGGCTACCTGAAATCGACTATGGACGAAATTGCGATGGAGGCCGAGGTAACCAAACCCACTGTCTATTTATACTTCAAGGCCAAGGATGACCTTTTCTTCACACTGATGCTGCCCTTGATGGATGATATCCACAGACAGCTGGAGAAAGCCGAAGAGAGTCTTGCGACAGGGAAGATCAAAGATAGCGGCAGTTTGATTAAGGCGCTATTCAGGGCCTTTTATCACGGCTATAAAACGTCGCCCGAAACCTTCGGCATCATCCAATTATTCCAACAACAGAGACTCATGAGTGAACTGAAGCCTGACGTTCGCGCCGCTTTAAACGACAAGGGTCGCATCAATTTCGATTTAAGCCGCCGACTGTTGACCAGAGGTATGGAGCTGGGGCTGATCAAGAAGGTGAATGTCTATGAAATAGCTGACGTGATTTGGGCTTTGATCGTTGGCGTGATCCAGTTGGAGGATATCAAGTCAGATGATCAGAAAGGTCATCAACTGAAAGAAAATACTCTTCGCTTGGCGGAACAATTGATCGCTGAAGCGTTAACTATTAATAATGGAAAATCCAAGAGGAGAAAAAGCATTTGATAAGGCATCGCGACCCTGAAATCGGAAGGATGTGTGGAATCGGCCAAGTGGCGTCCCTTCACACTTAGAAGATTTATCAATAGTCAAGACAGTGCCCGTTTTGGCAGTGTTAGTCAAGTCAAGTATAAGCCAAGACACGCTATCGCCTCGATGTTTTCTTTAATTTTCAAGTCAATTAGAAAAGTCAAATACTTTACGATAAAAAAATGGGGAAATGAAAGGTGGAACTGATGGAAGCGATTGAGTTAATTAATCTAGCTCGAAAGGATGGACGACAATCCCTGACAGAGGCTGAATCCAAGAGGTTATTGAGCCTTTATGGCATTCCCGTCGTCAAGGAAACGATTGTCACTGAAGAGGAAGAGGCCGTTATACAATCAGGCGCAACGGGGTTTCCCGTGGTCTTGAAAGGCCTGGGGGCGAAGCTCATACACAAGACAGAGCGGGGTCTGGTCAAAATAAACTTGCGATCGGCAGAGGAAGTCCGTCGTGCCTATCGCGAGATCAAGGAATCGGCAGGAGAAGATTGGGAGGGATGCCTCATACAACCGTTGATAGAAGGCAAACGGGAGTTTGTTGCCGGTTTATTCCGGGACGCCCAGTTTGGTCCTTGTGTGATGTTCGGTCTGGGAGGTATTTTTACGGAAGCGATTGGTGATATCACCTTCCGCATTGCCCCGTTGAGCGAGATTCAGGCACACGCAATGATGCATGAGATCAATGCCCGTAAGCTGCTTGGTGATTTCCGCGGCGAGACGGCGGCAAACAAGGATCAATTGCTTCGGGTGCTGATGGGGTTGTCCCGGTTGGGGATGGAACATCGGTCGATCAAGGAAGTTGATATCAATCCTCTTATTGTCACACCCGACGGCCAGGTGAAAGCCGTCGATGCCCTTGTTGTTCTTGATGATCAAAACACCGCGCGTATTGATCATGATGCAAGTGACGATGAAATAAAGACGAAAACGATGGAAATCCGTGCGGCGCTTGATGTGATGACGCACGCCAAATCCATCGCCGTTGTTGGTGCAGCCCGTGCACGCCGTGGCGGTTTTCCCGGCATGTTCGGATGTCTCCGGAACTTTGGCTATCCGGGAAGATTATATCCGATTAATCCTAAAGTTGAGGAAATTAGTGGGATAAAGACATACCCCAGCCTCATTTCTTTGCCCGAACGGGTTGATCTGGTCATCATTTCCGTACCGGCTCCGTTTGTACCTGATGCCCTGAGGGATTGCGTCGCCTCGGGCAACAAAAATATTCACATCTTCAGCTCCGGTTTCAAGGAATCAGGGGAAGAGGAAGGTATCCATCTGCAGAAGGAGATAGAAAAAATTGCCCGTGAAGGGGGCCTGCGAGTCGTTGGCCCCAATTGCATGGGGTTTTATGTCCCGGCATCGCGGATGCTGACATGGACGGCAGCCTCAAAGGAAAGCGGCCCCATTTCCCTTATCAGTCAGAGCGGGGGTAATGCCCAGGAAATTACAAATTATACATCAAACCGTTACGGCATTTACTTCAGCAAGTCGATCAGTTATGGAAATGCCCTGACGCTGGACAGTACGGACTTCTTGGATTATTTGGCCCATGATGATGAAACACGCATCATCAACATGTATCTGGAGGGCGTAAAGGACGGACGGCATCTGCTCGACCTGGTTACCGAAACAAACCGTCACAAGCCCGTGATTATTTATAAGGGCGGCCTGACAGAATCGGGAGCAAGAGCCGTATCCTCCCATACAGGATCACTGGCCGGCGGGGAGAAAATCTGGAAGGCTTTCTTCCGTCAAAGCGGTGCAGTGCCAGTGGATTCTCTGGAAGAGATGGCGGATGTGACACTGGCCTTTCATCATCTTGAAAAAACCCCGGGCAAGAAAACCACTGTTCTTGGGTTCGGCGGTGGGATCGGCGTCGCCGTAGCAGACAGCTGCGCCAGGTCGGGTTTGGAGCTTCCGGAACTGTCTTCCGAAACGATAAAAAAACTGCGGCAATTCATACCACCTGCGGGTACGATGATCCGCAATCCGATTGACGCCGTTATCGCTTTTATAGATTTGAATCTGTTCGGAAAAGTTTTAAATATACTCACGACAAGTGGTGAGATCGATAATTTTATCATCTCGGTGCCCCTCGATTGGTTGTTCGGAAAGGAAAAAGGCGGCACTCATATTGAAAAAATTGCCAGCTATCTGGCCCAGGAAGGACGAAAACACACGCAAGGCAAGCCCCTGGTTGTTGTCTGGCGGCAATATGAGCCTGCTCCGGAAATCAGAAAATGGGTTGCCGTCATGGAGAAGATTCTCCTGCCGGCGGGTATTCCCGTCTATGATGGTCTTCCCCGGGCGGTAGTTGCCCTTTCAAAACTGGCGGAATATAGTGCTTTTCAGAAGGAACAAGAACAAAATATCTAATTCCAATTCTAAATCAATGTTCTATTTTAAAAACCTCTGCGGGGCTGTTAATAACCCCGAAGGGGTTTTACGTTTATAGCTGATTACGGCGACACATGTGCGACCCCGACGGGGTCGTATATTTTATTTTTGTATGTATTTCTATAAAGCTATTATCCCTTCGGGATAAGATAATTTTTCATGCAAGCATCGGAATAATTTCCCCTCCCCCTCCCGAGACTGTGTCGCAATTAGAAAAAATGTCATTCCGAACGTATGTGAGGAATCTTAAAGTGCTGAATTTATTGAAACCAAGATTTCTCGCTTCGCTTCGAAATGACACAAAAATGAATTGCGACACAGTCTCTCGAGGGAGGGAAAATTATTTCAGTTGAGCGTAAATTTCATTATGCAAGGGTGTGGGGATGGCCAGCTCTTTTCCCGATTCGATAATGTATTTGGTAAAAATATCCATTTCGGTATCCTTGCCACGTTCGCGATCCACCTGCATTGAAGTCTTGGTATCATAGGCAAAGCGGCCGATACTCTCCAGAGTTTTATCGACAACATCTTCCGGCAATTCAATTTTACGGGCATCGGCAATTGATTTTACTTCTCTGATCATTTCACGCAGCTTATTTTTTAACTTTGCATCTTCAATGATCCCACCGAAAGTTTTTCCTGTTGCCGCAGTGAGGCTTCCCAGCGGGCAAATGAGAAGATATTTTGTCCACAGGGCCTGGGATATTTTATCCGTTAACCTGGCATCAACTTTTGCCTGAACCAGAATATCCAGAATATATTGGTATTGATTTGCGGATTTGTCATCGGTACCAAAAGTAAGTTTGCATGTTCCTTCTGTCTGGCGCACAACGCCGGGCTTTTCGATAAATGAGGAAATATAGACACAACCTCGCACGATATCGGCATCCGGCAGGACTGCACGCAGTCTCTGGGCGATGTTGACGCCATTTAAAAGCGGTATCATAACAGTATTTTTGTTGATGTTAGCTTTTAAGGCCAGAGCGGAACTCTCCAAATGATAACTTTTTACGCAAAAGAAAACGAGATCAAAAATGCCTGCCTGGGCCGGATTGTCCGTGGCAAGATAAGGCCGGGCCTTATAATCACCTTCTTTGGTGAATAATTTTAGACCGTTTTTTTTGATGGCGGATAAATGCTCGCCGCGGACGATAAAGATAATTTCATGCTGTCCGGAATTTTCATATTCTCTGGCCAGCTTTCCGCCAAAATATCCCCCTACTCCGCCGATACCGACTATTGCTATTCTCATTCTTAATCCTTTAGCGTTATATAATTCCTTTATCGTCTTTATCTTTCCTCTCTTGAGGGGAGGAAATTAAAAGTAGGGTGATACTTCTTCATCAAATCCACCCGGCATTCCAAGCATTCGCCGGAATGATAAATACTGGTGTCATTACCCGGCTTGACCGGGTAATCCAGTTCTTGTTTTTCCCCTCTTTTCTAAAGAGGGGTGAGGGGAGATTTTATTAAAATCAGAGCTCTTGAAAATCCCTCTTTCTCTCCCTTTAAAAAAGGGAGACCGTACTCTGAACTTCTTTTCCCCATGCGACTCGGCGTGCGAGACTGTGTCGCAGAGGTCATTCCGGCAGCGAAGCCTGGGCAGGCCGGAATAGTTCATTTTTTCAGTGCTACTATCTTCCCTGCCCCATGAATTATCCCGTTCTTGCCAGCTCCAGCTTGCCCTGCCATTTGGCAAGCAGTGCTTCTTTTAAAATTGCGTGTTCCGGTTTTTCCAAAAGTGGATCACGAGCGGCTAACCCAAAGGCATCTTCTCTGGCATCATTTAAAATCCGGGCATCACGGATGATACTGGCAATGCGGAAATCAGGCAGACCGGATTGTCGTGTCCCCAGAAAATCACCCGGGCCGCGAATAGCCAGATCTTCCTCGGCCAGAGCAAAGCCGTCTGTGGTCTTCTCCATGACTTTCAATCTCTTGCGGGCGTCCGCCGAGCGTTTATAATCCGCAAGCAGGATGCAACAAGACGGAATGTCCCGGCGACCCACACGGCCGCGCAACTGATGCAATTGCGAAAGGCCGAAACGTTCGGCATGTTCAATAACCATCAGCGATGCCCGCGGCACATCAATACCAACTTCAATTACTGTGGTGGAGACAAGGATATTAATTTTGTTTACGAGAAAATCCTGCATCACAGCGTCTTTCTCTTTTTCCTTCATTCTGCCGTGGATAAGACCAACCCGATAGTCAGGGAAAATATCTTTCTGCAGATGTTCAGCCATGTTGGTGGCATCTTTCAAATCCAGATTTTCCGATTGTTCCACCAGAGGATAAACGATAAAAGCCTGATGGCCTTTGGCCAGCTCCGCGCTGATTAATTGATAAACATTGTTCCTTTTTGTTTCGCCCATCAAAACTGTGCGCACGGGTTTTCTCCCCGGAGGCATTTCATCGATTACGGAGATATCCAGATCACCATAAACGGTCATCGCCAGTGTCCGCGGAATCGGCGTTGCCGTCATGACCAGAACATCGGCGTTGATGCCTTTGTTGCGCAGAGTCGCTCTCTGCATGACGCCGAACCGGTGCTGTTCATCAATTACTACAAGACCCAGCCTATGAAAATCAACGTCTTCCTGAATCAAAGCATGGGTGCCGATGACAATATCAGCCTTACCTGTATTGATCTGCTCCAGCGTTTCATTTCTTAACGCGGCATTTATGCTTCCTGTAATCAGTATGGTTTTCAATCCCACGGAATCAGCCCAGTCTTTTATATTTGAATAATGCTGCTTGGCCAGTATTTCCGTGGGCGCCATCAATGCCGCCTGATAATTATTTTCGCAGGCTCTGATCATTGCCGCCATAGCCACAACTGTTTTTCCGCTGCCGACATCTCCCTGCAAGAGGCGGTTCATAGAAGTTGCGGCAGCCATATCCCGCTGTATTTCCGCAATCACGCGGCTTTGCGCGTCAGTCAGAGTAAAGGATAAAGAGGATAATAATTTATCCCAAAGATTTCCCTGCATCTTAAAAGATATACCTTGCTCTAAAATGCGGCCTGATTTTTTTATAGCCATACCCAGTTGAAAAAAGAAAAACTCATCATAGATCAACCGGCGGTGCGCAGCCGTTTGCATGGCATTGTATTCATCGATAGACTCATTACTTGCCGGAAAGTGAACAGACAGCAGCGCTTCATGAATATTGAGCAGGTTGCGCTTCCGGCAGATATCCGCGGGGATGGGCGAAGCAACATAGCGCGAGTATTGTTCCAGCGCCTGATTCATGATCTTGCGGATATATTTCTGGTGCAGGCCTTCCGTTTCCGAATAAACCGGAACGATTCTTTTAAAGTTAAGCAGATTCTCCTCGTCTTCTTCGTCGAGAATTTCGTAATCAGGATGAATCATCGATTTACCGGCATAATTGGGTGTCACATTGCCGGTAAATATTACTCTTGTCCCCTTTTTAAAAGTACTGGTAAGGTAGGACATCTGACCTTTAAACCACTTGGCCGTTAAATTTGCCGTATTGTCACTGACTGTTACTTCCAGTATGCGCTTCTTTCCATAGTATCTTGCCTGTACCTCAATTACCTTCCCCATTATGGTCTGAGTTTTCCCTGTTTCCAGTTTGTTAATTTTCTTTATTTCCCGCCTGTCTTCATAAGCGCGGGGTAGAAAATAGAGCAAATCTTCAACTGTGTTTATTTTCTTGGCGGCAAAGCGCTCAGCCATCTTTGGACCAACACCTTTCAAATATTGGATCGGCACAGTCAATTTGGCCATGGCCTCTTTCAGATCAGCGATTCTTTGTATTGTCTGTTCATCCGGGAGATGTTGCGGTTGGCTTACGGGAATTGAATCAAGGGCAATTTTGAGTTGTCCAAATAGTAATAAGGCGTTTTTAATTTTATTCTTCTTTATCTCCAAATCCTTAAGGTCATAGTCAGAAAATATTTCTGACAATTCTTCCAGAAGTTTCAAAGAATCATTACTGCAAAATGATGGTAAAGCACCTTTAAGCAGCGCCAGCAGGCTTTGCAGAGATTTGCCCAAATTTTTAATGTAAGACAAGTTTCTATAATTTTCTTTGGAAGCAAAGTTTAACGGTTGTTCTATTTTTTGCAGAATCGTTTTTAATGATTCCATTTAATTCACCGGATTCAAATGTTGGCAAACCTTATTAGTTCTAATAAATTGAATGCTTTTTTGTTAACAAATATATTTTATTTGCGCAAGGAATGATTGACTTAAATACTGATTTACGTTAGATGAAATATTATTAATCTCTTGCTAAATAATTAAACTT
>Ga0209748_1001101_pt1 | contig 13430 bp, 13 predicted proteins | sample BarGraIncu00421A_FD_185490 | JGI IMG/M metagenome (GOLD analysis project Ga0209748, IMG submission 185490) | Arctic peat soil microbial communities from Barrow, Alaska - Barrow Graham LP Incubations 004-21A (SPAdes) (version 2) | ecosystem: Environmental > Terrestrial > Soil > Wetlands > Peat... | reverse complement strand
GCGTCCCGTGCTCCCCGGTGTGCTCGAAGACCATCCGGACGGGCCGTTCACGTACTTCCTGTGGGTAACGCGTTCGTCTGTCCATGACCCCATCCTCTCAAACGATGGAGTCTCCGGGAAACCCGGCGCGATTCACTTCGACGTGTCTGACAACCTGTTCTGGTACACGCGCACGGAGGAAATCGAGAGAATCCTCCACGTCATCGATCAGCAGGCCGGCGGCAACGTCACCACCTCAGTCACCAACCTGCCCACCCACGTCAAGCAGCGATACCTGATCAGCTCGTTGATGGAGGAGGCCATCGCGTCGAGCCAGATCGAGGGTGCGGCAACGACTCGGAGAAATGCCAAGGACATGCTCCGGTCCAAGCGTCCGCCGCGCGATCGCTCCGAGCAGATGATCCTCAACAACTACAACACCATTTCGCGAATCAAGGGTCTCTATCTGGAGCCGCTTACCCCGGAACTGATCGTCGGACTCCAGGAGTCGCTGACCCGGGACGCGATAGACCATCCCGAGGACTGTGGGCGATTCCGTTGCGATGCAGATGACATCGTCATCACGGCAGGCAGCGCCGGATCGAATGAAGTCCTTCATGTGCCGCCACCCGCAAACACGATCGCGCCGGAGATGGCTCGTCTCTGCGACTACGCCAATGACAAGGATTCCGAGTTCGAGCACCCGGTGCTGAAGGCGATCATCCTTCACTTCTGGCTCGCGTACCTGCACCCCTTCGCGGACGGCAACGGCCGAACTGCAAGAGCGCTCTTCTACCTCTACATGCTGAAGGAGGGCTACTGGCTCTTCGAGTACCTGTCGATCTCGAGAGTCATCAAGAACCGGGAAACACAGTACTACCGGTCATTCCTGTATTCCGAGGTGGATGCGGCGGATCTCACCTACTTCCTGACTTTCAACTTGCGCGCCATCGAGCAGTCGCTCGCTGAGCTCTGGGAGTACCTGGATCGGAAGTCCAAAGAGGATGCGGCCCTCACGTCGCGGCTGGAACGCGAGGCTTCGCTCAACTACCGGCAGCGCGCAATACTCATGCGCGCCCTGCGAGAACCGGACACCGAATTCACAATCGAGTCCCACCTGACTTCACACGACGTTTCGTACGGCACGTCGCGAAACGACCTGCTGGGGCTGGTGGACAAGGGCCATCTGGTACTGGCGAAGCGCGGCAGGGAGTACGTCTTCAGACCAGCCGAGAGCTTGGCCGCCCAACTAGGGGGCCAAGGCTGAGATTCGCCATGACTCGATCCAACTCTCAAGCAAGTCTCACTTGTGTTGAGACTTGAGAGTCGCGGTGACGGTCGGGCTAGACACCCTGCAACTGTCGGGCTGTCTACCGGAGGGGCGGCGCAGCGCCGGGCCAGACCATGCCTCACCCCGCGGGCGCGTCCTGCTGACGGGCCTACCGGGACCTCAGGTAGCCCATCGTCCCCTCTTCGAGCCCCGCGGCGAGCTTGTTCTGGTATGCGGCGGTCGCCATCAGCCTGTCCTCGGCGGTGTTGGTCATGAAGCCCATCTCGACGATCACCGAGGGGACCGTGGCCCAGTTGAAGCCGGCCATGTCCGTGCGGGAGACGACGCCCCGGTCGATGGCGCCGGTGTGCCTGAGCACTGCGCGATGCAGGAATCTCGCCGCGACCAGGCTCGGTGCCACGATGGGTCCCGTCCAGGTGTTCTTGCCTGGCCTGAGCGTCGAGATCCCGTGCGTGCTGCTGCTGGTGCTGCCATCGCAGTGCAGGCGGACGAAGAGGTCGGAGTGGGCAGCGTTGGCGGTCTTCGCTCGGACGCTGTTCGCGATGTTCACGGCGTTCTTGGTGCGGATCATGATGACCTTCACGCCGTGCCGGACCAGTCTGTCGCGCAACTTGAGCGACACCTGGAGAGTCCTCGTGTACTCGGGGGTGTGGGTACGCCTGCCCCTGGTCCCCGCGACCGCGGCGGGCTTCGTCCTGCTGCTGCCCGGGCCGATCGGCTCCATGACACGGCTGCGGACGCTTTGGTGCCCCGCGTCGATGGTCACCACGAAGGGGAGCGGCGTTCCTGCAAGAAGATCGACCCGTACCTCGGCCGACGAGGCGATCAGGTACTTGCTGCCGGCGTAGGAGTACTTGAACGTCTCTCCGCCCGGCAGGAGCAGGTCGAATCCGCCGGAGGAGTCCGTTCCACGCGTCGCTATGTAGACCCAGACCCTCTTGGCGTAGTCATAGCGGTAGATCGTCACATGCTGACCTGAGACCGCGAGGGTCTTTCCGTCCTTGACGTAACTGACGGTCCCCGTGCCGAGGTAGGTGGAGGTGCCGACGGTCACGGCGCACGACGGAACGGTGATCCCGGTCGGGGTCTGGGCGAAAGCGAGGGCGGGGAACACCGTCGCGAGCAGCATCACGTTGACGGTTGTGATGATCAGGGCGAACGTAGCGCGACGTCGACGCACAGCCGTTAACCCTTCTTGCGAGTGCGTCTCGGCGTGGCCGACCCGCGCACTTCCCGGCAGAAGACTGGACCTGCACTACCGATTCCGCAAGCGAGAACGAGTCCGACTTCGCAACCGGGTGCATCAGCAGCGGTGCCCTGTGCACTGAACCGACTAGAGACGGCCGACCAGCAGCCACATGAACGACCTCCAGGCGAAGCTGGAGTGGGTCGGCTAGCCGGATCCTTGGCCTCCGAGGGACGGAGGTGAGCCCGGATTCGGACGTCACTCGGCGCGGCCCCGAAGGTTGTCCAGCTTGCGCTTCATCACCGGATCGGGGCCCGCCCGAGCGAGCACATCAGGCCAGTCCGCGAAGAGCAGCTCGGGACTGGATCGGTTCTCCTCGTCCAGCCGGCGCAGATACTCCTCATGGTCGGCTGTCAGCTCACCCCAGTCGTCGAGGAAGGCAGCCGTTCGAGCGATCAGACCATCCGCATCGACGGCCTCACCCGCCGCGAGCATCGGCACCAAGTCCGTCTGAACGGCCCGATCGACGTCTCCGAATCGACCCAATGCGTCGGAACAGAGACGGCGAAGGCGGGTCGGGAACGGCCGGCTGAGAGCGAAGAAATATGTGACCAGCGCACGGAACAGCGGCTCGTCGGGGCGTTCGACGTCACCCCACCGGGCGACGTCGAACAGGTCGCGCACGGCGGGACGCCTGCGTTCGACGAGCGCCTTCACCTTGCGCGCGAGCAGCTCGCTGGGCTGAACGCAGCGGAACCGGACCGGCGGGTCTCCGAATACGCAGACGCCCTCCGAAGCCCCGAGCAGCGGGATCCGGTCGAGGAAGATCGTGTCGATCTTGATCTGTCCGTTCGGACCGGCGTCGGATCGATACGACAGGCGAAACGTCCGTCCCGCGTGCTCGTCGACTTCCGCCCTCACCGTGCCGACCTGATACCGGAACGCGCGGGCTATCCGACGGATGCCCTCCTCGGTCGCGGGCCGCTCGACCACCATCACCTCGCGGTCGGGCGAGCCCGCGTAGAGCAGGTCGATGTCTACCGACAGCCGCGGCATGGCTTGACCGAAGAGGTTCAACGCCGTGCCTCCGTGCAGCACAAGCCGCTCGCGGAGAAAGGAATCCCTGTCGATCTCGCTCAGGATCTCGAGAAGACGTTCGACCTTCTCCACGGTCGCGGAGTCATGGATCGCCGTGTCGCGCAGGCGCGGCCTCATCCGGTCAGGAGCTCCTCCACGTCAAGATCGGCGGGCACGTAGAGGCGCCACTCGTTGACGAACCGCGCCTCGGACTTCGAGCGTTCCACGTAGTACGGACCACTTCCCAACCGGTCCCTGAACGACTTCAGGTCGTGAGCGGTAAGACGCCATAGGTCAGGAACAGCGCCGAGAACCCAAGCGACGCGCGCCGTCATCGTCGGCGAGTCGAACAGGTCCAGGTAGGCCAGAACGTCCTCGACGCGCAGCGAGGGAAGACCCCCGAGACTGCGCAGCACTTCTTCGAGCCCTCCGGACAGGTCGGGCCTGTCCAGGCAGTCGGCGAAGGTCCGCTCGCGGCTGGCGGTGAGCAGCAGGTCGTCGCCTCGCCGAGCGGTCTCGGTGAATCGCTGTCGCACCATCGGATCGGTGAGTTGCGGGCGTTCGCGCAGGCGACGATACCGGGCATTCTCGAAGGTCCACTCGCGCGCAGTGCGTGTCGACGAAACGGTTGTCTCGAAGAAGACCGAGTGGGCAACGCCGGCCGCCTCAAGGGCTGAGTGATAGACCAGAACGGCGTCGGGGGCGAGGCGCGAGGCGACCACCAGTCGGTCCGGCTGGTGGTCAGCGAACAACCCCACGCGCGACAGATAGACCCCCCGGGTGACTCGCTCCACCCACCCGCGCTCTTCAGCGTGAGCCAGTCGCGACCAGACGGAGTGCCGAGGCACGGCCGTTCCAAGGTGGTCGCGGAACTCGTCAACGGTGAACACGTGATGAGCCGCGAGGAAGCCTCGAGTGTCTGTTGTTGCCATGGATGCCTCCTAACTATGCCTTCGGCATAGTTGATAGTGCTCCAAGACAACTCTACTTGTCAACACATCATACCAACTATGCCTGTGGCATAGTTGGATTACGACATAGGCAACTTTCCAAGTAGATTGAGAGCAGCTACACCTCGTCGGGGGGTGGACCCGCTGACCCTCGGGCTGTCTACCCGACGGTCACCCGTCAGGCCTCAGCAATCCGATCCCCGGGCAGACCCAGCGCCAGAAGTCGCCGTCGCGCGGTGTCCACTGCAGACTCCGCGGCCGACAGCACGACGAAGCTCGCGTGGGAGCGATATGCGAAACCCGACAGGCCCTCACGGCGGAAGTGGGCCATCTTGCCCTGGAGGCTCTCTTGCTCAGCGCCGCGCGGATGGCTCTGGTCGAACGCGACAACCAGGCGCGCCGGATCCGCGGCGCAGAGACCGACGAGTTCACGGGCGAAGATGAAGGCGCGTGATCGAGCCCCGCCGATTGGCTCGAGCCTGATTCCTGTGTTCGGGTCAACGAAGACGCGATTCGCGTTGGGAGGAACAAGGAAGTAGTCCTCCCGCAGCGCGCCCAAGGGCACGAGCTCCGCCCGCAGAACGTGAGCCCCAATGAACGACTCAAACCGGGACACGTCGTCGGGCAACCAGCTCTCGGTGAACATCGGCACCGCGCCCTACTCTGCCGCTGGATCGAGCGCCTTCAGCAGGAATCGCTTGACGATGTCATACGTGTCTCCGAGGAACTCCTTCTTCATCTCCTACTCCTTCGACGGAGCCGTCTCCGCTCGACAGGCTTCCCGCAGTCGTGTGATGTAGCCTGCCTCCTGCTTCGCGGGCCGCTCAGTCCGCGCACTCGACCAGTAGAGTAGCCAGCGGCGCTTCTGTTCGCTCTCGTCGACTTCCGCCATGCGCTGCTCGATCGTAGCGACGATCAAGTCCAGACCCCTGGACACGTGCATGGCACCGCGTAAGCGTCGCAAGTCCTCGGGCGTGAGCCAGACGTCCATGAGCTGCTCCGAGACGAGCACCGGCGGCGGTCCGAGCGGACCAGCCTCCTCGGTTCTTCTGCCCGTCTCGAGAGCCGTCTCCAAGGGGACTCGCGCACAGGACGGGAAGGCACGAGCCTCGAGCCACCCGCCACGCCCACGGCTCACAACGTAGGTTCCGTCATCAATGCGCCACGTTCCCACAAAGCGCCCGAGCCACCACAGGAATTCGCCGTCTGACTCCAACGCACTCACCCCCCACTGGCGCATATCAACTCCGCCAGTACTGTGTTCCCGCCCCGCCAAGCACGCACCATCGGGCCCTCGACCCGAGGGCAGGTCAGCGTTCTCGGGCTACGCCCTGGCCTCTGCAGCCTTCCGACGCCGGTTCCGCCGCGCGGTCACCCGGGTCGCTCGATCCCCTACCCGTGCAGCTGCTCCGGCTCGTGAAGGCGGGTCGCCACCAGCAGACCCAGCGCCATGAGCACGATCAGCACCACGAGCGACGGCGTCATCGATCCGGTCGCGCCGGACTTGAACGCGTCCATCGCGAAGATGAACGCGATCCCCGAGACCTGCCCCATGAGCAGGAGCAGCCCGGTGGAGGTGCCTTCGGGCGTGGGGTGCGTGATCTCGGCGCCATATTGGAACCCGATCGGACCGGAGCTCAGCAGGAAGAAGCCGAGCACCAGCGACGAGAGCATGAGCAGCAGCGTCGTGTTCGCGAAGGTGACGCCGACGAGCCCCACCGTTGCCCCAGCCAGCGCGATCAGGATGAACGGCATACGACGGCGGGCGCGGTCGGAGAGCATGGGCAGGATGACGGCGCCGATGACGCCGCCCAGGATCATGAGTCCGCCCGCGTTGCCGGCGTCCACGCTCGTGAACCCACGAGGGCGGACGATCTCCTCGATCCACGTGGTCACCGCGTTGAAGATGCCGAGCCCGATGAAGAAGACAAGCATGAGAAGCTGGAAGTCGCGCTTGCGCAACGCCGCCTTCAGCCCGTCGAACATGAGCGCGCGCTCCTCGAGCGCCGCCGGGCCGATCGGCGTCGGCGGATGCTCCCTCGCCAAGAGCGCGAAGGCGACGGCTGCCAGCAGCGCCACCGCGCCGTAGACCAGCAGCAGCGTCGTCATGCCCGAATGCAGACTGAGCCACGGCGTCAGCACGAGGCCGGTGAGAATGCCGACGTACATCGCGAGCGATCCCAAGCCCGTGGCGGTGGCGCGCTCGCCGACCGGGAACCAGCGCGCCGAGACCGTGGTCACGGCGTTGATGATGAAGGGCTGGCCGATCGCGATGCCCACCTGCGCCGCGAGGACGAGGCCGTAGTTCGCGCCCGCCACGCCGCGCATCAGGCCGAAGACGCCGGTGAGCACCGCGCCGATCGTGACGGCGACGCGGAAGCCGAACTTGTCGATCACCCACGAGGCCGGGATCGTGAAGACCAGGTACGTGACCATGAAACTCATCGAGAGCAGTCCGATGCTCAGCGCCGAGACGCCGTAGTAGGTGGCGGCGCCGCTCGTGATGGGCGCGAAGGTGATCCACAGCAACTGATTCATTGCCACCGCGATCATGAACACCCCGAGGACAACCCACCGATAGCCGTACGCCTTGAACGCAGACTGTTCCATCGCGCATGCCTCACTGTCTGGTCCCGGAGAGCGTCGTTGCTAGGAATGATGACACGCGGGGAGCGTGCTACGAGTGATCAGATACCTGGAGGCCGTGTGGACCCTTTTCGCGAAGGTCCATCGCGAGCATACCCATCACGTGGGTCATTGGTGATGGTGTTAATCCATCAGGACGAGATGCGCTGCCAGACGGCATCACGTCCGCGGCCAAGGAGACGGATCTCGCCCGCTTCCCGCATCTGGCCGAGCGCGCGCTCGATTGTCTGCCGGCTCACGCCGGGCCATGCCCTAGCGACATCCGCAAACCGGAACTGCTGAGGCAGGCGCCTGATCGAGTCGATCACGAGATCGCGCTTGGCACCCTTGGGAGACTGCACCGCGCCGACCCGCGACTCGAACTCCCGGTAGGCGACCAAGAGGACACCGAGGAAGTACTCAAGCCACGGGAGCAGGTCGTGCTTGCCCTCGTGCCACCCCACGGAGGACTTGGCGAGGGCTTCGTAATAGGTCTTGCGCGAGTCCTCGACGATGCGCTCGATGCTGATGAACCGTCCCACGTCGGTGCCGCCATGGTAGAGGAGCGTAAGCGTAAGCAATCGCGACATACGTCCGTTCCCGTCAATGAACGGGTGCACGCACAGGAAATCCAGCACATACGCCGCCGAGAGAACAAGCGGATCGATCTCCCCGCGCTCCCAGAGTTCATGGAGCGACGTGTGGATGTCGCGCATGGCGTCGTCGACGAGATGGGCCTTCACCGGGACGAAGCGGACACGCTGCTTGCCTTCGGGCGTCCACTCGGTGATGTCGTTGTCGGTGGACTTCCACACCCCGCCGGGGTCCGCCATGAAGGAGTTCATGGACCTGTTGACCTGAAGGACCACTCCATTGGTCAAAGGCCAGATCTGTCCCGCGTTCGCGTGGATGAGAGACAGCGCGTCGCGGTAGCCGGCGATCTCCTGCTCCGAACGGTCAGTCGGCGTCGCCTTCTGGGCGACCAGCGCCTCAAGCCGATCCGGCTCGGCTGTCACGCCTTCGATACGGTTCGACGACTCGACGCTTTGAACGACGGCGACTTCCCGCAGGACCTCGAGGACTTGCGGCGACTGCTCCGCGAACAACTGCTGACGCCCTCGGTGAGCCCCCAGCTCCGAAATGGACCGGACTATGCGCGGAGGAAGCTCGAGGTCGTCGAGGTACCCATGTGCGAATGATCCCCGCATCGCGTGCTCCTCTCGTCCACCGAATCATATCACGTGGAGGTTTTGTGATGGTGTTAATCCATCGATCGGTCACTGCGTGCCTCGTCTCCTTGTGTCATCTGCCTTTGCATAATACTATTACTCAAAGTCAACCTCCTTGCGGGATGCGCTCCCGCCTGCCCCAGTTCGCACAGGCCTTCGCCCTGCGCTATCGCGCGCAGAACTTCGACAAGTACATGAAGGAGAGCGGATCCATGCGTCGGCTGACATTCAAGGGCTTCCTGGAGTCCTACGTGAAGTACCTCGCCGCCGAGGACACGGTCGACCTGGCGCGGCTCGCTTCCGTGTTGTCCGATGAGCCCCGCCTCGCCGAGCCGTTGGTCTTGTGGGCGGTGGTCACGGGTCGCGGCACCCGGCTCGCCGAACTCCTGAAGGAGGAGCCGCTGGCTTCGGAGGTCCGCGCTGCCGAGCAGTTGTGGGAGGAGGGTCGGCTCGAGGAGGCGCTGGCCGGGGCCGGCCCGGAGCTGCGCCCGGAGTACGCCAAGGCGTGGCGGAGCTACGTGTCCCGGCGTGACGCCGCCTCCCGCGACGCCCGACTCAAGCTCGAGGCCCGCAAGCGAGTGCTGGCTCTGGAAACCGAGAAGGGCGTCACGCGCTACCGGATGGCGAAGGTCCTGGGGCTGAACCCCGGCAACCTCAGCGCGTTCCTAGTGCAGGGCAACGCCAGCAAGCTCAGTTTGGAGAAGGCATTCCAACTCGTGAGGTACCTCGAGGCGACATAGATCGGACCGCTGCCCGAACGCTCTTCGGGCTCACGCCCCGGCGAGCCTTCCGGCTTCTGCGCGCACGAGAGCCGCGACGTCGGCCACGACGGCGGCCACTTCGGGAGTGAGCTCGTCCGGTAGGGGACGAACGTCGCCGACCTGCACGGCGACACACACGACATCGGGGTTCGCTCCGACCATTCGGGCGCAGGTCATGAGGTAGCCGACGCCCATTCCGTGGATGTTGTTGGATCTCAGCGAGGTGACGCCCGCCTCGTCCGGCCCGAACCGGAAGACTGAGCCCGGTTCGTCCCCGATGTCGATCGCGTCGACGAACACGACACCGTCGAAATCGCGGAAGAAGCGGAGGAGCCCCATGCCGGCCGTCTCGCCGATCACGACCTCGACGGAGTCCGGGAGGCCCCCCTCCTCGAGAAGACGGCGCGCGATCGCCACGCCGACCCCGTCGTCGCGCATAAGGCTGTTGCCCACTCCGAGGACGGCGACGCGTCGGAGCGGAGACCCGCTACGCGTCTCCGCTCCGACGCCGATCTCCCGGCTCACGCGGTCTCGTCCCGCGGTCGCGTCTCTCTCCATGCGAACATCAGCGGCAGCTGGATCATGCCCTCAGCAACAGCCAGGTAGATGTGGATCATCAGGGTGACGATGAAGAGCCACATGATGAGGTAGTGGTCCACCCGCACCTGTGTCACCCCGCCCAGGGCGTACGTCAGCGGCACGAACGCGCCGGCGGTCGGCTGCCACATCGCGAAGCCCGTGATCGCCTGGAGCGCGATGAGCAGCAGCCACAGCACGTAGGTCCCCTTCTGGAGGGTGTTGTACTTGGCCGAGCGAGGATGGCCGGGGCGCAGGAACAGGTAGTACTTGAGCGTCTCGAGCAGCTCGCCACGGTTCGCCGCCTCGGGCGCGAAGTGCTTCCAGTCCGGTACGAGCCGCCGGGATCCCGGATCGGCGCTTCCGCGTCCGGCGAACGCCCAGTAGACGCGCAGCACCGCGGTGATGATGAAGACGGACATGGCTACGAAGTGCGTCGTGCGCATCACGCCCATAGCGCCCGGGAAGAACGGATAGTGGATGTAGAACCCGCTGAAGATCAGCAGGAACATGGAGACGAGGTGCACCCCGTGCATCACGACCGCCGGCAGCGGGTGTTCCTCTCGCGTCGTGGATCCGGTCATCGCTGCACCTACCTGACCTTGAATTCGTGCACGCGGCCCGTTTCTCCGTCCATCACGTGGACGGCGCACGCCATTCAAGGATCGAAGGTGTGTACGACCCGCAGCACTTCGAGAGGCTTGGCCGGGTCTGCGACAGGCATGCCGACGAGCGCCTCCTCCACTGGCCCGCGCACACCCATGTCGTCTCGTGGCGACAGGTTCCAGTTGCTCGCGGGCACTGCCGCGAACTTCGAGATCTTCCCATCCTCGAGCTCCATGTAGTGGCACAGAGCACCGCGCGGAGCGTCCCACCCGCCGTGGCCGCGGCCGGTAGCGGGCGTCGCACGCTCGGTATAGCAGGATGTGTCGCCGGCCTTGATGTTGGCGATGATCAGGTCGGCCCACTCGGCCGCATGGTCGGAGTTGACCTTGGCCTTGATCACTCGGGCCGCGATGCGCCCGAGGTTGCTCATGAGGATCTCCGGATGGCCGGCGGAGCCTACCGCGGCGAGCACCGCATTCACGAGGCCGACGACCTCCTGGTTGCCCCGCCCGTACGCGACGAGCACTTCGGCCAGCGGCCCGACTTCCATCGGCAGGTTGTCCGTGCCATAGCGGGCGGCCTGGGTCCAGTCGTACTTCCCGGACGGGAACGCGCCGCCCTCGATCGGAGGCATCGACGTGAACTCGATCGGCTCCTGCCCTCCATCGAGCGGGTGCTTCCCTTGGCCCGATGAGTCCGCGTACCAGCTCGACTTGGTGAAGCGGCGCACCTCGTCAGGATCGACATCGAATACCGTCAGGGCGCCGCCCTTGATGCCGCCGGCGGGGAACACCCGGTCGTTCGGCTGCTGGCTCTTGCCGTCAAGGACGCCCCAGGTGAGGTAGTTGCCGTGGCCCTTGCCGGTCTTGGCCAGGTCGAGGTAGTAGGGCGCAATCGCGAGGAGATCGTTGAACATGACGTTGTTCGTGAATGCCGCCACCTCGGCCATCTTCGACTTGTAGAAGATGAGCGCTTCCAGGGACGGCATCATGGTCACGCCTCCGACGGCGTAGTTCATGATCATCGGGTACTTGCCGCCGATCAGGACGGCCGCGTCGTTGGCCGCCTGCTGCGCGTCGATGGCCTGCAGGTAGTGCGCGGTGAGCTCCAGGTCCAGGTCAGGGGTCAACTTGTAGCCGGGGTGGTCCCAGTACATGTTCGCGAACGGGCCGAGCTGTCCTGAGGCGACGACCGCGCGGACCTGGTCCTGTACCGCCTGCAGCGCAGGCGTCGTGGCCTTGGCGTTGAGAGCGTTCGGGACGTTCACATAGTCGAAGGCGTTCAGGATGTAGAACCACAGGATCGAGTCGTAGGCGAGCTGGCTGGCCTCCATGATGTTGCGGACGAGGCGCGCGTTGTCCGGGACTGTGGGTATCCCGATGGCCATCTCGGCGGCGATCAGCCCATTGTGGGCGTGAGGCGTGGGGCACACACCACAGATCCGCTGCGCGAACTGCCAGGCGTCACGCGGGTCGCGGTTCTTCATGAAGATCTCGAATCCGCGGAAGAGGGTGCAAGTGTTCCACGCGTCCTTGACGACACCGTTCTCCACGTCGACGGTGATTCGCAGATGACCCTCGATGCGGGTGATCGGATCGATGACGACCTTGGTCATCTCACTTACCGCCCTTCGGCTCGTCGTGGACTTCCGGCGGAGTTCCCTTGCGCCAGCGGCCTGTCGCCACCTGACCAACGGCATGTGCAGCAAGGCCGACAGCGGCCGCTCCGCCGAGCACGTATCCGACGGTCTGGGCTGACACGCCGGCTATCCCCGGCAGAGCAGCGGGAGCCTGCGCTGAGAAGGGCGTGACCTTGTCCCAGAACGCAGGCTCGGAGCAACCCGTGCACGGTCCCGCGTTGACGCACCAAGCGAGGTGGCCATTCCACCTGGTCGTCGGACATGGGGCGTAGGTGACGGGGCCCTTGCAGCCGACCTTGTACCAGCACCAGTCCTTCGTCGTACCCTCGTCGCCGAAGACCTCGATGAACTCGCCGGCCTCGAAGTGGGCGCGCCGTTCGCACTGGTCGTGGATGAGCGTCCCGTAGAGGAAGAGCGGACGGCCGATGGCGTCCAGAGGAGGGACCGCGCCGTAGAGGAGGACGTACGACAGGACGGCTATCAGGTCCTCCGCGTTTCCGGGGCATCGGGCGACGTTGATCACCGCGGCGTCAGAGATCCCGGCGTCCTGCTTGAGGAAGTCGGCGACGCCCTTGGCGCCGGTGGGGTTCGGCGCGGCGGCCTGGATGTTGCCGTAGCACGCGCAGCCGCCGATCGCGATCGTCGCCTTGGCCTTCTTGTAGGTGTCGGTGACGATCTGCATGGACGTCTTCCCGCCGACGGTCATCGCCTCCGGGATCTTGGTGGCGATGGCCCCCTCGACCACGTAGAAGAAGTCGCCGGATGCGACCGCATCCTGGAAGGACTTCTCCGCCTGGAAGCCGGCCGCCGCCATCACCGCCTCGTGATAGTCGAGCGAGATCTGCTGCAGGATCAGCTGCGCAACGCCTGGCGTGCGGGACTGAAGCAGGCTGACCGAGCAGCCAAGACACTCCTGGAACAGCGACCAGACGACCGAAGGTCGCTTCGCGAGCGTTTCCAGAGCAGCAGCGATCTCGGGGACCGCCATCTCTCCCGCGCCGATGAGTGCCGCGACCGAGCCACAGAACGCCAGGAACTCCCGTCTGGTCAGCCCCCTGAAAACGGTGGGTTCGTCGCCCTTCACGAGATGATCACCTCCACTGCCGACCAACGCTTGTCCGGTGGTCTTACCTGCCCAGCAAGATCAGGACGCCGGCTGCGAGCGCGAGCACCGCCATGATGATGCCGATGGCCGGTATCGAGATGCTCACCAGCTGGAGTAGACCGGTCAGGATGAGCCAGATCGCCAACAGGAGCATCCCGAGGTTCTTCGTCACCCTCATGTCACTCGACCCGCTCTTCGACCTGCGCGTCGGCCTCGATCAGCGCCTTGAAAGCCGCGAGGTCCTGCGTGGCGCGCTTGTTCATCCATCGGCGCACGGCATCCGCCTTGCCCTCCCAGGCCTTCGGATCGTACTCGAGCTGGTAGTGCACGCTCGTCCTGTCGGCGCCCAACTTCTCGAAGGTGACCTTTCCGGTCTCGCGGCCGTCGACCGCAGCCCAGGAGACGT
>Ga0209748_1001099_pt1 | contig 13435 bp, 7 predicted proteins | sample BarGraIncu00421A_FD_185490 | JGI IMG/M metagenome (GOLD analysis project Ga0209748, IMG submission 185490) | Arctic peat soil microbial communities from Barrow, Alaska - Barrow Graham LP Incubations 004-21A (SPAdes) (version 2) | ecosystem: Environmental > Terrestrial > Soil > Wetlands > Peat... | reverse complement strand
CTATTTGGGAACTTTGCTTGTTAAGCTCTGCATTTTTAACCTCGGGTTTTACACCCAGGGCAATCTGAAAAATTTGTTTTGGATCAGGAATACGCTTCTGGTTGATTAAACTGTCAAGATTAGGATGTTCAATGGAAAAGTTGCCAGGTTCCATAAGTTCCATTAACTGGATTAGTGTGATTCTGTTTATAGCAAGCTGGCTCTGAGCTGAAGCAAGAGTTTGCTTTTCAGTTGCGAGTAGTGATTTTACCTGAAGATAGTCGGTATTTGCAATTACGCCTAATTTGAGTCTTTCCCCTGCGAGGTTAAGTTGTTGTTCAAGCGAAGTAATCTGAGAGTTATTGTTATTTACCTGTTCTTCAGCAAAAAGAACCTGAAGGTAAGCGTTCAACACATTGAGACTTACGGTTTCCTTAATAACATCAGTGTTGTATTTTGCTGCCTCATAATTAATTTCAGATTGTTTTACATTATTACGGATTCTGTTACCATTAAAAACCGTCATTCCTGAATTTACTGAGATATTAGTACCATCACTGCCATTAAAAACTGTAGAACCGGACGTGTTGCCAGACTGATTGCTCCAACTGAAGTTTTCTCTTACACTTCCGCTCAATGAAGGGTACCATGCAGATTTTGCATAATTCATATTTATACCATTAATATCATAGCTCACCTGAGCCTGTTTCACCTGAATATTTTTATCGAGCGCATATTGAATGCAATCATCTATAGTCCAGACTTTATTCTGGGCTTTCAGGGTGGTCCCGCTTATTAAGCATAATAGACAGGATATTATTAACGCTGAAAATCTGGTATTCATTTCTTTTTCTTTTATCCTTTTGTTTCCTGATTGATTGTTATTCACTCTGACATTTATGTATTTGCTGCCGAAGTTTTTTTATTCGTTGTTGGTATTAAGACATATGTTCTCGTGATTTTATTCCTCAAAAATGAAAAACATTCCAGGTTTAACTTTTCTTAACTATTGATGTTATCTATATTAATAACAGAAAACACTAAAAAAGGTTTAACAGGGATAGAACAAAAAATTAAATGATTTGTTGAATTAGTTTGAACCTATTGAAATATATAAATTAGTGAATAATTTAATTTTTATAGCAATAACTGTTTGAGTTTTCTGTTATAATAAAATCAAAATGACATTAATAACCTAAATAGGATACAGTATGAAAAAGATAAATTGGCTTTATTTGCTAAGCCTATCCGGAGCGATCCTGATTTTTATTTCCGCATGTAGCAAAAGCAACAATTCGGGGAGTTCACTATATACTCCTACGAGTTCTGATGTTACAACCACAGCAACATTGATCGATTTACAACAAGGGCGTACCTTATATATGAACAATTGCAATGCCTGTCATGGATTATACTCACCCGATGATTACACTTCCGGCCAATGGAAAACGATCATAAGCAGTATGGGACCGAGGACTGGCTTGCCGGCTTCAGATATTACACTGATTACGAAATACCTTTCAAGGGGTCAATAATTATTAAAATTATATAACACACATTTTTTTCTTTTCTTGCAGACATGATCTGAAATTATCAAAGATCAATGTTTTCAATGTTGATCCCTATGATGCCATAGGATCCGTAATGATTCTTCGTGGAAACATTTTATACCTGCTGTCCATAGGAATGGCATTGCCAGTTCTACTCTTTTATTGATTATTCAGCAAATACCCGGGAATAGTAAATACAGAATGCTCGATTAAGTAGGTTATTTGAAGAAGTTTCAATCTTAACTAATTTAAAAACAACTTTTTGTTTGTAACTTTATTGAATTAGTACCCGGTAAATATTTACATTTATATTATATTTTCGTATTGTTGATTAAATGTATTAAGTTGGAATAGGAAACTGCTTATCAGTATCATTTCTAACCATTCAGGAATATTTAATCTTTCAAACAGTAATTATGTGCAGGAACTCAAAAAATCTATTATTCAGTTTATTTAATGAGAGCATTTCTATACCCGCTGTATTATGCTGCTTTGCACTAATCATGTTTTCACCGAAGATCAATAGTCAGAATATTAATATAGATGGAGCTGCAGGTGGCAGACGGTTCGACGGAATCGGGGCCGTGAGTGGCGGTGGTGCAACATCGATCTTATTGAAAGACTATCCTGAACCTCAGCGCAGCCAGATTCTCGATTTTCTGTTTAAGCCTGATTTTGGGGCCTCCATTTCTGCGTTACTGGTCGAAGTGCCTGGTGATGGAAACTCAACACAGGGATCCGAGTCAAGTCATATGCATTCAAGGAATGATGAGAACTATAGCAGAGGTTATGAATGGTGGCTGATGAGCGAAGCCAGAAAAAGAAATCCTTCAATCCTGCTCGATGCCAACGCCTGGGGATGCCCGGGATGGGTTGGCAATAATAATTTCTGGTCGCAGGATATGTGTGACTACTACGTGAAATGGATCAAAGGTCTTAAAAATGTCCATGGGTTGGATCTGGATGCTATCGGATGCCGTAACGAAAAAGGGGTCAATGAGGATTTTGTCAAGAAATTCAGGACCACTTTAAATAATAATGGTCTCTCCAAAGTTAAAATTCATGCCTTTGATAACTGGCAGAAAGACAAATTCGACTGGGCCAGGGATATGAAGACAGACAGTGTCCTCAGAGCCTCCGTTGATATTATAAGCGCTCATACGATGAGCTGGATCGCTACTCCAACGGATATCATCAAATTGAGTTCGGATCTTGGCAAACCCATCTGGAATTCTGAGGAACATGTATATAAAGATGGGTTTGACTGCGAAATTAGTATGGTGGAGTCTTTTAATAAAAACTATATTGAAAGTGGAGCTACCATGGTTGTAAACTGGTACCTTGTAGCTTCTGCATACAGCATAGAGCCTTTTCCTGAACAACCGGCAATAATTGTAGCACGTGAACCATGGTCAGGGAATTATTATCCCCGTGAAGTTCTCTGGGGTTATGCTCATTATGGTCAGTTTGCACAACCCGGCTGGAAATATCTGGATGGTGCATGCGGAAATCTTCCCGGGGGAGGAACATATGTAACTTTAAAATCTCCGGGATCTGACTTTAGTTTCATCGCTGAAACCAAAAATGCTAAGGCCAGCCAGAAAATTACTTTCACTATAACCGGTGGATTATCATCGGGAAAGCTCTGCGTATGGAAAAGTAATGCCAGCGATCAATTTGTTAAACTGAACAATATAACTCCTGCAAATGGGAAATTTGAATTGACTTTGGAACCTCAGTCGATCTACTCGATATCAACAACAACCGGACAACAGAAAGGTTTTTTTGCAGATATTCCGGCTTCAAAACCATTTCCATTGCCTTATTATGAAACCTTTGAGAATTACACTGAACCTAAAAGTTTCGGCTATTTGCCGCATTATACTGCTGATATTGCCGGTGTTTTCGAAATCGCCGACCGGCCAGACAATAAAGGCAGATGCCTGCGACAGGTTGTTAGTGAAAAGGCCCAGAGCTGGGCTCCTGAATGGACTCCATATACTATCATTGGTGACAAAAACTGGAAAGATTATGAAATAAGCGCTGATGTATACCTCGACAATGGTGGCTGGGTAGGTATCATGGGCCGGGTGAACAACACTGGCGGAGGTTATGGGTGCAATCCTGCAGGCTATTATCTACGCATGGATATAGATGGAACATGTTCATTATACAAGGCTACCCAGGAACATGGACGGGGAGCCACAGCACAACCTGCCAGACAGACCCAGTTGGCAACATTCAAGGTACCTGCCATCTCCGGTAATCAGTGGCATAATCTTAAAATCCAATTCTCAGACAAAAACATTATTGGTTTTGTCGATCAGACAAAAGTACTGACTGCATCAGATACCACATTTACCAATGGTATGGCCGGTCTCGTAACCGGAGGTGAAAAAGATGCCCGCAATACAGCATTTTTCGATAACCTTATAATAAAATCATCAGAAAGCAAGACACCCGAACCTACGGTTTTTTCTGAAAATGTTAATCCAATGTATAACCCTGTTGTGAAGTGACCGAATACTGTTTCATTCTATACTGAGCTCATTTTGCATTAAATATTATTATAAAAACATGAAAAGATTTTTGCTCCTTATTGCTTTAATAACTGGTATAACAGTCCAGATGTTTCCGTCTGACAATTATAAAAATTTCAAGGTTGCTGTTTATGCACGCGCTTATGAAGTTCAGAAAATGGACAGCATTCAATGGCTGGAAAAGATATGGAACGAGATTACCCGACAGGTACATGTAGACAAAATCTATTTAGAGACTCACCGCGACCTTATAATTGTTAACGAAAAAACCATTGAATCAGCAAAAAAGTTTTTCGAATCAAGAGGAGTGAAAGTTGCTGGAGGTATCACATTTACTATAAATGAAAGCAACCGGTTTGAAACATTCTGTTACTCTAATCCTGAACAAAGGAAAAAGGCAAGGGAAATCGTAGAATACACAGCAAAACATTTTGATGAAATTATTCTTGATGATTTTTTCTTTACAAACTGCAAATGCGATTTATGTATTAAAGCTAAGGGCAATTTAACCTGGACTCAGTATCGTCTTAAGCTCATGACTGAGGCTGCCCGTGATCTGGTTATCAATCCTGCCAAAGCAATAAATCCTAAAGTCAAGGTTGTAATCAAATATCCAAACTGGTATGAACATTTCCAGGGATTGGGATTTAATCTGGAAACAGAGCCAAAGTTGTTTGACGGTATATATACAGGTACTGAGACCCGCGACCCTGACAGGGCAGGACAGCATCTGCAACAGTATGAAGGGTATTTGATTTTTCGTTACTTCGAAAATATTAAACCAGGTGGGAATGGCGGAGGATGGGTCGATACAGGTGGAAGTTCATATCTGGACCGTTATTCTGAACAGCTCTGGCTGACACTTTTTGCAAAAGCTCCCGAGATTACTCTGTTTGATTTCCGGCAGTTGCAAAGGCCTATCCGGTCAAATGACCGTGCCCAATGGCAGGGATCACAAACTAGCTTTGACTTTGATGAAATGGTTAAACCTGTCAATCCTGAAAACGATAAAACCATAACAAACTCAACTATTGCCCGTGCTGCCGGATATACCTTTGAAAAAGCTGACCGGTTTTTGGGAAAGCTTGGAAGGCCAGTCGGGATTAAAAGTTATAAACCATATAATTCCCTTGGCGAAGATTTCCTTCAGAATTATCTTGGGATGGCAGGAATTCCGATGGATATACTACCCGAATTTCCTGTTGATTCAAAAATGATATTGCTTACGGAATCTGCGAAATTCGACCCTTTGATTGTAACCAAAATAAAGGGACAATTGGTTGCCGGTAAAAATGTAATTATAACATCAGGACTTCTCAGAGCTTTACAGGGAAAAGGGATCGAAGATATTGTGGAGCTTGAATATACCACCAGAAAAGCTCTCATTAAGGAATTTGCAACAGGGTGGCAGGGCAGCAGCTTTTCAAAAACGGATATTTTAATTCCTCAGATTCAGTACCTCACAAATGATTCATGGGAGGACATCTCAGGTCTTGCATCGGGAAACGGATGGCCGGTTCTTCATCAGGCCCGGTATGCGAAGGGTTCTCTTTTTATACTTACCATTCCTGACAATTTCAGTGATCTGTACAATCTGCCGGCCGAAGTTCTTAACAGGATCAGAAACGTGATGTCAGAAGATATTAAGGTACGTATTGAAGGTCCGGCAAAGGTAGGTTTGTTTGTTTACGATAATGGCACATTTATAGTCGAGTCTTTTCTCCCTGAAAATGTAAATATAAAAGTCATTACTGATAAACAGATTTCCACGGTCACCAATGTCCTTACAGGAGAGGAAATCGCTGGAAAAGATGCACAGAGTGATCGAATATGGGGCAGGGAAAATAGTGCAGTTAAGACATTCGATATAACTGTTAAGCCTCATTCATACCTTGTATTTCAAGGGAAATAATATCAATAACAACATAAGTAAGAAAGAAATTTGGTTAAAAACAAACGCCTTTACTGAACCTTGACAAATGAAAAATTCTTTAAATAATTCTCAATTTGCTCATAATCCAGGTATTTACCCTAAATAGCTGGTCTGCTGCACCTGATGCCCGTCAGCGTTTGTTGATTGATCTTAACTGGAAATTTATTCAGTCAGATGGGAAAGGTGAGGAAGAACCGAAGTTTAATGATTCGGACAGGAGGACATTGAATCTTTCACACGACTGGAGAATCGAATGTGAGTTCAGGGAAGATGCAATCAACGGGGAAAGCCGGGAATATAAAAATTACAGCGGCTTCATCTGGTCTTAAAGAAACGGATCTTCATGTAGTTTCAAATAATATGGTAATCTATAAGTAATAATTAATACTCTGTTAAAAATGGGAAAATTGATAGTTTTATTGAAAGTGCTGGTCATTTCAGGTTTAGTTTTTTTGCTTGGCGCGGAAATTGGTTGGTGTCAGACCAACAAGGAAAGTATGCCGCAGATTATTGAAAAAGATGGTCGTCATGCGCTCCTCGTAGATGGCCTGCCCTTTTTTATGCTGGGAGGTCAGGCCCATAACTCAAGCGCATGGTCAGGCATGATGCCTCAGGTATGGTCAGCAGTGAAAACAATGAATGCCAATACTCTCGAAATTCCCATTTACTGGGAGCAAATTGAGCCTCAACCGGGTAAGTTCGATTTTTCTCTTGTTGATACTCTTCTCAAACAGGGACGTGAACACAATGTCCGTCTGGTACTATTGTGGTTCGCTACCTGGAAGAATGGCAGCAGTCACTACATGCCTGAATGGATGAAACACGACCCTGTAAAGTATCCGGTTATCACTAGCCGGAACGGGCAACCGGTAGATTCTCCTTCTCCGCATACACAGGCAGGTATGGAAGCCGATGCCATGGCGTTTGCTGCAGTAATGGGACATCTGAAGAGTGCCGATCCCCAGCACACCGTGATCATGGTGCAGGTTGAAAATGAGCCTGGTGCATGGGGAAGTGTCAGGGATTATTCTTCAACTGCTCAGAAACTATTTGAAGGACAGGTACCTGCTGAATTGTTGAAACCTGCTGTTCTCAAGGCGCTTAATAAACCTGTAGTTTCAAAAGGAACATGGCAGGAGGTGTTCGGTGAGGATGCAGATGAATATTTCCACGCCTGGTCAGTAGCACATTATATTGGTTATGTCGCTGCAGCAGGTAAAGCTGTATATCCTTTACCATTATATGTCAATGCCGCGCTGCGCGATCCTCTGACCAATCCAAAAGCTTCAACATATGAGAGTGGAGGCGCAACCGACAACGTCATTCCGATCTGGAAGGCTGCCGCCCCTGCCATAGATCTTCTCGCACCCGATATTTATCTTTCAGGCAGTGCGACAATACTAAAAGTGATAGAGCTATATAATCGTCCTGACAATACATTGTTTGTACCCGAAACAGGTTCCAATGCTGAATATGCAAAATTTCTATACACCATTCTTGCGCAAGGAGGTATAGGTTTTTCTCCGTTTGGCATTGACGATAACGGACAGCGTGCAACAGAGGAAGAAACGGCAGCCCGGCTCGGACCATTAGCTCAGGAGTACGCTATGGCAGGACCGATGATGAGGGAACTTGCGAAATGGAGTTTTGAAGGAAAAATAAAATCTGTTGTTGAACGGGAGGACCATGCAGAGCAAACAATTGACCTGGGCTCATGGCAAGCTATTGTAAGTTTCGGGGCATCCGGACGGAGAACTGTACAAACCAATGAACATCCGATTGGCAAAGCTATGGTGGTACAACTCGGTGAGAACGAATTTGTGCTGATAGGCTCACTTTGTCATTTCACTTTTAAACCTCTTGGTGCCAATGCAGGAAAAGCATGGCAATATCTGAAGGTGGAAGAAGGCAGGTACGAAAAGGGATCATTTAAGCTGTTACGTATCCGTAATGGTGATGAAACAGATTGGGGAGGACCTCGTATTGGCGCTGTACCGGCAGTGCTCCATACAACACTGATTACCCGCTGAAAAGAGATAAATACATTATTCTGATATTAAGATAAGGATATTATGAAAAACAAAAAACATACTTATAGTAAATTGTTCGCAATCATATTATTGATGCCATTATTCAGCATTGATTGTTCAAGTCAAACTGTTGTTCCAATTCCTTCTCTGAAAGAACAAGGTACTGCCAGACAATTTATTGTTGATGGTAAACCGTTTATTGCCCTTTGCGGTGAACTGACTAATAATGCTGCCACCAGCCTTGAATATATGAAACCAATCTGGCCGGCATTAACTAAAAGCAACCTTAATTCGGTAATAGCGGGGATTTCCTGGGCCATGATTGAACCGGTGGAGGGAAAATTTAATTTTGATATAGTTGGTGCTGTCATTAACGATGCCAGAAAGAATAATCTGAAACTCATTTTTATCTGGTTTGCAAGTTGGAAAAACGGGATGTCAAGTTATGTTCCTGATTGGGTAAAAAAAGATTATGAACGATTCCCCCGGGTTAAAATAAATGAAACTGAAACCATCGAACTACTAACTCCGTTAAATGAAGAAAACCGGAATGCAGATGCACATGCTTTTGCTGCCCTGATGAAATATATAAAGGAAGTTGATAGCCAGCGAACAGTCATTATGATACAGGTTGAAAATGAAGTAGGTGTATTGCGCGACTCCCGCGACAGATCTTCTCTTGCCAATGAAGCATACAAAGGACCTGTCCCACAGGAATTATTGAGCTATATTGAAAAAAACAAAGACAACCTTGTTCCTGAACTGAAAGAAGCATGGAAAGACAACGGATCTAAAGTGTCCGGAACCTGGGAAGAAGTATTTGGACCGGGAAAACCTGAAGGACTTGTAATGCCGGTCCGGAATCTCGTTCCCCCGATGACTCAGAAAGAACAGGATGAAGCGTTGGTGACTTATCCGTTCTATTCCGATGAAGTTTTTATGGCATGGTATTATGCCAAATATATAAATTATGTTGTAGAAGCAGGAAAAGCTGAGTATCCGATACCAATGTTTGTTAATGCCTGGCTGAAACAACGGGAACATTCCTGGCCAGGAACCTATCCAAGCGGCGGGTGTCTTCCTCAGGTCTTTGATATTTATCATGCCGGAGGCCCGTCAATAGATATGCTGTGCCCTGACCTTTATCGTCCTGATTTTGCATATATGGCTGAACAATTTACCCGTTCCGGAAACCCGTTGTTTATCCCTGAAACAAGCAGCGGAGCTCAGGGAGCAGCAAATGTCATTTATGCAGTCGGAAAGCATAATGCATTAGGATTTTCACCCTTTGGTATAGAACGACGTATTCTTGCAGGGGATGAATTATCGCAGAGTTATGATATGATATCTCAGCTTATTCCGTTAATTTGCGAGCATCAGGGGCTGAATTCGATGAGTGCGGTTTTATTAACAAAGGATAATACCTCAGAAAATATTGAATTCGGGGAGCAAATTTTTCATGCTGATCTCAGGTTCGATCCAAATAATTTAAACAGCAAAAGCGCAGAACTGGGTGCAGCAATATTCATAATGACAGCTCCAAATGAGTTTTATATCGGAGGAACTGGTATGTCAATTACTTTTTCACAAAAAAACAGTGAATTTAAAACCGGACTGGCAACGGTTGAAGAAGGTATATTTCTGAATGGCAAATGGAAACCGGGGCGCAGGTTGGCAGGTGATGATACCGCTCAGGGTAACAACCTCAGGTTGGGAAGCGGTTACAACATCCTGAGAGTTACTTTATACAGTTATAAATAGATTACCAATATAAGATAAAAATGAAACGTAAACATCGACAATTAATTCTGATCATATCGGGTCTTATTTTTCTCGGCACTTCAAGAGTATTGTGTCAGACTACCTATCCGTTTCGAAATCCGGATATGCCAATCGAGGACCGTGTAAGTAATATTGTCTCCCTGATGACGCTCGATGAAAAGATCGCTTTTCTGAGCCAGAGTCCGGGTGTAGAACGTCTTGGTATTAAACGTATGAGTCATGTGGAAGGTTTGCATGGTCTGGCTCAGGGTACGCCAGGTGGCTGGGGGCGTCGGGGACCAATTACAACAACAACATTTCCACAATCAATTGGGATGGGCGAAACCTGGGATCCTGAAATTATAAAGCAAGCAGGTGCTGTCGAAGGTTCTGAGGCACGATATGTTTACCAGAGTCCTAAATATAAGGGCCGGGGTGGACTAATCATACGCGCACCAAATGCCGATCTGGGTCGCGACCCGCGATGGGGCCGTACCGAAGAATGTTTCGGTGAAGATGCTTACTTCAACGGTGTAATGTCTGTTGCTATGATTAAAGGACTGCAAGGTGACAATCCGAAATACTGGCTTAGTGCATCATTGCTGAAACATTTCCTTGCCAACAGCAATGAAGATAATCGTACGAGTACATCATCAAATTTTGATATCCGTCAGTTTTATGAGTACTATTCTCTTCCGTTCCATATGGGCTTTGTTGAAGGAGGAGCTAAGTGTTTCATGACATCCTATAACCTTATAAATGGTGTGCCCTGTACCGTGAATCCTCTGATTGAAACAGTGGTGGCAAAGCAGTGGGGAGTTGATGGTGTGATATGTACCGATGCCGGCGGGTTCGCTAACCTTACAAGATCACAACATTACTACGAGAACAATACACAGTCGGGTGCAGGCACAGTTAATGCCGGTGTTAATCAATATCTTGATCGAAATTTCGAAGCTCCGGTAAAAAAAGCTATGGAAGAGGGTCTCCTTTCTGAGAAAAGACTTGATGAAGTAATTAAAGGTACTCTCAGGGTTTTCATCCGTCTGGGATTACTTGACCCCCCCGATAAAGTTCCCTATGCCGGAATCGGGGCTGACACATTACAACCTGCACCCTGGAATACTCAGAAAAACAAGGATTTGGTAAAACTTGCTACACAGAAATCAATTGTTCTTCTGAAAAACACCGGGAATATTCTGCCACTTAATAAATCGGCAGTTAAGTCGATTGCTGTGATCGGTCCGCGGGCTGACCAGGTGGTATTCGACTGGTACAGCTCACAGGCACCATATTCGATTACCCCGCTTACAGGAATTAAGAACAAGGTTGGTAAACGGGTTAAAGTACAGTTCGCTTTAGGTGATGATGTCACCGCTGCTGTAAATCTTGCAAAGTCTTCTGATGTGGCAATTGTATGTGTCGGAAATAATCCAAATCTTGACAATGGGTGGAAGAAAATATCGAGTCCATCTGAGGGAAGGGAGGACCTGGATAGGAAAACCATTACACTTGATGAACAGGAAGAGCTTATTAAAAAGGTGTTTGCCGCTAATCCAAAAACAATTGTCGTTCTTAAAAGCAGTTTCCCGTATGCAATAAACTGGACACAGGAAAATGTTCCTGCAATAGTGCATATGGCTCATAGCAGTCAGGAGGAAGGGAATGCTCTTGCAGATGTTCTGTTTGGGGACTATAACCCGGGTGGACGATTAGTACAGACCTGGCCAAAATCACTCGACCAGCTACCTGAAATGCTTGATTACAATATCCGTAACGGCCGAACATATATGTATTTCAAAACTGAACCTCTCTATCCTTTTGGATTCGGTCTGAGTTACACCACATTTTCATATTCCAAACTTAAAACAAGTGCTGAGAGCCTCAGCAGGAATGGTTCAATAACTGTAAGTGTAAACATAGCAAATACCGGTAAAAAGGCTGGTGATGAGGTAGTGCAACTCTATGTAAACCACATCAATTCACAAGTCAGTCGTCCAAAACAGGAACTCAAGGGATTCATGAGGGTAAACCTTAAAGCCGGTGAAAACAAAACAGTTGAAATTCCTCTGGAAGCGAAACAGCTGGCTTACTGGGATATCAGTAAAAACGACTGGCAAATTGAGAGTGACAGTATCGAAATTCGTCTTGGCGCATCTTCCGCAGATATTAAATTGAAGCAGGCTTTAAATGTGAAATAGAGTATTATAAAGCATTGGTTGTTAATAATATTAGGGACATTCTTTTCGAGCAGTGATCATGTTTATATGATCAACAAATCGCATGGCGTTTCTGATGGGTATTTTCGGGATTTAGTAAAGATAATTTGAGATTTTTTGTGATAATTAATTCATACCAAAATTTGCAAGTAAAATGAAAAAAAAATTAGCAGGATCACTCATCGTGATATTGATGAGTATAACGATTCTCTCCGCCCAGAAAATTAATAGCTTTGAAATAAAGTCGTCCGATGGCAACATCACTGTGAATATTGAAGCCGGAGCGAAACTGCAATGGTCTGTTCAATGCTCTGGTAAACAGATTATTGCCCCTTCACCAGTTTCACTGCAACTGGAAAGTGGTGAAATCCTTGGTGACAATGTAAAAATATTGTCATCAAAAACTGAAAAAACTGACAATATAATTACACCGGTCAATTATAAAAAGTCTGAGATTCCAAATCAGTACAATCAGCTAACAATCAACTTTAAAGGAGATTTTGGAATAGTTTTCAGGGTATTTAATGAAGGAGTTGCCTACCGGTTTTTTGCAAAGAGAAAAGGTGAACTGATTGTTAAAAATGAAGAAGCCAATTTTAACTTTACCTCCGATAACAAAGCTTTTATACCCTATATGTGGGATTACAGGGATGGGAAAATTTTCAATTCTTCTTTTGAAGCTCTTTATAAAGAGATAAATATTTCAAAATTTGCAAGTGATTCCCTTGCCTTCCTTCCTGTTCTGGTCGATGTGGGAAATAATAGAAAAGTGGTCATACTGGAAGCTGATCTGGAAGAATATCCTGGCATGTACCTCAATATTAATCAGACACATAAGGGGTTTATGGGTGTATATGCTCCATACCCTCTGGAGGCAAAGCTTGGCGGATACGGGGGGATAAATTATATCCCTACAAAAAGAGCAGACTATATCGCCAAAGTCAGTGGTACCCGTGACTTCCCATGGCGCATAGTAGTTATCAGCAATCACGATAAAGAGTTGCTGAATAATGATATGGTTCAGAAGCTGGCTTCTCCTTCTAGAATAACTGATATCTCCTGGATACAGCCCGGCCAGGTTGCCTGGGACTGGTGGAATGACCGTAATATATCTCATGTCGATTTTAAAGCCGGCATGAACACCCCGACTTATAAATACTTCATAGATTTTGCCGCTGCAAATAAAATAAAATATATAATTATTGACGGAGGCTGGTCTGAAGGGTTGGACCTTACGAAGATAACAGCAGATATTAATCTTCAGGAAATAATTGACTATGGCAGGCAGAAAGGAGTGGGAGTGATCCTTTGGGCTACATGGTATGCCGTCACTCAGCAGATGGATAAAGTTTTTCCTTATTACTCAGCGATGGGAGTGAAAGGATTCAAGATTGATTTTGTTGACCGGGACGATCAGTTGGCC
>Ga0209748_1001098_pt1 | contig 13445 bp, 13 predicted proteins | sample BarGraIncu00421A_FD_185490 | JGI IMG/M metagenome (GOLD analysis project Ga0209748, IMG submission 185490) | Arctic peat soil microbial communities from Barrow, Alaska - Barrow Graham LP Incubations 004-21A (SPAdes) (version 2) | ecosystem: Environmental > Terrestrial > Soil > Wetlands > Peat... | reverse complement strand
CTACGTTGCGTGTTTCTGTGAGTCCGGCGATTTGCTTAGTCAATGGCGCGGATACGGCAGTGATCATGGCTACGCCATCGAGCTGAATACAGACTCCCTAACGACCGCGCTCGGCGGGCTCGACACTTACCCGCCTGCGACGGGTCTCGAACAGGTTCGCTACGGAAGCGACGCAGCGGCCGACGTGGTCTCGCTGGCCGTTGAAGCAGTCGCAGACTTCAACCTCAATCATCCCGGAGTCAAAGCAGAGTACAAGGCTCTTCAACTGTCTGCCCTGCTGGCGACCATCAAGCACCCTGGGTTTCGCGAGGAGCGAGAGTGGCGACTGTATGCCGCATTCGATATCCAGCAAGGCCCGACGGTCGAACCTGTTTCTCATGAGCCAACCAGATTTCGGTCCACGCCGATGGCGATCATTCCCTACATAGAAGTCAAGCTTCCGAGCGACGCCATCGTCAGCGTGCGCGTCGGCCCAGGAAACTCCACTGACGTGCGAGCGGCAGGTGTTCGACGTTTGCTGAAGTCTTTCGGTTCGAGCGCGACGGTGCTGCGGTCAGATGTTCCGCTGAGGGGCTGATCCGGCCAGGCGCAGCGGCAGGCCTCCAACCAACCAGCGGTCGCGGATCGATCCATCTCCTGTGGTCTGCACTCAGGCCCGGCCAGGAAGGCGGGTCCCCCGCTGTCCATTCGTCCAAGCGATCCGCGTAGCAAAGGTGCTCTGACGAGACCCATAGACCTCGACTTCGAACCGGTCGTCAGACTCCGGAAGCCGCAAGACGAAACTCCAGTGGTCAGCCTCTCGGACCTCACCAACCAGTTCGAGCGACCGCCGGGCCACGGTGTCGTACTGCACGGCGACCGCCCAGCTGGCTGTTTCGAGCGCCTCTTCGCACTGGGGGCGATCCGGAACCTTGCGACCCAGGTGTTCAAGCAGGACTGAGCCGACGAAACTGGCAGTCGGCCCACTCTAGGGACCCGGGCACGACTACTGAAGCGAGTCGCGCCGATGCGCACGCTCCTGGCAGGTCTGGCATAGCCTGAGGTTCGTGGTCATGTTGTACGGGCTCCAAGAGCCGTCGCCCAATGACGCCGTTGAGCGCGAGAAGGTGCGCCGCGCGGCAGCCGACCAGACTCTCCTTGCAGCCGTCGAACAGTGTTCCGCACTGTCACGCTCCGCGGGCAAGACAATCTGGTTGGCGCAGCTAGCGACTTGGATCTCAGAACCGTCCAGAGGTCCGGCACTAGAGGCAGTCATCAAATCTCTGCGCGAACCAACGCCGCGTAGTGATCTCGAACTGCTGAGAACGTTCGAAGCGCTGACCGTCATAGCGGATGAGGCCGGGCTCCGAGACGTTGCCCTAGAAGTAATTCAAGGACTGCCGAGCGAAGACACGGCTTGGCAACTGAAACTCCGCTTGCCTTCACTCTGGCACTTTGACCTGCCACCTCTTGAACGGCTCCTCATCGACCTCCCAAGCGACGAGCGCCGCCTAGACGCGCTGGCCCGGTATGACGACGGAACCCCCAAGGACGCCCTTTGCGACCTGCTTCGCGCAGGGCTACCTTCCTTCAGAGACGACAACCTGCGCGCCGCAGGGTGCACGCAACTCCTGAGAAGAATTGGCTTCGTCGCTACCGATGCAACGGTAGTAGACCGAATGCTGATACTCGCGTCGGAAGCAGACGATTCAACAGCAAAAGAATTGCTCAATTGGCTACCCTTCGCGACTGGCGAAGAAGACAACGATCGAGTGTGCCAAGCCAAGACCCAACTCTACTTGGCGGCTAATGATCCGGAACAACGTGCGCGCGGAATCTTCTCCGGCGTCTTGTTTGGACTGCCGGACAATCTGTCGGCCGACCTTGCACATTCTGGTATTGTAGCCGTGAAGGAGATTGAGGATGAGGCCGTGCAAGGGGAGCTGGTGCGGCTATATGTGTATTCGGTGCCTGGGGGTGCGCTTTGGGAACAGGATGCCATTTTGGCAATCGCTGATGGCATCAAAGATCAGCGGCTACGAGCATTAGCTTACAGCGCGTGCATGTTCCTCAGCGATGTCGGTCAGATTGCGTTCCAGCACGGACTAGCCTTAACGGACGAGTGGGCGCGTGCGGCAGTGGTTTTTGAATGGTCCACGTCGGCCCAGACGCCGCCCGGTTTTACCGTTGAGCAGTGGGCTAAGACTCGTCGAGATGCCGCATACTCCGTGCGGCAGAGTCAGCCGAGAGCTCGATACTTCGCAATCCTCGCGGCGGAATCTGCCGGTGCGGAGCGTGACCGATTCGCCGAAGATGCCCATGCGACAGCCCGGACGATCGCCAATCCTTCTGGGCGCGCATGGGCGATTCACAACCTGGTTTGCCGAGGTCTCATCCCCCCGAGCCAAGAGACTGAGGCTGTGGCTGCCGCGTGGGAGATCAGGTCGCCACTTGCCCGATACCGGATGTTGGCGAAGTTGTCCAGGTTTATCGATGTTGGTGAGATGGTCACGTTGCTTGCACGACTAGCAGATGATGTCGTTACTCAGGCAGATCAGATCGACTTCTGCGAGTTGAGCGACTCAGGCCTCGGGATGGACTTCGGCTTCTCTTGATCAGTTTTGATCCTAATACACGGAATACTAGATTGTGAGAGTCATGATGAAGGAAGACACTGCAGAGTCAGCTTCTAGGCTGATCTATTGCCGCTATGAGGGTGAACAGTTCCCGGCCGATCAATTCAGCACCGACCCCGAATGGGGGCGGATCCATGAAGTGGTCGACGGCGTACGTCATAGCGTCATGGGTGAAGATATCGATGAGACCTCTCACGACTATTTGCTTGAGAAGCTCGGTGGGGCATGAGCGAGGAACCAGAATGGCCATCGTTACCCGACGATGACCCCGACTCGGAGCCGGGGGGAGCATCCATCCGGGACCGAGCGAGACTGGCGCTATTCCAGGCACGCCTCGATGACGTCGCGGCAAGACGGGCGACGATCAGGGCGCGTGACGCAGAGGTCGCGGCGGCGATGCAGAAGCAGATGGATGTCGAGGACCGGAGGCGAGACGCGTTTCTATCTGCATACCTCGCAGTAACCCAGGCCACCCTCGACCGGATGCTGAAGCGGGCCGACACCCTAGCCACCGTCACCGCAGCGGTAGCCACCATTTATGGTTCGATCCTAGGGGTCGCTTTCTCGCTTCGTGATGGCGCACCCCTCCCTCGTATCGGGATTGTGCCAGCCATCCTGCTGGGTTTGAGCCTCGTCTTTGTGGCGATCTATCTCAGCTCTACTAGTAAGGGAACGATGGCGGGGCGCGCCCTCGCGGCCGGGTCGGGACCACGGGCTGACCAGAAGAGGATCAACACCTTTGTCCAGTGGGTGAACGCCGTGGCGCTAAAGAACTCCTGGGCGTTGACCTGTTCAGTCGTCCTTCTTGGCCTCGGTATCGTCTCGTTCCCTTTGCCATTCTTGGTCTAGGCCCCCAAGCCGCCGGCGCTGGCCTCGTCCACTTCGGACGGGTCGGCCAGACCGACCCCGCCGTCTGACGGTTCGTCGGGCGTACGTGCCCAAGGTAGGAGGTAGCCTCACGCAGTCGGCCTTCAACAGGGCCGCCGATCGTGGCAATAGCCTGTAGATTCCCGAGCGGGTCGCGCTTCGCTTCTCTACTCTGAAGAACATGAGCGGACTTGAACCCATCGTCGGCGCTACAGCGGCTGCCGTGGCCAAATCTGCCGTCGCTTCGGCGAAGTCGAGAGCCGACAAGGATGCCGCAGCCGTTCGCGAGGCGGCGAAGGGCACTCCCGAGATGGAGCACGCGGGGCGGTTGTACGGCCAGCGGCAGGTCGTGAAGCAGGCCGTACTTCTGAGGCTGTTGGAGCCACTGGCCCGGTTCGGGATTCTTGCTCAGGACTACTTTGCAGACGGCTTCGTCGCCGATCTGTCAGTCAAACTCGCTGAGGTCCCCGAGGGGCAGCTTCAAACCCCGAAGGGATCGATCGCCGGCCCAGCGATGGAGGGGTTGGCCTACGCGCTTGACGAGCCAGAGCTGAAGGAGATGTACCTCAACCTCTTGGCCGGTGCTTTCAACAGCCAGAAAGCAAGCGAGGTGCACCCGTCGTTCGTCTACATCCTTCAGCAGCTGTCCGCCGAGGAAGTGCCCGCCTTGGACATCCTGCTCCAGAGGGAAGAGCTTGGTGCCGCACAGATCCGCCGGGAAGCGGCTGGGGGCACAAACGATGACACATTCGAGCTCACCATCCTCAGCGCCTACCGACGCATCACCGTGTGTCTGGAGTCGCCGGAGCCGGACGGACCTCTCACCTCGGACCGCATCCCGGCGTGGCTGACGAATTGGGTACGACTTGGACTCGCCGAGGTCTCCTTCACGTCAAGCCGGGTCTTCCTCCCGGACGACATTCCGAGTCACGACCCGGGCGCCACGCCGTACGACTGGGTTCCCGAAAGTGCTGCCTACCGAAAGGCGGTCGAGGTACTTGAGGCGGATGACTCAGCCAGGGGCTGGAGGATCGCGCACCAGGACGGCGGTGTCTACGCTACCCCCTTGGGTCTTCAGTTCCATGACGTCGTGACAAAGCCGGACTAGCAGGAATCGTCATGGGCGGTTTGTCGGACTGGAGGTGTGCGGCGGAGTGAGTGACCCGGACCGAAGGTCGCAGGCGACGGCAGAGCCCGCGACGGCGAACTGAATACTGGATAGGATATGTCCATGTCTGACGAGTCATTCCAAACCCCAGAGGAAATGGACGCTCATTACGGTCCAGCTGGGCCGGTGGCGGCTGCGCTGGTCTGGATGAATGCAATTCTCACGGCCGGCGACTACGCAGACGCGTGGGCGCACATGACCGACGAACTTCGCTTGGTGCGGTCCCAGGCCTGGCTATGGAATAACCGCAAGTTCTTCGGCCGGGAGGCCGAGACTCTCGATCAGCAGGCAACCACGCTGGCCGCAGTTCCCTCCTCACATCCGTACTGGAAAGAGTTCGCAGAGATCGAGTTGAGATCGTTCCAAAGTGCCTGGCCACCGGGGGACTACGCCCATGTCGGTGTCGCCTCAAGGCCACGTCCATTGGCACCCGGTCTCGAACTCGTTCTCTTCCTGCGTATGGAGGCTGCTGAGGCCCTAGGAAACGCGACAACCGTCAGCGATGGAGTAGTCGATATCGCCGGTGGCGAAGATGAGGGCACGGCGGTGGAGGCCTTCGCTCAGATCGTCGTCGAGCACGACGGAACACAGTGGCGGGTTGCCAGTCACAGCGGCCCACAGATGCCCACCCCCGGCTGGCCACCGGTCTTCTGATTCGATTCGCAACTGCGCTCGCCGTTGACACATCGCCACAAGGGTGGGGGTACACCCCCCGCGCGGCCCGTTCCCCCACCCGACTGTTTAAGCAGCACGCGGAGCGCCACGGTCTCAGAGTCGTTGGGGGAGCGTACCTAGCTAACGCCAGTCCCAGATTTTCAGGACTTGCCGGTCGAAGGCGGACTGTGCTCGCCGCCGTGGCCGAATGGTTACGATCGCGATCCGCGACGTCTGGCGCAACAAGCACGACTTCGGCCAGCATGAGCTCTCCTTGTTGCGGCGGGCTCGTGTGTCACACAAAGAGCACTGACACACACATATCGATGCGGGGGAGGCCCTGGAAAGGCCGAAATGTCATAACGGTCATTATCGGACTAGTGTCCGTATGTGGTGATGGACCGTTTTCACCGTTGAAAACCAGGTCACTAACCCGAATGGTAGCACCAGGCACAGGCGTTGCACCCCTCTGACATTCCCGCAGCTGCAGGCCGATGCGTACCGCCGGCTCGTTTCCGACTCGCCGCACGGGGTCACAGTCTGGTTAGCAAAACCATGGTGGGGTGACGCCCATGGCGGCAGACAACGCATACCGATCGGCATCTCGCAGTGCTGGCCTCATGTGCCGGGTAACCCCGGAGGAACGCGAAGAGGTCAAGCAGCGGGCCAGAGAAGCCGGATGCTCGGTGCAGACCTACATGGTCAGGATGATCCTCGGCCGCCCCGATGCGCAGGACCTGCCACGCGGACCCCACCGCGAGACCGAACCTGACGAGGAGTTGCCGATGACCGGCTAACCGACCCAAGACATGACGAAGGCCCGGCTGCAACCGGGCCCTGCGTCTGAGTATGTGACCCGGATGCGAACCGGGGCTTGTGGACTTCCCTAGCGAAAGGAGGCCGCTGTGCTGTGCCCAAACGTACCAAGCGCGCCCATCGAGCAGCTGGCACCTCGCTTCGGCGTGTCGCGAAACTGCCCGTTGCCACTCGCGGGCAGGTCGGCAGGACACGCGTCACGCATCCCATATCTGGATAGCACTCGATGGTTGGGTTGCCATATGCCAGCCGCGCGACTCAACAGGTCAGAACGAAGAAGCGTCCAGGTGATCTTTCGGGCAACACCAGAAGACCGAGACGAGCTCAAGCGCCGTGCACAAGACGCCGGCTGCTCCGTCCAGGCGTACATCGACCGCGTCCTGTTCGGATACGCGGACGCGCAGGACCTGCCCTCCGGACGACCACTGAAGCGGCAAGAAGAGCTACCCATGACCGGCTAACGGGAGCCAAGACCCGACGCCTGTCCCGCACAACAGGAGACCATCCATGACCGTTCCGCTCCCCCGGCCTTCGAGCCGAGGCGCAGCCCGAGCCGCTACGGCGCTCCGGGCAGCCTCGGCATGGGCCGGCGCGCGCGCGGATGGAATGAAACCCCTAGTCAGGGCGGGAATTGACCCGTCCGTTCGCCTGCAGACGTCCCTTGCCGGGGTCCCTGTGGGCTCTCACGATGCGATGGACGCCCAGTCGGGGCGTCCCGTCGAGCACCTTCAGGAGCTTCTGATGATCACGTAACTACCCCGGACATGACGAAGGCCCCATTGCCGTGGGGCCAACCGTCGAAGTCTTTGGTCTCGGTTGCCGCCGAGACGTTTATCGATCTCACCCGCGAGAGGAGGTCGTTGTGACGTTCCTGAATATAACAGGCGTCTCCCGGCCAGGAAAGACGTTGCATGCTCCGGCGTGTCGTGGTGTCCGCTGATGACCGCCGCGACCCCGCTCCCCCGCCCCACCGGCCCTCAGGTCGACCGCACACCCCCGCAGGATGTGCAAGCCGAGCAGTCCGTGCTGGGCGCGATGATGATGAGCAAGGACGCCGTCGCGAACGTCGTCGAAGTCCTGAAGGGCCGTGACTTCTACCGGCCCGCGCATGAGCTGATCTACGACGCGATCCTCGACCTGTACGCCAAGGGCGAGCCGGCCGACCCGATCACGGTCGCCGCTGAGCTGACGCGGCGCGGCGAGATCGGACGTGTCGGCGGACACATCTACCTCCACGACCTCCTGTCGAGCGTCTCGATCGCGGCGAACGCCGGCTACTACGCGACCATCGTCCGCGAGAAGGCCGTGCTGCGCCGGCTCGTCGAGGCCTCCATCCGGATCGCCCAGATGGGCTACGAAGGCACCGGCGAGGTCGCCGACATCGTCGACCAGGCGCAGCAGACGATCTACAACGTCACCGACGGGAAGACCTCCGAGGACTACAAGCCCCTGTCGGAACTGATCGAGCCGACCTGGAACGAGTTGGAGGCGATCGCGTCCCGTGGAGGGCGTCTCGCCGGCGTCCCCACCGGTTTCGCCGAGTTGGACGAACTCACGAACGGCCTGCACCCGGGGCAGATGATCATCGTCGCCGCCCGCCCGGCGATCGGGAAGTCGACGCTGGCCCTGGACTTCGCCCGGTCTGCGGCCATCCGCAACAACCTGACCACCGCGGTGTTCAGCCTCGAGATGAGCGCGTCCGAGATCATGACCCGGCTCCTGTCCGCCGAGGCCGGGCTGAAGCTCCACTCGCTGCGGACCGGGAAGCTCACCGACGACGACTGGGAGCGCCTGTCGAAGGTCACCAGCCGGATCGAGAACGCCCCGCTGTACATCGACGACTCGCCGAACCTGACCATGATGGAGATCCGGGCCAAGGCGCGCCGCATGAAGCAGCGCTACGACTTGAAGCTCGTCGTCATCGACTACCTGCAGCTGATGAGCAGCGGCAAGAAGGTCGAGTCCCGCCAGGTCGAGGTGTCCGAGTTCTCCCGCCAGATCAAACTCCTCGCGAAGGAACTCGGGATCCCGGTGATCGCGATCTCGCAGCTGAACCGCGCCTCCGAGCAGCGCACCGACAAGCGCCCGCTCCTGTCCGACCTGCGCGAATCCGGCAGCCTCGAGCAGGACGCCGACATGGTGATTCTGCTTCACCGTGAGGACGCCTACAACCGGGACGACCGGCCGGGTGAGGCGGACCTGATCGTCGCGAAGCACCGCAACGGCGAGACCCGGACCGTCACCACCGCGTTCCAGGGCCACTACAGCCGCTTCGTCGACCTCGCAGGCGGCGGCTCATGACCACAACGACCCGAAACGTTGCCCAGGAGCCGACGACAGCGAAGACGGTGGGTCGCACTCCCCCGGCTGCGGTCTGGGATGCCGTCGCCGTGCTCGACAAGACAATGTTCGCCAAGACGGGCTGGTTCGCGATCGGACCCGACAACAAGCGCCTCGCCGGGGTCATCATCCCGAACCTCGACGCGGGACTGCGGCTCCTCCGCGAGCCCGACGCGCAGCTCGCCGTCGTCGGCCGGCTCCGCCCAGGCCTGGCTGTCGTCGACATCGACGTCCCCGGAGACCGCGGCTGGCTGATCGCCGAGCAGGTCACCAGATGGGCCACGCAACGCGACCTGTGGACCCTGTCACGCCCGTCAGGCGGCGCCGATGGCCGCAGCCACGTGTTCGTCGCCGTCGGCCGGCGCCTGGACGACCTGACCGACCTTGTGGCAGGTATCCGGCGCCACCACGGCTACGGCAAGAACCTCGTCGACGTCCGAGACACCGTACGGCCCTTGTCGTCGCCGCACCGCGCCACAGGACGCCGGACACTCCCCCTCGCACTGACGGGTGTCGCCGCAGTCCGTCTCCAGATCGGGCTCCTCGAGTCTGCTCTGCGGATCGCCCCGACGAAGCTCCGCCGGCGCCGGCCCGGACGGAACCGGCCCCAGGTCACAGCCCTCGTCCCCAGGCCCCGGCCGAAGACCCAGCTGCCGCCGCAGTGGTCGACATGGTTCCTGACCGGCGAGCGTCCCGTCCTGCGCGGCGATGACCAGTCGCGGTCGGTGTACGAGCTCGCCGCGACGACAGCACTGGTCCGGGCCGGCCACACGGTCGACACCGCCTGGGACCTGATCATGAAGGCCCATCCGGACGCGATGGACCGTGCACGTAGCGACCAGCGCTGGTGGGTGGGCCGAATCTGGAACGTTGTCGTCCCCGCCACCGAGCAAGAGGTCGGGCCGAAGGTCGACAATGCCCTCGCCGCGGGCCTGGAGACCGCCTGGGAGCTTCTCGACGAGCGTCTGTGGCAACTGCCCGTCGGCATCCGTCCGTTCGTCTGGGCGGTCGGTGCTGCCGTCCTGGACCGGATCCGACGCGAGGGCGAATGGCAGGTGCCTTGCGCAGAACGGTGCGTTCAGACCGACACCGGGATCCGGGACCGTACGACCGTCCGCAACGCCCTGCGGATGCTCGACGGCTACGTCGGGATCGTCCACCACGAGACGTTCGACAAGACGAACCCGCTCACCTCGTTCGAGTTCGAAATCCTGCCTGACCCTGACCGCGAGGTGTCGATAGACCATCCACCTAGTTCTCACGACCCCCTGAGGACAAGCCATGAACTACACGGATTGGATTTACGAAGCCGCCGGTTGCGCACAATCCTCGCCATGGCCGGAGAAGAGGGGTCTGATGTTGACACTCTTGCCCGCGCCGCCCAGCTGACCCAGACCCCGACCTCGCAGCTGACCGAGTCCGGACGACGGACGCTCCGCAGACGCCTCGTGGACCTGGGCGGCGCCGGTTGGGCGGTGTGCGACAGCAGGGGCAGATGGCATGCGTCGGAGCCTGACCCGGCCGTTGAGTCGACCCAGCATGCGCGTGCCGAGGCGATCGCCGCCCACAACGAGCTCGTCGAAAAGGTCAACGCCGAACGCGACGACTACCGACGCAAGAACCGCTGCGACTACGCCGTACAGCGCGCCGCCGCGATCGAGCGCGACCATGCCCGGTACAAGGCCTGGTGGGGCGGACTGAGCAGTGCGCAGCGCGCCGCACGGGCAGAGGAGGCGGCGGAGGCGTTCGCCCGGCTCTCCCCCGCCGACCAGATGCGCAGCAAGCACGTCTGGTCGGCGGAGCGTGCCGAGACAGGGGTCAGCGAAGCCGACCGGCATGCTGCATGGCTGACGTCGCTGACGGTCGACGAGCTGGCGAGCAGGGCTGCTGCACGAGCCGCTTGGTACCGGAACCTGCCGGCCCAACTTCGTCGCGAGTACGTCCAGGCCTGGGACGCGCACCGCGCACGCCATCACGTACCTCGGGCTCATCTGGGCCTGGAGCCGGCACGCGACCTGTTCTACGTCGGCGCTGCCTGATCCTGCGACACAATGCGTCCAGGAGGTCCAAACATGGGCGAGGCAGTCACACCAGGGATGCTCGACGAGTTGGCCATCATCGTGGCCGAGGCACGTGGCATCGCGTCCGGCGAACGGCCCGACACGGCGTTGGCGACGATCAGCCAAGCCCTGCACACGCTGCGACGCATGGCCGACCCGGACCGGGATGGGTGCGCGAAGCTCGCCTACTCGAACGGGGTCCTGGTCGAGCGGTACAGGCCTGCGTTGGCGGAGCTCACGCTCCTGGCCGACCCGCAGTAGCCGCCACTCCCCCACTCCCCCAGCCGCTGGTCATTTCGACGTACGGATCGCGTCATATGACCTGGTCATAGGTTCCGGTCGTACGACTAGGACAGTGCCTTCGCGACGAGAGCTGACCGGCTGGGCGCCCCGAGACGAACAACCAGGTCATCCATCACGGCCAGGTTGTGCCGGCTCAGCCTCAGCCCCAACAGCTGGTGCGGTTCGGCGGCACGGCTCCTGCTGTCCACCAGGAACTCCCCCAGGCCCTCGACGGTCTTCCCTGCGGTCGTGTCGGCGAACAGGTCCGGGTCTGCCTGGCGTGCGAGCCTGTCGAGCTCGACGATGAGCGCATCGGCCTGCTTCATGCGCCGGTCGTATGCGAGGTCCCGGAGCCGTTCGATGCAACCCGGCGGGACCGTGAACGTGGTCCGGGTCGAGCCGCCGTCGGACTCGGCCGATTTCGGCTTCGCACTGCTGCTGGTGCTCGAGGTCTTCCGGGGCGTGCTCTGCCGTGCGACGGGGGCGGTGACCGACTTCGGCTCGGCGACGGGCGCCGCCGGCGTCGGCTCTGGTTTTGTGACGGGCTCAACGGGCTGTACCGGGGGCTCCCCCACCGGGTCGACCAGGAGCAACCGTGGGACGGGCGACACAGCCGTCTCGTCCGGAGCCGGGACTTGGGCAAGGTGATCGCGGCTCTCCCTGAGACGGTCCGCGACCCTCGGGATGGGCTTGATCGGTGCAGCCTTCATGAGGTCTCCTCCAGTCGGTCCAGGATTTCGTTCGCCAACGTCGCGTAGTCCAACGCCAGGTTCTGCGCCGACGACAAGGGCCGCTCTGGGACCCGGCCCGTCGACAGGACCTTCAACGCGGTACTTGTGCCGCCGTGCATCTCGGCAACCTCATGCGGCAGCATCCCGCGCCGCCGGCACTCCCACGCGGTGGCGACCGCCGACCGGATCGTCGTCTTCAGCAGCGGGAATGAGTCACCCAGGATCTCGAGCAGCACCTGACGGGTCTCGGTCCGGATCCGGGACGCGGCGGTCGGGACGTTCCACAGGACGACCCCGAGGGGCTTCAGACCAGGGTTCACCGACTCGACCTCGACCAGGCGGTCGGCGATCGTCAGCAAGGCGCGGAGGCTGCTGTTGTCCATGCTGGTCGGGATCAGGAGCCGGTCCGCGGCCGTCAGTGAGACGCGCTGCAGCTCGTCGGAGAACGGCGGCGAGTCGAGGAGAATCAGGTCATAGCCGTCCAGTTGACCGATCGCCTTGCTCAGCTGCGACTCGAGCCCGGTCCAGCCCTGGATCCGTGGCAGTTGCTTCATGACCGGGCCGCCTGCGAAGTACGTGAGGTTGTCGCGGGCTTCGATCCCGTCCCCGAGTGACGTCCCGTGCAGGATCGACTCGGCGACCGCCGCTCCCCCGTCGTTGTCCGGGTCCTCGCGGAGGCCGAAGTCGTCGGCGATGTCGCCTTGTGGGTCGATTTCGATCACGGCGATCCGGCGGCCGTGCGCGGCGAGCGTCCCGGCGACTGCCGACGTGACGGAGCTCTTCCCGACACCGCCCTTGCCTGTGGCCACAGCCACAACATGTGTCATGTCTGGGACCCTAAGCGCACTTCCCCACCGTCGGATGTCGGACACGCCGTTCTAGCGTCGGCTCGTAGGTTCTTTGGCTAGCGACGGATCGTACGGCCGAGGCCTATCCCGGGGTTCTAGTTGGGGCGCCTAGCGTCGCGTCCTATCCCTTGGACCTAGCCATCCGGTCTAGCGGCACGGTCTAGCTGCCGGACCTACGTTCCCGGCCTAGCCGCCGGACCTACGTTCCCGGCCTAGCCGCCGGACCTACGTTCCCGGCCTAGCCCCTGCTACTAGCACCACGGCCTAAGAGATCGTTCTAGCGGTGCGAGATAGGCCCGGACGGTACCAACTGATCCTAAGCCCGGAACGTATCCACTGGGACTAGCCCGCCGCAATATGACAATGACATATGACGGCAGCCGATCATCCATCAACTTGGGTCGATCCTGTCACGAAAGGGAGCCGCTCGGGATCGAGACCCATGGTGTGAGCAAGATCGAGCGGACGCATGTCACCGTGCCGGAAGGCTTCAGCGCGGGCAAGATCCCGGGACTGACCCTCAAGGTGCGCGAGAAGACGGGCGCCGACGACTGGAAGTTCGAGTCGTACCTGCCAGCCGAGGGCAAGGTCACGTTCACGCGGGAAGAGTTCATGGTCGAAGTCCTCGAGGTCGAGTACACCGGGGGAGGGACCGCGAAGAGGGTCAGCGGCTTGCCGGCGAATACCCGGCCCTCCGACGGGGACCGGCTCGCCGCCGTCTACGAAGATGCCAACCCTGGCCTGGTCATGATCCGGTTCGACCCGCACCTGTGTGAGCTCCTCCTGGCCGAACTGTCACCCGACGAGCTCCGCTGCCGCGGCGCTGTAGCGGTCGCCCTCGGCGTGAAGCCGTGGGACGTCGTCGTACGGGGTCGCACGGATGGTGGGTTCGATCTCTTCCTGCCCATGACGTACGTCGCGAGCAAGCACGACGCGAAGCTGACCGAGGTCGCCGAGACCGTCGTCGGTCGGGTCGGGTGGCGGATCGACGTCAACCCGAAGAGCCTGACCTGCCGGTTCGTACCGGGGGAGCCGCCCATCTTCCCGTCGGTCGTCCCGCTGCG